>OBLK01000001.1_pt1 | contig 337080 bp, 295 predicted proteins | sample 1518871 | NCBI WGS metagenome assembly OBLK01 (sample SAMEA2464837, study PRJEB22497) | soil metagenome | biome: Grassland; feature: Farmland; material: Clay | place: Australia | collected 2013-02-01 | depth 0.8 m
GTATGCGCTAGGATTAGAGCCTGAAACCCGTCTCAGGACCTCCTTGGGGATAAAAAGAGGGAATTATGACGTCACCGGTAGTGTCAAATGTCTGCTAATATGCGTGTGGATGAGGCCATAGAGGCGTTGGGATCTGGGCAGCGATTCAGATGTAATGACCTCGGAAAAATGCTCGAGGGTTTGGGTTTTGAGATTAGAGATGCAAAGAAAATTGGGCATAAGGTTGTTACTCATCCAGGGTTGACAAATTTTCATTCGGCTTCATATACCTGCGGGCACGGGAAAGATGATGAGATTAAACCGCAATACATAAAGAAAATTAGGACTGTAATTGATGATTATCGTGATGATTTGATAGATTTTTTATTGTAATCATTACTTATATTTTAACGGGTGGGCACACTATGGAGAATTTCGAGAGATACGCGATTTCTACGCGGCTTATATCTTCCGACGGTGAGAGCTATTATGAGGCGCGCGTAAAAGAATTCCCGCATCTAACCGAGTACGCCGATACCGCAGAAGAAGCGCGTGAGCTCGTAATTGATGCTATTGAGACGACTGCAGCGATTTTGAAAGAAAAAGGGCGCCCAATGCCGGCGCCTTATGAGATAGAAGATAGCTACAGTGGTCGGATTACACTGCGCATACCCAAGCATTTGCATAGGTCCTTGGCGGAGAATGCTGCCGCTGAAGAAGTTAGTCTCAATCAGTTGCTCAATTGCATTCTGTCGTCTGCAGTAGCCTCTACTCCATGGCGCGATTGTGATGTGGCTGTCTGGCATAGATCGACCACTCCTTCTGATTCCGCTAAGGAAGTTAAGGTAAAGCGCCATTTACAAGTTGTCACCGGAGGAAATGGCGAGAAATGGAGAACGTTGAATGCCACGGCCTCCTGAAAAATTGAGACTTCTCCAAGAGGCGATTGACTCACTTCGAATTAATGATGTTTATTTATATCAGGGTAACTGCAAACTTTACCCAGGATTCGACAATAAGTTGACTTCAGATATTTCTGGATTGCAGCATCAATATAGAAATACGATTGTAGATAGCAGTGAATTTATTGACGCAGTAGCTAATGATGAAAAATCTGTGCGTATTTTCCGAGTTTATATCTCTTTAGGATTTAGATGGGTTAAGGCTGACGACGAAGAATTAGACATAAAAGCAATGATAGAGGCAACTTTTGTCGCCGAGTATCTGGTTCTCGGTAAACCCAGCGATAAGGCGCTTGAAGTTTTTGCCACCGAAAATGCTACTTTTCATGTATGGCCCTATTGGCGAGAATACGCTATGAATCAATCTCTCCGGATGGGGCTCCCGAAGGCGATCATCCCTGCCATGCAGTTGCAGTTAGAAAAGCAAGATACTAGCCAGAAAAAAGAAGTTGTTAAAAGGGAAAATAATAAGAAGGAAAAGAGCAAAACCAAGAGTTAAATAAAGATGACATACCCAAAGTGGTGTCTACCCCAGAAGCGAGTAGGCTTGCCATCATTGGTTTCCATTCTCCTCTCGCGTTCGATGCTGATCAGAGTTTTCGAACATCCACACATCGTGCGGTGTATCTGGGTTCGATAAATCGCGATAGCCTAGGCGCCACGTCATTGATGTAGCGATAAGTCCTTCGGAAGGCCTTAAGGCGCCTGATGAGCCTGTAGCATACGGAAGCCTAACGATTTTAGTTTCCATTTGAATGCTCGGAATAATTCTGGGGACACAAAGACCGAGGCCGTTCTGAGAAAGGAATATCCGACAATTTTGCCGGCGCGTGGCAAATTGAGCATCAGTGATGTCAGCGTGCTCCAGGAATAGTGAATCGTCGAAGATTGGATGGAATGAATCTTCAGAACGGCTCACTACGAGTATTTCGTCATCGTTATCCCAAACCAGTGGTGGTGAAGCGTCCCGAGACAGAGATTCATTTGTCTCAAGCACCAGAATAGCCGCCTTTTCTCTGTCTGGGCTGCGAATGACAATCCCGGAAATTCTGGTTTCTCCCCCAAGAGTTGTCCAAATCGGGGCGCCGTCCTTTAGGTCGGCTAGTTTGCTGACGATTAAGCTCATGTCACTTGCTTCGGTCTGTTAAGGGAAGTATAGTCAATTCCTTGCGCTCTAGGGTGTGTGACAGGCTATATTTGTGGTGCCATTGAGTCAGCAGATCGCCCAATGAGCAACAAGATCTATGTGGCGGAATCCATCGCCGGGACCATTATTAAAGCTGGTATTGATTTTGCCAAGGAAAGCATCGCCCTAACAGAGCGTACCCGCGAGAGGGACAAAACCAATCCTCTCTTGGCACAAGAACGCTTCTCCGTTCGCGATCAAGTCATGCAAAACACCATAGGTGCTGTTGTGCTGTCGGTGGCGGGCGTCGAAGCGACGGTTAACGAGTTGCTCGCGAGTTACACCAATGAGAAGCTGTTCGGCCCGCCCTCAGGTAACGTCGCTCTTGATGGACGCAAGAGGTTAAAAGCGTTGCAGCAGGAGGGCGTATTCAACAGGGGGCAAAATGCCCTCGATAAGGCCCAGTTGATTCTTCAAGTACTGGATCTGTCTCCTCTCAGGAAAGGTGCGAATCCAGTTCAAGATTTTGCTGCCTTGATCTCGCTTCGCAATGCCTTGGTGCATGCCGAATATAAACACAGGCCGTACGGCTCAGCATTCTCGATCAAGGAAAGAGATGCCTTAGAACGAAAGCTGAGCAAGCGATTCTCTCCAAATTCTCTTGAGTCTGTAAATAGCGCATTTATCTGGAAACGCTGCCTGGGATCGGGATGCGCGAAGTGGAGTGCGGAGACAGCTTGTCAATTCACCAACTCGTTCTTTCAGGCCCTTGGTATAAGCAATACGAGGAAAATTCTATGGGACTCTAAGAAAATTGATGGTGATAGTTGCTTCCCTCAATAGCTGTCACACTTTTCACATCAATCAATTGCTCTAGGCAGCATATTGGTGTCACATGGGGGGCGATGATTCGTCAAACAGATGCGGTGCTTGGGGGCAATTGTGGGGGCAACTTTCGGCGCGATAATGAAGTAGCGCTGATATTGCTTAGGCTCTGGCCATTTATTGGATTGCAGGGTGAACCATCTTCTTGGGTAAGTGTTTTACGCCGCATGTTAGCTATGCAATAGCGCTATTAATAATTTGAATGCAATCGCTAGACCTATTGGCGCTGCTATAAGACGCGATGGATAATGCTCAGAAGCTGGAAGATACCGGGATTCACTGAGATGTCGATAAGGAACCATCCGCGGGCCAGCCCACGCTACTTGACGCCTACCGGTGTCTCTAGCTAAATTCAGCATACGCAAATAAAGGGGATTGCACCATGGGGTTGTTCACTCGCGCTATTGCAAGCGCTTCCCTTAAGCAACAGCAGAAAGAACTTCGCAGCTACGTTACTCGACTATCAAACATGGACAGCGATGAGATCGGGGGTGTTTTGGCAATAGCAACCCATTGGCGTCACACCCTTGGAGGCGAGGGTATTGATGTTATGCACCCAGCCGCAACTGTTCTTTCTGATCCCGCGATCGGAATAAGAATAAACAGGATAATTAAATCTTTGCAGAAAGCGCGCCGATTTCCAGATGCCGCTGGAATGATGATCTGGATACATACGATAAGAACGGCATATCAGCCTGATCTTCGGCCGCTGGCGCGGGCCATGTGGGGAGAGCTTCGTAGAGGCATGGAGCACGTAGAAGAGGGCGCAAATCAATACTTGTTAATGACGCAAACGATGCTTGATACTGATAACTTTGATGAGTTTCCGGAAGGGCTTACTCCGGAACCGAAGTGATCCGTTGAGAAGGCAAAAATCAGGTTCAAATTTGGGGCCCCGTGGCCACGTCTGTGAGTTAGGCAGCTTGGTCCTCTCTACGCGGTACCTTCACGGTTCCTACCGCTTCAGTGGTCCCAAGACGAGCTACAATCGCAAAGGGAAGGGTGTAGGGAGAGAGTAATCATGCGCATGTTGATCGGGTTGAGTCTGAGCCTGCTTATCATCACCCCAGCCTGGGCCACGGGAACCGCAACCACGGCAAGCAAGGTCTTTGCCGCCGTCTCGCCCAGCATTGTCGTGGTAGAAGCCTTCAATGCGAACGGGCACGCGGTTGCGCTGGGTAGCGGCGTCGTTATCGCCAAGGGCGTGGTGGTCAGCAATTGCCACGTTTTCGAGGAAGCCGGTACACAGACTGCGAGCGTCTTCTATCGGAAAAAACGTCTGCCCGCAGAGTTACGCTATGGCGATCCAAGCCATGATCTGTGCTCGTTCACCGTCAAGGGCCTTACTGCGCCACCGGTCAAGATGGGAGCCACGGCGGCACTCCAGGTAGGCGAGAACGCCTATGCCGTCGGCGCACCGGAAGGCTTGGACCTGACGCTTTCCAGCGGCATTGTTTCCAGCCTGCGCAAGATACCCGGCGGGGTCGTGATTCAAACGACGGCCCCGATCTCGCCCGGCTCCAGCGGCGGCGGCCTTTTCGACAGCCGGGGCCGCCTGATCGGCATTACCTCTTACTACGAAAAGGAAGGTCAGCAACTCAACTTCGCCCTGCCCGTCGAATGGATCAAGGCCCTGCCGCAACGCGGTAAGACACTCAAGGAACTGGCCAGCACGAAGCCTAAAGCTCGTGCCAATTTCCAGAAAGGAGTCAAGGCAGAGTTAAGCGGTGATTACGCTACTGCGCTTTCTATATTTAGGCCCCTAGCCAAGCGCGGCAATGCTGATGCGCAGTTCTACCTTGGAGTGATGTACCACAACGGTTTCGGTATACCGCAGGATGATGCCAAGGCCGCGTACTGGTATCGCAAGGCGGCGATGCAGGGGAACGCTTGGGCGCAGGACAACCTCGGGTTGATGTACGAAAACGGCCAGGGTGTATCGCAGGACTATGCCAAAGCGGCCTATTGGTTTCGCAGAGCAGCAGGTCAGGATCTTGCAGGAGCGCAGTACAACTTTGGAGTTGCGTACGCGAACGGCGACGGTGTTCCGCAGGACTACGCCAAGGCACTCTACTGGTACCGCAAGGCTGCGGTGCAGGGAGATGCGGGTGCGCAATACAATCTCGGGGTAGCGTACGCCAACGGTCAAGGTGTCCCACAGGACTATGCCAAGGCAATCTACTGGTATCGTAAAGCAGCCGCGCAGGGGCATGACAACGCGCAATTCAACCTCGGGGGGATGTACGAAAAGGGCGAAGGCGTACCGCAGGACTACGCGAAAGCGTTGTATTGGTATGGCAAAGCGGCGACGCAGGGGAACGCTTTGGCGCAGACCAACCTCGGGGCGATGTACGCCAATGGCGAAGGCGTACCGCCAGACTACGCCAAGGCGGCCTATTGGCGGCGCCTGGCGGCCGACCAGGGGGTAGTCGTAGCCCAAGCAGCGCTAGGGGCATGTTACTTCGCGGGTCTTGGCGTGCCGCAGGACTACGTGCAGGCGGCAAAATGGTTCATTCTGGCGCAGGCCGAAGGAATGAAAAAAGCCGGCTCGCTCCTAACACCGATAGAAAATAGAATGACCACGGAGCAAATCTCAGAAGCCCAACGCCTTGCACAAGAATGGTGGAAAGCGCACCACAAGCAACAGTAGGGGGGAATTTGAGCGCGCGATGGAGCGGCGTCCGGATGCTCCAAAGTTAACGCGCGCGCGTACTTGCTGGCAAAATCACGCCACCGGCAGGTTCCGCGTCACCTTCGCCTTGCCCTCCGGCGTTCGCGGGCCGGTACTCATGCCGCCATGCCAGCGGCAACGTTTCTTGCCCGGTACGCTCAGAGCCTCGCAGGGTTTACCGTCGCGCCGTCTTCGTGCCCCGCAGGACACACGCTTCATGCTCTCGCGCTGACGGCAGCGAGCCAGCCAGGGCTCCGCCCAGGACGGCAACGGCGGTTCGGTGGGTTGTGGTCGTTTTGCCATCGTCTAGCCCTAAGTTATTCGCGTGCGTGCGTATGCTGCGGAAAAACCCTAGCGTTCGCTGGTAAGCAGATAGATAGACACGTCCCCTTTGCGCTTGGGAGGAAACGCGACCTCGATCCGCGTCTCGAAGGCGTCCAGCGCCTCGCCCGGCTTTCGTTCGAGCATGTTGTCGCGTTCCCCATCGAAGCATCGGCCACCGAAGCGCCAGGATGCCTCGTCCTCGCCCTCAGCGCCCACAGTGCGTATCCAGATGATCGTCGGCCACTTAGGCCCGTGTGTACCAAGGCGTTGCTCCAGCGCCTCGATTCTGCTTTCCAACGTTTTACTCATAACGATTCCCTCCGTAGCCGATAGACAGCCACATCCCCTGTGCGCTTGGGCGGGAATGCGACCCTGATTCGCTCCTGGAAGGCGTCCAGCGTCTCGCGTGGCTCGCGTTCGATCATGGGGCCACCTTGCAAGCCCCCAAAACGATAATCTGCTTCAAGAGTGCCTGGCCTTACCTGACATAGCCAAACCTCAAGCCTGTGCGTGCCTAGCCGTTGCTCCAGTGCCTCGATACGCCCCTCCAGACTCTTATTCATGTCGCCCCTCCTTGACGGCGTCCTCCAGCCGTACCAGGCGGTCTTCAAGCAGTTCAGCCTCGCTGAGCTTGCCCAGCGTGCTCAGCAGATAGCCGAACTTGCAGGCGTCCGATAACTCAAGCTCGCCCTTTCGTGCCAGCCGGTACACGTCCGCCAGTTCGCGGCGGATACTCTTTAGGCTGTTCAATCGCCGGGGGGTGGGGTATTTGCCCTTGCCACCGCTCACAACGGTTAGCGCGCCGTCAGCGTTACAGTCTCGTGGGTCATTCCGTGCCATTACATACCTCCTCGGACGGTCTAATACCCCCCTTTAAGGCCGTTTTTAAGCCCGTATTCGTGCGTTCGCGTTGCCGGGCGGCTCCGGGCCGCACCAGGTAAAGCGGGCAGGAATAGCCGCAACAGCGGGCCACCTGATCTATCCATGTGCCGGGTTCGTGCGGGTCATAGACGCACTGGCGGCATTGCGCGTTGATTGCACTACGAAGCGAGGGCCGCGCGCTCATAACAGGGCCCTCAAAGCAACTGCGAAAAGGGTGCCGATCAACAGGCCGACGATGGCTCCCCCGCAGAGCACCAATAGCAGCCGTATCGTCCAGTCGGTCACGCGACGCATGGGGACGGCCTCCCGACGCGGTCAATGATCTCCAGCAACTGCCCCTCGTCATAGCGATCCTTGGCGATCCGCAAGGTGGCAAATCCGGCTCCGCGAACGGCCACCGCGAGCAGGATAGGATCGGCGTCTGGGGTCAGCACTTCGGACGTAAAACGCAGGCTGGGATTAGCGGCCAGTTCGGCGCGCAGGCGTGCGTAAGCCTCGTGCAGATTCTCGGGCAGCTTGCCGGTCCTCAGACGTGCGGCCAAGGACTCAGCAAAAGCCCTCAGCGCCTCGGGGCCTTCCTCGCCCGATAGCTGGGCGGCCTTGTCATCGTCGGTCATGGCGGCCATCAGCTCAGCGGGCCAAAGGGACAAGCCCCGGCAGGCAGTGCGGCAGCGCTCAAGCAGTTCGGTGTCATCGCAGGAGGCGATTTTCTGAAAATGTCTATCCTGCTTACTGACAGAACTGACAGAACCGGGTTTTGTCGGTTTTGTCAGGATGCTACCCGGCGCTTTTTGAAAACTCTCGCGCTGTTCCGCGAGTCGTGCCTGCCAGTCCATTACGGGGCCCTCCATGCGTAAGTAACCGATGGGCGGCCGCCACTGGCGCCGGGTTCGAGCGGGGTTGTGTCGAGGTGTCCATGCTCCACCAGCACGTCGAGCGCCGCCTCAACCGCCTCGGCATCAGGCAGCCCGCCCCACTGGTGGCGGTAAACATCGCGCGCCGTGAATCGTTCGCCAAGGTCGGCCCGTCGTTTCAGGATCAGGTGCGCGCCGGTCAGTCCGTTATCGGTTGCGGGCGAGTAGATGCGCCGCGCGTGCCCCTCCAGATACTCGCACCAGTTCAAGGCACAAGCCAACGTGTCGGCAGCGACAGGGCCGGTGTTGTTGTCTGCCAAGTGCAGTACTAATGCGAGCCGTCCCACAAGGCCCGGATACTTCGCCAGATGAGACTCCATCCACGGCGGCTCGTCGCCTCCGCGCAGGCGCGTCATCAGCGCCGTCAGCCACTCCACGAAAAGCGCCTGGGCCTCACTGTCAAAACCGACAAAAGGTACGTCCGCCCACTCGGCCCGCTCGGCGCTGATAGCGTCCGGGTTCAACGTGCGCAGTCGCTTGAAGGTCTCCCATGCAGTATTTTCGGCGCCCGCATTCGGCGCTCGGTCGGTGTAGCGCCAGCCGCTCGGAAGGTCGGGGTAAACGGCCAACTGGAAGCGCTGAATCAGTCCGTCATCGGCAAAGCCACCACGCACAGCACCGCGCACGTATTCGGCGAGCTTCCCGGGTTGCATCCCACCCAGGATGCACATGGCGCAGCTTTCGATATGAGTCGTGCCGCGTCCGATGCGATCCACGGTGAACGTGCCGGTGCCGTTCCAAGTCTCCAGCCAAAAGGCGCGATAGCCTTCGTGCCCTTCGCGGTCCAGGCTCGCGAGCCAGCCCGCCAGTTCGTCGCGGTATTGCAGCAGGCCGTTCGGGTTATCGTTCAGCAGCTCGCCGAGTTTCTCCACCGTCGCGTCGTTCACCAGAATACGGGGCTCCGTCGGGGCTTCCTCGTCGAAGCGTGCCGCCTGCGCCGCAGCTTCCGCATTGGCCCGATTGCCGTCCTTGAGCGCAGCCTGAATTGTCTTTTTTGCGTTTGCCTTGGCCGCCTCGGCCACCATTGCGCGCGCCTCATAGTCCTGCACCTCGGCCTCATACCCCGCGCGTTCGGACTCAGCCAGGCGTTCGAGCATCCGCCGCGCCGGACTCAGCGCCGGGCTCTTGCCGCTGCTTGGCCTGCCCACGACGCAGCCCCAAAGCATCGCTCTTTCTATCCAGTGCTGATTGCATTTCATGGCAATCCCCACGCGCCGGCCGATGGTGCCCGCGAGTGCAACAACTGCCGGGATCGCCGTGAAGTCGAGCGGCACCTGCAAGCCCTCGGCCGCATCCTCGCACCATGCGCGCACGGACTCCGGCAGCAGCGCGGAATTGAATGCAGGCACGGCAGGCAACGGCGAAGGCAGTGGTTCGGGTTCGCGTCTTTGCGTCATTGCGGCTTTGCGAGCCGCGCCACCTTCAGCATAAGCGGAATAAGGCACGACGATGTCACGCGGCGGCATAGTCAGGCCTCCCGGCGAAGTATTCCGCCATGCCGCCCAATTCCAGCACACGCTCTGCGCCGTCGCGCATGAGCGCACGGGCCACGCGCTCCACCTCGCCGTCCTGCACATCGCCGCACTGCATGAGCAAAACTGGGTCGTGTCCCGCGCAGTCGCTCCAGTCAAAACGTGAAGCCAGTTCGCGGGGCGGCACTACTAGCACCAGCCGGTGCGGATGCCAGGCACGCGCATAAGACCATGCATCGGTTCCGATTGCCACGGTGATTGCCGCACGGTCGCCGTTCGCGCCCCAGCGCCACGGGCGGGGATCGGCGGCAAGCAACGCGCGCAGCTCGCGGCCGAACGGCGGCAGCGGTCGGCCGCTCATTGCGCACCGCCTTGACGGCTCGCTTCGATGTGTTTTGTAATCCAAACCTGAACGCTTGATAGCGGCCAAGCTACCGATCGCTCGGTCAGGTTTACCGGACGCTCGAAGTCTCCACGTGCAATAGCAGCATACAGACTCGAACGTGACAGACCAGTTCGAGCCAGCACCTCCGGCAATCGCAGCAGCCTTTCGTCTTCGGATTCCACAGGATTCAGACCCGTTTATAAAACCTAAACGGGATTATTGCGTCACAACCTTAAAAGGTCACGGGCCAACAATAGGGTGGTTCATTCTTCGATTTTTGGCCCCGCTTTCACGTCCTCGCCCTTGCAGGCTTCGTCAGCCAGCCGGGCCAACTGTCTGTCGCCTTTGTACAGCCCGACTGCGTTCATGCACTGGGTGAAAAATTCGTAGTAGTCTCCGTAATAAGCATTGCTCTCCCGATCATGCTTCGGCTTATCATTCCTGCCGGTTCCTTCCCGATATATCTTCCTGACCTGGGCGGCAAACAACGCCTCAACGTCTTTCGCTGGTCGCCCGGGTTTTGCAGCGCTCAAAGATTCTAACGACCTGTGCGTTGCCTGCACGAGGAGATGAACCTCTAGCCAGAGTTGCTGTAGATCAACGCGCCCTTGCGGTACATTCAGAGCATTCCTATCCAAGTCAAGGCGGGCATGATGACCAAGCTTGCGCAGGCTTTCGAGAAAATCCTCTCCGCGCTTCTGTAGCTCTTGCAACTCTTCCCGCCGAACTTTGGGCGCAGTGTCTCCGACACCAGCTCGAAAGCCCTTGACGCCCTTCTTTCCCTCGCGTGCAGCCTTCTCTCGTTGCGCCCTGCTCGCAGGGTGAAACATATCCAGCCACGATGCAGCCTCGTTCAGTTCTTCGTAAAGGTCATATTCCGGCTTGAACGGGAACTGGGCGGCTAAACCTTCTGCCTTGTCTCGCGGAAAACTATTGCCCCAGACAGTATGAACGTCCCTGTAATCAGGTAACGGCAATTTCTTAGACATAGCACGCTTCCTCCGTGCCTTCCTCGAAAAGATGCCGCACCAGGCCGGTGGAAGTGCCCGGCTTTTCGCCCCGTCGGGCTAGGCGCGGTTGGAACTCATGCGGTTCTTCCCTTCAGTGGAATGACTTTCCCATCGCGTTTTCTCAGTGTGTCGAGATAATCCGCCCATGCCTGCATCATCTTGTGACGCTCAGGCAGAAAAGCCGTCCGGTTGTAGGCGCGGCCGTTCGGATCTCGCACCGCATGGGCGAGCTGGTGCTCGATGAAGTCAGGTCGGAAACCCAGCACTTCATCCAGCATGGTTCTGGCTGTTGCTCTCCAGCCATGGCCGGTGAATTCGTCCTTGTCGATGCCAACGCGGCGCATGGCTGCATTCACGGCCATGTTGCTCATGGGGCGCCGGTTGCTTCGGGCACTCGGGAATACGTAGGTGCCACGGCCCGTCAGGGGGTGGAGCTCGCGCAGCACTTCCACGGCCTGGCGGCTCAGGGGCACTATGTGCTCGGTCCCCGTCTTGCTCGCTATGAATCGCCACTCAGTGCCCTCCAGATCGATTTCTGACCATTGGGCTTGCCGGAGTTCGCCAGGGCGTACGAAGGTCAGCGGGCCGAACTTGAGCGCCGCTGCAACGATAGGAGAGCCCTGATAATCCCAGATCATGCGGAGTAGGGCGCCTACGCGCTCAGGATCCGTGACGCTCGAAAGATGCTGCACCTGGGCCTTCGGCATACCTTCCCATAGCGCTCTCGATAGGTCTTGCTCAGCGTGCCCGGTCGCCATCGCGTAGCGATAAATCTGCCCCACGTTGCCCAGGGCTCGCCGGGCGGTCTCGATGGCGCCGCGCTCGGCGATCTTACGCATGACGCCCAACAGTTCAGGGCCAGTGATTTCCCGAATAGGGCGACTTCCGATGGCCGGGAATATGTCACGTTCGAGGCGGCGAATGATTTTATCGGCGTGAGAGGGCACCCAGTTCGGAGAGCGGGCTTCAAACCACTCCTTGGCGATGGCCTCGAAGCTGTTCTCGCTGCGCGCCCGGCGTTCGGTCTTTACCTGTTTGCGGTGCTCGCTCGGGTCAATCCCTTCCCTGAGCAGCTTGCGGGCCTCGTCGCGTCGATCTCGGGCTGCCTTCAGGCTGGTGTCGGGGTAGGTGCCCAGGGACAGGCGCTTTTCCTTGCCGGCGTAGCGGTACTTCAGACGCCACCATTTGCCGCCCTTGGGCGAAATCTCCAGATACAGGCCGAGACCATCAAAGAGACGCTGGGTCTTCTCTGAGGGCTTTGCGTTGCGTACGGCGGTTGCTGTGAGGCTCATGGCGGGGGCAACTCCAGATTCGAAATGGAATCTAACGGCGAGTTGCCCCCAATATTGCCCCCTGTTGCCCCCGGATGTCAATGGACGGTCTTGAACAAGCTCGGACAAGCTATGTAATAAAAAAGCCGCTCTCAGGCGGCTTTATGGATTTTGGTGGATTTTCTCGGATCGGTATATGGTGGAGGCGGCGGGAATCGAACCCGCGTCCGCGAGCCCTCCGCCGTTGGCTCTACATGCTTATCCCGGTCTATTGATCTTGCCGTGCGCTACCCGACGGGCAGGGAAAACACGCGGCCAGTCCGACTTGGGTTTAGTAGCTGTAGTCCGGACCCCTACGGCTACGATCCTGCGAGAAGCGACCCCTGAAGCGGACCCGAAGGCCCTCCGGACGCGCAGGCGCGGCTCCGGTCAGAGGCTGGCGGGGCTTAAGCCGCCAGTGCGAAGCTGTTGTCGTTCGCAGCTATTTAAGTTGCAGCCTGATTAACGAGGTGGACTGCACCTCGGCATGCACCTCGGGTTTTGCGACCCACGTCGAAACCTGGTCGCCCCCAACGTGTATCTATTATTGCGCCACGCCGCGTTAAAATCAAGAGGATTGGCGTAAAAATTCTATTTATTCAATAACTTGAATTTTATTCAGTCTCCACCCTGCATCAGGTGCGGGTGGCGGTGCAAGACGCCCGGCAGGTGGCTGGGTTGGGCCATGACGGATTCGATGATCCTCGCATAAAGTCGCGTCAGCGTCTCGAGATCGGCCAGGCGCACATGCTCGTCGATCTTGTGGATCGATCCGCGCGGCGGGCCGAGTTCCATTATTTCCGCGCCGGTGGGCGCAATGAAGCGCGCGTCGGAGGTGCCGCCGCCGGTGGACAGATGCGGCGGAGTGCCGAGTTCTTCCTCGATGGCTTCGATGACGGCCGCGCGCAACCGGCCCTCGGGCGAGAGGAAGGGACGCCCGCTGTCGTGCCAGCTGATGCCGTGTTCGCGTGCGTGCCGCGCCAGGATTTCCTCCACGCGCGTTTGCAGGTCGCCGGGCTCGATGGGGGGCGGGTAGCGGAAATTGAAGTGGGCCGCCGCGTGGCCCGGAATGACGTTGCCGGCGCCCGTGCCGCTGGCAACATTGGACACCTGCAGGGACAGGGGCGGGAAGTGGGCGTCGCCCTCGGGCCAGTCCGTGGCGACCAGCTCGGCCAGTGCCGTGAGCAGGCGATGGGCGGCGTTGTCGGCCTGGTCGGGGTAGGCCACGTGCCCCTGCGTGCCGCTCATGGTGACGTGTCCGCTCAACGAACCGCGGCGTCCGATGCGTACCTCGTCACCGGCCTTTTCATTGCTCGACGCCTCGCCGACGAGGCAGTAGTCGATGCGCAGGTCGCGCTCTGTCAACACCTCGACGACATGGCGCGTGCCGTTGCGGGCCTCGCCTTCCTCGTCCGAGGTGACCAGCAGGGCCAGCGTGCCGTGATGGTGGGGATGCGCCCGGACGAACTCGATCGCGGTCTCGACCATGACGGCCAGCCCGCTTTTCATGTCGGCCGCACCCCGGCCATAGAGTATGCCGTCCTCGATGACCGGTTCGAAGGGATCGGTTTTCCACTGCTCGACGGGCCCGGACGGGACCACATCGGTATGGCCGAGCAGCACCATGACGGGGTGTCCGTGGCCGTGTGTCGCCCACAGGTTGCTGACGTTGCCCGCGGGCAGGGACTCGGTCCGGAAGCCGGCGTCCTCCAGCCTTTTGCCGATCAGATCCTGGCAGCCGGCATCGTCGGGCGTCAGCGAACGCCGGCGAATCAGTTCGCAGGTCAGTTCCAGTACATCGGCCATGCGCGGTCTCTCTCCCTCTTGCCCGGACAATTCACCAGCGCGGACGGCGCCGGTGAATACCCGGGTGTGACGCCCTTCAGTCTAATCCACGTGCGGTCGGGTCATGTGTTACGGAAACTCTGCTCGAAGCGATCCGCGGTGAAGCCTACGCTGACGCCGCCGTCGTCGAGCACGAGCACCGGGCGCTTGACCAGGGTCGGATGCCCGGCGATCAGCCGCGTCCATTGCGCATCGGTGTTCACGCCTTTCTGCTTTTCGTCCAGTTGGCGCCAGGCGGTCGAGGACTTGTTCACCAGCTTGTCCCAGCCCCCGAGACTGCGGGCCCACTGCCCGAGCGTGGCGCCCGGAACCGGGTCGGCGCGGTAATCGACGAAACGGTATTCGATGCCGGCACGCTCGAGCCACTTGCGCGCCTTGCGGCAGGTATCGCAGTTCGGGAGGCCATAGAGCGCCGCGGTCATTGGGCGCTGCGCAGCAGTTCGTTGATGCCGGTCTTGGCGCGTGTCTTTTCGTCGACGCGCTTGACGATGATAGCGGCATAGAGGCTGTGCGATCCATCGGTGGCGGGCAGGGCGCCGGCGACCACGACACTGCCCGCGGGGACGCGGCCACGGGTGACGGTGCTGGTTTCGCGGTCGTAAATGCGCGTCGACTGGCCCAGGAACACACCCATGCCGATGACGCTGCCGCGCTCTACGATGACGCCCTCGACGACTTCCGAGCGGGCACCGATGAAGCAGTGGTCCTCGATGATGGTCGGCGCGGCCTGCAACGGTTCCAGGACGCCGCCGATGCCGGCACCGCCAGAGAGATGCACGTGGCGGCCGATCTGGGCGCAGGAGCCGACCGTCGCCCAGGTGTCGATCATGCTGCCCTCGCCGACGTAGGCGCCGAGGTTGACGTAGCTGGGCATGAGCACGCAGTCGCGGCCGATAAAGGCGCCGCGGCGCACCGCCGCGGGCGGGACCACGCGTACGCCGTCGCGCTCGAAGTCCTCGGCGCCGTAGCCCGTGTATTTCAAGGGCACCTTGTCGTAACCGGCCAGTTCCCCGAAGTGGCGCGGCTCGTTCGCGTGCAGGCGGAAGTAGAGCAGCACGGCCTTCTTGAGCCATTCGTTGACCACCCAGCCACCATCCCGTGGTTCCGCGACGCGCGCCTGGCCGCTGTCCAGCAGGTCCAGGGCCCGCGCGACGGCTTCGCGCACGTCACGGGCATCGCTGTGTGGCGTAAGTTCGGCGCGTTGCTCGAACGCGGCTTCGATAACAGGGCGTATGTCCTTGTCGTTCATTGGGTCTCGATGAAGCGGGCCAGTCGGGTCATTGCGTCCTCGCAGGTTTTCTCGTCGGGCACGAGGGATACGCGTACGTACCCGATACCCGGATCGCCCGGGGATGTGGGGCGCGAGAGATAACGTCCGGGCAGGGTGATCAAGCCTTCCCGGGTGTAAAGGTCGTGCGCGAATCGCTCGTCGTCACCGCTTGGCGCCTTGAGCCAAAGGTAGAAGGCGCCGGGCGGGATCCGTGCGTCCATGACCGGATGAAGGATGCGCCGCGCGGTCGCGAACTTCTCCTGGTAGCGATGGCGGTTCTCGGTGACGTGCGCGGTGTCGTTCCAGGCCTCGATGCTGGCGTGCTGGGCCGGCAGGGCCATTGCACAGCCATGGTAGGTACGGTATTGCGCAAAGGGTTCGATGATCTTCTCGTCGCCGGCGACCAGCCCGGAGCGCAGGCCGGGCACGCTCGAACGCTTGGACAGGCTGTGCAGCGTGACAAGCCGGTCGAAACCGTCGCGCCCCATCGCCGCGGCGGACTCGAGCGCGCCGGGCGGCGGTTGGGACTCGTCGGTGTAAATATCGGCATAGCATTCGTCCGCCACGACGACGAAGTCATGTGCATCGGCCAGTGCGAAGGCTTTCCGCCAGTCCTGTGCCGACATGACGGCGCCGGTCGGGTTGCCGGGCGAGCACAGCACCAGGGCCTGGCAGCGCGACCAGATCTCGTCGGGGACGTTCGAGAAATCGGGCAAGAAACCGGTTTCCGCCGGCGTGTTGAGATACCACGGCTCGGCGCCCGCAAGCAGGGTAGCCCCTTCGTAAATCTGGTAGAACGGGTTGGGCATAACCACAACCGGCCTGCGTTCGCGTGGGTTGATGATTGCCTGGATCAGCGAGAACAGTCCCTCGCGTGTTCCGGTCAACGGCAGGATCTGGCGGTCGGGATCGAGGGCGCTCGCCTCCAGGCCGTAGCGGCGAATCATTGCGTTGGCCATGGCCTGGCGCAATTCGGATAGGCCCCGCGCCATCGGGTAGCGCGCCAGTCCCTCGAGCGTATGGCGCTCGAGGGCTTCGATGATGAACCGCGGCGGTGCATGGCGGGGCTCCCCGATCGACAACGAGATCACCGCCTTGCCGGAGGGCGGCGTGGCTTCGGCAAGAAGCCGGTTCAACCGCTCGAACGGGTAGGGATGCAGGCGCGTGATGTAGGGGTTCATTGCGGCTTCTCCGGGGTTCGGCACAGTATAAGGGCCGTGACCGCGGAACGGTTCCGATAGTGCAGCGCCGTGCCGCCTGTGCAAGAAAGAACGCTCAGGTTTCGTTGGCGATCTCTTCCTTGACGGCGAGGATGAGCCGCTCGCCGACTTCTTCACTCAGGGGGCGGTTGTCGGGATCGGTGACGTGGAAAACGTCTTCCGCCCGTTCGCCGATCGTCATGATGCGTGCCGTGCGCAGATAGACCTGGCGGCGGCGGAACGCCCTTGCAACGGCAGCCAGCAGCCCCGGGCTGTCGCCGGCATAGAGTTCGAGTACGGTGTGGCGGGCCTCGCTGTCGGTGCTGCACTCCACACGCGTGGGCGTGGCGAACAGCCTGACCTGTCTCGGCGTGGGGCGGATGGTGCGTTTGCGTTCGTCCTGCGGTTCCCGGGAGAGCTCTTCGAACAGCAGTTCCCGCGCGCGCTTGAGTTGGCGTTCATCGACGATCGGGCTGCCATCGGCTTCCAGCACCACGTAGGTGTCGAGGGTTTCATCCTTGCCTACCGGCACACAGCGGGCGGCGACGATCGTCAACCCGAGTTGCGCCAGGACCGCCGTGACGCGGGCGAAGGCGAAGGTGCGGCGCGAAGTGTAGACCGCGATGGCCGTGCCGGCGCCGCCGGGATCGGGACGCAGGAAGACCGCCGGCGGCCCGCTCGTGCCCAGGAGCATGCGCGTATGCCAGGCGATCTGGTCGACGTTGTATTGCAGGAAATAGGCTTCGCCGAGCATTTTCCACAGCCGCGTAACGTGCGGGTTGCCGCCACCCAGCAAGGCCCTGGCATCGCGCTTGCGTGCGGCGATTTCCGCCTCCGCGTCGAGGGGGTGTTCAAGCCCGCGCCAGAGCGCGCGGCTGGTGGCCTGGTAGAGTTCGCCGAACAGGGTCCCGCGCCAGGCATTCCACAGGCCCGGGTTGGTGGCACGGACGTCGGCGGCCGTCAGGACATAGAGATAATCGAGCCGGCGCTGGTCGCCGATCAGGCGGGCGAACTCGGCGATGGCGCGGGGATCGGACAGATCCGTTTTTTGCGCGGTGACCGAGAGGCTCAGATGATGGCGCACCAGCCAGGCCGCGAGTTCGGCATCGGTCGGCCCCAGCCCGTGGGCGCGGGCAAAGCGGCGTGCGTCGCGGGCGCCCAGCACTGAATGGTCGCCGCCACGGCCCTTGGCGATGTCGTGGAACAGCGCGGCCAGGTGAATGATTTCCGGGCGGTCGAGGCGGGCGGCGGCCTGCTTGAGATCGCTGCGTGCCGGCTCGAACTGGCCCGCGCGCAGGGCCTCGACATGGGCTACCACCTGCAGGATGTGCTCGTCGACCGTGAACACGTGGAACAGATCGTACTGCATCCTGCCGGTGACCCGGGCGAAGGCGGGAAGATAGCGGTCGAGCACCCCGGTTTCGTGCATCAGGCGCAGGGCCGCGGCAACCCGCGACGACGAGCCGATGATGGCGGCGAACAGGGCGCGGTGTCCGGGCGCCGAGCGGAAAGCGGCGCCGAAATGCCTCAGTGCGCCGCTCAGAGCGCGGCGGGCCTCCGGCGCCAGGTCTTCCAGCGACGGTTCCAGCTGCCAGCGCCTGAAGATGCTCAGGGCGAGTTCCGGCGTGCGTTGCAGATCCGTGCCCGCAGCGAAATCGATCAGCCTTCCCCGGGCGACAAGCCCGGGTTCGAGGTCGCGGGATTGAGCCCCCGTACCAGAGAGGCTCTGGAAAACGAGCGCGTTGACGCGCGCCACCGTGGTGGCGGCCCGGTAGTAATCCTGCATCATGCGTTCCACGGCGAGTACGCCGGGGCGTTCCCGGTAGCCCAGCAGTTCCGCCAGGCGCGGCTGGAGATCGAACAGCAGGCGGTCCTCGGCCCGGCCCGACAGATGGTGCAGTCCCAGGCGCAAGCGGGCAAATACATGCCAGGCCCGGCTCAGCAGGCGCTGTTCGTGCCGGGTAATCAAGTCCGCGCCCTCCAGGTCGGCGAGCGTGGACTGGCGCCGGCCGATATGCCGCGCACCCAACCAGCACAGCGTCATCCAGTCGCGTTGGGCGCCGGGGCTTTCTTTGACGCTGGGCTCCAGGCGTTGCGCGGTATCGTCGTAGCGGGCATGGCGGCGCGCCCGTTCGGCCAGCTTGGCCTCGCGGTAATCGGCCTCCGGCCACAAGTCGGTTGCAGCGAGCACCTCGGCAAGCGCCGTGTCCAGGGCCCGATTGCCATCCAGCAGGCGCGCTTCGGTGAGCGCGGTGAAGGTGGCCACGTCGGCCGCCGCGGCCTGGCGGGTCTCTTCCATGGTCCTGACGCTCGCTGCGCTCCTGAGTCCCAGGTCCCACAGCCGCTGGATGAATGGCTCCAGCAGTGCGGTCATTTCCGCCGTGGCTGGCCGCGCCAGCACGATGGCCAGGTCGATGTCCGATCCGGGATAGAGTTCGCGCCGGCCATACCCCCCGGTCGCAAAGAGCGCCGCGCCCATGCCGTTTGCGGCTTCCCGCCAGGCCTGGCGCACGATCCGGTCCACCGCGGCGGCGTGGGCCTTGAGCAGCGGGCGGGGCGGCCTCGATGCGGCGATGCCGGCGGCAAGCGCGTCACGCGCCCGGGCCAGTTCGCCTGCCAGGGGGTCAGTGCTAGTGTAGTGTTTCGTGATTCCTGGCACTTTCAGAGCCCCCCACAAGCGTCAGATCAAGGCGCAGCGCGCAGGGAATGGCCGTCGCCCTTGCCAAGCGCCGCAACGCAGAGCTGGCGCTTGTGGGGGGCTCCCTTCGGGCGATTCGCTGCAGGCCGGCTGCGGCGTTGCGCACGCTTGAAAGGGAATGACCCTTCCTGCGCGCACGCGCCTTGCATCCGACCTGCAGCGAATCGCTGAAAGTCCCAGGAATCACGAAACACTACACTAAAAGGTTTCATCCCGGCGCGCGGTCAGCACCTCGAAGCCCTCGGGCGTGACCAGCACGGTGTGTTCCCATTGTGCCGAGAGTGAATGGTCCTTGGTGACCACAGTCCAGCCGTCGCCCAGCAGTTTCACCTGGCGCTTGCCCGCGTTGATCATGGGCTCGATGGTGAAGGTCATGCCCGGTCGCAGCTCGAGCCCGGTATCCGGTTCGCCGTAATGCAGGACTTGCGGTTCGTCGTGATACACGCGCCCGATGCCATGCCCGCAGTACTCACGGACCACCGAATAGCCGCGGCTTTCCGCGAGCGACTGGATGACGTGGCCGATGTCCCCCAGGCGGATGCCCGGGCGCACCAGCTCAATGCCGGCCTTCATCGCCTCGTAGGTCGTGTCCACCAGGCGCCGGGCCAGTACGGAGGGCTCACCCACGAAATACATGCGGCTGGCATCACCGTGGAATTCGTCCTTGATCACCGCGATATCGATATTCACGATGTCGCCTTCCTTGAGTTGCTTCTCGCCCGGGATGCCGTGGCAGACGACGTGGTTGACCGAGGTGCAGACGGTCTTGGGGAAGCCCCGGTAGCCGACATTGGCGGGGATCGCCTTCTGGACATTGACTATGTGCTCATAGCAGATCCGGTCCAGTTCATCCGTGGTCACGCCCGGGCGGACGTGCCCGCCGACCACGTCCAGGACCTCCGAGGTCAGGCGCCCGGCAACCCGCATTTTCTCGATTTCCTGCGCATTTTTGATGGCAACTGGCATTAACACTCCTCTCTGCATTCCGATGGCCGCGCATGCGGCCGGCGCGTCTTCGTCCCGCTCACAGGTATTTATTGTATCCGGCCCGCGAGACGGGCTATAATGCGCCGTTCAAATCCACACACGTGCCGGCACATGTGGCCGGGTGCCCCGAAAGGGGGTTGCCGCATGGGGCGCGTGGAGGCCCAACCCGAAGGAGAACATTGTAATGGCGACCATATCCATGCGCAGCATGCTCGAGGCGGGCGTGCATTTTGGCCACCAGACCCGATTCTGGAACCCGAAGATGGCACCCTATATCTTCGGTCATCGCAACAAGATCCACATTATCAACCTCGAAGCCACCGTGCCGCTGCTCGAGGAAGCCCAGAACTTCCTTTCGAAGCTGGCTTCGCGGGGCGGGCAGGTGCTCTTCGTCGGCACCAAGCGCGCCGCCCGGGACGTGATTCCGCGCGAGGCCGAGCGTTGCGGCATGCCTTATGTGAGCCAGCGCTGGCTCGGCGGCACCCTGACCAACTTCGCGACCGTGCGCCGCTCGGTCAAGCGCCTGCTGGAGCTCGAGGCGATGTTCGAGGACGGCACCGCGGACCGGCTGATCAAGAAGGAAGCCGTGCAGATGCGCCGCGAGCACGATAAGCTCGAGAAGAGCCTGGGCGGCATCCGCAACATGGAAGGCCTGCCCGATGCGCTGTTCGTCATCGACGTCGGCTATGAAAAAATCGCCGTTGCCGAGGCCAAGAAGCTGGGTATCCCGGTCGTGGCCCTGGTGGACACGAACAACAGCCCCGACGGGGTCGACTACGTGATCCCGGCCAACGACGACGCGATTTCCGCGGTGTCTTTGTTTGCCACGGCGATGGCCGATGCGATCCTGTCCGGACGCGAGACGCTGCCCGTGATCGAGGGTGATGCGGATGAGTTCGTCGAGGAAGAAGAGGTCAAGAAGCTGACCCAGCGCCGTTCGAGCGCCAAGGCGGGCGCGGACGATGCGGAAGCCGCGGGCGACGATGCGGGCGCCAAGGAGAAGTCGGCGGCCAAGAAGACGACTGCCAAGAAGACGGCTACGGCCAAGAAGACGGCTGCCAAGAAGACGGCGACCAAGAAGACGGCCACCAAAAAGACTGCGACCAAGAAGGCGACCACCAAGAAGACGGCTGCCAAGAAGGCTGATGCCGAGGAGAAGCCGGCTGCGGCAGCGGACGGTGAAAAGGATGCGGCCAAGGCCGATCAGGGCGACGAGTAATACGGAATCAGGCGGGAGATAGAGCATAGTGAGTATCAGCGCAGCAGAAGTGAAAGCACTCCGCGAGCGGACCGGCGCCGGCATGATGGAATGCAAGAAGGCACTGGTGGAAACCGGCGGCGACATCGAGGCCGCCATCGAGGCCATGCGCAAGTCGGGTTTGGCCAAGGCCGACAAGAAAGCCGGGCGGACTGCGGCGGAAGGCCGTATCGCGCTCGCGGTGGAAGGCAAATCGGCCGTTCTGGTCGAGGTCAATTGCGAAACCGACTTCGTCGCGGGCGGAGACGATTTTGCGGCCTTTGCCGACGGTGTGGCCCAGGCCGCCCTCAAGTCGAGTCCCGACGACGTCGAGGCGCTGTCAGCCCTCGAGTTCGATGGCGGTGAAACGGTCGACACCCGTCGCCGCGAGCTGGTTGCCAAGATCGGCGAAAACATCAACGTGCGCCGCTTTGAGCGGATCAGCAGCGAAGGCATGCTGGGCCGCTACGTTCACGGCGTACGCATCGGCGTGCTGGTCGACCTGGAAGGTGGTGACGAGGAACTGGCCAAGGACGTGGCCATGCATATCGCCGCCAGCAACCCGGTCTGCGTGGGACCGGAAGACGTCCCCGCCGACGTGCTCGACAAGGAGCGCGAAATCCACCGCGCCCAGGCCGAGCAGAGCGGCAAGCCCGCCGAGATCGTGGAAAAGATGATCGAGGGGCGCCTGCGCAAGTACGTCAATGAAATTGCACTGACGGGACAGCCTTTCGTCAAGAACCCGGACCAGAGCGTCGGGGCGCTGCTCAAGGAGCATGGTGCCCGGGTGCTGCGCTTCGTGCGCTTCGAGGTCGGTGAGGGCATCGAAAAGGAAGAAACCGATTTCGCCAGTGAGGTCATGGCCCAGGTCCAGGGCCGCTGAGGCGGGTCCCGGACGAGGCTTTGGCGCGCAACCGGTGAGCGAGGCGACGCAAGAAGCGGATAAACCGGCCGAACCGGCCTACCGCCGCGTATTGCTGAAGCTCTCCGGCGAAGCGCTGATGGGGGAGGCCGAGTACGGCATCGACCCCGCCATGCTGAAGCGCCTGGCCGAGGAGATCGGGCAGGCCCGGAACCTGGGCGTCGAGATAGCCATCGTGATCGGTGGCGGCAATCTGTTTCGCGGAGCCGGCCTGGCGCAGCACGGCATGGACCGGGTGACCGGCGATCACATGGGCATGCTGGCCACCGTCATGAACGCGTTGGCACTGCAGAGTGCCCTGGAAGGGGTCGGGGTGCCCGCGCGCGTCATGTCCGCTATCCGGATCAATGAAGTCTGTGAGGATTACATCCGGCGGCGTGCCGTACGCCATCTGGAGAAAAAGCGCGTCATCATCTGCGCCGCAGGTACCGGCAATCCTTATTTCACGACGGATACCGCGGCCAGCCTCCGCGCGATCGAGGTAGGCGCCGACTTGTTGCTCAAGGGCACGAAGGTCGACGGCGTATATTCCGCCGACCCGCTCAGCCACCCCGATGCCCGGCTTTACCGGCGCTTGAGCTTCGACCAGGCTCTGGACGATAGGCTGGCCGTGATGGACGCCACGGCGGTGGTCATGTGCCGCGACCAGGGCTTGCCTTTGCGGGTGTTCTCGATTTACCAGCCGGGTGCATTCCTGCGTATTCTCACGGGCGAGGAAATCGGGACGCTCGTCGTCAACGGAGATCGAAAATGATTGAAGATGTGCGCCGCGATGCCGATCAACGCATGGACAAGAGCCTGGCCGCCTTGCGCGATGCGTTCACGAAAATACGCACGGGCCGGGCGCATACCAGCCTGCTGGATCATCTGCGGGTGGAGTACTACGGTAGCGAGATGCCATTGCAGCAGGTTGCCAATGTGGCGGTCGTCGATGCCCGCACGCTCTCGGTCACGCCCTGGGAAAAACAACTGGTGCCGGTGATCGAGAAAGTCATCATGAGTGCGGATATGGGACTCAATCCGGCCACTTCGGGCAACGTGATCCGCATCCCACTACCCGCGCTGACCGAGGAACGGCGCCGCGAGCTGGTCAAGGTGGTTCGCCAGGAGGCCGAGGGCGCCCGGGTTGCCGTGCGCAACGTGCGCCGCGACGCCATGGGTACGCTCAAGGAACTGGTCAAGGAAAAGGAAATCACCGAGGACGACGAGCATCGTGCGGCGGAAACCATACAAAAACTCACTGACCAGCACATCGCGCGTATCGAGCAGCTCCTGGAGGCGAAAGAAGCCGAACTGATGGAGGTTTGAGCCGGCGCCATGACCATGCATGTGTATCTGACAGTGTGCCGCCGCCGGTTCGACAAGAGGAGAAACCATTCCAGGGCCTTGTCGTCACGGGCCGGTTGACATGCTGCGCCGCTCGAAGACCTTCCCGGAGATGCCCGCGGACGCCCCCCGGCAACCGCGACACGTTGCCATTGTCATGGATGGCAATGGACGGTGGGCGAGCGAACGTGGGCTGCCGCGCCGCAGCGGACACCAGTTCGGCTACGAGACAGTGCGCAAGATCGTGCGATGCGCTCTGGACCGGGGGATAGAGCACCTGACGCTGTTCGCTTTCTCCAGCGAAAACTGGAGCCGGCCGCGCGCCGAGGTGGATGCCCTGATGCGGCTTTTCATGCAGGCGCTACGCCGCGAGGTGCGGGAATTGCACAAGCAGGAAGTGCGTCTCGATTTTATCGGCTGCCGCGAACGCCTGTCTCCCTATCTGCGAAAGGCCATGCGCGAGGCGGAAGAAACGACGGCGGCCAATACACGATTGACCCTGCATATCGCGGTCAGCTACGGCGGGCGCTGGGATATTCTCAACGCGGCCCGCAAACTGGCCGAGCAAGTGGCCGCCGGCACGATCGCGCCGGGGGGGATCGACGAAGACCGACTCCGCGGGGCCATGGAACTGGCCCGGATTCCGGATCCTGACCTGTTCATCCGCACGGGCGGCGAGTGCCGGATCAGCAATTTCCTGCTCTGGAACCTCGCATACACCGAACTGTATTTCACCGATACGTTGTGGCCGGATTTCGACGGCCAGGCCTTTGCACAGGCGCTGGAGGCCTATGCCCGGCGCCAGCGCCGGTTCGGGCGCCTTGCTCCGGCGGTTAGGGCCCATGCTTAAGACGCGCATCCTGGCAGCGGCGGCCATGCTCCCTGCCGCGATCCTTTGGGTTTGGCTCGCGCCATACTGGCTGTTTGCCGCGGTCGCCGCTGTCATCCTGCTCACCGCAGCCTGGGAGTGGTCGGCCCTGGCCGGCCTCGGGCAGAGCCTTTGGCGCTCGTGTTACCTGGCGGGCATGCTGACCCTGATGGCGCTGTGCTGGTGGGCAGCGGGGCTGCACTTTGCCTATTTGCCGGTACTCGCCCTGTTCGTACTCGTGTGGCTGTTTATCCTTGCCACGCTGGGACGGGCGGGTTTATGGAACTCACGCGCCGCCTTCCTGCTCCAAGGGGTGATGGTGCTGGTGCCTGCCTGTTTCGCGCTTTTGCTTCTCAAGCGCATGGATGGCGGCACGAGTCTTGTTTTCACCCTGCTCGCGGTGGTGTGGAGTGCTGATATCGGAGCCTATTTCGCGGGGCGTGCCGCCGGACGCCATAAGCTGGCGCCACGCCTGTCGCCGGGAAAGACCTGGGAAGGGTTTCTCGGCGGCCTGCTGCTCGCCGCCGTGGCGGGTGCGGTAGCCAGCCTGTGGTGCCCGGTGTCCGTTTTCATCCTCGTGCCGCTGGCCGTGATCACCGCATTGCTGTCTGTCGTAGGGGATCTGACCGAGAGCCAGCTCAAGCGCTTTGCCGGCGCGAAGGATTCGGGGCGGTTGATCCCGGGCCATGGTGGCATACTCGATCGCATCGACAGCCTGTGCGCGGCGCTGCCGGTTTTCGCGCTGGGCATCGAATTGGGGCAAAGGATATGGTGAACAACGTAGCGGTACTCGGCGCCAGCGGCAGTATTGGTCTTAATACGGCCGCTGTCATCGCCCATAATCCGGACCGTTATCGTTTGTTCGCGGTAGCCGCGCGCCGCAGCGTGGACAGCGTATTCGAACAGTGCCGCGAGCACCGCCCTGAGCTGGCCGTGCTCGTCGAGGAGGCGGCCGCCGCCGAGTTGCGCGACCGCCTGGCGAAGGAAGGTGTTCCCACGCGCGTGGAAAGCGGCATGGATGCCCTGGAGGCGCTTGCCGCGCATCCGGACGTCGACAGCGTGATGGCGGGCATCGTGGGAGCGGCCGGCTTGGCGCCGACCCTGGCCGCGGCCCGCGCGGGCAAGCGCGTCATGCTGGCCAACAAGGAATCCCTGGTCATGACCGGCCCCCTGTTCCTGGGCGAACTGGTCAAATCGGGGGGTGAACTGCTTCCCGTGGATAGCGAGCACAATGCCCTGTTCCAGGCCATGCCCGGGGGATATCGCGCCGGGGCGCGGCCCACCGGGGTCGAGCGCCTGTGGCTGACCTGCTCGGGCGGGCCTTTCCGGGGCCGCAGCAGGGAAGAGGTCGACACGGCAACGCCCGACGAGGCTTGCGCGCATCCGCGCTGGAAGATGGGGCGCAAGATTTCCGTCGATTCCGCCACCCTCATGAACAAGGGACTGGAGATCATCGAGGCCAGCTACCTCTATGGCATGCCGAGCGAAAGCATCAGTGTCGTGGTCCACCCGCAGAGCATGGTCCACAGCCTGGTCGAGTATGTCGATGGCTCGTTCGTGGCTCAATTGGGGCAACCCGACATGCGCACGCCCATCGCCTGCGCGCTGGCCTGGCCCGAACGGGTCGCTGCCGGCACCGAGCCGCTCGATCTGACGCAACTGGGGGCGCTGACTTTCGAAGGGCCCGACGAAGACACATTCCCCTGCCTGCGGCTGGCGCGCGAGGCCCTGGTGGCGGCGGGTACCGCCCCCGTGGTGCTCAACGCCGCCAACGAAGTGGCGGTAGGCGCCCTTCTTGGGCAACCCCCGCATTTTGGCCGGATCCCCCACGTCGTGGGAGAAAACCCGTCCACGGCGGGAAAGCCGCCCCTTGGATCTCCCCACCACGGTCTTGGCGGCGCCGCCGCCCGCCCCCGGGCAGGCCGCCGAGGGGGGGAAGCGCCGGGAGACCGCAAGACGTGAGTGTGCTGATTTCCATACTGGCATTTCTCGTGGCCATTGCGATTTTGATCGCGGTGCATGAATTCGGGCATTTCATCGTGGCCCGGATGCTCGGGGTCAAGGTATTGCGTTATTCGATCGGGTTCGGTCGCGTCATCTTTTCCTGGCGGCCTCGCGGCGAGACCGAATACGCGATTTCCGCCATTCCCCTGGGAGGCTACGTCAAATTACTCGACGAGCGTGAAGGCGAGGTTCCCCCCGAAGAACGTCATCGAGCCTTCAATCGTCAGCCGATCTGGCGCCGGGCGGCGATACTGGCTGCGGGCCCGGCTTTCAATTTCCTGTTTGCGCTGGTGGCCTACTGGATCGTCTACATGGCGGGCATTCCGGGAATCAAACCCGTCGTGGGCCCAGTGGCGCCGAATACCCCCGCCGCGGTGGCGGGTATTCATGAAAAAGACACGATTCTCGCGGTCAACGGCAGTTCGACGCCTACCTGGCAGTCCACCAACCTGGCGTTGCTTTCCGCCGTGGTCGACAAGCGACCCCTGCGGCTGCGTCTCCAGTCTCCCGACGCGGGAGGCGAACGCATTGTGTCCCTGCATTACGGGGACATCAAGAGCCTGACCCGCCCGGGCAAGCTGCTCAGCGGTCTGGGTCTGAAACCCTGGGAAGCCCCCATCGACCCGGTGATCGATACTGTGAGTCCTGACAGTGCTGCCGCACGCGCAGGACTGCAGCCCGGCGACCGCATTCTCGCCGTGGATGGTCACGACATCAAGGACTGGCGGGATTTTGTCGCGCTGATTACGCAACGGCCCGGACGAAGGCTGATGCTCGCCATTGAACGCGGGCAACGGCGCTTGCAGGTGCCCGTCGTGCCCGAGAGCAAGATGGTTGACGGCAAGCCGGCAGGGCGCCTCGGGATCACGGCGAGAATACCCTCGGGATACGGCAGGGACATGGTGGCCTATCTGCGTTACGGCCCGCTCGACGCTCTGGGCCAGGCGGCATCGCGCACGGGCCAGATTATTGCGCTGACCGCGGTCGTCAGCTATCGCATGGTCGTCGGCCAGGTTTCGCTTTCCAACCTCAGCGGGCCCATAGATATCGCCCATTATGCGGGCAGCTGGGCCCAGGCGGGTCTGATTTATTTTCTCTATTTTCTCGCGTTGGTCAGCGTAAGTCTCGGTTTTGTAAACATTTTACCTATTCCTCTGCTTGATGGCGGCCAGTTGCTTTTCCTCGGTGTCGAACTGGTGCGGCGGCGCCCGGTTTCCGAGCAGACTGAAGCCATTGCCCAGCGGGTGGGTTTGAGTCTGATCCTCTTGCTGGTAGGCTTTGCGGTTTTCAACGACCTCAGCCGCCTTATTCATTCATGATTCAAGGAGTGTCGCTCTTGCCAGGACGCAAATATTCCAGAGCGCTGTTATGCCTCGCTTTTCTGATGACCGCGATGATCGCGCCCCGGCTTGCGCGCGCAGACAATGCGACCTTCACGGTCGAGCAGATTCGCGTCATAGGGCTCGAGCGCATATCGCGTACTACGGTGCTGACCTATATGCCCGGCATCAGCGTCGGCCAGACGGTCGATCCCGCTCAGATACATTCGGCGATCCAGAGTCTTTACCAGACAGGTTTTTTCAGCCAGGTGCAGATGCGCCGTGATGGCCACACCCTGATTGTCGTGGTGGATGAGCGTCCCACCATTGCCCAGGTGGTGCTTACCGGCAACAAGGCACTCAAGACCGAAGATCTTCAGAAAGGCCTGCAACAGGCGGGACTGACACAGGGACGTTTTTTCGACCGTTCGGCACTGGAGGGCATTACAAGTTCACTTGTGCAAACATACTTCGATCATGGGCGCTATGGCGTCAAAATTGATCCTACGGTCAGAAAACTTGCCAACAATCGGGTGGCTGTCCACTTCAAGATCAAGGAAGGATCAGAAGCCAAGGTGCTGAGCATCAACTTCACGGGTAACCACGACTTCAGCGATTCCACGCTTCGAGATCAGTTCAAGTTCACGACACCGGGATGGTTCACCTGGCTCAGCGGCAAGGACAAGTATGAGCAGGAGAAGCTGCGCGGTAGCCTGGAGAGTCTGCGTTCGTTCTATATGAACCGGGGGTACGCGGATTTTCATATAAATTCCGTGCAGGTTCAGATATCGCCTGACAAATCAGGGGTCTATGTCAACGTCAATTTGCACGAAGGCGGCAAATACACCGTAGGCAAGGTCAAGCTGCTCGGCCGGTTCGTGGTTCCGGAAAAGCTATTGCAAAGATTCCTGTTCATCAAGCCGGGCACTTCCTTTTCCATGAGACTTGCGACGGCGCAGGCCACCTTGCTGACCAACGAGTTGGGTTCGTATGGATATGGGTTTGCCAAAGTCAGCCCGGTTCCACAGCCCAATCAAAAAACGCACAAGGTCGATCTTGTTTTTTATATGCAACCCGGACAGCGTGTCTACGTAAGGCATGTGGTTTTTTCCGGGGCGCCTAATACCGATGATGTCGTATTCAGGCGTGAAATGCGCCAGAGTGAAGGTAGTTGGCTGAACAACTACAATTTGAAGCGCTCCAAGATCCGCATCCAGCGTCTGCCGTTCGTCGATTCCGTCGATCTCCAGCCGCAAAAGGTGCCGGGTTCATCCGACCAGGTCGATGTGAATGTCCACGTCAAGGAGCGCCAATCCGGAACCGCGCAGGCCTTCATCTCCTACTCGGGATACTACGGCTTGGGTTACGGCGGCCAGATTGCCCTCTCCAACTTCCTGGGGGAAGGGGATGTGGTGCATCTGAACGCAAATCGCAACACGGTGCAGACCAACGCGTCGATTTCCTTCCAGAACCCTTACGCGACCGCGTACGGCGTGAGCCGTACCATGTCGTTATTTTACAGTCAGGGCAATAGCCTCATCCAGAATTCTTCGGTCTTCGACACCAAGAACTATGGAGGCGGCGTTACCTACGCCTTCCCGCTGTCCGAATTTGATTCCTATAGCCTGGGAGTTTCCTATCGCCACGGCGTCATAACGCCGTATTGTTATTCCTCGACGGAAATCCAGGATTATGTGAGCAATCCGGACAACGGCAACACCAGTATCGTGCCGACATATTGTCCCGGGCCTGACAATACGGTGCCGATCAATACCAATCTTTCCAACCTGACATACAACGATATTACCGCGACTCTGGGCTTTTCGCATGACACGCGTAATCGGACGATTTTGCCCACTAAAGGCACGTTTCAGCAGCTCACGCTGGATGTGTCCACGCCTTTGGGTAGTCAGAGCTACTATGTTTTCAATTGGCGGCAAATGACGTTCCTCCCCATAAGGAGCGGGTTTGTTTTTGGCATACAAAGCCAGGTCGAGATGGCAAAAACATACGGAAGTACGGCACAAGTGCCCCCGTTCGAGCACTTTTTCGCGGGTGGGCCGGAGACGGTGGCGGGTTACTCGTCCGGCACGCTAGGGCCGTATGACTCCAACCACAATCCCTATGGAGGCACGCTGCTGACCTGGATTCAGAACGAGTTGATTATCCCCAACTTCATTGGTGGGCAAGAGGCTGCGCATTCCTACCGGCTTGCTTTATTCGTCGATGCAGGTAATGTTTTTGCAAAGCCGGGTGATTTCAATTTCGGTGACATCAGGGCCTCGTATGGCATGGGATTGACATGGCTTACACCTATCGGCGCCTTGCGTTTCAGCTATGCCATCCCATTTCGCAGCCAGCCCAAAGACCAGATCAACAAATTCCAGTTCACGTTGGGGGCTTACTTCTGATGAAGGTTCTAAGAGTTTGTCTGGTGGCCGCGGGCCTGGCGATGGCCGTCACGGCCACTGCAGGCCAGGTGGCTTACGTGGATTACGCGGCTATCATGCAACAAGCGCCACAGATCAAGGCGTCTCAAGCCTTGATCAAGAAGGAGTTTGCCCCGCGACTCAAGGCCATCAAGAAGAAAATGAAGACACTGCATTCACTGGCCCTCAAGCTGCGGAGCATGGGACCGGGAGCCAATGCCCTGAAGCGCGCGTCGGCCCTGGAGGATTACCAGAAGACCCGGAAAGCGTTGCAGCAGGAGGAACAGTCCTATCAGACGACTCTGCGATTGAGGCGCTCGCAGCTACGCGACAATTTCAGGCAGTTGCTCAGTAGTGATATAAAGACCTATGCCCAGGCACATGGTATTGACGTCGTGGTCAAGGGTGGCGGTATTTACGAGACGCCCGGGGTGGATTTGACTTCCCGGATACTGAAAAGGCTCGAGCAGGACTACCGTCAGGCGAAAGCGCAGGCCGACGACCCGAAGAAACAATGACAGATGGGATCAGCACCGGAGAATTGGTGACCCGGCTGGGGGGCACGCTGAAGGGTGACCCGGACATACGGCTCACCGCGGTGGGCACCTTGGCGACGGCAGGTGACGGGGCCCTCAGTTTTTTGGCCAATCCCCACTACCGCACGCAGCTTGAGTCCACCCGGGCCGGATGTGTCGTGCTGGGTGCGGATGATGCCGGGCATTGCCCGGTCGCGGCCATCGTGGCCGACGATCCCTATGTCTATTACGCGCGCGCCGCTGCCCTTATTGTTACACAGCCCCGGGTATCTCCCGGGATCCACCCATCGGCGGCGATTCACCCGAAGGCACATATCGATCCCGCGGCCTGGATCGGGCCACAAGCCGTCATTGGCGAAAACGCCGAGGTGGGCGCCGGCGCAAGCGTCGGGCCCGGCTGCGTCCTGGGAGATGGCGTGCGTATCGGGGCGGATACGCGACTGAGTGCCAATGTCACCGTGCTTGCGGGAGCGTCCCTGGGTGCACGCTGTTTGTTGCATCCGGGCGTGGTGGTGGGCGGTGACGGATTCGGCATCGCCTGGGATGGGGACGGTTGGATCAAGGTGCCGCAACTGGGCAGCGTCGAGATCGGAGACGACGTGGAAATCGGTGCCAATACGGCCATCGATCGCGGCGCCATCGAGAACACGGTAATCGAATCGGGTGTCAAGCTCGATAACCTGATCCAGATCGGCCACAATGTACGTATTGGAGCACACACGGTCATTGCCGGGTGTACCGGCATTTCCGGCAGTACCACCATCGGCCCGCGGTGTATGATTGCGGGCCAGGTCGGCATAGCAGGACACCTGGACATCGCGGGTGGGACGGTGATTACGGGAAAAACCCTCGTCAGCCGCTCTATCCAGGAAGCCGGACAGTTTTCGGGCGCTTTGCCCATGGATGACAGCCGCAAATGGCGACGCAACAGCGCCCGGTTCCGCAACCTGGACGATCTGGCGCGGCGGATAGCCCAGCTGGAGCGAAAAAGCAAGGACAAGCAACCATGAGTGAACCGGAAACCCTGGATATCCACAAAATCTTGGAATACCTGCCTCACCGCTATCCGTTTCTGCTGGTCGACCGGGTTACCGAATGTGTGCCCGGGGAGTACTTGGTGGCCATCAAGAACGTGACCGTCAACGAACCGTATTTCATGGGGCATTTTCCGGTACGGCCGGTGATGCCCGGCGTGCTGATCATCGAGGCCATGGCTCAGGCCACTGGCCTGCTGGCATTTCGTACCATCGGTGTGCCGCCCGATCACGTGCTCTACTATCTGGTCGGTGTCAACAACGCAAAATTCAGACGCCCCGTGGAACCCGGGGACCAACTGGTGATGACGGCCCGGATCCAGCGCGCGATACGGGGCGTATGGTGTTTCGAGGTGCAGGCGGAAGTGGACGGTTCCGTCGTGGCATCGGCAGAGATCCGTTGCGCGGCCAAGGAGATCGAGGCTTGATTGATCCGCGGGCCGTCGTTCACGAACGTGCGCGCCTGGCGGAAGACGTCAAAGTGGGCGCCTTTGCGGTTATTGGTCCCGACGTCGAGCTCGGGCCCGGTTGCGAAGTGGGCACGCATGCGGTTATCGAGGGACCCACCGTCATTGGCAGGAACAATCGCATTTATCCCTTTGCCGCCATCGGCCTGGCCCCACAGGATAAAAAGTACGCGGGGGAGCCCACGCGCCTGGTGATCGGCGACAACAACACCATCCGCGAATACTGCACACTCAACCGGGGTACCGAGCAGGACCGGGGGGAAACCACTCTGGGATCCGATAACTGGATCATGGCCTACGTGCATATCGCGCACGACTGCGTGATCGGCGACCATACGATCCTCGCCAATAACGTCACGCTCGGCGGGCATGTGCAGATTGACGACTGGGCAATCCTTGGTGGCTTCGGCAAGATTCACCAGTTCTGCCGGCTGGGCGCGCATTGCTTCGTGCAGATGGATGCGGGCGTCACAAAGGATGTGCCGCCGTATGTGATCGCCGCCGGAATGCCGGCACGTCCCCGCGGAATCAATGCCGAGGGCCTGAAACGCCGGAACTTCCCGGCGGATGATATCCGGGCGATCACCGCGGCCTACAGGCTGCTTTACCGCTCGGACAAACTGTTGTCCGAAGCGCGTGCCGAAGTGGCTGCCCGGGCCGCAGACCAACCGGTTCTCGCACCGTTGGCCGCATTCCTGGAGGTCGACGGACGCAGTATCATCCGCTGATGATGCAAGAAAACCCCGTGATCGGGCTCGTGGCCGGCGAGGCCTCGGGCGACCGCCTTGGTGCCACCCTGATCGCCGCCCTGCGCGAGCGTTTCCCGCAGGCTCGCTTCGTCGGCATGACCGGCCCGCGGATGGTCGCCGCGGGCTGCCGTTCGCTGACCGGTATCGAAGACCTGTCAGTCATGGGGCTGACTGAGATTCTCGGGCAATTGCCGCGCCTGCTGAAATTACGTGGCCAGTTGGCCAGGGACCTGGTCGGCGCAGGGATTGACGTGTTGATCGGCATCGATTCGCCGGACTTCAATCTCGGGCTCGAGCGCCGTTGCCGGGACCGGGGTATCCGTACGGTGCATTACGTCAGCCCCTCCGTCTGGGCCTGGCGACCGGGACGCGTGCGGACGGTAGCCAAGGCCGCGGAACTGGTGCTCTGCCTGCTGCCGTTCGAGCCGGCCTGCTACCGCGGCGTTCATGTGAGGGCCGAGTTCGTGGGACATCCCCTGGTGGATGAGTTAGTGCCCGGATCCGCCTCGGAAGCCAGGGCAGCGCTTGAGATCGGGGCCGGGAAGCGCGTGCTTGCTGTATTGCCCGGCTCGCGCGAAGGCGAGGTCCGCCGGCTGTTGCCGCCCTTCCTGGCAGCGGCGCAAGCTCTGCGGCAGACGCGAGAGGAGCTGGAAGCGGTTATCCCGATTGCGCATTCGGGATTGCGGCCGCTCGTGGAATCGGAATGCGCCCGCGTCCCGGGTCTTGAACCGCGCCTGGTCGATGGCCGCGCCCATGAAGTGGTAACGGCAGCCGATGCCGTGCTCGTGGCCTCGGGCACGGCCACGCTGGAAACGCTTCTCCTGGCTCGCCCCATGGTGGTGGCCTACCGCATGGCGCCGCTGACCGCCTGGCTGTTGCTGCACGCGCGCTTGCTTAAGACGCCGCATTTTGCCCTGCCGAACCTGATCGCCGGCCGGCGGATCGTGCCCGAACTGGCCCAGGGCCAGGTCGACGTTGCTAGAATCACGGCATCCGTGGCACCGTTGCTTGACGATGCCGGGGCGCGCGAAGCGCAGCTTGCGTCGTTTGCCGCAGTACGTCGCAAGCTGGGACATGCGCCGGCCCAGCGTGCCGCTGATTTGGTGAAGGAATTGCTGATGGATCGAGGCTTGGAGGGCGCCTGACATGCACGTGGCCGGGGTAGACGAGGCGGGACGCGGCCCCCTTGCGGGCCCGGTCTATGCCGCAGCCGTAGTGCTGCCCGGCGGCCATGGGCTCGAGGTTGCCGATTCCAAGCGGTTGAGCGCCACACGGCGGGAAACGTTGGCGCTTGCCATCAAAAGGACTGCCGTCGCCTGGTCGGTGGCCCATGTAGAAGCCGCGGAGATAGACACGATGGGCATTCACAAGGCCAGCCTGCTGGCCATGTCGCGAGCCTTGTCCGCATTGCCCCTGCGACCCGATCTTGCCCTGATCGACGGGCGCTTCGTGCCCGAGTGCGATGTCGATTGCCGCGCCGTGATCGGCGGCGATGACAGTGAAGCCCCCATCAGCGCAGCCTCGATCCTGGCCAAGGTCGCGCGTGATGCGGTTCTCGTCGAGCTCGACCGGTTATATCCCGAATATGGGTTTGCCCGTCACAAGGGCTATCCGACCGCCGCCCACCGGGCGGCCCTGGAGCGCCATGGCCCTTGTCCCGAACATCGCCGCAGCTTCGCTCCGGTGCGGGCCTGGCGGGGGCGTGGCGAATGAGTCCGAATTTCGTCCATTTGCGGGTACACACGGAGTATTCGTTGGGCGACAGCATCGTCCGCATCCCGCAGCTCATGGATCGGGTCGCGGAGTTGGGCATGCCCGCTGCAGGGTTGGCCGATGCCGGGAATCTCTTTGCCCTGGTCAAGTTTTATCGAGCGGCCGAGGCCCGCGGGATCAAACCCGTCATAGGTGCCGATGTCAATCTGGTCACTGCGCCGGACGAGGAGCCGGGGAAAATCACGCTCTTCGCCTGTGGGCGTGAAGGTTACCGCCAGCTGAGCGAAGTGATTACCCGCAGTTTCATCGAAGGGCAGCACGCCGGCCGGCCGCTGGTCCAGGCCGAGTGGCTCGAAGGGAACGCCGACGCGTTGATTGCCCTGGCCGGACGCCTGAGCCCACTGGGGCGAGCGCTGCTGTCAGGTGACGCGGAGCAAAGCCGGGCCCGCTTTGGCAGGCTCTCCGGGCTTTTCTCCCATGGTTTCTACCTGGAACTGACGCGTACGGGCCAGGCGGCCGAAGAAGAGGATTTCAACCAGGCCGCCCTGGACCTGTGCGTGGAAACCGGCACGCCCGCGGTGGCGACCAATGACGTGTGCTTTCTCAACCCCGAGGATTACGAAGCCCACGAGGCCCGGGTCGCCATTCATCAGGGCTATCGCTTGACCGACGCCTCCCGGCCGCGCCTGTTCAGCCGCGAACAGTACCTGAAAAGCCCCGAGGAGATGGCGACGCTATTCGCCGACGTGCCCGAGGCGCTCGCCGCCAGTTCCGCCATTGCCGAGCGAGCCACGCTCGAGATCGAATTCGGCCGTTCGGTACTCCCGGCATTCCCCGACACCGGCGGCGGGGATGAAACCGCGTTCCTGGTGACCCGTGCACGGGAGGGGCTCGCCCGCCGGTTCCAGGCCTCGGGCTTCGAACCCGCGGCGGATCCGGAGGCCTACCAGGCGCGATTGCGCGAGGAGCTCGACGTCATCGGCGAGATGGGTTTCTCCGGCTACTTCCTGATCGTCGCGGATTTCATCGCCTGGTCGCGCGATAACGACGTGCCGGTCGGGCCCGGGCGCGGCTCGGGCGCAGGGTCGCTGGTGGCGTATGCGCTCGGCATCACCGATCTTGACCCGCTGGCCTATGATCTGCTCTTCGAGCGTTTCCTGAACCCCGAGCGCGTATCCATGCCCGACTTCGACGTCGACTTCTGCATGGAAGGCCGCGACCGGGTCATCGACTACGTGGCCGAGCGCTACGGCCGTGACCATGTCTCCCAGATCATCACCTACGGCACCATGGCCGCGCGTGCCGTGGTGCGCGACGTGGGCCGCGTGCTCGGCCATCCCTACGGCTACGTCGACAAGATCGCGAAGATGGTGCCGTTCGAAATCGGCATGACGCTCGAGAGGGCCCTGGAGGAATCGCCGGAGCTCAAGCAGGCCTACGAGGGCGAGGAGGAGATCCGCAGCCTCGTCGACCTGGCGCGCAAGCTCGAGGGCCTGGCGCGGAATGCCGGCAAGCATGCCGGCGGTGTCGTGATTGCACCGACACCGCTGACCGATTTCACCCCGCTTTACGCGGAAGCGAACGGCGCCAGCCCCGTGACCCAGCTCGACAAGGACGACGTCGAGGCAGTGGGCCTGGTGAAGTTCGATTTTCTCGGGCTGCGCACGCTGACCATCATCGACAAGGCGGTCAAGCTGGTCAACGCCGGCCTGCCCGCGAACAAGACGCCGCTGGTGATCCGCGATCTGGCCCTGGACGATGAAGCGACCTTCGATCTTCTCAGGGCGGGCGAGACGACCGCTGTGTTCCAGCTCGAATCGCGCGGCATGAAGGAACTGATCAAGCGCCTCAAGCCAGACAGTTTCGAGGAGATCATCGCCATCAATGCCCTGTTCAGGCCCGGGCCGTTGCAGTCCGGCATGGTCGATGACTTCATTGCCCGCAAGCACGGCGAGGCCGAGGTGCATTACCCGCACCCGGACCTCGAGCCGATCCTCAAGCCAACCTATGGCGTGATCCTGTACCAGGAGCAGGTCATGCAGATCGCGCAGGTACTGGCCGGTTACACGCTCGGCGGGGCGGATCTGCTGCGCCGTGCCATGGGCAAGAAAAAGGCCGAGGAAATGGCCCGTCAGCGTGAGATCTTCACGCAGGGCGCGGTCGAGCGGGGCGTCGAGCATAAGACCGCCACCTACATCTTCGACCTGATGGAGAAATTTGCCGGTTACGGCTTCAACAAGTCGCACTCGGCGGCCTACGCATTACTGGGTTACCAGACGGCGTGGCTGAAACGGCATTATCCCGCGGCCTATATGGCGGCCGTGCTTTCGGCCGACATGGACCATACGGACAAGATCGTGAACCTGATCGACGAGTGCCGGCGCATGCAGCTCGAGATCCTGCCGCCGCACGTCAATCACTCGCACTATCCCTTCGTGGTGGCGGACAGCACGGCCATTCGTTACGGCCTGGGTGCCATCAAGGGGCTGGGCCGCAGCGCCGTGGAAGCGCTGGTCCATGAGCGCGAGCGCAAGGGCGCTTACCGCAGCCTCGCCGATTTGTGCGCCCGGGTCGACAAGGATCGCCTGAACCGCAAGGCCTGCGAGGCATTGATCGAGGCCGGCGCACTGGACGGCCTGGCCGATCACCGCGCCCAGCTGCTGGCCCAGTTGCCCGATGCCCTGGCTGCCGCCGAACAGCGCCAGCGGGCCGGGGAGGCGGGGCAGGTGGATTTGTTCGGCCTGTCATCCGCGGAGCCGGCACGAGCCGATGCCCCGGTGCCCCTCTGGGACGAACATGAGCTGCTGGCGCGTGAAAAGGCCACACTGGGCCTGTACCTGAGTGGACACCCGATACAGCGCTACGCGTCCTTGGCTCCCCAGCTCGGCGGCGAGCGCATCGCCGACCTGGTCGGCGAATCGCCCAGCACCGGGGGCAGCCCGACACGCACGGTGAGGGTCCTGGGGCTGGTGCTGGAATTGAGGCGTTTCGGACGCCGCACGGCGGTCACGCTGGATGATGCCAGCGGGCGGATAGAAGCCGTGTTCTACGATGACGTGCTCGAGCGCGTACAGAAATTGCTCGTACCCGATGCCATCGTGGTGCTGGATGGGCGGCTGGCCTTCGACGACTATTTCAATCGCTGGCGCATTACCGCCTCCGGGGTCAGCGACGTGGACAGTATCGTCGAATCCCAGGCCGGGGTCCTGTGGATCGACTGGAAACCCAACGGCGAGGCGCCCGATGCCTGCGTCAAGCGCCTGGAATCGGCCCTCAGCGAGCACCTCGGCGGGCGCACGGCCGTCGGGATTCGTTATCGCGGTTCCGGTGCCAGCGTATGCCTGCGCCTGGGCGAGGCGTGGCGGGTCAGTGCGTCCCGGCAATTGCTGGATCACCTGCGGGCCCTCGAAGGCGTGGAACAGGTGGAAGTGGTGTACCGACGCGGCGGGCACTCTGCCGATGCCTGTTAACATGTAATGCAGCCTGGAGAGCGCTTCATGAACCCCAATTTCCTGGAATTCGAACAACCGATCGCCGAACTGGAAGCCAAGATCGAGGAACTGCGGCACCTGGACGATCCCACGCTGAACATCGGCGAGGAGATCGAACAACTGCAGGCGAAGAGCCTGCGCATGACTGAGTCGATTTTCAAGTCCCTGACGCAGTGGCAAATCACCCAGTTGGCCCGCCATCCCCAGCGGCCCTACATGCTTGATTACATCTCCCGGATATTCACGGATTTCGAGCAACTGCACGGCGACCGGGCCTTCGCCGACGATCCGGCGATCGTGGGCGGATTGGCGCGTCTCGAGGGCCGCCCGGTGGTGATCATCGGCCAGCAGAAGGGGCGCGAGACGGCGGAAAAGGTGCGCCGCAATTTCGGCATGCCGCGCCCGGAAGGCTATCGAAAGGCGCTGAGGCTCATGCACATGGCCGAACGCTTCCACTTGCCGCTGCTTACGTTTATCGACACGCCGGGCGCCTACCCGGGCGTTGGCGCGGAGGAACGCGGGCAGAGCGAGGCGATTGCCCGCAACCTGATCGAGATGTCCGAATTGCGCACGCCCATCGTCACGACCGTGATCGGCGAGGGCGGTTCGGGCGGAGCGCTCGCGATCGGCATCTCCGACTGGATCCAGATGCTCGAGTACAGCATCTACTCGGTCATCTCGCCGGAAGGGTGCGCCTCCATTCTCTGGAAAGACGCCAAGAAGGCATCCGATGCGGCCGAGGCACTCGGTGTCGGCGCCGAGCGCCTGCTGGAGCTCAAGCTGATCGACGCGGTGTTGCCTGAACCCCTGGGGGGCGCTCATCGCGATATCGATGCGATGGCAAAATCGATCAGGGAAAGCCTGGTTCGCCAGGTCGATCGCCTCGGCGCGCGCCCGCTCGAGGAGGTGATCGCCACGCGCCAGGAGCGATTCCTCGGTTACGGCCGTTTCGAGGGCTGAGGCCGGCTGCCCCGGCGGTCGCGGGCGAAAGACGTTAGGCTGAACCGGCTATGCACTTTTCCGCCTCCTTGCTGGCCGAGCGATTGCTTGGCTGGCCGGTGCCCGGCCGCTATGTGGCGCTGGTCAGCGGCGGCTGCGATTCCATGGTGCTCATGCATGCGCTGGCCGCCATTCGCGACCGGCTGCCGGCGCCGGTGGTTGTCCTGCATTTCGACCACGGCTTGAGCGATCAATCCGAGGAATGGGAACGGTTTGTCGAAAACCGCGCCCGGACCCTCGATTTGTCTTTCTTCAGCGAGAAACTCGGGCTCGAGGCAGGCCCGGGTGCGGAAACGCGGGCACGCGAGGCGCGTTACGCATGCCTGCGGGAATGGATGCAGATCGACGATTGCTGCCTCAGCGCCCATCATGCCGATGATCAACTGGAGACCTTCCTGCTCCACGCCCTCAGGGGCAGTGGTGCAGCCGGACTTGCCGGTATCCGTCCCTTGATGCGATTCGGCACCGGCTGGCTGGGGCGCCCCTTGCTGGAATGGTCACGCGCGCAATTGAACGTATGGGCGGGCCGGCACAAGCTCGAGTGGATAGAGGATCCGGCCAATCGCGACCTTTCCGTGCCCCGAAATTGGCTGCGCACGCAGATCGGCCCGTCCTTGTCTACACGCTGGCCGCAGGCGCCGCACACGATCGCCCGCAGTGCGCGCCTGGCCGGTGAGGCCGATACGGTGCTGGCGGAAGTGGCACGGGAGGATCTTGTCCGACTTAAGCTTGGCCATCCTGCCTGTCTCTCCGTCAATGCGTTGCTCGGCTTGTCCGAACCGCGCCGTCACAATGCGTTGCGTCACTGGTTCCGTGAGCAACAATTGCCCATGCCATCGGCACGCAAGCTGCTCGAGCTCGACGCGCACTTCATTGTTGCCGAGCCCGGTGGGCTGGCCGAGTTGCATTGGCCTGGCGCCTGCGTGCGGCGTTACCGCGACTGCCTCTTTGCTCACGCGCCCTGGCCGTCGCCGACGCCCGAGACGGTTCTGGTGATGGAGCCGGAACAGCCGCTTGACCTGGGTTATCTGGGCCAGTTGCGGCTGGTCCGCGATCCCGCGGGGCCGCTTGCGGAAAACGCCGTGTCGGCCCCCTTGACGGTGCGTTTCCGCAGGGGCGGCGAACGTCTGCGTCCGGCCGGATCGCCTCACCGCCGTACGTTGAAGAATCTGCTCCAGGAACAAGCGATCCTGCCCTGGATGCGTGTGCGATTACCGTTGCTGTACTCCGGGGATCGCCTGGCCGCCGTTGCCGGCGTGATTCCGGCAACTGAGAAATATTCCGGCCAGGACTGGCGCCTGGTATGGGCCGGGGGGCCTCCGCTACGCGGACTGTCCGGCGATTGATCCGGTAATTTGTAATAGCATGGGTGCCAGGCCACTGGAGATTGATTCATGACCGAGAGCCGCACAAATCAGGAACAGGATGCCACCATAGCCGCTCATTGGCGGGAAGAGGCGCTGATTGAACCGCCTGCCGCTTTCGTCAGGCAGGCGAACGCGAATTCGACGGATTTGTATGAGCGCATGGCGGAAGAAAATTTCCCCGACTGTTTCGACGAATATGCCCGGCTGCTCGACTGGTCACGCCCCTGGGAGCGCACCCTCGATGACGATCACCCGCCGTTTTTTCGCTGGTTCGTCGGGGGCGAACTGAACGCCGCCTACAACTGTATCGACCGTCATCTCGAGAGCGCCGGCGACCGGGTTGCATTCCACTTCGTGCCGGAGCGAGAGGACGAGCCGGCGCGGAGCCTGACCTACACCGAGCTGTATCGCGAAGTTAACGAACTGGCCGCCGTGCTGCGCGACGACCTCGGTCTGAAACGCGGTGACAGGGTGACTCTGTACCTGCCCATGACGCTGGAATTGCCCATCGCCATGCTCGCCTGTGCCCGCCTGGGGGTTATCCACTCCGCCGTATTCAGTGGCTACTCGGGGCAGGCCTGTGCCGATCGCATCAACGATTCGCAAAGCCGCGTGCTGATCACGATGGATGCCTACTACCGGGGCGGGAAGTTGCTGGACCACAAGGTGAAGGCCGCGGAGGCGGCGCGCCTGAGCGAAGATCGCCTGGAGCACTGCCTGGTGTTCCGCCGCCATCCCGGCGAGTATCACAGCGAGGCACCGATGCAGGCGCCCCGTGACCGTTTTGCCGGGGAACTTATTGAAAAGCGGCGCGGTACCGAGGTGGCGCCCGAGCCCATGCGCTCGGAAGACACGCTGTTTCTGATGTATACATCGGGCACGACGGGCAAGCCCAAGGGCGCCCAGCATTCCACGGGCGGCTACCTGACCTGGGCTGCCGCCACCTCGAAGTATGTGCTCGATCTCAAGCCGGGCGACGTTTACTGGTGCATGGCCGATATCGGTTGGATCACGGGGCACTCCTATATCGTTTACGGACCGTTGACGCTGGGCGTGACTTCCGTGCTCTACGAGGGGGCGCCCACGGTGCCCGATGCGGGGCGGCCGTGGCGGATCGCGGAACAATATGGCGTCGAGGTATTCCATACTTCGCCGACCGCTGTGCGCGCCCTGCGCAAGGCCGATCCGGACTTGCCCCGTCAATACGATCTGAAGTTCCGTGCCATGACCACGGTCGGGGAACCGATCGAGCCCGAGGTCTGGCATTGGTACCGGGAGGCGATCGGTGGCGGCAAAGCGGTCATCACCGATACCTGGTGGCAGACGGAAACCGGCGGGCATCTCATTACGACATTGCCCGGCGTGGCCCCGATGAAACCCGGCAGCGCGGGCCCGGCGCTACCCGGTATCTACCCGGTCATCTACGACGAGGAGGGCTCCCCGGTGCCTTCGGGCCAGAGGCGGGCCGGCAACATCTGCATTCGCAATCCCTGGCCCGGCAGGATGCTCACCATCTGGGGGGATGACGAGCGATTCGTGCGGACGTACTACGAGCGTTACAACAGTGACCCTGAGAGCCGGGACTGGCGCGATTGGCCCTATCTGGCGGGCGATGGCGCCATACAATCCGAAGACGGCTACTACCGGATCCTGGGCCGGATCGACGACGTGATCAACGTCGCGGGACACCGCCTGGGCACCAAAGAACTGGAGTCGGCCTGCCTGACGGTCGAGGCCGTTTCGGAAGCCGCCGTAGTGGCCGTCCGCGATCCGGTCAAGGGCGTACTGCCCGAGGCCTACGTGTCGCTGAAGCCGGGTTATGCCGCGGACAACGTCGCGGATGAAATCATCGACCGTATCGTGGAGATGATCGGGCCGATAGCCCGGCCGCGCAGGGTCTGGGTCGTAGAGGATGTGCCCAAGACTCGTTCGGGGAAGATCATGCGCCGTGTGCTCAGCGCCCTGTCGGAGGGGCGTGATACCGGCGATGTCAGCACGCTCGCCAACCCCGAGGTAGTGGAAACCATTCGCCACCGGATCGCCGATGAGACGGGAGACGGCTGAGGATTCCCCGGCTGGACGTGCGTGCCCGGACCGGCACTCCCACATGGAACCGCGGGGTTCGAAGCCGTTTACTGAATACGGCGGACGAAGACTTCCTTGCCGTTGACTTCGAGTATGTAGCCGATCAGCAATTTCTTGATAATCACTTTCGGGCTTTTCATGGTGGTTTGGTAATACCCGGGCCCGGCTTGTACCCAGATTTGCCCGTTGGTCAACTGGAACCGGGTATTACCCGTCCAGCCGTGAAAGACACCTTGGATATGGCTCACGATGCGGCTTGTGGTATTGACTTCTTCCGGGGGTTCGCCGAAGGCGGCTCCGGGGTGGGTTTCCGGCGAGCTGGCTGTGGCCTGGGTGCCGCTTGTGCCGCAGATCGAATGAGTGTACTTGGCGAGCCAGGCATTGAGCTGGTTCAATTCTTTCTCGGACAGCTTGTCCAATCCGCTTTCCGTGTACTGGTGCACGGTCATCAGATTGCGTATGTCAGGCGTCTGCGAGCAGGCTGACGGTGTTGACTGTGCCGCCAAGGCAGTTCCGGAAGCGAGCAGTGCCGCCGTGATCAGCATTCGAGGAGCTTGCATCTGTAATAAGCCTTATTTATCCAAGGGTTCCATGTGAGAAGCTTAGCATCATAGGCTGTGCCGCGTCACAGAGGGCTCATGCTCAAGAGCCCTTTGCCGTGGCCGGTGCCGGGGGGTAGTACACGCCGGTTTCGGCCTTGTGCTCGTCGCCGCGGCGGCAGTTGATACTGGTGGAGCCCGAGCTGCTTGCACGCAGGCACAGCGTCAGGCTGTCGGCCGGGATCGCCGTGATCATGGGTCTGAATGGCCCGTTCTTGCCCGATTCGATGGCGATGTAATCGCCCAACAGCTCGGTTGCAACATCAAGCGCGGTATCCGGTGCCGTGAACTTCTGGTCATCGGCTTCCTTGAGGTCCTTGAACGGCGGCTCGCCGTTAAGCTTGCGCCATTCATTTTCGAATTGCAGTTCGCGTGCGCGGTCGGAATCCCGTTCTGCCTTGCGCTTGGCCATGTTCAGGGTGATGGAGGTGCGTGCGCTCATCGATTTCTGGGCATTGATCTCACGCTCGAAAATCCGGTATTCGGGTTTTTTCTGCACCGTGTCCTTGAAATAATGGCTGATCTGCGGCAATGCCTTGTCAATCCCGTCACCCAGGGGCGTGTAATCCGCGGGCTGGATTTGCTTCCATGGCAAGGCATTCGGATAGGTGGATTCCCCGAACATCTTGTCGTCGATGGGCGAGGGTATTTCAATGTCGGGCTCGACACCGTGCTGCTGGGTGCTGGCGCCGTCAACCCTGAAGAATTGCGCCATGGTCAATTTCAGCTCTCCGGCCTTGAAGCCAGGCAGGTAATCCCTGAGCGGGATGAGGGTCTGGACGGTGCCCTTGCCCCAGGTGCGGGAGCCGAGCACCAGGGCACGGTGATAATCTTTGAGCGCCCCGGCGAAAATTTCCGTGGCCGATGCGCTGAACCGATTGACCATCAGGGCAAGCGGCCCGGTCCAGACGGTCTGTTCATCGCCCGGCGCGGGCAATACCTGAGAATGCCCGCCACGATACTGGACCTGGACCACAGGACCGGCTGGAATGAACAGTCCCGTGAGGGTGGCCGCCTGTTGCAGGGACCCCCCGCCATTGTCGCGCAGGTCAAGGAGGACCCCGGAGACCTTGTCCTTTTTCATGCGCGCAATGATGCGTTTCACGTCAGTGGTTACGCTGGACGACTGATGGTCGCTGCCGGAGTCGGGGCCGCCGAAATCTTTCACGTAGAAGGAAGGGATATCGATGACGCCGATCTTGTAGACATTGCTGCCGTGCTTGACCAGCACGGTGTGCCCATGGGCACGCTGGGCGTTGAGTTCGACCGTGTTGCGCACCAGGGACAGGGTTTTTTCGGGGCTGCCCGGCAACGCGCCCGCGGGCAATATCCGCAGGCGAATTGTGCTGCCCTTGGGGCCGCGGATTTTCTTGACCACGTCGTCAAGCCGCCAGCCGACGACATCGAGCATCTTGCCGTCCTTGCCCTGGCCGACGGCGGTGATGCGGTCGCCGCTTTTGAGTACCCCGTTCTTGGCGGCAGGCCCCCCGGGCAGCAGCCGGACAATCGTGGCATAGCCGTTGGTCTCACTGAGCTGGGCGCCAATGCCTTCGAAGTGCAGGCTCATCTCGATCTGGAACTGCTGTGACTGGAACGGCGAGAAATAGGTGCTGTGCGGATCCTGGGTCTGGGTGTAAGCATTCAGGAAAGTGGTGAAGACATCGTCCGACGTCGTCTGCTTCAGGTTTTCGAGGGCACGCGAGTAGCGCTTGCGCAATGTCGAAGCCACATCCTTCCAGGATTTTCCCGTCAACAGTATGACCAGGGCGTCATTCTTCACCCGCTCCTGCCATAGTTTGTCCAGGGCCTGGCTGTCGGCGGCCCAGGGAGCATGGCGGCGGGCAAAACGGTAACTGTCGCTCCCCTTGAAGCCGGGTTCCTTTTCGAGCAGGTGCAAGGCGTAATGAATGCGCTGGCGTACGCGCTTTTCATATAGCTTGTAAATGTCGAAGGCGGGTTCCAGGTTGCCGTTCTGAAGATCCGAGGCCAGGGCAGCGTCATATTTCTTGTGAATCGAATCGACGTCTTTGCGGGTGAAGTAGAAGTGGCCGGGGTCGAGCGTATCGATATATTCCTTCAGCAATTCGCCCGAGAAACTGGCGTCCAGTTTTTCCGCGGGATAGTGATGTTGCTGGGAAACCTGGGTTACCGTTCGGGCGATCAGTACCTGCCGCGGCTCCGGTTGCATCTCGCTGGAGGCCGGGGGTGCTGCGGTGGCGGCCAGAGCGGCGCCGGATGCGCACAGCAGCGTGCCCAGCGTCAGGGCTCCGAACAGGAAATTCTTAGTGCTCGAAAAAGTCATTTGTCACCTTACAGGGCCGGATTCGATACCGGCTAGAAATCGAATGCATATGGCTTTGGGGCCTTGCCCGGCATGCGGGTCCCGTGGTTTCGGGACCGGGCATGGCTAGCCACCGTAGTTTAAAGCTTTCCCCGCCGGTTGCATAATTCCGCACCGTTCCGGGGCCGGCAGACCGGGCGTACCTGCCTCCGAGCCGACAGGGGACTTGAGACCGGTTTCCTGCCCAGGCTCCTGGTGCCATGACACAGAAGATAGAAGATAGTCGTGCATTCCGGGGCCGGGTTTCGATATGGCGGGAGAGAACCCGGCGGGAAACATGGGCGCAGACCGGAGCGGTTCCCGGCATTTGCAAGGGCAGGGCCGCAGTGCATGCCGATCCTGTATTACAGCAAGCCACGCCGAGGCCCGCCCATCGTGCAGAAGCACGTGACGAAAGGTTGGGGCAGCGCGGTGCCAGCTCCCGTTACCCGGCTTTTTCGAGGTTCCCGAGAATCCGGCCGTGCACCTTCTTGATGCGCTCGGGCAGGCGGTCGCCGTACTCGGTGAAGTATTCAGCGATGGCCTCGTATTCCTTGCGCCATTCCTCGTTGTCGATGGTGAGCAGTTCGCGTATGGCCTCGTCGGAGAGATCCATGCCCGAGCCCTGCAGATCACCAGCTTCCGGGATGAAACCGATCGGCGTTTCCACCGCATTGCCACGCCCCTCGCAGCGCTCCAGGATCCACTGGATCACGCGCAGGTTCTCGCCGAAGCCGGGCCACAGGAACTTGCCGTCGTCGCCCTTGCGGAACCAGTTGACGTGGAATACGCGGGGCGCCTTTTCGGCCCGGTCGCCGACAGTCATCCAGTAGCCCCAGTAATCGGCGAAGTTGTAGCCGCAAAACGGCTTCATGGCCATCGGGTCGCGGCGCACGGCACCGACCTTGCCGGTCGCTGCGGCGGTAGTCTCCGAGGCCATGCCGGCCCCCATCAGTACGCCGTGGTCCCAGTCCTTGGCTTCATAGACCAGGGGCGCGAGACTGGCCCGCCGTCCGCCGAACAGGATGGCCGAGATCGGCACGCCGCGGGGGTCTTCCGCTTCCTCGGCGTAGCTCGGATTCTGGCTGGCAGCAACCGTAAAGCGGGAGTTGGGGTGTGCGGCGGGGCCGTTTTCGGGATCGTAGGGCCGTCCCTGCCAGTCGGTGACGGGCTTGCCTTCGGTCTTGCCCTCCCACCAGGGTTCGTTGTCTTCGGTCACGCCGACATTGGTGAAGATGGTGTTTTTGCGGATGGTTTCGTAGGCATTCCGGTTGGTCTTCTCGTTGGTGCCGGGTACCACGCCGAAATAGCCCGCCTCGGGGTTGATGGCCCACAGGCGCCCATCCTCGCCGACGTGCAGCCAGGCGATGTCGTCGCCCACGGTCCAGATCTTCCAGCCTTGCATCTCCTCCGGCGGGATCAGCATGGCGAGGTTGGTCTTGCCGCACGCCGAGGGGAACGCCGCGGCGACGTAATGGGTTTCGCCCTCCGGGTTCTGGATGCCGACGATCAGCATGTGCTCGGCGAGCCAGCCCTCGTCGCGCGCCTGCCAACTCGCGATGCGCAGGGCGTGGCATTTCTTGCCGAGCAGGGCATTGCCCCCGTAGCCGGAACCGATGCTCTTGATGGTGCGCTCCTCGGGGAAGTGCATGATGAAGCGGCGGTCGGGCGAAAGGTCGCCGGTCGAGTGCAGGGCGCGGACGAAAGGCTCGCCGGCCTCGATGCGTTTCAGCGCCGCGGTGCCCATGCGGGTCATGATTTTCATGTTGGCCGCAACGTAGGGGCTGTCGGTAATCTCGACGCCGAGGCGCGCATGCGGTGAATCGATCGGGCCCATGCAGTAGGGCAGCACGTACATGGTACGCCCGCGCATGGCGCCGGCGAAAAGCTCGTCGAGCTTGGCGTGGGCCTCACGGGGATCCATCCAGTGATTGTTGGGGCCGGCGTCCTCGCGTTCGCGGGAGCAAATGAAGGTCAGGTGCTCAACGCGTGCGACGTCGGAAGGATCGGAACGATGCAGGTAGCAGCCAGGGTAGGTTTCCTGGTTGAGCTCGACCAGGGTGCCGTCCTCGAGCATTTGCCTGATCAGGCCCTGGTATTCTTCTTCACTGCCCTCACACCACTGGATGCGGTCGGGCTGCGTCAAGCGGGCAACTTCGTCCACCCAGTCTGAAAGTGCGCGGTTGGTCGTCGTCATTGCTACCTGTTCCTGCTGAAAATTGAATGGTCTCTGACGATCAGAGTCGAAATACTTGCGTCTGCTTGAGCCATTGGCGATTCGCGGGCGTCGGTCCTGGCGGGGATGCCTCCGGACGCTTCACACGACCCCGGGTTTGCCGGAGGTCATGGCGATGTGGCAATTAATGGCTGAATTATGACAATTATACCCTTGCAGTACTATTGGTGGCCATGAATCTGGGTGACCACGTTCGAGCGGCTCTGGGTGCGGGCGGCACTTTTGCCCGCCACGTACCCGGTTTCGCCCCGCGCGAAGCCCAGCTCGCCTTCGCGGCAGGCGTGGCCGGGGCGATCGGCGAAGGGAAGAACCTCGTGGCCGAGGCCGGCACCGGCACGGGCAAGACCTTCGCCTACCTGGTGCCTATCCTTCTTTCCGGGCGCCGGGCGGTGATCGCTACCGCGACGCGGGCGCTCCAGGACCAGCTCTACGAACACGACCTGCCCACGGTGACCCGGGCCCTGGGACGCCCCCTCGAGGTCCGCGTGCTGAAGGGCCGTACCAACTATTTGTGCCGGGAGCGGCTCCATCAGTTCCAACCGGAGCTGGGCGTGAGCGGATCTTTCGATATCGAAGCCGTGATCCGCTGGGACAGGATGACCGAAACGGGCGATCTGGCGGAATTGCCGGAGATGGGCGAACGCCCCGAACTCCTGAATCGCCTGACCACCGACCGGCACGGATGCCTGGGCGGGCAATGCCCGAACTACTCGGGTTGTCACGTCTATCGCGCGCGCCAGCGTGCCCGGGAAGCCGATGTGGTCGTGGTCAACCACCACCTGCTGTTGGCGGACAGAGCCCTGCAGGCCGAAGGCTTTTCCCTGCTCGGGGATACCGAAGTGGTGGTGCTGGACGAGGCTCATGCCTTGCCCGATACGGCGCGCACGGTGTGGGGCGAAACCCTGTCATTCAGGCAGCTCGGGCAATTGCTCACGGAAGCCGACAAACGGCTTTCCGGGCATGGGACGGCGGCGCGGGAGCTGCGGTCCCTGCTTGCCGAGGGGATATTGCTGGCGCCGGGCAGTCATGAGCGAAGCAGCCTGGACGCGTCGGCCAACCAGCGGCTGGAGGCCATTGCCGGGAGGCTGGCCGACCTCGACGCGGAACTGGATCTCCTGGATGAGGTGCCCTCCGAACTGCGCCGCCGCCTGCTTGCCGCGTTGAGTGTGCTGCAGGCCTGGATGGGAACAGGGGAATCCGCGGGTGCTGAAAGTCCCGCGGCGGTCTCCCGATCCATTGAAGTGGGCGGGCGCGGTGCGTTCACCCTGACTTCACGACTGGTCGAGACGGGGCAAACCTTTGCCGAGTGGATACGCGCCAGCGAGGCCCGCTGGATTTTCAGCTCGGCTACCCTCGCAGTGGGCGAAGATTTCAGTGCGTTTGCCAGGGATCTCGGTCTCGAGCAACCGCGGACGCTCAAGGTCAGGGGCGCCTTCGACTACGAGAGGCAGGCGCGGTTGTACCTGCCGGCGGACTTGCCCGACGTGGACGATGCCGGCTACGTCGAGGCTCTGATGCAAGCCGCCGAACCCTTGCTGGAGGCAGCGAACGGCGGCGCGTTTTTCCTGTTTACCAGCCGCCGGTCATTGCGCCGTGCGGCGGAAGTCGCGCGCGAACGCAACTGGCCCTATCCGCTCCAGGTCCAGGGCGAAGGCTCGCGTGCGCGACAGTTGGAGGCGTTCCGGGCGGACCGCAACGGCGTGCTGCTCGGGACGCGCAGCTTCTGGGAAGGCGTCGATGTGAAAGGGGATGCCCTGGTGCTGGTGGTGATCGATCGCCTGCCGTTCGCCACGCCGGGGGATCCATTGCTCAAGGCGCGGATCGACCGCTGTCGCGAAGCCGGGGGCAATCCCTTCAGGGAGATCCAGATACCGGCAGCCGTCATGGCCCTCAAGCAGGGGGCGGGGCGCTTGATACGCGACGGCAATGATCGCGGCGTCCTGATGATCGGCGACCAACGTCTGCAGACCCGCCACTATCGCAGGCAGTTCCTGGATAGCTTGCCGCCGATGCCCATCGTCAGGGACGAACAGGCGGCGGCCGATTTCCTGCGCCAGTGGTCACGGGAGCCGGCATGCGTCTGATGGCGCTCTCGACGGCGGTGGCGCAAGCCGGCTTGTGCCTGCACGACGGCGAGCGGATTCTTGCGAGTTGGCACGGGCCGCCGCGCAGCGGGCCGGAGCCGATTTTGACGGCGGCCCGAGCAATGCTCGCGGAGGCCGGAACGGATTTCGCCCGGCTCGACGGCCTGGCCTTCGGGCGCGGCCCCGGGGCCTTTACCGGCGTGCGTCTGGGCGTGGCCCTGGCGCAGGGGCTGCACCTGGCGACTGGCGTGCCGTTGGTGCCCGTGTCCGACCTGGCCGCGCTGGCCTGGCAGGGTTACCGTGCGTACGGCTGGTCCCGGGTCATGGCGTGCCTCGATGCGCGCCAGGGCGAAATCTACTGGGGGGGCTACGGCTGTTCTGCGGCCGGCCTGGAGACGCTGGTCGAGGAGCGGATCGGCGGGGTGGACAGCCCTGCGGACGCCGGCGGTGACTGGGCCTGGGCGGGCAGCGGCGTGCCTCTTGTCGCGGGTGTGTCCGTGACCGCACCCGGGGATGCCGCGCTCATTCCGGCCGTTGAGGCCGTCGCGGAACTCGGCGTCCTGGATTTATCCGCCGGGCGCGTGGCGAAGCTGGCCGATGCGATGCCCCGTTACCTGCGCGATCGGGTGGCGGAGCCTTCGCCCCGCTATCGCCGGCGCCGGGGGCTCGACGCCCCCGAGTAGATCGAACCGCGCGCTAGAATGCAAGCACAATCCAGGATGGAATGCCGTGGCTACAGACCCTGAAAACCTGATCTGGATAGACCTCGAGATGACGGGGTTGAATCCGGATACCGATCGCATCCTCGAAATCGCGACCCTGGTGACCGACAAGCACCTGAAGGTGCTGGCGACCGGGCCTGAACTCGCCATTAGCCAGCCGGAATCCGTGCTCGCGGAGATGGATGAATGGAACACGGAGCACCACACGCGCTCGGGGCTATGGGAGCGGGTACTCGCGAGTACCGTGAACGAAGCCGAAGCCGAGCAGGCCACGCTCGCGTTCCTGCGCGAATACGTACCCGAGCGGGTATCGCCCATGTGCGGCAACACGATTTGCCAGGACCGGCGTTTTCTCGTGCGCCACATGCCCGCACTCGAGGGTTACTTCCACTACCGGCACATCGATGTCAGCACATTGAAGGAATTGGCCCGCCGCTGGGCGCCGGCGGTGTTGGAAGGCGACAAGAAGGAGAGTGCGCACCGGGCTCTGGCCGACATCGAGGAATCGGTCGACGAATTGCGCCATTACCGGGCATGCCTGTTCCGCGACGAATACGGAGGGGCTTGAGCCTCTCGAGTTCAATTAGGGAAGCGGCGCCTCCGTTCAGGGCTGGGCGCCGGGCTTAACCGGGAGTCCTGCCTGGGCCCAGGCCAGGGTGCCTCCCTGTATGACCGTGGCTCGCGGGAAGCTTGCAAGCAGCTTTTGCGCGGCCTCGGTGGCGCGTTGCCCCGAATGGCAGATCAGGTACAAGTCGGAATCCTTCGAACGGCCGCTTTCGTAAAGCAGCCGATCCAGTGCATCGGGATTGCATTTGTCCAGCGCCAGGAGTCTCGCTCCCTCGGCATGCAGAGCCTGGTATTCCTCTTCGGTACGCACGTCGATGATGACGCACTGCTCGCCGTTCTGGATGCGTTGGTATAGTTCTTCGGCGTGGATGGTGGCGGGCTGGCCCATGCAAATGCTTCCGGTGTGAAAAAGGAGTAATCAGTGACAATAGCAAAGCCGACGTCGAGCGAACAAGACCCGAGGCCCTTGCGCGCCCCCACGGCCGCGGAGATCGCCGCGGCGCGCGTGCGCCTGTCCGAAGGTGTGCGCCGGACGCCGCTGCTCGAGCCTGCCGCCCTGGCCGAGGCCATTGGCGCCAGGGTTTTGCTCAAGTGCGAACAGTTCCAGGTCACCGGCGCATTCAAGGCCCGGGGCGCGCTGAACGCGGTGCGCTCGCTGACGCCCGGCCAACTGGCCCGGGGCGTGACGACCCACTCGTCGGGGAATCACGGCCAGGCCCTGGCCTGGGCGGCCCATCTGGCGGGCACCCGCGCCCGTATCGTGGTTCCGGAAACGGCGGTGGCGACCAAGCGGGCCGCGATTCGTGCCTGGGGCGGCGAGGTGATCGATTGCGGCCCGACGCAGAAGGAGCGCGAGGCCCGCCTGGCCGAGGTGGTCGATGCCACGGGGGCTCTGATCGTGCATCCCTACGACGATGCGCGCGTCATCGCCGGACAGGCCACGGCGACCATTGAATTGCTCGAGGACGCCCCGCGGGTGAAGCGCCTTCTGGTCCCGGTAGGCGGTGGCGGGCTTGCCTCCGGCGCCATCCTGGGTGCGCGCTGGCTCGAACGGGACGTCGAGATCATAGGCGTCGAGCCGGCGGGCGCCGACGATACCCGGCGCTCGCTTGCTTCCGGCGAGCGCCAGGCCCTGGACAAGGTGGAAACGGTGGCCGACGGACTCCGGGCCACGGTCGGGCAAGTGACGTTTCCCATTCTCCAGGCGGGTTTGTCGGACCTGGTGACGGTGACCGACGAGGAAATTCTTCGCGCCGTACGCTGGATGGCGGCAACAGCAAAACTGGTGATCGAGCCTTCGGCCGCGACGGTGATTGCCGCGCTCATGCAGGGCGTGCTTGCACAAGACGGTGTGACCGCCGCCCTGATTTCCGGAGGCAACGTGGACTTTGCCGGGCTGCCGTGGCTGGACGCCATGGCCAGCGGCTAGCAGGGCGGTTGAAAAACTGCTGCACTGGGCGCGACTGAGGTGCCTTTGCGCGCTGCGGGTTCAAAATCCGGCCAGGCTGCAATTAAACGCTTGCATGAAACCCGGTGCGGTGTCAGAATCAGGCCACGTAGTGATGCAGGGCATCTTCATGTTCAAACGGATATTCCTGGTTGCGGCCCCGGTCCTGGCGATGTCCGGCATCGCGCTGGCGCAAACGCCGGATCATGCCATGGCTGGGACTGCCCAGGTCAAGAGCGATCCCTCGGCGGCGGTACTCGGTCTATGGACCACGCCCAAAGACAAGTCACGGGTACGCATCTACAAGGCTGCCGATGGCACCTATCACGGCCGGATCATATGGCTGAAGCAACCGGATTATCCCGCCGGATTCCACGACAAGTCGCTGGCGGGCAAGCCCAAGGTCGATATTCACAATCCCAAGAAGGATCTGCGCTCCCGGCCCGTGATGGGCTTGGATGTCCTGGCCGGCTTCAAGTATTCGCCTTCCAACCACGACTGGCGCAAGGGCAAGTGCTACGATCCCGATGACGGCAAGACCTACACCTGCCGCATGTGGCTCAAGAACCATGACACGCTGATGGTTCGGGGCTATGTCTGGATCTTCCACAAGACGCAGGAATGGCACCGTTACACGCCTCCCGTGGCAGCCACGTCCCCGGCGGCGGGCACCACGGACTAGCCCGCGCCCGCCGGCAGATTGCCCGCGTGATATCGTGAGCCGCTAACGTTATAAATCCATACGCCCGGTTCGCCCCGGGCGCGAACGGATTTTTTTGCCCGTCAACACAACGAAGGGATTCGTGATGCATTTCAAATCCATGCGCTATCTGTCGCTGGCAAGCGCAGCCTTGCTGGCGGCCTGTTCTTCGTCGCCAAGGCATACGCAACCGGTTCCCGCCACCCGGGCTCCGGTCAAGCCGGTCGTGCGCACGACCCTGAGCAATGGCCTCAAGGTCATCGTGGTGCACGACGCGTTCGCGCCCGTGGCAACCCAGCAACTCACCTATTTCGTCGGCGGCAACGAAGCCCCCCGGGGATTCCCCGGCATGGCGCATGCACAGGAGCACATGATGTTCCGTGGGGCCCCCGGTCTCAGCGGCGACCAGCTCGCGGGGATCTATGCACGGTTGGGCGGCGACATGGATGCGTTCACGACCAACAACATTACGTCCTACTTTTTCACGGTTCCGGCCGACGATATCGATCTGACGTTGCGCATCGGCGCTATCCGCATGCGCGGCGTGGACGATACGGAGGCGAGCTGGAAGAAGGAGCGCGGCGCCATCGAGCAGGAGGTGGCACGCGACCACTCCATGCCGTTCTACAAGCTGTACGAGCGCCTGCTTGCGCGCATGTTCGCCGGTACGCCTTATGCGCATGACGCGCTGGGCACCAAGCCTTCTTTCGACAAGACCACGGGCGCGATGCTGAAGAAGTTCCATGACGCCTGGTATGCGCCCAACAATGCGCTGCTGGTCGTCGCGGGTGACGTCGCACCCCAGGCGGTCATCGCCCGGGTCAAGAAGCTGTATGGCGATATCCCGCGCAAGAAACTGCCGACCAAGCCGGCGATTCGCCTGAAGCCCGTCCAGGCGGCTACCTACACGGCAAAGACCGACGAGCCTTACGGTTTGGTCATAGTCGGGGTGCGCATGCCGGGTTACGGCGACCCCGGTTATGCGGCCGCCAGGCTTGCGGCCTCGGCCCTGAGTTCGCAACGCGGGCCGATCGCGGCGCTGCGTTACGAAGGCAAGGCATTGGCCGCCGGTTTCCAGATGCAGGCCATGCCGGGAAGCGGGCTGGGTTTTGCCTATGCGGTTTTTCCGCCGGGCGCCGATATCAAGGCTGTCAGGAAAAGCCTTGTCGCTGCCATCGACAAGGTGCGCGCCAAGGGCGTGGCGCCGGATCTGGTCGACGCGGTCAAGCGCCGGGCATTACTTGACCAGTCCCTGCAAGGCAATTCCGTGTCCGGCCTTGCCAACGCCTGGACACAGGCGGTCGCACTGGCGGGCCTGGATTCGCCGGCGCAGGCGACCCGGCGCCTGCGGGCGGTAGGCGTCAAGCAGGTCGACGCGTTCATTGCCCATGCCCTGGACCTCGATCATGCCGTCACGCTGGTCCTCAGCCCCACGCCGGGCGCCCGGCCCAGGCAGGGGAAAGGATTCGGGGGCGCCGAGTCGTTCGGCTCCAAGCCCACCCAGCCGGTGGAACTGCCTGAGTGGGCGCGCAAGGCGCTGGCCCGGCTGCCCCGGCCGAAGCCCTTCATGCATCCTTCCGACATGCACTTGCCCAACGGCCTGCGCCTGATCGTGCAGCCCATGCCGGACCGGCATTCGATCAGCCTGTACGGCGACATCAACCAGAACGAGGATTTGCAGGCGCCCAAGGGCAAGGAGGGCATAGCCGATGTCCTGGACAGCCTGTTCGACTGGGGGCCCAAGGGCATGACGCGCCTGCAGTTCGAAGCCGCGCAGGACAAACTGGGCGTCGAAATGTCGGTCGGCTCGAGCTTTTCCCTGAAGGCGCTGCCGCAAAACTTCGATAAGGGACTGAAACTGCTGGCGCGGACGGAACTGGATCCCGCGTTGCCGCAGCGGGCTTTTCAAATCGAGCAAACCATCCAGGCTCGGTCCGTGCAGGGCATGTTGCAGAGTCCAAAGTTCAAGTTCCAGCAGGCCGTCGGCAAGGCGTTGTTGCCGGCCGGCGATCCCGCGTTGAGGCATGCCACGAAGCGTTCGGTCCTGGGCTTGACGCCCGCGAGGCTCAGGGCCTACTACGCCAGGACGTATCGTCCGGACGAAACGACGATCGTCGTCATGGGCAACATCACGGCAGCCAGGGCGAAGGCGGCGGTCGAGAAGTACTTCGGCCAATGGAAACAGCAGGGTTCGAAGCCGGACCTGGAGTATCCGCCGGTGCCGTTGTCCCGGGCCCATGACGTGCTGGTGCCCGATCCGGTGCGCAGCCAGAATCGCGTGGTCATGGCCGAGACCCTGAACCTGGATTTCACCAATCCGGATCACTTCGCCCTGGACCTGGCCAATGATCTGCTGGGCGGGGGGTTCTATGCCAGCCCGTTGTACCGGGTGTTGCGCGAGCAGAACGGCCTGGTATATACGCTGGGCTCCAGTTACAGCTTCACCCGCCACCGGGGGCGTTACACGCTGTCCTTCGGCGCTTATCCCGGGAACGTCGGCAAGGCCCGGCAACTGGCGATCAAGGTGCTCGACAACGCGATCGCCAAGCCGATGAGCCCGGCGCAACTGCATCTGGCCAAGTCGATCGGCCTGCGCCAGATCGAACTCGCGGGGCAGAGTGTCGGTGGCATCGCCAACGGCTGGATCAGCCGCAGCGAGGACGGCTTGCCGCTGGATTGGGACTATGTCATGGCGCGTCACTTCGAGCGGCTGACGGCACCCGAGATCCAGCGGGCGCTCAAGAAGTACCTCGATCCCGGCCGTCTCTCGGTTATCCAGCTCGGCCAGAAGCCCTGATCAATGCGCGCGCGCTCCCGGCCCCGCTGCAAGGGCCGGGAGCGCCGGTCATTCGCGATGGACGGCGACCGGGCCCCAGGCCTGTGCGCTCGGCATGATCTCGATGCGGTTGATGTTCACGTGTTGCGGCTGCTCCAGCGCCCACACTGCCGCCCGGGCAATGTCCTCGCCCGTCAAAGGCTCCATGCCCCGGTAAGGCGCCCTGGCTTTGTCACTGTCGCCCCTGAACCGCACCAGGGAGAATTCGGTCTCGGCGAGCCCGGGGGCGATATCGGTCACACGTACGCCGGTGCCCAGCAGGTCCGCCCGCAGGTTGCGTGAAAACTGCCAGACAAAGGCCTTGGTCGCGCCATAGACGTTGCCGCCGGGGTAGGGGTTATCCGCGGCGATCGAGCCGATGTTGACTACATGGCCGCGGCTACGTTCCACCATGCCCGGCAGGAGCGTGCGCGTCATGTAGAGCAGGCCCTTGATGTTGGTGTCGATCATCGTCTCCCAGTCCTCAAAGCTGGCCTCCTGGGCGGGCCCGAGGCCCAGCGCGAGGCCGGCATTGTTGACCAGGGCGTCGATGGCCGCGAGTTTCGGATCCAGTTCCGCCAGCGCCATATCGACAGCTTCCTGGTCGCGGACGTCGAAAGCCAGGGGATGGAAGGCAGCGCCAAGCTCGCCCGCCAGATCGTCCAGGCGTTCCCGGCGGCGGCCGGTGCCGATGACCGCCCAGCCGCGGCCAACCAGTTCCCGCGCAATCGCGCGTCCAAAACCGGCACTGGCGCCGGTCACCATGGCAATTTTCGATCTCATCGGGTTCCTCCAGGTTGCAGCCCTCATGATATACGGCACGTGGAGTGGCAAAATACCGGCATGAGCAAGAAGGCCGCGCACAAACCGGAAGACGTTCCCCAGCTCGACGAGCGGGCGCAGGCGGTCCTGCGCGGACTCATCGAGCGTTATGTCAGCGAGGGCCAGCCCGTCGGCTCGCGCATCCTCTCGCGGGACCTCAGCCTGGGGTTGTCGCCGGCGAGCATTCGCAACGTCATGGCCGACCTCGAGGACATGGGACTCATTTCCTCGCCGCACGTTTCGGCGGGGCGCATCCCCACCCGCAGCGGTTACCGCGTGTTCGTCGACAGCCTCCTCAAGGTCGAGCCGTTGGCGCCGAAGCAATTGCATCGCCTGCGCGAGGGGCTCAAGCCGCCCGAAGAGGGAACCGGGCAGATGGCGGGCGAGGTTTCGCGCATGGTGGCGCAAATGACTCGCATGGCCGGGCTGGTGACGGTCCCGCGCCGCAACAGCGTGGCCTGGCGGCACATCGAATTCCTGCGCCTGTCCGATCGCCGCGTGCTCGCGGTGCTGATGCTGGACGATCGCGAGGTGCAGAACCGCGTGCTTGAGTTCGACCGGGACTATGCGCCCGAAGTGCTGACCGCCGCCGCCAATTACCTCAACGAACAATTCGCGGGCCGGCCCCTGAGCAGCGTGCGCAACGGTCTGCTCGAGGCCATGCGCGACGACATGCGCAGCCTGAACGAGCTGGCGCAGACGGCGCTCAGTCTGGGCGAGCGCATGTTCAGCCTGGACGAGTCCGGCGAGAGCGACTACGTGTTGGCCGGGGAAACCAACCTGATGGGTTTCACAGAGCTGGCCGACATCGAGCGGCTCAAGGCGCTGTTCGAGGCCTTCAACCGCAAGCGCGAGATTCTAGAGGTGCTGGACCGGGCGTTGGCCGCGCCCGGGGTGCAGGTCTTCATCGGCGAGGAGTCCGGCTATGCCGTGCTCGGCGAGCTTTCGGTGGTCGTGTCGAGCTATGGCAACCGCGACAAGCCGCTGGGGGTGGTCGGCGTGATCGGCCCCACTCGCATGGCCTACCAGCGTGTCATCCCGGTGGTCGACGTGACCGCGCGGTTGCTGGGCACGGCCCTGGGGACCAAAGAGCACGGGTCGGGCTAGCCGGCCAACCAGACAAGCTACAAATTTCATAAGGGGGGCATGGCGGATACAGGGCGCACGGACCGGCTGCCGGAGGCCGCGCGGATGCCCGATTTGCATGCCGGGTTCTGGATGCGCGTAGGTGCCTATATGTTGGATGGCGTCATCCTCAGCGTGCCCGCGATGATTCTTTATGTCCTCCTGGTTCTTCCCGTGGGGCTGAGCCCCATGGGGTTCCCCGAGCGTACCTGGCCTGTCGTGGTTTTTTATCTGGTGCTGATTCCGGCACGGTGGCTTTACTTCGCACTCTTCGAAAGTTCGCGCTTGCAGGCCACCCCGGGGAAGATGGTATTGGGTATCGTCGTGGCCTATGTGCGGGGCGAGCGCATCCGGTTCGGGCGGGCCAGTGGACGTTACTTCGCCAAGATCCTTTCCTTCATGATCTTCTACATCGGTTTCCTGATGGCAGGCTGGACCTTGCGCAAGCAGGGACTTCACGACCTCATCGCCGGAACCTGCGTCGTGCGCAAGCAGGGGCTGGAAGACTTGAGTGAAGACGGTGGCCCGGAGCCGGAGCCGCCCGCAACGCGCACTTTGCCCGGCTGGGCCATCGTGATGATCTGCGTTGGAGCAGTGTTTTTCGGGGGAGTGCTATTGGCAGCGATCCTGGCGTCCATCGCTCTTCCCTTGTACGTCGCTTACAAGGCTGGCCCACCGGTGGTTCAGGCGGTGAATACGGCCCGCAGGGAAACGTTGCTTGTCAATGATTTCCGCAATCATGAGGAGCTCTGGACATCGCCTCTGCTCCTGCAGCAGCTCAACGAAGGGTTTGCCGGGGCGATGCCGCTGGGGCGATATATCCAGCAACTCCAGGTGGCCGATTGCCGGGGCAAGACGTGCAGTCTCGTGGTGACGCTGCGCGTCGGGCGGCAACAACCCCGTTTCCGCCAGGGCATTGCCCATGGAGTGCCGCGGCACCGGGGGCAGTGGCTGATGCCAACGGTCTTTTTTGCCTTGAATGCGCGGGATTCGTCCCCAAGAAGGTAGGCAGGACGGTTTTCAATGTTTCAGGAGAGTACATGACGAAGCATCCGGAGCCCGACAAGGCGGCCCCAGAAACGGCTGCGCCCGAAGCGCAGGATCCTGCGGCGGAGACGCAGCAGACGGACGTGGAAGCGCTGAGGGCAGAAGCCGAGGAACACCGCGAACGCTCGTTGCGCCTGGCGGCCGAGCTCGAGAACGTGCGCCGGCGCAGCGCCCGCGAGTTGGAGTCCTCGCGCCGCTTTGCCCTTGAGCGCTTTGCCGGTGAACTGCTTCCGGTGGCGGACAGCCTGGAATTGGCACTGTCCTCGGCCGAGGACGCGCCCGAGTCGGTGCGCGAGGGCCTGGAAATGACCCTCAAGCAGTTGCGCGACGTATTGGCACGCCACCACATCGAAGGGGTGACGCCGGCCGCGGGCGATGCGTTCGATCCCGAGTTGCACGAGGCCATGGCCACGCAGCCCAGCGAGGAGGCCGCCCCGGACCACATCCTGCATGTCGTCCAGAAGGGCTATCGCCTGCATGATCGCCTGCTGCGGCCGGCGCGGGTCATCGTGGCGCGCCCGGCCGAGCCCAACGCTTGAAACTCGGGCATCGGGCCCCACATATCTTTTCAGTAACGGTTTTCATCCACTGCCAGAACATCAGCGGAGACTATTCATGGGCAAGATCATTGGTATCGACCTCGGCACCACCAACTCCTGTGTTGCCATCATGGAAGGCAACAAGGCCAGGGTCATCGACAACAGCGAGGGCGATCGCACCACGCCGTCCATCGTGGCCTTCAGCAAGGAGGGCGAGGTACTCACGGGCCAGCCGGCCAAGCGCCAGGCGGTGACCAACCCCGCCAACACCCTGTTTGCCATCAAGCGCCTGATCGGGCGCAAGTTCGATGACTCGATGGTCCAGAAGGACATCGACATGGTGCCCTACAAGATCGTCAAGGCCGACAACGGGGACGCCTGGGTCGAGGTGAACGGCAAGAAGATGGCGCCGCCGGAGGTGTCCGCGCGCGTGCTGCAGAAAATGAAGAAGACCGCCGAGGATTACCTGGGCGAGACGGTGACCGAAGCCGTGATCACGGTGCCGGCCTATTTCAACGACTCCCAGCGCCAGGCCACCAAGGATGCGGGCAAGATCGCCGGCCTCGAGGTCAAGCGCATCATCAACGAGCCGACGGCAGCGGCGCTGGCCTATGGCCTGGACAAGAAGCGCGGCGACCAGAAGATCGCCGTGTACGATCTCGGCGGCGGCACGTTCGATATTTCCATCATCGAGATCGCCGAGGTGGACGGCGAGCACCAGTTCGAAGTGCTCTCGACCAACGGCGACACCTTCCTCGGCGGCGAGGACTTCGACAAGCGCGTCATCGACTACCTGGCCAAGGAGTTCGAGAAGGAGCAGGGCATCGACGTGCGCAAGGACCCGCTCGCCATGCAGCGTCTGAAGGAAGCGGCCGAGAAGGCCAAGATCGAGCTGTCCTCGGCGCAACAGACGGAAGTGAACCTGCCCTACATCACCGCCGACCAGAGCGGGCCCAAGCATCTCAACGTCAAGCTCACGCGGGCCAAGCTAGAGGCGTTGGTGGAAGACCTGATCGAGCGCACCATGACGCCGTGCAAGACCGCGCTGAAGGACGCCGGCCTGGCCGTGTCCGACATCAACGAGGTGATTCTCGTCGGCGGCCAGACGCGCATGCCCAAGGTGCAGGACGCGGTCAAGGACTTCTTTGGCAAGGAGCCGCGCAAGGACGTCAACCCCGACGAGGCGGTCGCCATCGGCGCCGCGATCCAGGGTGGCGTACTGGGCGGCGACGTCAAGGACGTATTGCTCCTCGACGTGACGCCGCTGTCGCTGGGCATCGAGACGCTCGGCGGTGTGATGACCAAGCTGATCGAGAAGAACACCACGGTGCCGACCAAGGCGACCCAGGTCTTTTCCACGGCCGAGGACAACCAGACCGCGGTCACCGTGCACGTGCTGCAGGGCGAACGCGAGATGGCGAGCGCCAACAAGTCGCTGGGCCGCTTCGACCTGAGCGACATCCCGCCGTCTCCGCGCGGCACGCCGCAGATCGAGGTGACCTTCGACATCGACGCCAACGGTATCCTGCATGTCTCGGCGAAGGACAAGGCGACGGGCAAGGAGAACCGCATCGAGATCAAGGCATCTTCCGGCCTCAGCGAGGACGAGGTCGAGCGCATGGTCAAGGACGCGGAGGCTCACGCCGAGGAAGACAAGAAGGCCCGCGAGCTGGTCGAGTCGCGCAACCAGGCAGACGCCCTGGTGCATGCCACCGAGAAATCGCTCAAGGATCTGGGCGACAAGCTCGAGGGCAACGAGAGAGCCGACATCGAGGCGGCGGTCTCCGAGCTCAAGGACGCCCTCAAGGGTGACGACAAGGCGCGCATCGATACCAAGGCCGAGGCCCTGGCCGAGCTGTCCGCGAAGGTCATGCAGCGCGTCTACCAGGCCGAGGGCCAGGGCGCGGGCGAGGCCGGTGCCCAGCAGGCGGGCGAGGCGCCCGGCGGCAAGCCGGGCGGCGAATCCGCAGAGGACGTGGTCGACGCCGAGTTCGAAGAAGTCAAGGACGAAGACAGCAAGCAGTAATCATTGCTGTCCCGGCCGGCGGGGGCGGATGCAGGGAAACGCGTCCGTCCCCGCAGCAGCGGAGAACAAGGCGTGAAAACCAGCCGGCTCGAAGCGTTCAGCGATGGCGTCATCGCCATCATCATCACCATCACCATCATGGTGCTGGAAATCCGCCTGCCCCGGGGCGCGGGTTTTCATGCGTTGGGGCCGCTGCTGCCGATGTTCCTGAGTTATGTGCTGAGTTTCGTCTACGTCGGCATCTACTGGAACAACCATCATCACGTCTTCCAGGCCACCGAGCGCGTCAACGGCAAGATCCTGTGGGCCAACCTGCACCTGTTGTTCTGGCTGTCGCTGATCCCGTTCGCGACGCGCTGGATTGGAGAGCATCACGCCGCGGCCTGGCCGGTGGCCTGCTACGGCTTTGTGTTGCTGATGGCGGCCATCGCCTACAATCTGCTGGAACAACTGATCGTGAGGGATCAGGGGGGGCTCGGCACTGGCCCGTGCGATCGGCCGCGAGTCCAGAGGCTGGCTCTCGGCGGCGCTATACCTGGCCGCGATTGGCCTCGCCTTCATCCTGCCGTGGGTATCCGCAATCCTCTATGCCCTGGTGGCGGTGCTGTGGATCGTGCCCGATAGACGTATCGAAAGGATTTTGACCGAATGAGTGAACAGGACTATTACAAGACGCTGGGCGTAGGCCGCGACGCCACCCAGGCCGACATCAAGAAGGCTTACCGGCGCCTGGCCATGAAATACCACCCCGACCGCAACCAGGGTAACGAGGAGACGAGCGAGCGGTTCAAGGCCATCAACGAGGCTTACGAAGTGCTCGGCGACGAGCAGAAGCGCGCCGCCTACGACCGTTTCGGTCAGGCCGGCGTGCGCGGCGGCGCGGCGGGCGGGCCCGGCGGTTTCGGGGGCTTCGGAGGATTCGGTGGTGTCGATCCGGGCGACATCTTCGGTGATATTTTCGGCGATATCTTCGGCATGGGCGGCGCCGGACGCCGCGCGCGGCGGGGGGCCGACCTCAAGTACACGCTCGCGGTCACGCTGGAGCAGATTGCCCGCGGTGACGAGGTCACCATCGAGGTGCCGCGGCATACGCCGTGTACGCATTGCGGTGGCAGCGGGGCCAAGCCCGGCAGCAAGCCGCGTACCTGCAGCACCTGCGGCGGGCAGGGGCAGGTCCGCATGCAGCAGGGCCCTTTCACCCTGCAGCAGACCTGCCCCGAGTGCCATGGGCGCGGCGAAGTGATTACCGAGCATTGCCCCGAATGCCGCGGGAGCGGAGTCGAACGGACCGTGAGCAAGCTCAAGATCAAGATTCCGCCGGGCGTCGACGACGGGACGGCGATTCGCCTTTCGGGACAGGGCGAAACGGCCGGCGCCGGGGGGGTCGCGGGCGATCTCTACGTGGAGATCCGCATCAAGACCCATGCCATATTTCATCGGGAAGGCGCGAACCTGGTGTGCGAGCTACCGATTTCCTTCGCCATCGCGGCACTGGGGGGCGAGGTCGAGATTCCCACGCTGGAAGGCGAAGGGCGCCTGAAGGTTCCGCCGGGCACCCAGAGCGGCAAACGCATGCGGGTACGCGGCAAGGGGCTGCCCTTGCCCGGCGGTGCCAGCGGCGACCTGTTCTGCCTGGTGCGCGTGCAGACGCCGGTTAATTTGACCGATGAGCAGAAAGAGATGATCATCGAGCTCGACGCCAAATTGCGTGCCGACGGCAAGCGGCACAATCCGGCCGAGCACGAGGGTTGGGCGAGCAAGGTGAAAAACTTCTTCGAGCAGTTGGCCGGATGATTCCGGAGCCGCCCTTGCGGATCGCAGTGGCCGGCGCAGCCGGCCGCATGGGGCGGGAATTGGTGAAGCTGATCGCCGGCGAGCCGGAGCGCTTCGGCCTGGCGGCAGCCTGGGTTCCCGCCGGGAGCGATGCGCTGGGCCGGGATGCCGGCGAAGTCGCCGGTTGTACCGGGTCCATCGGCGTTCCCTGCAGCGAGATAGCGAACGAGGGTGCGGATGTCGACGTCGTGATCGATTTCACCAATGTGGCAGCGGTCCCCGGGGTTGCGCGTGCCGCGGTAGCCGCCAAGGCGGCGCTGCTCAGTGGCGTGACCGGGCTGGATGAAGCCGCCCGCACGGCCCAGGCCGGAGCCGCCGATCGGGTTCCGGTCCTCCATGCGGACAATTTCAGTCTCGGCGTGGCCGTTTTGAAGGAACTGGCCGTGCTCGCGCGCCAGCGCCTGGGCGAACGTTTCGACGTGGAAATCGACGAGGTCCATCATCGCGGCAAGCGCGACGCCCCCTCGGGCACGGCACGCATGCTGGGCCGCGCGTTGGGAGACACGGTGGACGCCATACGCGCGGCGCCCCGGGAAAACCCGGGCGAGATCGGCTATTCGGTGCGCCGCGGCGGGCAAGTCATCGGCGAGCATACGGTCCATTTCCTGGGCCCGCACGAGAGGCTCGAACTGACCCACCGCGCCGGCGATCGTTCCCTGTTCGCGGCAGGTGCGCTGGCCGCATCGGGCTGGCTTGCGCTGCAACGGCCCGGGCAATATCGCCTCGAGGACTACCTGCGGGCATCGGAATGATTGATCGTGCCGGGGGCGCCCTCTAAAATAGGCGCCAGCAGAAGAGCGGGGCCGGCCCCGCAACATCTTTTGACCTGAACGGGGGTTGAGTGTCCAAGCCAGCCATACTTGTCCTGGAAGACGGTACCAGCTTCCGGGGCCAATCCTTCGGTGCGCCCGGCTGTGCGGTCGGCGAAGTCGTTTTCAATACCGCCATGAGCGGTTACCAGGAAATCCTGACCGATCCTTCCTATGCCCGCCAGCTCGTCTGCCTGACTTCATCGCACATCGGCAACGTGGGGATCAACCCCGACGACATGGAATCTGACAGGATCCATACCGAAGCACTCATCGTGCGCGAGGCGACCAGCGAACCTTCCAATTGGCGCTCCACTGAATCGCTGCCCAAGTTCCTTTCGCGGGCAGGGCGTCCGGCGATCACCGGCATCGATACGCGCCGCCTGACCCGCCACCTGCGCACGCAGGGGGCGTTGAACGGTTGCCTGGCCACGGACATGGACGAGGCGGAAGCGCTGGCGAAGGCTCGCGAATTCCCCGGGCTTCTTGGCATGGACCTGGCCGCTGCGGTGAGCTGCGAGAAAGCCTACGCCTGGGGAGAACCGGCCTGGAACACGGAAAAGCCCAAGGCCCGTTTCCATGTCGCGGTCTACGATTTCGGCGTCAAGCGCAACATCCTGCGCCTGCTCGTCTCGCACGGGTGCCGGGTCGATGTCGTGCCGGCCGGGACGCCAGCCGCCGAGGTGCTGGCGAAAAAACCCGATGGCGTCGTTCTGTCGAATGGGCCGGGTGATCCCGACGCGGCCGACTATGCGGTGGAGGCCGCGCGCGAACTGCTGGCCGCGGGCATGCCCCTGCTGGGCATTTGCCTGGGCCACCAGGTCATGGCGCTGGCCAGCGGCGCGAAGACCGTCAAGACCAAGTTTGGCCACCATGGCGCCAACCACCCCGTGCTCGATCTCGACACGAAGCAGGTCTGGATCTCGAGCCAGAATCATGGTTTCGCCGTCGACGCCGATACGCTGCCCGGGAACCTGCGGGCCACGCACGTGTCCCTGTTCGACCAGACGCTGCAGGGCATGACCCGCACCGACACCCCGGCCATCGGTTTCCAGGGGCATCCCGAGGCGAGCCCGGGGCCGCACGACGTAGTGCCCATGTTCGAACGTTTCGTCACTCTCATGGAGTCCCGCTGATGCCGCGCCGCAACGACCTCAAGAGCATCCTGGTCATCGGTGCCGGCCCGATCGTCATCGGCCAGGCCTGCGAATTCGATTATTCCGGCACCCAGGCGATCCGCGCGCTGCGCGAAGAAGGCTACCGCGTGATCCTGGTGAACTCGAACCCGGCCACGATCATGACCGACCCGGAAATGGCCGACGCGATCTACATCGAACCGGTGCACTGGAAGGCCATTGCCGGTGTCATCGAAAAGGAACGCCCGGATGCGTTGCTGCCCACCATGGGCGGACAGACGGCGCTCAACTGCGCGCTCGACCTGGTGCGCGAAGGGGTGCTGGAAAAATTCGGCGTGGAACTGATCGGCGCCTCTCGCGACGCGATCGACATCGCCGAGGACCGCGAGCGTTTCCGCGAGGCCATGCACGAAATCGGCCTGGAGACGCCAAGCTCGGGTCTGGCCCACAGCATGGAAGAGGCGCTCGCCGTGCAGGCCGAGATCGGCTTCCCGACCATCATCCGTCCGTCGTTCACTTTGGGCGGTTCGGGCGGCGGCATTGCCTACAACCGCGACGAGTTCATCGAGATCTGCGAGTTGGGCCTCGACCTTTCGCCCACCAATGAACTGCTGATCGAAGAGTCAGTGCTCGGGTGGAAGGAGTTCGAGATGGAGGTCGTCCGCGACAAGGCGGACAACTGCATCATCGTGTGCTCGATCGAGAACGTCGACCCCATGGGCGTGCACACGGGCGACTCGATCACGGTCGCGCCCGCGCAGACGCTCACCGACAAGGAATACCAGGTCATGCGAGACGCCTCGCTCGCCGTGCTGCGCAAGGTCGGCGTGGAGACGGGCGGCTCGAACGTGCAGTTCGCCGTCGATCCCGATACGGGCCGGTTGATAGTCATCGAGATGAACCCGCGGGTCTCGCGTTCCTCGGCGCTGGCCTCCAAGGCCACCGGCTTCCCGATCGCACGCGTGGCCGCGAAGCTCGCCGTCGGCTATACGCTGGATGAATTGCGCAACGAGATCACGGGCGGCCTGATCCCGTCCTCGTTCGAGCCGAGCATCGACTACGTGGTGACCAAGATCCCGCGTTTCGCCTTCGAGAAGTTTCCCGGTTCCAATGACCGCCTGACCACGCAGATGCATTCGGTGGGCGAGGCGATGGGCATCGGCCGCACCTTCGCCGAGTCCCTCAACAAGGCGCTGCGGAGCCTGGAGGCCGGCATGGACGGGCTCGATCCCGTGTGGGACGACGCCGAGCCCGAGGCCCGGGACCATCTGTTGCACGAATTGCGCATGCCCGGGCCCTTGCGCTTCTGGTACCTCGCCGACGCCTTCCGGCACGGCTTCTCGCGAGAGGAGCTTTACGAACTGACCCACATCGACCGCTGGTTCCTGCAAGGGGTCGAGCGGCTGGTCGCCGAGGAGGCGGCCGTGGCCGAGGGCGGTCTGGGGGCGCTGGACCGCGAGCGCCTGTTCGAACTCAAGCGAATGGGTTTATCGGACCGCCGGCTCGCGCGGCTGCTCGAATGCCGCGAGGACGAGGTGCGCGCGCTGCGCTGGCGCCACGGCGTGCGCCCGGTCTACAAGCGGGTGGACTCGTGCGCCGCCGAGTTCCCGTCCTCGACGGCCTACCTGTACTCGACCTACGAGGAACAGTGCGAGGCCGACCCCAGCGACCGGCGCAAGGTGATCGTGCTCGGCGGCGGCCCCAACCGCATCGGCCAGGGCATCGAATTCGATTACTGTTGCGTACATGCCTCGCTCGCGCTGAAGAAGGCCGGTTTCGAATCAATCATGGTCAACTGCAACCCCGAGACCGTGTCCACCGATTTCGACACCTCCGACCGCCTGTACTTCGAGCCGTTGACCTTCGAGGACGTGATCGAGATCGTCGAACTGGAAAAGCCGTACGGCATCATCGTGCAGTTCGGCGGCCAGACGCCGCTCAAGCTGGCCCGTTCCCTCGAGGCCGCGGGCGTGCCGATCATCGGCACCTCGCCCGACGCGATCGACCGAGCCGAGGACCGCGAGCGTTTCCAGCGCCTGATCGACAAGCTGGGCCTGCTCCAGCCCGCCAACCGCACGGCGCGTACCGAGGCCGAAGCGCTGGCGCTGGCGCGCGAGGTCGGATTCCCGCTCATCGTGCGCCCGTCCTACGTGCTTGGCGGCCGGGCGATGGAAACGGTTTTCAACGAGGAAGACCTCCTGCAGTACGTGCGCTTTGCGATGGCCGTCTCCGGCGATGCGCCGGTCCTGCTCGATCATTTCCTCGATGCCGCGACCGAGGTGGACGTGGATGCCGTCTCCGACGGCGAGCGCGTACTTATCGCGGGCATCATGGAGCACGTCGAGCAGGCCGGGGTGCACTCGGGCGATTCCGGCTGCGCGTTGCCGCCGCATACCCTCAGCAAGGAGGTTCAGGCCGAAATCACCCGCCAGGTCGTGGTGCTGGCCAAGGAACTTGGCGTCGTCGGCCTGATGAACGTCCAGTTCGCCATCCAGAGCGGCACGATCTACATCCTCGAAGTCAATCCGCGGGCTTCGCGCTCGGTGCCGTTCGTGGCCAAGACCTGTGGCGTGCCGTTGCCCCAGGTGGCGGCGCTGACCATGATCGGCACGAGCCTCGAGGCGCAGGGGCTTGAACGCTTCCCGCAGCCGCAGTACTTCAGCGTGAAGGAATCGGTGTTCCCGTTCATCAAGTTCAGGGGCGCCGATCCGATCCTGGGTCCGGAAATGAAATCCACGGGCGAGGTCATGGGCACCGGGGCGAGTTTCGGCGAAGCCTATGCCAAGGCGCAGTTTGCCTCCGGCGTTATACTGCCCGCAGGCGGCCGCGCTTTGCTTTCGGTACGCGATGCCGATAAGCCGGCCTGCATCGAACTGGGGCGCGAGTTGATCGAGCGCGGTTTCGAGTTGGTCGCCACCCACGGCACCGCGGCGGTGCTCAGCGAGGCTGGGATCGAATGCGCCGGTATCAACAAGGTCCGCGAGGGCAGGCCGCATGTCGTGGACCTTATCAAGAACGATGAGGTCAATCTCATTGTCAATACCACGGAAGGCAAGCGCGCGATCGAGGAGTCGCGCTCGATACGCCGCGAAGCCGTGGCGCACAAGGTGACTTATTACACGACGATCGCCGCAGCCAAGGCGACCGTCCAGGCTTTGGATTACATCGATATGACAGACGTGAACGAGTTGAAATCGCTACATGGGAGATGCACGTGAACCGCGTGCCCCTGACCGTGCGTGGCGCGGGACTGTTGCGTGAGGAACTCAAGCGGCTCAAGAGCCAGGACCGGCCCCAGGTGGTCGCGGCGATTGCCGAGGCGCGAGCCCATGGCGATCTCAAGGAGAACGCTGAGTACCACGCCGCCAAGGAGCAGCAAGGCTTTATCGAGGCGCGTATCCGCGAAATCGAGGCCAAGCTCTCGCAGGCGGAAATCATCGATGTCGCGAAACTCAACCGCAACGGCCGGGTCGTATTCGGAGTGACCGTCGTCGTGGCCGACGTGGAGTCCGGCGACGAGCAGACCTACCAGATCGTCGGCGAGGACGAGGCGAACATAAAAGAGGGGCGCATCTCGGTGTCTTCGCCGCTGTCACGTGCGCTGATCGGCCGTTCCGAGGGTGACGAGGTGCATGTGGCTGCCCCGGGCGGCGAGAGGGACCTCGAAGTCGTCGAGGTCCGCTACGAGTAGTTTCGCTCCTTACGGATCCGACGGACGATGAGCGCGCGGCGGAGCAAAAGCAAGCGCTGGGCACAATCGCAGGCCCGTGATCCCTGGGTGCGCAAGGCGCGCGCGCGCGGATTGCCCGCCCGCTCGGCCTTCAAGCTCGAGGAAGTGATCGAGCGTCACCGGCTGTTGCGTCCGGGGCAGACGGTGCTCGAACTCGGGGCTGCGCCGGGCGGCTGGACGCGCCTGGCGGTGCAAGCCGTGGGTCCGTCGGGGCGGGTCGTCGGCATCGACCGGCTGGAGATGAAACCGGTCGCCGGGGCGCGGATACTGACCGCCGACCTGGCGGCCCCCGGTATCGTCGAGCAGCTGCGCGAAGCCCTTGATGGGCCCGCGGATGTTGTACTTTGCGATATTGCCCCCAACTTAACAGGTATCAGGGATGTGGATGCCGCAAATCAGGCGGAACTGGCGGATTTGGCGGGCGCGTGCGCCACGGCGCTACTGAAACCCGGGGGCGCCTTTTTTATTAAGGCGTTCGAGGGGGAGGGCAGCCGGGCCCTGCGCCAGCGCCTGGAACGGGAATATGCCACCGTCAAGCGCCTGAAACCGGCCGCATCACGGGATCGCAGCAGCGAGTTTTATCTTCTGGCACAGGGTCTTTCCAATCCGGACACTGCCCAGGATTGACACGGAAATCGGGTTGGAAAACGTGCGCTGAAAGCTCGCTTCACGCGGCGCGGCGCGGTATAGTGAAGACAGTTCTGAGCCCGGCGGGGCCCTGAAAACCCGCGTCAAGGGCAGGGGTAGAGGATAGCGTGAAATTCAACGAAATCTGGAAACAGTTGCTTCTGTGGGGCTTCATCATCGTGGCCGCCATACTGGTTTTCAACAGCTTCAGGCCGACTCAGCCCGAAGCGAAGAAGCTGTCCTATTCGCAGTTCATTTCCGATGTCACCAGTGGCAACGTCGGTTCGGTGACATTCGAACAGAACAACATCGACGGTGTGCTGACTTCCGGGCAGAAGTTCGAGACCTATACGCCCGATTCCGATCATACCGACCTGGTCAAGACGCTGATCAAGAACAACGTCGAGGTCAATGCCAAGCCGCCGGAGAAGCCGTCCCTGTTCATGCAGATATTGATCAGCTGGGGCCCCTGGATCCTGTTCATACTCATCTGGCTGTTCCTGATGAAACAGCTGATGCAGGGGGCGAGCGGCGGCCGCGGCGCCATGTCGTTCGGCAAGAGCAAGGCGCGGATGATGTCCGAGGACCAGATCAAGGTGACATTTGCCGACGTGGCTGGTGTCGACGAGGCCAAGGACGAGGTGTCGGAGCTGGTCGAGTTCCTGCGCGATCCGGGCAAGTTCCAGCGCCTCGGCGGACGCATTCCCAAGGGCGTGCTGATGGTCGGCGCCCCCGGTACCGGCAAGACCCTGCTTGCGCGCGCCATCGCGGGCGAGGCCAAGGTGCCATTTTTCTCCATCTCCGGTTCCGATTTCGTGGAAATGTTCGTGGGCGTCGGTGCGAGCCGCGTGCGCGATATGTTCGAGCAGGCCAAGAAGCATGCGCCTTGCATCATTTTCATCGACGAGATCGACGCGGTAGGCCGGCATCGTGGCGCCGGGCTGGGCGGCGGCCACGACGAACGCGAGCAGACCCTCAACCAATTGCTGGTCGAAATGGACGGTTTCGAGGGCACCGAGGGCGTCATCGTGATCGCCGCGACCAACCGCCCCGACGTGCTCGACCCGGCCTTGTTGCGTCCGGGCCGTTTCGATCGCCAGGTGGTCGTGCCCCTGCCGGACGTGCGCGGCCGCGAGCAGATCCTCAAGGTGCACATGCGCAAGCTGCCGCTAGGCGACGACGTGCAACCTATGATCATCGCCCGCGGGACGCCCGGTTTCTCCGGTGCTGATCTGGCGAACCTCACCAACGAGGCGGCGCTGATCGCCGCGCGGGGCAACCGCCGCGCGGTGGGCATGGAGGAGTTCGAGCGCGCCAAGGACAAGATCATGATGGGCGCCGAGCGGCGGTCCATGGCCATGAGCGAGGAAGAGAAGCGGCGCACGGCCTATCACGAGGCGGGCCACGCCATCGTGGGCTTGTCCGTGCCCGAGCACGACCCGGTCTACAAGGTCACCATCATTCCCCGCGGGCGGGCCTTGGGCGTCACCATGTTCCTGCCCGAGGAAGACCGCTACAGCGCCAGCAAGCAACGGTTGAACAGCCAGCTGGCGAGCCTGTTCGGTGGCCGCCTGGCCGAGGAAATCGTGTTCGGCAAGGATCACGTCACTACCGGGGCCTCGAACGACATCGAGCGTGCGACCGAAATCGCGCGCAATATGGTCACGCGTTGGGGGCTGTCTGAAAAACTCGGTCCGCTGTCTTACACCGAGGAAGACGACGAGGTCTTCCTGGGGCGGTCAGTTACGCGCCACAAGCAGGTTTCGGACGAAACCGCGCACACGATCGACGAGGAAGTCCGTGCCATTATCGATGCCGCCTACACGGGCGCCCGAGACATCCTGGCCCGCGAGCGTGACAAGCTCGATGCCATGGCCGAGGCGTTGATCAAATACGAAACCATCGACTCGGGACAGATCGCGGACATCATGGCAGGGCGTACGCCACGCCCGCCACGTGACTGGACCGATCCCGGCGGCCCCGGTGACGAAGTGTCCGACGCGAGCGTGGCGGGCAAGGGCAAGCATGAACCGGGCGGCTCCATCGGCGGCCCCGCCAACCAGCACTGACATGTGCTGGTCAGGCGGCCTGGCGGGGGAGCATGCGCCTTCCCGGCGCGTGATGACGGCGGGGAGCCTCGGGCCATGAATGCGCCCGGCACGGCGGCCGCCTGGGCGCCGCGTCTGGAGTGGGACCGGGGGTTGCTGGAACTGGACGCCCCGCGTGTCATGGGCGTGCTGAATGTCACGCCCGATTCCTTTTCCGACGGCGGCCGTTACCTCGATCCGGGGCGCGCCGTGGAGCATGCGCATGCCATGGTCGAGGCCGGCGCGTCGATCATCGATGTCGGCGGGGAGTCCACGCGCCCCGGTGCTTCCGCGGTGTCGGTCGAGGAAGAGCTAAGCCGGGTCCTGTCGGTCGTGAAGCGGCTTGCCGAAGAAGTGAAGGTGCCGGTCTCGGTCGATACCGGCAAGCCCGAAGTCATCAGGGCAGTGACGGACGCGGGCGCGAGCCTGATCAATGACATATGCGCCTTGCGGATCCCGGGCGCCTTGCAGGCGGCGGCCGCGGCGGACTGTGCCATCTGCCTGATGCACATGCAGGGCGAACCCCGTACGATGCAGGCGGATCCCCACTACGACAACGTCGTGGAAGAGGTCTGCGCATTCCTCGAGAACCGGGCCGATGCCTGTGTCGATGCCGGCATTCCGCCCGACCGCATCCTGCTCGACCCGGGATTCGGCTTCGGCAAGTCGCTGGCGCACAACCTCGCGCTGCTGCGGCATTTGCCGGAACTGCTGGACCTGGGCTATCCCGTCATGGTGGGGCTGTCGCGCAAGTCTTCCATCGGGCGCCTGACCGGCGTAGAAAACCCGGAAGATCGCCTGGCCGGCTCGTTGGCCGCGGCGTCGCTGGCGGCCTGGCTGGGGGCGAGCGTCGTGCGTGCCCATGACGTGGCGGCAACGGTGCAGGCTTTGGCGGTCATCCATGCAGCAAGGAGGCAGGCATGAACAGTCCCAAGGAGAGACGCTGGTTCGGTACCGACGGCATTCGTGCCCGGGTCGGCGAACCGCCCCTGACGCCCGAGTTCGTCCTGCGCCTGGCCTGGAGCGCGGCGCGCGTGCTCAATCACGGCGAAGGCGGCGGTATCGCCGTGGTCGGGAAGGACACACGGCGCTCCGGCTACATGTATGAATCCGCGCTGGAGGCGGGCTTTTCCGCGGCCGGGATGGACATCCGCCTGCTGGGCCCCATTCCCACGCCAGCCGTGGCCTATATCACCCGGACTTTCCGTGCGAGCGTGGGCGTGGTGATCAGCGCCTCGCATAACCCCTACCAGGACAACGGCATCAAGTTTTTCGGCCCCGACGGGCGCAAGCTGGATGACGGGACGGAGTACGCCATCGAGCAGACGCTCGAAAGCGAGCACCTGGTGGCCGATCCGGAGCGCATCGGACGGGCCAAGCGCGTCGAGGATGCGCGCGGGCGTTACATCGAATTCTGCAAGGCTTCGGTCCCCCACGGGCTCTCGCTTTCCGGGCTCAAACTGGTGGTCGATTGCGCCCATGGCGCCACCTATGCCGTTGCCGAGCACGTGTTTTCCGACCTGGGGGCCGAAGTGGTCCTGATCGGGGCCGAGCCGAACGGTTTCAACATTAATGTCGGTTGTGGCTCCACCTGCCCCGGGCATGTCGCTCAGGCCGTCAAGACCCACGAAGCCGACTACGGGCTCGCCTTCGATGGCGACGGCGACCGGGTCGTCATGGTCGATGCCTCGGGACGGCTCTTCGATGGCGACGACCTGCTGTACGTGATCGCCACCGACCGGGCGGCACGCGGAGCCCTGTCGGGCACGGTCGTGGGCACCGTCATGAGCAACATCGGCCTGGAAATGGCCCTCAACGCCCATGACATCGGTTTCGACCGGACCCATGTCGGCGACCGCCATGTGCTGGCGCGGCTCAGTGAAGTCGGCGGCCTGGTCGGCGGCGAGAGCTCGGGGCATATCGTGTGCCTGGATTCCTCGACGACGGGCGATGGCATTATCGCGGGGCTGGCCGCCCTGGCCGCTGTGGTGACGCGCCAGAAAAGTCTGGCCGAGCTTTGCGAGCCGTTCGTGAAGCATCCCCAGGTGCTTGAAAACGTGGCTATCGACGGCGTCGCGCGTGAATCCGTGCTGGCGGACAGCGCCCTGCGCGAGCTCGTCGAGGACATCGAGCGCAAGCTGGGCGCTTCCGGGCGCGTGCTTTTGCGCCCCTCGGGTACCGAGGCGTTGATCCGGGTCATGGTGGAAGGGCCCGACCAGAATGTCATCCAGGGCTACGCAAAACTGATCGCCGAGGCCGTGACACGGGCGGCGCAACGTTGATTTGAAGGCGGGGCGCCGATAAAATGGCGCGTTTCGTGGACACGGTATCCCGAATGCGCACCCCGCTCGTTGTAGCCAACTGGAAGATGCATGGGCGCCAGGCCTTGCTTGGGGCCTATGTGGCGGGCGTGACTTCAGGGTTGCGGCGCGTCAGCGGTGTGGAATGCGCCATCTGCCCGCCGACGCCTTATCTTGCGGCTTTTGCCGCGTCCCTCCAGGAATACCGGGGTGAGCGGATCGCGCTCGGGGTGGGTGCCCAGGATTGCTCGTCCGAGCAGAGCGATGGCGCTTACACGGGCGAGGTCGGAGCGGCCATGCTGGCCGATGTCGCTTGCGGCTGGGTCATCGTCGGCCATTCCGAGCGGCGTGCCCGCCAGCACGAGGACGACGAATTGGTGGCGCGAAAATTCGAGGCGGCGCTGGAGGCCGGCCTCGCGCCCATCCTGTGCGTGGGGGAGACCGAAGCGCAACGCCAATCCGGCAAGGCGGGGGATGTCGTCCGCGGACAGTTGCTGGCGGTGATGGAGCGTGTCGGCGCCGAACGCCTGGCCGGCGGCGCGGTGGCCTACGAGCCGGTCTGGGCCATTGGTTCGGGCCAGCCCGCGACGCCGGAGTCCGCGCAGGACATGCATGGCATGCTCAGGCTTTGCATTGCGGAGCGCTCCGATACAGCCGCGTCCGCCGTGCGCATTCTTTATGGCGGCAGCGTCAAGCCCGACAATGCCGGTGATTTTTTTGTCCAACCGGACATCGATGGCGCCCTGGTGGGCGGCGCATCCCTCGATCCGGCCAGTTTTTGTGCAATTGCCGCGGCGGCAGCCGCTGTTTGAATCCAATCGGGGAACCCAATGCTCTTTTCAATTCTTATCGCGCTGATGGTGCTGCTCGGAATCGTGCTCATAGTGCTCATCCTCCTGCACCAGGGAAAGGGTGCCGACGCCGGCGCCCAGTTCGGCAGCGGCGCATCCGGCACCGTGTTCGGTGCCCGTGGCTCTTCGTCTTTCCTGACGCGGACCATCAGCGTGCTGATGGCTCTCTTTGTCGTGCTGGCGCTGGTGATGGTGTGGATTTCGCGCCATGGCGCGGTGCAGACCAACAGCGTGATGGCCGCGGCCGGTTCCGCGTCGGCAACCGTTTCCGCTCCGGCCACGGCGAAGCCGGGCATGGCCGCGACGCATGCGTTGCCGGCCGCGGGCAAGACGGCGCCGGCGCCGGCGCCGAACACGCACGGGACGCCGCGGCATGACTAAGTTAAAATAATCGGCTGCCGGGTCCGAATGTGGCCCGCACCGAACGGCGAACCCGCCTGGATGCGGGTTCGCCCTGGCAGTTGGCCTTTGCAGGCCTTCCTTGCGGATGTGGTGGAATTGGTAGACACGCTGTCTTGAGGGGGCAGTGGCTCACGCCGTGCCGGTTCGAGTCCGGCCATCCGCACCAATTCGAGACGGATCGGAAACGCTTGTGCCCGATCCGTTTTCCCGGGTGCCGGGTTTGAAACGAACCGTCATCACCCAGTGCTGTAAAATAGATGGAATTGTTTCGGCGCACTGCATATGCTTGAAAATTACCTATCGGTACTGATTTTCATTGCCGCGGGTGCTGCGCTCGGCGCGGTCCTGATCGTAGTGGGCCTTCTGGTGGCTCCCCATCGCGCCGACGACGAAAAGAATTCACCTTACGAATGCGGATTCGAAGCCTTCGAGGACAGCCGCATTCGCTTCGACGTTCGTTATTACCTGGTCGCGATCCTGTTCATCATCTTCGACCTGGAAATCGCCTTCCTTTTCCCCTGGGCCGTCTCGATCAAGCGCATCGGCTTGTTTGGGTTGCTGGCCATGGCGGTTTTTCTCGGCGTGCTGATCGTGGGATTCGTTTATGAATGGAAGCGGGGGGCTCTGGAATGGGAATAGAGGGCGCATTGCCGCAAGGCATGCTCACCACGACCGTGGACAAGGTGGTGAACTGGGCGCGTACCGGATCGTTGTGGCCCATGACCTTCGGCCTGGCCTGCTGCGCGGTCGAAATGATGCATGCGGGCGCCGCGCGATACGACATGGACCGTTTTGGCGTCATTTTCCGTCCCAGTCCACGCCAGTCCGACGTGATGATCGTGGCGGGTACGCTGGTCAACAAGATGGCCCCGGCCCTGCGCAAGGTCTACGACCAGATGGCGGAACCGCGCTGGGTGATTTCCATGGGTTCGTGTGCCAACGGCGGAGGCTACTACCACTACTCTTACTCGGTCGTGCGCGGTTGTGACCGGATTGTGCCCGTGGATGTCTACGTCCCCGGGTGTCCGCCTTCTGCCGAGCAGTTGCTGTATGGAGTGATCCAGCTGCAGAAGAAAATCCGCCGCACCAGCACCATTGCACGCTAAGGCTGTCCTATGAGCGAGACCCTGGAAATACTGGCAACCGAGGTCGCCGAGCGCTTTCCCGCCCTCGAGCGCGTGCCGTCGGCATGCGGCGAAGTCACCTTCGAGGTGGCAGCGGACGATCTGCTCGAAGTCGCGGCCGCATTGCGCGACGAGGCGGTGTTCCACTTCGAGCAATTGATCGATCTCTGCGGTGTGGACTACCTGTCCTACGGCAGTGACGAGTGGAACGATCGCGCCTCCGCCACGGGATTTTCGCGTGGGGTCGAACGCCAGTTGCCGGGCCGTATGCTGGGGGCGCCGCGCCGCTTCGCTGTCGTCTACCACCTGTTGTCCGTGCGTCACAACCGGCGCATGCGGCTCAAGGTCTACTGCCCCGATGACGATTACCCGATCGTGCCGTCGACGGTCTCCATCTGGCCGGTGGCTAACTGGTTCGAGCGCGAAGCCTTCGATCTTTACGGGGTCCTCTTTGACGGACACCCCGACCTGCGCCGGATCCTGACCGATTACGGTTTCGTTGGTCATCCGTTCCGCAAGGATTTTCCGCTTTCCGGCGAAGTCGAGATGCGTTACGACCCGATCGAGCGGCGGGTGGTCTATGAGCCGGTGAAAATCACGCCGCGCACCCTCGTGCCGCGTGTCATTCGCGACGACAACCGATACTCGGACGTACTGACGGGAGAGCGGGCCGGCGATGAGTGAATTTCAGTCCTTTACGATGAATTTCGGGCCGCAGCATCCAGCTGCGCACGGCGTGTTGCGCCTGGTGCTGGAGATGGAAGGCGAGGTGATCTACAAGGTCGACCCTCACATCGGCCTGCTGCACCGCGCTACCGAGAAACTGTCCGAATCCAAGGTCTACAACCATTCGATCGGTTACATGGACCGGCTCGACTACGTCTCGATGATGTGCAACGAGCACGCCTATGTGCTTGCCATCGAAAAGCTGCTCGGCATCGAGGCGCCGAAGCGGGCTCAGTACATCCGCGTGATGTTCGACGAGATTACCCGCATCCTCAACCACCTGCTGTGGCTGGGCGCGCATGCAATGGATATCGGCGCGATGACGGTGTTCCTTTACTGCTTCCGCGAGCGCGAGGACCTGATGGACTGTTATGAGGCCGTGTCGGGAGCGCGCATGCACGCGACCTACTACCGCCCGGGCGGCGTATACCGCGACCTGCCCGACGCGATGCCCAAGTACCTGGCCTCCAAGTGGCACAACGAGCGTGAAACGAAGGATCGCAACGAATGGCGCGAGGGTTCGCTGCTCGACTTCATCGAGCGGTTCACGAGCCGTTTCCCCGGCCTGGTCGACGAATACGAGACGCTGATTACCGATAACCGCATCTGGAAGCAGCGCACGGTCGGCATCGGCGTGGTCGAGCCCGAGCGTGCTCTGGCGCTGGGCTTCACCGGCCCGATGATCCGCGGCTCCGGGATTGAATGGGACCTGCGGCGCAAGCAGCCCTACGAGGTCTATGACGAACTCGATTTCAAGATCCCCGTGGGCGTCAACGGCGATTGCTACGACCGTTACCTGGTGCGCGTGGAAGAGTTGCGCCAGTCCTGTCACATCATCAAGCAGTGCATCGCCTGGCTGCGCGAGAACCCCGGCCCGACCATGTTGGCGGATGCCAAGGTCGATCCGCCCAAGCGCGAGGTCATGAAGCGCGACATGGAAGCCCTGATTCATCACTTCAAGCTGATGACCGAGGGCTACTGCGTCCCGGCCGGCGAGGCCTACGCCGCGGTCGAGGCGCCCAAAGGCGAGTTCGGAGCCTATATTGTCTCCGACGGTTCCAACAAGCCGTTCCGCCTCAAATTGCGCGCGCCGGGCTTCGTGCATATGTCGGCGCTGGATGAAATGACTCGTGGCCACATGCTGGCCGACTTGGTGGCCATCATCGGCACGCAGGACATCGTATTCGGCGAGGTGGATCGTTAATGGATCTCGAACAGGCAAAAGAAGTGCTCGGCGCGCACGCGTGCAAAGAGATCGACGGCTGGATTGCCAGGTTTCCCGAAGGCAAGCAACGTGCGGCGTCCATTGCGGCCTTGCGTACGGTGCAGCATGAAAACAACGGTCATGTGAACGTTGAATTGATGGATGCGGTCGCGGCCTATCTCGGGATGGAACCGATTGCGGTTTACGAGGTGGCGTCGTTTTATTCGATGCTCGAGACCGAAAAGGTAGGCCGCCACAGCGTTTCGGTGTGCACCAACATCTCCTGCATGCTTTGCGGGGGCGAAGAGATTCTGGCCCATGTCGAGCGCAAGCTCGGCATCAAGGTGGGAGAGTCCACGCCCGACGGGCGCATCTTCCTCAAGCGCGAGGAGGAATGCCTGGCCGCTTGCAGTGCGGCCCCGATGATGATGGTCGATCACGTTTACTACACGAATCTCACCCCCGAGCGGGTGGACGAGATTCTGGACTCCCTGGAGTAGTGGGCATGGAACTCAATCAGGTCTGTTTTGCGACACTCGGTTTCGATGAGCCGTGGACGCTCGAGAACTACCTGAAGATCGGCGGGTACCAGGTCTGGCAAAGGATTCTCAAGGAGCGCCCGGATCCGGCGAGTATCGCAGAAGATGTCAAGAAAGCCGGCCTGCGCGGCCGCGGAGGCGCGGGCTTCCCGACCGGCGTCAAATGGAGTTTCATGCCCAAGACGCCGCCTTCCCGTGAGAAGTACGTGGTGTGCAACTCGGACGAAAGCGAGCCGGGCACCTGCAAGGACCGCGACATCCTGCGCTTTAATCCGCATGCCCTGATCGAGGGCATGGCGATCGCCGGCTATGCCATGAATTCGGAGGTCGGTTACAACTACATGCGCGGCGAGTTCATGGACGAGCCTTACAGGCGCTGCGAGGCGGCCCTGAAGGAAGCCTACGAGAAGGGTTGGCTGGGTCAGGATATCAAGGGCAGCGGAATCAATTTCGACCTCTATAACGTGCTGGGGGCGGGTGCCTATATCTGCGGCGAGGAGACCGGGTTGCTCGAGTCGCTGGAAGGACGCAAGGGCATGCCCCGTTTCAAGCCGCCGTTTCCCGCCCAGTGGGGTGCCTGGGGGCGGCCAACCACGGTCAACAACACCGAGACCCTGGCTTCCGTGCCGACGATTCTGCGCAACGGGCCCGAATGGTTCGCCAGGATCGGCAAGGACGAGAAGAACGGCGGCACCAAGATTTTCTCGGTGTCCGGGCATGTGGCCAAGCCGGGCAACTTCGAGGTGCCGCTGGGCATTTCCTTCAAGGAATTGCTGGAGCTCGCCGGCGGCATGCGCGACGGCAAGAAGCTCAAAGCGGTGATCCCCGGCGGTTCGTCGGTACCCGTAGTGCCGGGCGAGGCCATGATGCAGTGCGACATGGACTACACCAGCATCCAGGAAGCCGGCTCCATGCTCGGCTCCGGGGCGGTTATCGTGATGGACGAGGATACCTGCATGGTGCGCGTCCTGGAGCGCATCGCGCGTTTCTATTACGCCGAGTCTTGCGGACAGTGCACGCCGTGCCGCGAGGGTACCGGCTGGCTGTATCGTGCCATCGGCCGTATCGAGCGCGGCGAAGGACGCCAGGAAGACCTGGACCGCCTGGTCGACGTGGCGCACCACATCGAGGGCCACACGATCTGCGCGCTGGGCGACGCCGCGGCGATGCCGGTGTGGAGCTTTATCAAGCATTACCGTGACGAGTTCGAGTATCACATCCGCGAGGGTCGCTGCCTGGTAGGGCCGGGTGCGGCACGTCAAACCCGGGCGGCCTGAGGCAATCGAGGTAAGGAATGAGCGAGGATCGCGTCAAACTGACGATTGATGGGCGCACCCTGGAGGCACCCAAGGGCGCCATGATCATCCAGGTGGCGGACGAAGCCGGAATCTATATTCCGCGTTTCTGTTATCACCACCGGCTCAAGATCGTGGCCAACTGCCGCATGTGCCTGGTGGACGTGGAAGGCGCCCCCAAGCCGGCGCCGGCCTGCGCCACGCCGGTGAACGAAGGCATGAACGTGCAGACCCGCTCGCAGCGTGCGCTGGACGCGCAGCGAGCGACGATGGAATTCCTGCTCATCAACCATCCGCTCGATTGCCCGATCTGCGACCAGGGCGGCGAGTGCGAATTGCAGGATTTGGCCCTCGGATATGGCCGGGGCGTCTCCCGCTTTACCGAGCGCAAGCGCGTGGTGGCCGACAAGAGTCTCGGCCCGCTCGTGCGCCCCGAAATGACGCGTTGCATCCACTGCACCCGCTGCATCCGCGTGCTCGAGGAAGTCGGCGGGCGCCAGGAGATGGGTGCGACCGGCCGCGGCGAGCATATGAAGGTGGGCACCTATATCGAGCACTCGATCGATTCGGAGCTCTCCGGCAACATCATTGACGTGTGCCCGGTGGGTGCGCTCAATTCCGCGCCCTTCAACATGCGCGCGCGCGGGTGGGAGTTGCTTTCCCACAAGACCGTGGGCGCACATGACTGTGTCGGTTCCAACCTTTACGGGCACTCGCTGCGCGGGCACTTCCTGCGTGTCGTGCCGCGCGAGAACGATGCGATCAACGATTGCTGGATCTCCGACCGCGACCGCTTCAGCTACACGGGCCTGGCCGCCCGCGACCGCGCGCTCAAGCCCCTGCTGCGCAAGGACGGCAAATTGGTCGAGGTCAGCTGGGAAGAGGCGATTCCGGCCGCTGCGAGAATACTGTCCGGGGCGGGCGGCAAGCTCGGCACGCTGGTATCGCCGAGCGCCACTAATGAGGAAATGTATCTGGTCCAGAAATTGACGCGTGCGCTGGGTTCTAAGCACATCGACAGCCGCGTCCGTCAAGCCGATTTCCGCGACGACGCGGGCGATGCCCGATATCCCTCGCTGGGCGGCCCGATCGACCAGATCGAGAGCAACGACGCGATCCTGCTGATCGGCTCGCGCCTGAACAAGGAAGCGCCGATCCTGGGTTACCGGGTCCGTCGCGCCGCGGCGTCCGGCACCACGGTGATGGCGATCAACCCCCGCCGTTACGACCTGGCCATGCCGGTCGCCCTCGAGCAGCTGATCCATCCCGACCAACTTGTAAACGCGCTCGCGCAACTGGCCCACGCGCTCGTGGCCGTCGCTGGAGCCAAGGCGCCCGCGTTCCTCGAGCGATTCCCCAATCCGGGCGAGGAGAGCTTCAAGCGCATGGCGGAGCGGCTTCACAAGGCGGATAACCCACGGCTCCTGCTGGGTCACCTCGCTCTCCGACATCCGGCCTTCGCCGATCTCAGGCGGATGGCCGCCCTTGTGGCCGAACTGTCGGACGGCAGCCTCGGCCATGTCACCGAAGGCGCGAACCAGGCCGGTGCCTACATCGCCGGTGCCGTGCCGCACCGCAGTCCGGGCGGAGTGCCGGTGGATTCCGGCGCGAATGCGCGCGACATGTTTGCGGATCCTCGGGATGCCTACCTGTTGCTTGGCGTCGAGCCGGAAGTCGATTGCTGGGACGGCTTCGCCGTGCGTGAGACCCTGGGCAAGGCACAGGTGGTCAGCCTCTCGAGCTTCGTTTCCCCCGCGATGCGCGAGTATGCCGACTGCGTGCTGCCGCTCGGCGCCTTTGGCGAAACCCCGGGATCGTTCATCAACGGTGCCGGCCTCCTGCAGCGTTTCGACGCGGTCGGGGTGCTGCCTGGCGAGGCACGGCCGGGCTGGAAAATATTGCGCGCACTGGGCGCCGAGATCGGGATCGGGGAAGGGTTCGATTTCACATCCTTCCCGGAGGTGCACGCGCAGTTCGTGGATGCCATGGGACATCTCAACAGCGACGAGGCGCTGGGAACATACAGCGGCAACTGGTCGCCCGAGCCGGCCGGGGACGAACTGCCCGAATTGCGCGCCGTGACCGAAGCGGGCATTTACGCCGGTGACGCCCTTGTCAGGCGCGCGGGCCCCTTGCAGCAAACCCCGGATGCCGAGGATTCGCGTCGAGTCTGGATGAATCCCGCCGATGCCGCGTCCCGTCACCTGGAGGATGGGGCAGCCGTGCGCGTGCTGGCAGGCAGCAACGCGTTCGAGGCCGCCCTGGCGACCGACAAGGGCGTGGTCCAGGGTACTGCCTGGCTGCCTTCCGCGAGTGGCGCGGCCATGTGGACAACCGTTTCGCTCGAGGCTGTTGCCCGGGCAGCCGAAGCCTGACCGGGTAGGGGAGAAAGCAGCGCATGCATCACTTCGCAGAATTTTTCGTAGGCATCTGGCACCAGATCCCCGATTGGGGACGGTATCTGCTGACTGTGATCGGCAAGCTCATCATTATTGCCCTGCCCGTGATTCTGTCGGTGGCCTACCTGACCTTGATGGAACGCAAAGTCATCGGCTACATGCAGACGCGCATCGGTCCCAACCGCGTTGGTCCCCGCGGCTTGCTGCAGCCGTTCGCAGACGTGATCAAGCTGGTCATGAAGGAAGTGATACTTCCGACCAACGCCAACCGCTATCTCTTCTTCATCGCGCCGGTGCTGTCGATCATGCCGGCCATCGCGGCCTGGGTCGTCATCCCGTTTTCCCCGGGCCTGGTGGCGGCGAACGTCAATGCGGGCCTGTTGCTGATCCTGGCAGTGACTTCGATCGGTGTCTATGGGGTGATCATCTCGGGCTGGGCGTCCAACTCCAAATACGCCTTCCTCGGCGCCATGCGCTCGGCCGCCCAGATGGTCGCGTACGAGATCGCCATGGGGTTTGCCATCGTCGGCGTGCTCATGGCGGCGCAGACGCTGAATCTGACCCAGATCGTCGAACACCAGGCAGGCGGGATCTGGCATTGGTATTTCATCCCGTTGCTGCCGCTGTTCGTCGTCTATTTCATCTCCGGCGTCGCGGAGACCAACCGCCTGCCGTTCGACGTGGCCGAGGGTGAATCCGAAATCGTAGCCGGTTTCCACGTGGAGTATTCCGGCACGGCCTTCGCCGTTTTCTTTCTGGCCGAGTACGCCAACATGATCCTGATCTCGGCGGTGGCGTCGCTGCTCTTCCTGGGTGGTTGGCTCTCCCCGTTCGAGGGGCTGCCCTGGATCGGACAGCCGAGCATCATCTGGATGTTTCTCAAGATGGCGTTTTTCCTCTTTCTCTACCTGTGGTTACGCGCGACTTATCCGCGTTACCGTTATGACCAGATCATGCGCTTGGGGTGGAAAGTATTCATCCCCGTGACGCTGGTGTGGATTTTCGTTGAAGGTGCCTTGATCATTGGGCGCGTTCACCCCTGGTTTGCCTAGAGAACCTCTATAAATGCACTTTTTTCCCGATACCAGCGTCAGTTCCGTGCTCGCATCCTCATGTATTCGTGCATACACGACGGTTCTGCGCGCGGCACTTCCTTGCTCGTGTGAAAAAATTGCTATTTCTAGAGACTCTCTTGCGGGAATGGTTTGAATATGCAGCGGATCAAGGACTGGTTAAGAAGTTTCCTTCTCGTCGAGCTCCTGAAGGGGCTGACCGTTACCGGGCGCTATTTCTTCAAGCGCAAGGTGACGGTGCAGTATCCCGAGGAACACACACCGAAATCCCCGCGCTACCGCGGGCTTCACGCGCTGCGGCGCTATGCCAACGGGGAAGAGCGTTGCATTGCCTGCAAACTCTGCGAGGCGGTCTGTCCGGCCCTGGCTATCACCATCGACTCCGAGCGCCGGGAAGACGGCACGCGCCGCACGACGCGCTATGACATCGACCTGTTCAAGTGCATCTATTGCGGATTCTGCGAGGAAGCCTGTCCGGTGGACTCGGTCGTCGAGACCAGCATCACCGATTTCCACTTCGAGCAGCGTGGCCAGCAAATCATGAGCAAGGACAAACTGCTTGCGATCGGCGATGTCTATGAACAGCAGATCGCGGAAGCCCGCCAGGCCGACGCGCGTTATCGCTAAGACCGAGGTAATCATGTCATCCAGCGTCATCATCTATCAGGCACTGTTTTACTTGTTCGCCGGCGCACTGGTGTTGTCCGCGCTGCGCGTGATTACCGTCAAGAATCCGGTGCATGCCGCCTTGTTCCTGGTGCTGGCGTTCGTCAATGCCGCCATCCTGTGGGTTCAGATGGGCGCCGAATTCCTCGGCATCATCCTCGTGCTCGTCTACGTCGGTGCGGTGATGGTGCTGTTCCTGTTCGTGGTCATGATGCTCGACATCAACACGGCCCGGATGCGGGAAGGCGTGACCCGTTATGCGCCGCTCGGGCTGATCATAGCCGGCATTATCGTGGCCGAGGTGGCCTGGGCCATCTGGGGCCAGCATCTCGGCATCGGCAACACGCCGCATCCGGCCGCACCGCCGGCGCATATCAGTAATACCGAGGAGCTCGGGCAGGTGCTCTACACCCATTACGTGTACGCATTCGAGGTGGCGGCGGTGATCCTGTTGCTGGGTATAGTCTCGGCGATCGCACTTGCCTTGCGCTGGCGCCCGGATACCAAGCACCAGGACCCGGCCCGCCAGGTGCGCGTGCACAGCACCGAAGGCCGCATACGTCTGGTCGACCTGCGCAGCAAGCGGGAAGGAGGAGAACAGTGATCGGCCTTTATCATTATCTCGGCCTCGCCGCCGTTCTTTTCGCCATCGGTATTGCGGGTATTTTTATCAACCGCAAGAACATGGTCCTGATCCTGATGTGCATTGAATTGATGCTGCTTGCCGTCAACTTCAATTTCATCGCCTTCTCGCGCTTCAGCGGGGACATCGCGGGACAGATATTCGTATTTTTCATTCTCACCGTGGCGGCTGCGGAAGCGTCGGTGGGGCTGGCCATCCTGGTCGTGCTGTTCCGTAACCGGCACAGCATCAACGTCCAGGAAATCAATCGCCTGAAAGGTTAGGGGAAAGACCGCGATGGAAGCCATGCTGCTTGTTATCCTGCTGGCACCGTTTGTGGCCTCGGCGCTCATACTGCTCGCCGGCCAGTACATGAACCGTCGTGTCGCGCACTCGATCGCCATCGCGGCCGTGTTCGTCTCGATGTGCCTGTCCTTCTATGTCCTTTACCTCAGCATCTGGGGCGGACTCGGGCGCTACGAACAGGTCGTGTATACCTGGGGCTTTGGCGGGCCTTTCCAGTTCAATATCGGTTTCCTGATCGATCGCCTGAGTGCGCTGATGTTGTGCGTGGTCACTTTCGTTTCCTTCGCCGTGCACATCTTCACCATCGGCTATATGGCCGATGACCCCGGCTACAAGCGCTTTTTTGGCTACATTGCCCTGTTCACCTTCTCCATGCTGCTGCTCGTCATGGCGAACAATTTCATGCAGCTGTTCATGGGCTGGGAAATGGTGGGCCTGGTGTCCTATCTGCTCATCGGATTCTGGTTTACCCGGGAAAGCGCGATCTTCGCCAACTTGAAGGCGTTCATCGTCAACCGCGTGGGTGACTTCGGGTTCCTGCTGGGCATTGCCGCCGTGCTGTATTTCGCCGGCAGTCTGAACTACGGCCAGGTTTTCGCCCAGGCGCCCCTGCTGACGCAGAAGCACATCTGGCTGACTGGCCATTACGCCGTGGCTGCCCCGACGATCATCTGCATACTGCTGTTTATCGGCGCCATGGGCAAATCCGCGCAGATCCCGCTCCATGGCTGGCTGCCGGACTCGATGGAAGGCCCGACGCCGATCTCGGCCCTCATTCACGCGGCGACGATGGTCACGGCGGGCATCTTCATGGTGGCCCGCATGTCGCCGCTGTTCTCGTTGTCCGTACCGGCCATGACGCTGGTGATGTTCATCGGCGCAACGGGCGCCTTCTTCCTGGGCCTGGTGGGCATCGTGCAGGATGACATCAAGCGGGTAATTGCCTACTCGACCCTGTCACAGCTCGGTTACATGGCAGCGGCGCTCGGCGCCGGCGCATATGCAGGGGGCATCTTCCACCTGGCGACGCATGCCTGCTTCAAGGCGCTGCTCTTCCTGGGTGCCGGCTCGGTCATCATCGCAATGCACCACGAGCAGGACATGCGCAAGATGGGCGGGCTTGCCCGTTACATGCCGGTCACCTACGTGACGTTCATTATCGGCTCCCTGGCATTGTGCGGGTTCCCCGGTTTCGCGGGCTATTTCTCTAAGGACGCGATCATCGACGCCATCCGGGTCAGCACGACCCCGGGGGCGGCCTACGCCTACTGGTGTGCACTGCTCGGCGTCCTCGTGACCACGGTCTACACCTTCCGCATGATTTTCCTGACCTTCCATGGCAAGCCGCGCATGGACGCCCATACGCGCGAGCATCTGAAGGAATCGCCGTGGGTCGTGACCGTACCGCTCGTGCTCCTGGCCATTCCGTCGCTGTTCCTCGGCGGCGTAGCCATCGGCCACCTCGACTACGGGCATTTCTTCGGCGCGTCGATCGTCAACCGTGTCGGCAATAATCCGTTGCTGCTGGGTGCGGACGAATTCCATGGGGTATGGAGCTTCTTCCTCAAGGGCTTCGCCAGTCCCGCATTTTTCCTGGTGCTGGCGGGGATCGCCATCACCTGGGGCTGCTATATCTGGCGCCCGGAGTTGCCGGCGAAGATCAGGAAGTGGTTCTACCCCGTCGCCTATGTGCTCGAGCGCAAGTATTTCGTGGACGACATCTATTTTCAGGTTTTTTCCATGGGTGCACGGCGCCTGGGCAATCTGCTCTGGCGTGTTTCCGACGACGGCTTGATCGACGGCGTCATGGTCAACGGGTCGGCGCGCTGCGTGCGCATAGGTTCGAACCTCCTGCGTCGACTGCAGTCGGGTTATCTCTACCACTACGCCTTTGCCATGGTGATCGGCATCGCCATCATGGTCGGCTGGCTGGTGTGGGGTTGAGCATGGACTTGAACGGACATTTCTGCGTGAGCGCAGACGGAGTTAAAGGGAGACGGTTTTGCCTTATCTGAGTCTCGTCATCTGGCTTCCCGTTCTGGGAGCGCTGGCCGTGCTGGCAGCGGGCCGTTTCAAGGGGGTCGATGTGCGCTGGATCGCACTCGGCTTTTCGGTGCTGGTCTTCGCGCTCTCAATCCCGTTGTATACGGGATTCGATACCGCGACCGCCTCGATGCAGTTCGTCGAGAAACTACCCTGGATTTCCGCCTACCATGTGAATTACTACCTCGGCGTGGACGGCATCTCCATGCCGCTGATCCTGTTGACAACCTTCACCACGATCCTGGTGGTGATGGCTGGCTGGCGGGTGATCGATTACAAGCTGCCGCAATATCTGGCCGCTTTCCTGATCATGGAAGGCCTGATGAACGGCGTTTTCGCCGCGCTCAATGGCATCCTGTTCTATCTGTTCTGGGAGGCGATGTTGATACCGATGTTCCTGATCATCGGCATCTGGGGCGGCCCCAGGCGCGTGTATGCGGCCATCAAGTTCTTCCTCTATACCTTCCTCGGATCGGTGCTGATGCTGGTGGCCTTTATCTGGCTATATCACAAATCGGGCAACTTCAACATCCTCGACTTTGCCCACCTCCATATCGGTGCCACGGCGCAGATCCTGCTGTTCATCGCCTTTCTGGTCGCTTTCGCGGTCAAGGTGCCGATGGTTCCGGTGCATACATGGTTGCCGGACGCGCATGTGGAGGCTCCCACGGGCGGCTCCGTGATCCTGGCGGCCATCATGTTGAAGATGGGTACTTACGGCTTCCTGCGTTTCAGCCTGCCGATTGCGCCGCTGGGCAGTGAACGCCTCCAGTGGCTGATGATCGTGCTGTCGCTGATCGCCATCATCTATATCGGACTGGTGGCGCTGGTGCAGAAGGATATGAAGAAGCTCATCGCGTATTCCTCGATCGCCCACATGGGCTTCGTGACGCTCGGCTTTTTCGTCGTGTTCATCATCTGGTCGCACACCCACAGCCTAGCAGCGGCCCGCATGACGATCGAGGGCGGCTTGGTGCAGATGATCTCGCACGGTGCGGTGTCGGGTGCCCTGTTCCTGTGCGTCGGTGTGCTCTACGATCGCATGCATACCCGTGACATCTCCGCTTACGGCGGCGTGCTCAACGTCATGCCGAAATTCGGCTACTTTTTCCTGTTCTTCGCGCTGGCCAATGCCGGCCTGCCGCTGACGTCCGGTTTCGTGGGCGAGTTCATGGTCACCCTGGGCTCCTTCCATGCCAATTTCTGGATCGCTACGCTGGCCGCCATTGCCCTGATTACCGGCGCGTCCTACTCGTTGTGGCTGATCAAGAAAGTGGTCTTCGGGCCGGTGGGCAACGACCGTGTTGCCGCACTCAAGGAGATGAGCGCCCGCGAGGCGCTGATCCTGACGATCGTGGCTATTCCCACGCTGTTGATCGGCTTTTACCCCGAGATCATTCTCCGTGTCATGCACTCCACGGTGACTCACCTGCTGATGCAGGTCGTCCCGGCGGCCATGAGTTGAGGATTATTTGATGGCACCGACTGCTAACGACTACATCGCGGCACTCCCGCAGATTTTTCTGCTCGGCATGAGCTGTGTGCTGCTAATGGCGGCGCTGTTCGTGAAGCGCGGCCGTGACGAGGTCCTTCATTATGGTTCGCTGGGGACCATCGCCGGTCTCGCCATCATCACCGGCATGCTGTTCCGGGGCCATTCCATGCTCGCTTTCCAGGGCATGCTGATCCAGGACGCGATGGGCGACTTGCTGATGCTGTTCTGCTACGCCATTACCGCGACGGTCATGGTCTATGCACGGCCCTATCTCCGCGACAGGGGACTTTTGAGCGGTGAGTTCTACCTGCTGCTCCTGTTGGCTCTGCTGGGCTCGATGATTATCATCCAGAGCTATAACCTGATCGTGCTCTATCTCGGTGTCGAGCTGCTGGCGCTCAGCCTGTATACGCTGGTCGCGTTGGCGCGCGACGACGGCACGGCCTCCGAGGCCGCGATGAAATTCTTCGTGCTCGGCGCCATCGCGGCCGGCACGCTGCTGTTTGGCATGTCCCTGATCTACGGCATGACTGGCACCCTCAACATCGGCGTCCTTGCCGCACACCTGTCCGGCGGGCGCGACGTGGGCCTGGCGGTGTGGGTCGGCCTGGGCTTCGTCGTGGTTTCCATGGCCTTCGAGCTCGGAGCAGTGCCGTTCCACATGTGGTTGCCCGATGTCTATGAGGGTGCGCCGTCGAGCATGGCGATGTTCGTGGGTTCCGTGCCCAAGCTTGCCGCTTTCGGTTTCTTCATGCGCCTGCTGGTGCAGGGCCTGGGTGACCTGCATTCGGCCTGGATGTGGATACTGGTCGTGATCGCGGTGGCATCGCTGGCCATCGGCGCGATCGTCGCCATCGCCCAGACCAATATCAAGCGCATGCTGGCTTATTCGACGATCAACCACGCCGGCTTCATCCTGCTCGGAATTCTCACCGGCACCGCGGAGGGCTATCGTGCGGCCTTGTTCTATACCATCGCCTACGTCATCATGTTCGCCGGCGCCTTTGGCGTCATTATCCTGCTTTCTCGCGCCGGCTTCGAGGCCGAACGCATCGAGGATTTCAAGGGGCTGAACGAGCGCAGCCCCTGGTTCGCCTTCGTTATGCTGATGATGATGTTTTCCATGGCCGGAGTACCGCCTTTCATCGGTTTCTTCGCCAAGCTGGAGATCATCCGCGCCCTGGTGGGCAGCGGCCTGACCTGGCTGGCCGTGGTGGCCGTGGCCTTTGCCGTGATCGCCGCGTTCTACTACCTGTACGTGGCCAAGGTCATGTATTTCGACCGTGTCGAGGTCAGCGAGGGCGAGCAGGTGGAGCAGGGGCTTCAGGGTCCCGCCGACATGAAGCTCTTGTTGAGCGTCAACGGGCTGGTGGTTCTGGGCCTGGGGATTTTCCCCGGCGGGCTGCTGGCCCTGTGCAAGGCGGTGATCGGCTTCTGAGCCGGTTTCCGGTGTTTTTACCGGCCGGCGCTCGGGTACAATGCCCGGGTGCTTGCAAGCACCTCCAAGTGCGACTAAAGTAAGCAATTAATCTCATAACTTACTGAAAGATAAGGCATGGCTATTACGCTTAGCGAATCCGCAGCCCAGCGTGTGCGTCATTTCATGGCGCAGAGCGAAGGCGTCGCCGGTTTGCGGCTGGGAATCAAAAAGACCGGTTGCTCCGGTTTCTCCTATGTACTTGATTATGCGCGTGAGATCGGGGACCAGGACGCGGTCTTCGAGGACCGGGGGGTTCGGATCGTGGTCGACCGGGAAGCGCTTCCCCTGGTTGACGGGACACGTGTCGATTTCGTCCGCGAGGGCCTGGGGCAGGCATTCCGCTTCGAAAACCCCAATGTACGCGATGCCTGCGGCTGCGGGGAGAGTTTTAACGTGTAGCGCGGCGTGCCCCGGCGGTGTAATACCTGCCCGGCAAATTCTATAGATTCAACTTTCGCGCCGGATTGACCGGCGTTTTGGCTTCACTGGAGACATACATGGCCCTGGAACGCACCCTTTCGATCATCAAACCCGATGCCGTGGCGAAGAACTCGATCGGCAAGATTCTCGACCGCTTCGAGGAAGCGGGACTGCGCATCGTGGCGGCGCGTATGATGCACCTCAGCCGTCGCCAGGCCGAAGGGTTCTATGCCGTGCACCGCGAGCGGCCTTTCTTCGCCGACCTGGTCAAGTTCATGACCTCGGGGCCGGTGCTGGTCCAGGTCCTGGAAGGGGAAAACGCCATCGCGAGCAACCGCGAGATCATGGGGGCGACGGATCCGAAAAAGGCGGAAAAGGGCACTATCAGGGCTGATTTTGCCGCGAACATCGAGGAAAATGCCGTGCATGGCTCGGACGCGCCGGAGACGGCTGCGCAAGAGATTGCCTATTTCTTCTCGAGCCTGGAACTCTGTCCACGGACCCGCTGACAGCCCGTGACCATGCCCCTGTCATCCGAGCGCGCCAACCTGCTGGGTTTTGACCAGGCGGGGCTGGAGACGTGGTTTGCTGAATGGGGCGAACCCGCTTTCAGGGCGCGCCAGTTGATGGGCTGGATTTATCGGCGCGGGGTCGGCGATATCTCCGCCATGACCGATCTGGCCAAGTCCCTGCGCCAGAAGCTGGAAGAACAAGCCTGTATCGAGACGCCGCACGTCCTGCGTGAAGAGCATGCGGCGGACGATACGCGAAAGTGGCTTCTGCAGACCGGATCCGGGACCGGGGTGGAAATGGTCTACATTCCCGAACCGGATCGCGGGACGTTGTGCGTATCCAGCCAGGTCGGTTGTGCCATGGACTGTGCCTTCTGCTCGACCGGTGCCCAGGGCTTCAACCGCAACCTGAGCACTGCGGAGATCGTTTCCCAGATCTGGCTGGCCAACCGCCTCCTGCCGCCACGCGGCCCGGACCGCCCGGCGGTTTCCAACGTCGTGTTCATGGGCATGGGCGAACCGCTCGCCAATTACCGCAACCTGGTGCCGGCATTGAAATTGCTGACCGATCCGCTGGGCTTCGGCTTGTCCAAGCGCCGGGTGACGGTGAGCACCTCGGGGCTGGTACCGGCCATGGACCGCCTGGCCGGAGACTGCGACGTGGCGCTGGCCATATCCCTGCATGCCCCCGATGACGACCTGCGCGACGAGCTCGTGCCGATCAACAAGCGTTACCCGATTGCCGAGCTCATGGCGGCCTGCAGGCGCTACGTGGGACGGAACCCGCACCGTCACGTGACGGTCGAATACGTGATGCTCGAGGGCGTCAATGACAGCGACGGTCATGCACGCCGGTTGGTGAAATGCCTTGCCGGGGTGAATGCCAAGGTCAATCTGATACCGTTCAATCCGTTCCCGGGTGCCCGCTTCGGGACTTCCCCCCAGGAGCGTATCGATCGGTTTCGTGACATTGTCCTCAAGGGGGGCTACATGACCGTGACACGGCGGACCCGCGGAGACGACATCAGTGCCGCGTGCGGACAACTGGCAGGCAAGGTCAAGAATCGTGTGCGCCACCGCCTGAGTGAGCGTGGCCGTGGCATGGAGATAAACGCATGAAACGGATCTGTGTTGCATTGGCGGCTTTCTCGGTAGTGGCGTTGCTTGCCGGGTGTGTTACATCCAGCTCCTCGCCCGCGAAGCAAAAGGCATCGCCGCGCAAGGCGGCCATGTACAACACCCAGCTGGCCATCATCTACATGCGGGAAGGGCGCATGGACCTCGCCCAGAACAAGCTCGCGGAAGCGCTCAAGCAGGCCCCGCACCTGGTGGATGTCCATAATGCGCTGGCGCTTTACTATGAGCGCATCGGCCGGATTCAGGAGGCCGATCATCAGTACAAGCTTTCTCTCGAATACAGCGAGGGCAATCCCGACACGCTCAATAATTACGGGGCTTTCCTTTGCCGTCAGGGGAAATATCGCGAATCACTCAAGTATTTCGTAAGGGCAAGCAACAACATCGACTACAGCACACCCGACAAGGCGCTTGCCAATGCCGGCTTGTGCGCCCTGAAGATACCTGACCAGGCGCTGGCCAAGAAATACCTCAAACAGGCCCTGGCGATAAACAACGACCTCGGCCAGGCACTCTGGCAGCTGGGCTTGATCAGCTTCCAGGAACAGAAATACACGCAAGCCAATAACTATCTTTCCCGGCTGGTCAGCCTCACGCAGCGTCCGTCGGCGAGGATGCTCTGGGTCGCGATCGAAGCCGCCTGGGCCAGTGGGCACCAGAAGAATGCCGAACACTATGGCCGTGAGCTCCTCAAGCTGTATCCCGATTCGCAGGAAGCGCAGAAGTTCATCCAATTGGTGGGTTCCCGTTCATGACTGACGCAGAGCAACAGGACAAGAAGACAGGTGGAAAAGAGGCTTCTCCGGGGCACCAACTAGCGAGTGCGCGCGAGGCCAAGGGCATGACCCTGGACGCGGTCGGGGAGTCCACGGGCATTCCGCGCGGCGTGCTCGAGGCGCTGGAGGCGAACGACTGGGACAAGCTGGATGCGCCGGTCTACGTACGTGGCTACCTGCGCAAGTATGCGCGGCTGCTCGGCCTTGACCAGGCCGCTTTGGTCGAGGCCTACGAAGCGGCGGCATTGCCCCGGGATCCGGAAATCCACAGCTACGTATCCGAGCATCTCCCCGTCGAACACAGCGTGCGCTGGCTCATTCCGGTGACCGCACTTATTATTATTGTCCTGCTCGTTCTGGTCGGCCTGTGGAGTTGGCATCGCTTCCACGCAAGTTCGAACAGGGCACAGGCGCCCGCATCCGCGGTTTCGGCCATGATGGCCCTGACCGATGCCACGCCCGCCAAGGCTTCGGCTTCGGCGGCCGGCGGATCGGTGCCGCCCCAGGCCACGGTCAAGCCGGGAAGCGCTGCCGAAGCCGCGGCCGGACTCAAGCTGCATATGCAGATACGGCAGCCTTCTTGGGTCGAGGTCTATGGTCAGGACAACAAGCGTCTTTATTACAACCTTGCCGCAGCCGGTACCGAGCTCGATTTTCATGCGGAGAAGGGTGCACTGAGGGTTTTCCTCGGTAATGCCGACGGCGTGAAGCTGGAGGTCAACGGCAAGGATTTCCAGGTACCCGCGTCTGACATCTCGGGCCACACGGCCCGCTTCGAGGTCAATGCCGATACCGCAGCGCCGGCGGCGGGGACAGGGCAGTGAATGGAGATGTTCGTGCCGTCCGTGGCTTCAATGACATATTGCCCCCGGCATCGGAACATTGGCAGATAGTCGAACGAATCGCGGCCGACGTGCTCGGTCGTGCCGGTTATGGTGAGATACGCCTGCCCCTGGTGGAATCGACGGCGCTTTTCGCCCGCTCGATCGGTGTCAGCACCGACATTGTCGAAAAGGAGATGTATACCTTCGAGGATCGCAATGGCGACTCCCTGAGCCTGCGCCCGGAAGGCACCGCCAGTTGCGTGCGCGCCGGGATCAACCACGGCTTGTTCAACGGCAGCCAGCAGCGGCTCTGGTACCGTGGCCCGATGTTTCGCCATGAACGCCCGCAGAAGGGTCGTTACCGCCAGTTTCACCAGATCGGCGCGGAAGCGTTCGGGATACCGGGCGCCGACGTCGAAGCCGAACTCATCGCACTGTCGGCGGAGCTCTGGCGCCGTCTCGGGCTGGAGCGGATGACGCTCAAGATCAATTCCCTGGGCAGTCCCGGGGACCGGGCCCGCTACCGCGAGGACCTCGTGGAGTACCTTAAAAGGCACGGGCAGGACCTGGATGAGGACAGTCGCCGGCGCCTGTCGCAGAACCCCATGCGCATCCTGGACAGCAAGGTCGAGCAGACGCGGGCCATTCTCGAGGATGCCCCGCGGATCGCGGACTATCTCGACGCAGAGCATGCGAGTCATTTCGCCGAGCTGTGCAACCGGCTGGATGCTCTCGGCATCGGTTACGTCAAGGACCCGTTCCTGGTCAGGGGGCTGGACTATTACACCGGCACGGTCTTCGAGTGGGTGACCGATGCCCTGGGTGCCCAGGACGCCGTGTGTTCCGGCGGACGTTATGATGGACTGGTGGAGCAGCTGGGCGGGCGTCCGACCCCGGCAGTCGGCTGGGCGCTGGGCATGGAACGCTTGATACTCCTTGCCGAGGCGTGCGGCAAATTGCCCGACGCCGAGCAACCGCATGCCTATTTCGTCGCGCTGGGTGCGGCGGCCGAATGCAAAGCCATGTCCCTGGCTCGGGGGCTGCGTTCGCAAGTGCCGTCCTTGCGCCTGGTGCTCAACATGGGCTCGGGATCGATGAAGGCACAGCTGCGGCGCGCCAACCGAGCCGGGGCCGGTCTTGCGCTCATCATGGGCGACGCCGAGATCGAACAGCGCCGGGTCACGGTCAAGTTCCTTCAGGAGGAACGGGACCAGCAATTGCTGGATCTGGACGATCTGGCGGAATTTCTTCGCAGCCAGGTTGCCGAATACAAAGGAACCGCGGGCGCATAAAACACTCGAACTGAGCTGTATAAGCAGGAGACTGGACATTGGAAGGCTACACGACGGAAACCGAGCAGCTGCAGGCGCTCAAGAAATGGTGGGACCAGAATGCCAAATGGATAATTGGCGGACTGGTCATCGCCGCCCTTGTAGTGGGCGGCTGGCGACTCTGGGGCTACTGGCAGGGCAAGCGCGCCGCCGAGGCAGCCGGCTTGTACGCCGCCGTGGTCGAGGCCGAAGGGCAGGGCAGTAATGCCGCTATCGACGCGGCCGCGAACAAAGTGCTTCGCGCCTATCCGGATACCGCATACGGTGCGTTGGCCGGCCTGGCGCTGGCCAAGTCGCAGTTTGCCGAGCAGCATCTGAGCAATGCCATCGATACCCTGCAGGGCGTGATCAAGCATTCCCCGGATGCCGGACTGGCGATCATCGCCCGGATCCGGATCGCCCGCATCCAGTTGCAGCGAGGAAATGCCAAGGAGGCCCTCAATGTGGTGAAGGGATACGAGAAGGGTGCCTTCGCGTCGACGGTACAGAGCCTGAGGGGAGACGCTTTCAAGCAGTTGGGAGAGATCGATGCCGCCCGTAACGCGTTCCAGCAGGGCCTGAAGGCCACTGATCCAACCAGCGGATTGCATGAGCTGCTTTCGCTCCGGTTGGCGAACCTGCCGGAAAAGGTTGCGCCGAATGCCTCACCGTCGTCGCCCGCGGCAACTGCATCAAAATCCTCTATGCCAGCAACTGCATCCCAGGCAGGGGGGCAGTCATGAAAAACATCCGTACAGCCCTGATTCCGGTTCTTCTCCTGGGACTCGCGGCTTGCGCGAGTTCCAATGTCCATCAACCCGAACCCTTGCCCGTCAATCCGGGAAAGATCAGCGTGCAGCACGACTGGTCGGTCGATGTCGGAGGCGGAGGTGGCGACCAGTTGCTGGGATTGGCGCCGGACATGAGTGAAGGCCTGGTCGTGGCTGCCAGTGCGGGTGGCCACGTGGTGGCCGTCAACAGTGCCAACGGCAAGATCAAGTGGCAACGCCATCTCAAGGTTCGCGCCGCGGGCGGGCCGGCGATCGGCGACGGCATCGTGGTCGTCGGCACGCGTGCCGGCAATGTGGTGGCGCTGGACGCCGGTGACGGGCACACCCTGTGGAAGCACTACGTCAAATCGCCGGTGATCGTGACTCCGGCCATCGCCGGTGGGCATGTCGTCGTCAATACCCTGGCGGGAGACCTGATCGCACTCGATGCGCACAGTGGCACCGAGCAGTGGACCCAGAGCAACGAACCGCCTTCCCTGTCGTTGCGGACCGCGACGCGGCCGCTGATTGTCAACGGCTCGGCCTATGCGGGCTTTGCCGACGGCAAGGTGATGGCTGTCGATACGGGTTCGGGGAAACAATTGTGGCTCAAACAGATCGCCGCCGGGAATAGCGGCAACCTGATTGCCAACATGGTCGATGTCGGCCGTCAGATGGCTTATGCCGCGGGCGACCTGTACGTGGCCACGTACCAGGGCAAGTTGGCCGCCGTCGCAGCGGACTCCGGGCAAGTGATCTGGAGCCGCGACCTGTCTTCCTATACCGGCGTGACGATGGATGGCTCACACCTGTATTCGAGCGATTCCGAAGGACATGTGCATGCCTTCGACCTGGTGACCGGCGTGCCTACATGGGCCTACGGCAAGCTGTCTTACCGTGGCTTGTCCGCGGCGGTGTCGTATGGCGCCACCGTGGCGGTCGGCGATCGTTATGGCTACCTGCATTTCATTGACCGCAATACCGGCAAGTATCTGGGCAGAATCAACGTTGGTGACGGCGCCTTGCGCATGACACCCATCGTAGTGGGGCCACGCCTGGTCGTACTCGGACAGGACGGCGATCTTGTCGCCTACCAGGTCAAGGTCAAGCAGGGCAAGTGAGCTAGCCGGGAACCGGACCGACCGCACCTCATGCTTTCCGTCATCGCACTCGTCGGTCGTCCCAATGTCGGCAAATCGACCCTGTTCAATCGCCTGACGGCGACGCGCGATGCCCTGGTCGCGGACATGCCCGGGCTGACCCGCGACCGCCAGTACGGATACGCAAAGATCGGCGTCAGGAGCGCGATGCTCGTGGACACCGGCGGAATGGCTGGTGAAGGCGGCCTGGCGGAAGCGGCCGAGACGCAAACCTGGCAAGCCATATCCGAAGCCGATCACGTGCTTTTCATGGTCGATGCGCGCGTGGGTCTGGCGCCGCCCGATATGGAGCTTGCACAGCGGCTCCGGGCCAGCGGCCAGAGTGTATGGTTGCTGGTCAACAAGTCCGAGGGACTGGAGCCTGCCGAGCTGGCGGAGTTTCATGCCCTGGGGTTCCCCCGCCTGTTTGCCATTTCGGCCGAGCGCGGTTCGGGGCTGCCGATGCTTCTCGAGGCGCTGGAGCCGGAGCTTGCCGCGGCGGAAGAGGGAGCGGCGGAGGCAGAGCCGGCCGGCGCCCTCTCCGTGACGGTGATCGGGCGCCCCAACGTGGGCAAGTCCACGTTGGTCAATCGGCTCCTCGGCGAGGAGCGGCTGGTCGCCTCCGATGTGCCCGGCACCACCCGCGACGCCATCCGCGTCCCCCTGGTCCGTGACGGCAGGAACTATGTCCTGATCGACACGGCCGGGTTCAGGCGGCGTACCAGCGTGGGCGACGAAGGCCCGGAAAGGCTGGGAGTGCTGGCCGCCGTGCGCGCACTGGAAAGTGCCACGGTGGCGATCGTGATGACCGATGCCAGTGAAGGCATAACGAGCCAGGACCAGCGCCTGATACGCCTGGCCCTGGAGCGGGGACGCGCCGTTGTGGTCGCGCTCAACAAGTGGGACGGACTGGACAACGATACGCGCCACCATGCGACCGTTACCGCCGAGCGCAAGCTGGCCTTTGCACCCTATGTGCGGCAACTGCACATCTCCGCGCTCAAGGGCAGCGGCCTGCGCGAATTGATGCGGGCCGTGGACGAGGCCGGGCGTGCGGCCCGTGCCGAGCTGACCACGGCCCGCGTGAACCGTGTGCTCGAGGGGCTGGTCGAGGACAATCCGCCGCCGCTGGTGCGCGGCCGGCGAATCAAGCTCCGGTATGCCCATCCGGCCGGCAGCGCCCCGCCGCGGATCGTTATCTCGGGTACCCAGGTCGACCGCCTGCCGGCGTCCTACAAGCGCTATCTGGCCAACGGATTCCGCGAAGCGTTCGCATTGACCGGCGTGCCCCTGGGACTGCAGTTCGAAGCGCCCCCCAACCCCTATGCGGGCCGGCCCTCGCGGCAACGGGATACGAAGCGGAAACGCGGGCGGACAGGCAAAGCCGGGAAGCGGATTCGCAAGGGCCGCAGTTAGGCCCGGGATTGCTGTCCGGTCTGCATCCGGGCGGCGTCGGCCTCCGTGTCCGCCAGCCCGCCTGGGCCGTCATTCAACAATTCGGATACCGTGACCATCTCGAGTCCTCTGCTCTGCAGTTCCGGGAGAACTTTCTCGAGTGCTTCGGCGACGGCCATGCCCCGTTCGCGGTGGGGCAAATCATGGCCATCGTGGAACAGCACGATGTCGCCCGGGCGGATGCGGTCGAGTATGCGCCTGGCGATGGCATTCGCGTCGCGCTTGCGTGTATCGCCTGCGTGCAGCGACCAGGCGACGACCCGCAGGCCCAGGCGGCGCTGAATGCGGGCAAGCGAGGGGTTTTTCAGCCCCATCGGCGGGCGGTAGAGCCGGGCGGATGCGGATGCCGGCGTCCAGTTAAGCAGTGTGGCCATGCCGCGTTCGATCTCGTTCTGCATGGTGCGCCCGGCACGCAGGTTCAGCAGCCGCGAATGGCCATGGCTGTGGTTGCCCAGCTCATGGCCTTCGGCAAGGATGCGCTCGATCAGTTCCGGGTGCGCTTCCGCGTGGCGGCCGATCACGAAGAACGTGGCCCGGGCGCCATGTGACCGCAAGCAGTCCAGGATACAAGGCGTGACCCTGGCATCCGGGCCATCGTCGAAAGTCAGTGCCACCTTGTCGCCTTTGCGGTCGCCGTGGCGGATCACCGGCATCAGCCAGCCGGAGCCCGCCCTGGCCACGCCGTCGATGGCGAACAGGACATACGCGATGATTGGCGGCAATACCGTCCACCAGTGAATCCCGCCCAGGACGAGCCCGAGCCCGAGCCAGAGCAGGCAGACGGCACGCAGGAGATCGCAACGGGTCATCGTTTCAAGGAGGCGCGGCGAAATCCCATTTTAGCAAGCCGTTCGTGGATCGAGGATCAACGAATCAGTTGCTTCAACAGCCACTTGAAGCGATTTTCGTAGGGTGGATTGAGCAGGTTTGCCGCATTCAGGCGGCTCTGATGGAATATCGGGGTCATGCGTGAAAACAGGCGGAAGCCGCTTTCGCCGTGGTAGGCGCCCATGCCGGAGGGGCCGACGCCCCCGAAAGGCAGGTGCGGTTGGGCGATGTGGAACAGCGTGTCGTTGAACGTTACGCCACCGGCGGGACAGCGTTCCAGCGTCTGCCGTTTGCGTTTCGCGTCCTCGTCGAAGAGGTACAGCGCCAGCGGGGAGGGGCGCGAGGCCACGAAATTCAGCGCTTCCTCGAACGCGTCGTATGGCGCCAGCGGCAGCCAGGGGCCGAAGATTTCCTCCTGCATCAGATCGCATTCCGGATCGACGTGCGTGAAAACCGCGGGTGCCAGGTGGCGGCCTTGCCCTTCCACTTCCGCGAGCGAATGCATGCGTGCGCCGGTTGCGATCGCCTGGTCGCGCAGATGCGTCAGGCGCGCGTAATGGTGGTCATTGATGATGTTCGCGTATTGCCGGTTATTCGGGAAATCCGGGTATAGCGATTGGAAGCGCTTTTGCGCGCGCCCGATGAATTCCTGCTCCCACTCACGCGGCAGAAGCACGTAGTCGGGTGCGATGCAGGTTTGTCCGGCGTTGTAGCTCTTGCCCATCAGGATGCGTTCGACGGCGTTATCCAATCGTGCCCCCGGTCCGATGATGGCGGGGGATTTGCCGCCGAGCTCGAGTGTTACTGGTGTCAGGTTGGCTGCAGCCGCACGCATGACGTCGTGCCCGACCACGGTGGAGCCGGTAAAGAGCAGGTGGTCAAAGGGCAGGGCGGCAAATGCCTTTCCGACTTCCGCGTCCCCGGTCACGACCCGGACTTCCTCGTCGGGAAAATAGCGCACGATGAGGTCGGCGAACAGGCCGGCGAACCGGGGCACGAATTCCGACATCTTGACCAGGGCGCGGTTGCCGGCGACGAGCGCATTAGCGAGCGGCCCGGCCGCCAGGTAGAGCGGATAGTTCCAGGGCGCGATGATGCCGACCACGCCGACCGGTTGCGGGCGCAATTCGGTTCTCGCGGGCAGAAACCAGAAGCTGGCCATTTGCCTTTGCGGACGCAGCCAGCGCCGCCCGTGGCGGATCAGGTGGCGGATTTCGGTGAGTACGGGGAAATATTCCAGCAGGGCCGTTTCTTCGGCCGGCCGCTTGCCGAAGTCCGCATCGATGGCATCGGTAATTTCCCGGCGGTGGTCCCGCAGCAGCGCTTCGAGGGCGCGGAGCCGGCGGACGCGTTCGCCCCATTCGGGATAGGGTGACGTTTCCTGTGCCTTGCGCAGGCGTGCGAGCAGGGCCGGTAGCCGTGAGGTGTCTTCCATACGTCTTTCCGCGAGCAAGTCGAAGTACCCGGCATCTAGATTAGCGCGTCTTTCGCTAACCGGTCTTTACGCAAAAAAAACGGCGCCCCTCGGGGCGCCGTTCCAGGTTTCGTGGCCGAAGCCTCTTATTTCTTCGACGTTGCCGCTGCGGGCGCCTTGCTGGCGCCGCCGGCTGCCGTCTTGGCCGCGGTCGCGGAGGCGGGCGGCGTCATCGGGTTGGAGATGTTCCAGTGCACGTCGGCCTTGTTCTTGAGCTTCTCGAGGTAATCACGGACCATCGAGCCCTTGATCTGGTTCGCGAGCTGGGGCTTCATGGCCGTGTAGCTCGGCGGGGCCGCTGCTTTCTCTTTCTCCAGCAGGATGACGTGCCAACCGTACTGGGTCTTGACCGGCGTCTTGGTGTACTCGCCGGGCTTGAGTTTCTCCAGTGCGGCGGTGAACTCCGGTACCATCTGCTGCGGTTTGAACCAGCCCAGTTCGCCGCCCTTCTTGGCGCTGCCGGGATCCTGGGAATCCTTCTTGGCGAGGTCGGCGAAGTTGGCTCCGTGCTCGAGTTCCTTGATGATCTTCTCGGCCTCGGCCTTGGTCTTGACCAGGATGTGGCTGGCCTTGTATTCCTCACCGGACTGCGACTTGGCATATTCCTGGTACTTCTGCTTGAGCTGGTCCTCGGGCACCGTGGCAGTGTCCATGAAGTGCTCGACGGCCTGGTTCGCCAGAATCATGTCGCGCTGCATGGCGAGTTCCGACTGCACCTCGGGCTTGGAGGCCAGGCCTTCATTTTTGGCTTCCTGCGCGGCTAGCGTCAACTGCACCATTTCCTGGGCAATCATGTAGCGCTGCTGGTCATTGAGTTTGATCTTTCTGCCGTGGGTACGGGCCATCACGTAGGCGTCGACGTCATAGTTGGTGATGGGCGTGCCGTTGACGGTGACCAGTACCGTGCCGGCGGCGGGTGCCTGAGTGCTGCTCATGTTGCCGGATTTGGATCCCTGTCCGCAGCCGGCCAGTACGCCGGCGAGCACGACAAGCGGCAGCAGGCTAAGTAGCTTCTTTGTCATGAGTTGTCCTCTTGTGGAGTTGGCGAAACAAATAAAGACGCATGCAGCGTCTCGTGACGCCTATCATACAGGGAAAACCCCCTGCTGGCAGCGGATCCCCTGGCTAGGGGGCCCGGGCATCCACATTGAGAGCATGAACCGGCCCCGAGAGTTCCTCGGCCAGGGCCTGGTAGACCAGGCGATGCCTCTGGACCGCGGCCAGCCCCTCGAAACGGCCGGAAACCGCGATGACCTTGAGGTGAAAACGGCCCGCGGCTTCGCGGTGGCCGGCATGCCGGGCGCTGTCGTCGATGATTTCAAGGCTGTCCGGTTCGAGTGCCGCTTCCAGCTTGGAACGGATGGCGGCCAGCAGTTCGGGGGGGGCGGTGGGCGGCATGGCAGGTAACGATTGGGAACAAACCACTATGATAGAACGTGTTCCAACGGCTGGAGGAATAGCGATGGCGAGCGGAGACATGATTCGGGTTCATCCGGTCGATCCGGAACCGCGCCTGCTGGCACGAGCGGCCGAGGTGGTGCGCAGCGGCGGCGTGATCGCCTATCCGACGGACTCGATCTACGCGCTGGGCTGCAGGCTCGAGGACAAGGCGGCCGCCGAGCGCCTGCGCCGGCTGCGCGGGGCGGAGCGCAACCACCCCTTCACACTGATGTGCCGTGATCTGTCGGAGATCGCGACCTATGCAAATGTCGACAATTCGGCTTACCGGCTGCTCAAGTCGCTTACGCCGGGACCTTACACCTTCGTATTGCCGGCGACCCGCGAGGTGCCACGGCGGTTGATGCATCCCAAGCGCAAGCAGATCGGCATCCGGGTGCCGGACAACCCGGTCGCGCAGGGTCTGCTGCGGGAGCTGGGCCAGCCGCTGATGAGCGCGACCGTCATGGTCGGCAGTGATTACGCCACCCTGGTCGATGCCGATGCCGTGGCCCTGGCCTACCGGCACCAGCTTGACCTGATCCTGGATGGCGGGCCCAGTCCGGGTGAGCCCACCACGGTGCTGCTGCTTGACGACGGCCGGGCCAAGGTGCTGCGGCAGGGTCGGGGAGCCGTGGGAAGCTGGGCGGAGGCGGCGTCCGTATAATGGCGCGAATTGAATTCGTTGCCCGGTCCGTGCATCCGCCTTCCTTCCAGAACCGACGCCGCAATTCGGCCACAGGCGCCGGATGACGCTGAATCTCATCCAGAAAATCGTGATCTGGGCTGTTCCGGTCGTTTTCGCGATCACGTTGCACGAAGTCGCCCATGGGTTTGTAGCCTGGCGGCTGGGAGACCCGACGGCCAAGCTGGTCGGGCGGTTGACCCTCAACCCCCTGCGCCACGTGGATCCGGTCGGGACCATTGCCGTGCCTTTGGGACTGCTGTTGCTGTCAAGCTTTTTCGGCGGAGGTGCGTTCCTGTTCGGCTGGGCCAAGCCGGTGCCCATCGGGGTACGCAATCTCAAGCACCAGCGCCGCGACATGGCTCTGGTCAGCGCGGCGGGGCCCTTGGCGAACCTGCTCATGGCCGCGTTCTGGGCGCTGATGATTCGGGCCGGATTCGAGCTGGCAGCAACCTGGCCGACCCTGGGCCGGCCACTCGCCCTGGCCGGCGCGGCCGGGGTCTCCATCAACTCGCTGCTGTGCGTCTTCAACCTGTTGCCGTTGCCGCCGCTGGACGGCGGACGCCTGGTCAGCAGCCTGCTCCCGCCGAGGCTCTCGAGCCGATACGATCGCATCGAGCCCTTCGGGTTTATGATTCTCATTGGTCTGCTGTTTATCGGGGCGTTGAGCTGGGTGCTCGGCCCTCTCATCCTGTGGCTTGGATACCTGTTTTCCCATGTTGCGGGGGTTACGCCCTATGAATTGTTCGAGCTGATAAGAGCCCTGTATTGATGAGCGAAGAATCCGCTGTCGAAACCCACGAGCACGCCCCGGGCCCGGGCACGCAGAGCGACCTGCCCTTTGCCCGCGTGCAGGGCGAGCCGTTCACGCGCCTGCCCCAGGACCTGTATATCCCGCCGGACGCACTGGAGGTCATCCTCGAAGCCTTCGAGGGGCCGCTCGATCTGTTGCTTTACCTCATCCGCCGCCAGAATCTGGATATCCTCAATATTCCGATCGCCGAGATCACGCGCCAGTACATGTCCTACATCGAACTGATGCACGACTTGCGCCTCGACCTGGCCGGCGAGTACCTGGTGATGGCGGCGATGCTGGCGGAGATCAAGTCGCGCATGTTGCTGCCGCGCCCGGAGACCGACGAAGAGGGCGAAGAGGAAGATCCGCGCGCCGAGTTGGTCCGCCGCCTGCAGGAGTATGAGCGCTACAAGCAGGCCGCGGAAGACCTGGATGCGTTGCCGCGTGAGGGCCGCGATCGCTTTGCCGCCCATGCGCGCCTGGCCGAACGCCGCGTGATCCGGGTGGCGCCCGAGGTCAGTTTCGAATCGCTGGTCAAGAGTTTCAGTTCGGTGATGCGCCGGGTCGCGCTGTATACGCAGCACCGCATCAGCCTGGAGCCGATTTCCATCCGCCAGCGCATGAGCGACCTCCTGTCGCGACTGTGTGAAGGCACCTACGTGGTCTTCGCTTCCCTGCTCAGCAAGGAGGAAGGCCGCGACGGCGTGGTCGTCAGTTTCCTTGCCCTGCTGGAGCTGGTGCGTACGGGTTTTGCCGGCATTACCCAGGCGGGGCTGTTCGCGCCCATCCATATCAACGCCCAGGGACTCAGCGGCGGTGGCGAGGGTGACGACGGCGAGCAGCCGGACTCGACAATGGACGACATTTACGAGGGAGATCAAGACGATGGCTGATGCCAGCGCAAGCGCCCCGGCACTGGAAGACATTATTCTCGCGGCGCTTTTCGCCGCGGAACGCAGTCTGCCCCTGGACGAAATAGGGGCATTGTTCGAGCTTGGCGACGAAGTGCCGCAGCCATCCCGCCAGGAACTCCAGGCCGCGCTGGAGCGCGCCGAGGAACGGCTCGAAGGCCTGCCCCTGCTGATCAGGAAGCTCGCCAGCGGTTATCGCCTGGAGGTGCCGGGCCGCTATTCGAGCTGGGTCAGCCGCCTCTGGGTGGAGCGCCCGGCGCGGTATTCGCGGGCACTGCTCGAGACGCTGGCCCTGATCGCCTATCGTCAGCCGATCACGCGTCCGGAAATCGAATCGGTCCGCGGCGTTGCGGTCAGTACCAACATCATCCGCACGCTGACCGAGCGCGGCTGGGTCCGCATCGTAGGCCACCGCGACGTGCCTGGCCGGCCCGCGCTCTACGGAACCACACGCGTGTTCCTGGATTATTTCGGCCTGGCGAGCCTCGAGGAGTTGCCGACCCTGGCCGAGATACGCGAGTTGTCGGAATTCGAGCCCGAGTTGCCCCTGGGCGAGGACGACGAGGTCGCGGCTGCGATTCTCGACGAGGGCGAATCCGGGGACGAGGAGGAAACCGGTGACGGCGTGGAAGGCCGGGTCGTTCCGGGGCCCTGGGAAAGCGACAAGGCCGAGTCTGATGAAGACGTCGACGAGTCGGCCGACGCTGAGCCGATGCCGGGCCCCGGTGACGACGAGCATGCTGCCGAGGCCGTGGACGGGGATGGCCCGGACGAGGAACGCGATGCCTGAACAGGCGGGCGAGCGGCCGGAAAAATACCTGTCCGGCCTGGGGCTGGCTTCCCGGCGCGAAATCGCGCGCTGGATCGAAGCCGGCCGCCTGGCCGCGAACGGGCACGTGTTGCGCGGCGGGGAACGCATCCGGCCGGCGGATCGCCTGACCCTGGACGGGCGCCCGCTGCGCACGCCCCGCACGAGCGTGGAGCGCCGTGTCATCCTCTATAACAAGCCGGTGGGCGAGATCGTCTCCCGCAGCGACCCCGAGGGACGTCCCAGCGTCTTCGCCGCGCTGCCGCCCCTGGAGGGCGGCCGCTGGGTCGTGGTCGGGCGCCTCGACGTAACCACCTCCGGACTCCTGCTGTTTACCACCGACGGCAAATTGGCCGCCCGCCTCATGCATCCCCGCTACGAGGTGAGCCGGACCTACATGGTGCGGGTGCATGGCGAAGCCACGCCGGAGATGCTGGCGCAGCTCCAGGCGGGCATAGAGCTGGAAGACGGATTGGCCCGTTTCGACAGTTGCGAACCGATGGGTTGGGCGGGCAGTACCAACCGTTGGTATCGTGTCAGTCTTCGTGAGGGGCGCAACCGCGAAGTCAGGCGCATGTTCGAGAGCCTGGGCCTGCAGGTCAGCGGGCTGCGGCGCATTGGTTATGGCTCCCTCAGCCTGCCCCGGGGCCTGGCTCCCGGCCGCTGGCAGGAGCTGGACGAGGCGGACATTCGGGCGCTCGACGAAGATACGGGCACCCGGCGTGAACCAAATGCGAAAAAAACGGTCGAACAGAAACATGAGCGCAGCACAGCTAATGGTCAGAGAAAAAACATCAAGCGCTGATGCGGATCGGCTGCTTGTAAAGCGCGTGCAGGCGGGGGACCAGGCCGCCTTCAATGCCCTGGTGCTCAAGTACCAGCAGCGGGTACTCAAACTGGTCTCGCGCTACGTGCGCGACCCGGAGGAGGCCCTCGACGTCGCGCAGGAAGTCTTCATTCGGGCTTACCGCGCGCTCAAGGGATTCCGGGGCGACAGCGCTTTCTATACCTGGCTGTACCGCATTGCCGTCAACGCGGCCAAGAACGCCATCGGCGCCGCTACCCGCAACCCGGTCGAGGGCGGGCTCGACGTCGACGATCCCGAACTGGTGGAGGTGCAACGCAGAATGACCGACGAGGCGACTCCGGAACGGCTGCTGTACACCGAGGAGCTAAAGGAAACGATCAACCGCGCGATCGAGGAATTGCCGCCGGAACTTCGGCGCGCGATTTTGCTCAGAGAAGTGAAAGGTTTGAGTTACGAGGAAATTGCGCAAGCCATGGGGAGTCCGGTCGGCACGGTCCGTTCGCGTATCTTCCGCGCCCGCGAAGCCGTTGCCCTGCGTATCAAGCCCCTTTTGGAGTGATGCCATGAGTGATTTACTGTGTGAACAGCTATCGGCCCTGATGGACGGCGAGTTGCCGCGTGAGGAATGCGAGTTGCTGGTCAAGCGAATCAGCACCAGCGCCGAGTTGGCGCGAAGCTGGCATGCATATCACCTGATCGGCGATGCGCTCCGCGACCAGCTGGCGGGAAGCGATGCCGAGCAACTGGCGCCGCGCGTGCGTGAGGCCCTCACCGGGGAGGACGCAGGCAGGCGGCATGGGGCAGGCCGGCTGCGTCGTTGGTCGACGCTGGCCGCCGGCGTCGCGGTGCTCGGGCTTGCCGGCCTGGCCGGGAGCCTGATTACCAGCCACATGGACTCGGGCAAGGTCTTTGCGCCGGCCGGTGCCAATGGAGCCGGCGTCAGCCGTTCCGTTCACGTGGATTGGCGCAGCGAGCCCCAGCCGGTGCAGGCCGAGCTCAGCCGTTACCTGATGATGCACGATCCCTATGGCATAATGCCGAATGTTTCGGGCGATACGCCCGGCGGCGCCGCCACGGCGATGCCCCCGCTGAACAAGGCAGCCCATGAAGGGCAGAGCACGAATCCGCCGTATTGAGGCCGTGCGGCCGGGGATCCTGCTGCTCCTGGCGGCCTTGTGCCTGCCCCTGACGGCCCTGGCGGGAGAAAGTCCCGAAGCCTGGTTCACCCTGATGCAGCAGGCGCTGAAAAGCCGTAGCTATCAGGGCAACATCGTCTACATGCGTAACGGCGAGCCCGCCGCCTACCGTCTCGTGGCCTGCGCCGACGGCTATGCCCGGTTGAGCTCGCTGACGGGGCCGCCGCGTGAAGTCATCCGGGGACCGCGCGTCGCGGTCCGGACGCGCGGGGGATCGGAGTACATGGTCGTGCACGAGCCGCGCCAAGGGGGGGCTCCGTTGCCTTTCCCGCCTGCCACGCAGACGTCCGTCAGCAAACTCGCACAATGGTATCGCTTCGAACTGGGCGGCTGGAGCCGGGTTGCGGGTGAAGATGCCCGACTGGTGGAACTGGTACCACGCGATCACTGGCGCTATGGCTACCGGGTCTGGATCAGCCGCACCTCGGACCTGCCCTTGCGCTCCCAGTTGGTCGGCTCGCACGGCGGGGTATTGGAACAGGCTTTCTTTACCCGCGTGAAGATACTGGACGAAGCCGCCGCTCGCAATCTGATCGGGAACAAAGCGATGACACTCGTCGCACATGCCGCCTCCGCGCCCATGGCCGCGTCCGCAAAATCGTGCTCGGGTCCGGCCACGCCGGGGGCGGTAAGCCTGGTCAAGTTGCCGCCCGGTTTCCGGCTTATTCGCCAGCAGTGCCAGGCCGCGCCGGACGGCAAGTCCCCGGTGACGCATGTAGTGCTCAGCGATGGATTGAACAATGTCTCCGTTTTCGTCGCGCCTCACCACACCGGCGGGGCCACGCTCACCGGCCAGACCACCATGGGGCCGGTCCACGCCATGGGGCGGATAGCCGGCGGCTATGCCGTCACCGTGATGGGCACAGTGCCCATGTCCACCGTCTCGAGCATTGCGGCGGGTGTCAGGATCAAGCGGCCGTGAGGGCCTGATGGGCCACACCGGCCCCCTTTCCCGCCACACGGCCCGTTATAATTACCCACCAATTCGAGTGCAGACATCGCATGCGGCATATCCGCAACTTCGCGATCATCGCGCACATTGACCACGGCAAATCCACGCTCGCCGACAGGCTCATCGAGCAGTGCGGCGGGTTGAGCGCGAGAGAAATGGGCGCACAGGTCCTGGATTCGCTGGCCATTGAGCGGGAACGCGGGATCACCATCAAGGCCCAGAGCGTGCGCCTGAAGTATCGTGCGCGCGACGGGCAGGCATACCAGCTCAACCTCATCGATACGCCCGGGCATGTCGATTTTTCCTACGAAGTTTCGCGCTCCCTGGCCGCTTGCGAGGGCGCCTTGCTGATCGTGGACGCTTCCCAGGGCGTCGAGGCGCAGAGCGTGGCCAATTGCTACAGTGCGGTCGAGCAGGGACTGGAAGTCGTGCCCGTGCTGAACAAGATCGACCTGCCGGCCTCCGAGCCGGACCGCGTAGCCGCGGAAATCGAGGACCTCATCGGCATCGAGGCCCGCGACGCGCTGCGCGTCAGCGCGAAGACCGGGGAGGGCATGCAGGATGTCCTGGAACGGATCGTCGAGCGCGTGCCGCCGCCCGTTGGAGACCCGGAGGCGCCCCCGCAGGCCCTGATCATGGATTCCTGGTTCGATCCCTATGTCGGCGTCGTCTCCCTCGTGCGCATCAAGTCCGGCTCGCTCGCGAGTGGCGAGCGGATCAAGGTGATGTCGACCGGCAACCTGTGGCAGGTCACGCGCCTGGGTTGCTTTACCCCGCGCATGACCGATACGCCGCGTCTGGAATGCGGCGAGGTCGGTTACGTCATCGCCGGCATCAAGGATATCGACGGCGCCCCCGTCGGCGACACCATCACGCTCGCATCGCGCCCGGCCGACAAGCCCTTGCCGGGCTTCGTGACAATCAAGCCGCGCGTGTTCGCGGGACTGTTTCCGACCGACGCCTCCGATTTCGAGAACCTGCGCGAGGCGCTCGCCAAGTTGCGCCTCAACGACGCGGCACTGTCCTATGAGCCGGAGACGTCGAACGCACTCGGATTCGGTTTCCGTTGCGGCTTTCTCGGCCGCTTGCACATGGAGATCGTCCAGGAACGCCTGGAGAGCGAATATGGCCTCGACCTGATTACCACCGCACCCTCGGTGGTCTACCGGGTCACCACGACCTCTGGCGAGGTCAAGGAAGTGGAAAATCCCTCGGCGCTGCCGCCGCGGGGAGACATCGCATTGATCGAGGAGCCGGTCATCACGGCGAGTATCCTGTGCCCGCACGACTATGTGGGCGCGGTCATCGGCCTGTGCGAGCAGAAGCGTGGCATCCAGAAGAGCCTGCTTTATCACACCGGACAGGTCAGCCTGACCTACGAGCTGCCGCTCGCGGAAGTGGTGCTGGATTTCTTCGACCGGCTCAAGTCTTCCAGCCGCGGTTACGCCTCCTTCGATTACGGACCTGCTGAATTCCACGAATCCGACCTCGTGCGCCTGGACGTGCTGATCAATGCCGAGCGCGTGGATGCCCTGTCGCTGATCGTGCACAAGAGCCAGGCTTTCCCGCGCGGCCGCGAGCTCGTGGAACGCTTGCGGGAACTGATTCCGCGCCAGATGTTCGAAGTGGCTATACAAGCCGCCATCGGAAGCCAGATCATTGCCCGCTCCACGGTCAAGGCCTTGCGCAAGAACGTGACTGCGAAGTGCTATGGTGGCGATATCACGCGCAAGCGTAAATTGCTGGAAAAACAGAAGGAAGGCAAGAAACGCATGAAGCGGGTCGGCAAGGTGGAGTTGCCCCAGTCGGCTTTTCTGGCTGTTCTGCAGAACCAGGGCGGTCAACAATAAGGAATTGCGATGAGCGACATATTTGCCCTGATTATCGTTTTATTGACCGCCGCGACCGGATTGGTCTGGCTGGCCGATGTCATCGCGCGGCGCGTGCGCAGGAAGAAAGGCCTGACCGGGCCGTTGCCGGGCGCCTGGCAATGGGTGGCGGAAACCGGCCGTGGGTTCTTTCCGTTCGTGCTGGCGGTTTTGGTTGTGCGCAGCTTCATCGTCGAGCCGTTCCATATTCCGTCCGGCTCGATGATGCCCTCGGTGCTGATCGGCGATTTCGCGGTTACCGAGAAATTCGCTTATGGCCTGCGCCTGCCCATCACCGATACGCAAATCATTCCCACCGGTTCCGTACACCGGGGCGACGTGGTGGTATTTCGCTACCCGCCCAATCCCAGTGTGGACTACATCAAGCGTATCATCGGGCTGCCGGGCGACAAAATCACGTACACTTGCGATAATAAGCTCTACATCAATGGCAAGCTCGTGCCGCGCAAATATGTCGGAATCTATCCCGGCGAAGGCGTGCTTGAACAACAGGCGGGTGCCCGGGAATGGGTGGAATCCCTGCCGCGCGATCATGGCAGCGGCGTGATCAGGCACAAGATTCTGCTGATGCCCGGTGTGCCCACCAAGTGCGGAAGCTGGACGGTGCCGCCGCATGAGTACTTTGCCATGGGCGACAATCGCGATAATTCGGAAGACAGCCGTTACTGGGGTTTCGTTCCGGAAAAGAACCTGGTCGGCAAAGCCGTGATGGTGTTCTTCAATTTCCAGGGCTGGACGCACTGGCCGTTGTGGCACCGGATCGGGACGCTGCTCAAGTGAGGAGGCATAAAACATGAAGAGGAGAGACAGGACGCCTTGCGGCAAGGGACGGCAGCGCGGCATCAGTTTGATTGGCTGGTTGATACTTCTGATCCTGGTCGGTGGATGGGTGTACGGCGCCATACGGGTGGTGCCCGCCTACATCGAGGACGGTGAAATCGGTACGACGCTCAAGGGTGTCAGGAACGACGCGCGAACGCTGCCGATCCAGGATATACAGCGCGAACTGGTCGACCAGCTCAATATCAACAGCATCGATGACGTAAAAATCAGCGAATTCAAGTTCACCGAGGATGGCGGCAAGCTCACCATTTCCATCAATCACCCGATCGAAAAGTCTTTCATAGGCAATCTGTCTTTCGTGATTCACAGTAATCATTCGATCACGGTGACGCGTGGTGGCGGATCCGGCTAGTTTGCATAAGAGCTATCAACCCGGATGTGGGTGACGTATGCGAACTGACGAGGTTTCCCTGCTCGAAAGACGCCTGGGATACAAGTTCAGGAATCCGGGCAGGGCGGAGCAGGCATTGCGGCATCGCAGCGCAGGCGGGATGCATAACGAGCGGCTCGAATTCCTCGGCGACGCCATGATCGGTCTCGCGGTTGCCGACATGCTTTACCGGGGACGCTCCGAATTGAACGAGGGCGACCTTACGCGCGTGCGCGCCACTCTCGTGAACGGCAGGGCGCTGGCGCGGATGGCCCGTGAGCTGGATCTCGGGGAACTGCTTACCATGGGTGCGGGCGAGCAGCGCGGCGGCGGTTTCCAGCGCCGCTCCACGCTGGCCGACGTCTTCGAAGCCGTGATCGGTGCCGTGTTTCTCGACGCGGGTTATGCCGCGACCCTCGAATTGCTGCAGCGCCTGTTTGCCGCCCCCATTCGGGCCTTGCCCGACCCCGAACAGCTCAAGGATCCGAAAACCCGCTTGCAGGAAGCCCTGCAGGCGCGTGGCCTGGCCTTGCCCGAATATCGCATCGTCGACAGTTCGGGCCCCGACCATGCCCGCAGTTTTCGCGCCGAATGCCGGGTGGAAGAGCTTTCGATCGTGCAAGCCGGGCGGGGTACGAGCCGCCGGGCCGCGGAGCAGGCAGCGGCCGCCGCCGTGTTGGAGCAACAGCCTTTCGCCGGGGGAGGGGAGCGATGACGAAAAACGACGACCCGGACTTTCGCGCCGGTTTCGTGGCCGTGGCCGGCCGGCCCAACGTGGGCAAGTCCACCCTGGTCAATGCGCTGGTCGGGGACCGGGTCGCCATCGTTTCGCGCCGACCGCAAACCACACGCCGTTGCATCCTGGGCGTGGTCAACCGGCCACGGGCACAGATCGTGCTGGTCGACAGCCCCGGGCTGCACGACAGCGGCGGACGCGCGCTGAACCGGGCGCTCAATGCCGGTGCCCGCCGTGCCGTGGTCGACGCGGACATTGTCATGCTTGTGGTCGAAGCCGGCGCCTGGCGAGATGACGACGAGCGCGCGCTGCGGATCGTGCGTGACGCGGGGCGGCCCGTGGTGCTGGTGATCAACAAGGTGGATCGGGTTACGCCGCGCAAGAAGCTGCTGCCGCTGATCGCCGAGCATACGGCCCGTCACGACTTTGTCGCCGTCATCCCCGTCAGCGCAAAGCGCAAAGAGAATCTCGAGGACATCGTGAACGTGCTGATTCCGTTGTTGGCACCGTCCCCGCAATTTTTCCCGCCCGACCAGGTGACCGATCAGGGTGCGGCCGAGAGGGCTTCGGAAACGATCCGCGAGGCCTTGATCGAACGCCTGGGCGCGGAATTGCCCTACGCGACCTACGTGACGATCGAACGGTGGGAAATCATCAAGGGTTGCCTGCATATGGACGCGGTCATCTGGGTGGCGCGCGAAAGCCAGAAAGGCATTGTCATCGGCGCCGGCGGGCGCATGATCAAGGCCATCGGTACGGCGGCCAGGACCGTGCTCGAAAAAGAGTTCGACTGCCGGATCATGCTCGGCCTGCGCGTCAAGGTTCGTGCCGGATGGAGCGAAAACAAGCAATTATTGAGCGATATCGGATTGCTTCCATGAGCGACCGTACGCGCGTGGCACTGGCGCCAGGTTGGTTGCTGCATCGCTACCCCTATCGCGAAACCAGCGTCATCGCCGAGGTGTTTACCCGCGATCATGGCCGCATCGGACTGGTGGCCCGGGGCGCGAGGGCGCCCGGACGCCGTTCGGGACCTGCCATCGGGCCGTTCGCACCAATGTTGTTCAGCTTCCGGCAGGGCGGCGAACTGGCAAGCCTTGACAAGGTCGAGAGCGCCGGGGCCGGATACCGCTTGACCGGTGAGGCCTTTTTGGCAGGGTGCTATGTCAACGAACTGCTGCTGCGCCTGCTGCCGCGCGGCGATGCGGCACCGGATATCTACGCGCTCTACGAGGACGCCTTGCGGGGGTTAGGTGACGATACCGCGCGCAGCGTGCGCCACTTCGAGGGCCGCATGTTGAGCCTGCTTGGCTATCTGCCTTCCCTGACCCGGGATGCCTCGGGGAATGCGCTGGAGGCCGACCGTTTCTATCGTTACGATAAGGATCTCGGGTTGGTTCCGGCTCAGCAGGGTGAGAGCACGGAGATGCTGCTGGCGATCGCCCATGAGGATTACGCGGACGAATACGTGCTGAAGGCGGCGGCAAGGCTTTTCCGGGCCATCATAGCGGCGCATCTCCACGGGCGCCCCCTGCGCAGCCTGGATGTTGCGCGGGCGATTGGCGGCCGGGGAACAGGAGTTTCATGATGGGAGCAATTACGCTGGGTGTGAACGTGGATCATGTCGCGACACTGCGCCAGGCGCGCGGGACGCCCTACCCCGATCCCCTGCGCGCGGCGCGGCTGGCCGAGGCGGCGGGCGCGGACGGGATCACCGTGCACCTGCGCGAGGATCGGCGCCACATCCAGGACGCGGATGTACGCGCCTTGCGCAGCGTATTGACGACCAAGCTCAACCTGGAATCGGCGGTGACCGACGAAATGCTCGGCATCGCCTGTGAGGTAGAGCCGCAGGACGTATGCCTGGTCCCCGAGCGGCGGGAAGAGCTGACGACCGAAGGCGGGTTGGACTTGAGCGCCGATCCGCGGCGTTACCGCGATGCTGTTGCCCGTTTGTCCGCGGCCGGCATCCGCGTGTCGCTGTTCATCGATCCCGAACCGGAGCAGTTGCGGATTGCCGCCGATTGCGGAGCGCCGGTGGTTGAATTGCATACCGGCCGTTACGCGGACGCTGTCGACGAGGCAGACAGCCAGCGCGAGCATGCGCGCCTGCTGCAGGCGGCCGAGTTGGCCGGTTCGCTGGGCCTCGTGACCAATGCCGGTCACGGGCTCAATTACGACAACGTGCGCCGTGTGCTCGACCTGCCCGGGTTACGCGAATTGAACATCGGCCACGCCATCGTGGCTGAGGCCGTGTTCACGGGCATGGAGCGCGCCGTATCCCGGATGAAACACTTGATAGGCATGGGGCCCGAGGCGCGATGATCTACGGCGTGGGTACCGATGTGGTGGAATTGGCGCGGATGCGCCGGCTCTGGGAGCGCTGGGGTGAGCGTGCGGTGGGGCATATCCTCACGCCGCAGGAAACCGATCGCTTCCGCCGGCGCAAGAATTCCGCCCGTAGTCTGGCCTTGCACTTCTGCGCCAAGGAGGCCGTGGTCAAGGCTCTGGGCACCGGCTTTTGCCCCCGCATGACCCTGCACGACGTGATTCTCGTGCCCGATCCGCTCGGGCGTCCGGAAATCGAGTTCTCCGAGCGTGGCGCCGCCTACGTGGCTGAACGCGGAGCGGGTGCCGCGCACATCAGCCTGACCGACGACGCGGGCATTGTTTTCGGTGTTTGCGTCATGCTCAAGGCCTGAACCCCGGGTCTATCGCGGCAGTCAATCCCGTGCCAGGGTCGCCCGGATTTTCTCAAGTCCGTTCCCCAGCCGTTCTCGCGTCTCGATCAGCAGGTCCAGCCCCGACGGATCCACCCGGCCATGGTGAACAAGGTGTTGCGCATCCAGTTCCGCGAGTGCGGTTTGTGCCAGGCGTAGCGCTGTCTGCGGGGCCCAGCGCAATTGGCCGGAAGCAGCGGATCCGCCGGGTGCCAAGGCTTCCAGCGCGTAATACAGATCTTCGCGCATCGCCGATACCGCCGATTCCGTTTCCGGTGGAATTGCGCGGGGCTTGTGTGCCGATGACCTGACGCCCGTAGTGGAGTGCATGGCATGGGCCAGTATTTCGTCGATATGGCGCAGCGTGGCAACGACATGGCGGGACCCGGGCGTCGTTGAACGGGCCGGTTGTCATGGGGCTTGCCCGCCCCTCAGAGGGCTTGCTTGCGCCTGCCGGGCTGACTGAAGGAGGCGCGCAGAGCAATCAACCTCTGCGGGAGGCTGTCCAGGTCGATGGGCTTGGTCAGGTAATCATGGAAGCCCGATTCGCTGGCATAGGTGCGAGTGCTTGCCTGCATGTCGCCACTTTGCGCCACGATCAGAGTCCGGGAAAACTTTCGCTGGAGCTCGCACCCCAACTGGATGCCGTTTTCGTCCTCGAGCTGGACGTCGACGAGTATGGCATGCCAGGGACCGGGCGCCGTGCGCGCTTCGGTCGCATTGAAGAACTGATCCACGATGGCGCCGTGCGATTCCAGGTGACGGGCCAGCAACTCGGCATTGAGCCGGTTGTCGTCCACCACCATGATCCGCCACGACGCCAGGCTGCGCTGGGTGACGGGCGGCGCAATCCGGCGCAATTCACCCAGGATGGTGTGACTCAGACCCTTTAACTGTTTCCAGGCCGATGACGGCGTCGTGTCAGGCTCTTTCAGTGTTTTTTCGAGTTGCCGCGCCGCCTGTTCACTCTCGTGCATGCGCACGAAACTGGTGGTGCCGCAAATGCGATGGACGGCCGCGTGTGCGTCTTCCATGTCCTCGTTACGCAGCGCGTTGGCGAGGCGGTCGAGATCGACCGGCATGTCTTCGCAGAGGATGCGCCAGAGCCGTGGGCTGAGGTAGGACTGGGCGGGCTTGCTCTTGCGTCTGTGATGCAGGCCGAGAAAGTCCTCCAGGCGCAGTTGGCCGATGCATTTGGGTGCGACTGCCAGGCCTTCCTGGCGTGGCGGTTCAAGCGAACAGGCCAGTACCCGTAGCTGCGGCAACGCCTCGGCCTGATCCGGCAGGGCCTCGTAAGGCTTGAGCCCCAGCACTCCGATCGTATCCGGATGGGTCGCAAGATACTGGAGCAAGGCCTCGCGGCTGGTGGCGAACTCGATTTCCCCGCCCGAAGCGCCCAGCCGGTGGGCCAAGGCGTTGCGAATGATCGGGTTGGCCTCCCACAGCATCATCGGCGCGGAAGGGGGCGGCGGCGTGGCGACGAAGGACTCGGCGTGGGCAAGTGCCAGGTGCAGGCTGAAGCGGCAACCTCCGCCGGCGGCCTCGCCCAGGGTGATATGCCCGCCCATTTCCTCGGCGAGGCGCTGGCTGAGGGCCAGGCCCAGGCCCTTGCCCGGCAATCCTGACGTTGCGCGCAGCCGTGCGTGCGGCTGGAATACCCGCGCACGGTGCCGGGAGGGGATGCCGGGGCCCGTGTCGCTCACGTGTATGACCAGCTCAAGCTTGTCGCCGCGGGTCGAGCCGACGGCCAATTGCAGGCAGACGTGGCCCTGGGGGGTGTACTTGACGCCGTTCCCGACCAGGTTCGTCAGGATCTGGCGCACATGCAACTCGTCACCGGTGACGGGCAGGCTGCGCCAGCCGCCGCAATCGGCGATGACATCGATTCCCTTGGCGTAGGCCGCGGGCGCCGCGAGGTGCACGACTTCGTCGATGAGCGCCACGAGGTCGAATGTCTGCTGTTTGCGCTTGCGCGGACGTTTCTTGCCGCCGGTTTCCTGCAGCATGTCGTCCAGCAGGAGCGTCATCGTGTTGATGGCGCTGCGCACGACGGCCAGGTTTTCCTGTTGCGACTGAGTCAGCGGTTCGCGGCCCAGGAGTTGCGCGTAGCCGTTGATGGCATTGAGCGGGGAGCGCAGTTCGTGGTCGAGCCCGTGCAGGTAGGCTTCGAAATCCTTGCGCAGGGCCTTGACGCCCTTGGCGCCTTGCCGGGTCGTGTCCTCGGCGTCCTCGGGTTCGTCCGCGCGGCGGCTGAGTATGTCCGCCAGCAGGTTGAGGTCGTCGGCGATACGGCTGACTTCCCCGGCGCCGGGCACATTGAGCCGGTAGTCATAGTCGCCCTGGGTCATGCGCGTCAATTGCCGGGTAATGGCGCGCAACCGCAAGGTAAGGCGCGTGCCGACCAGCAGGCCCGCGAGCAACGCGATCAGGATGCCCGCAAGCGTCAGTGCCACCGCCAGCGCGATGGCCCGGCCCGCTGCGATCCTCCACGGCGTCTGTTCCAGTTGCACGGCCAGATGCATGCCCCGCATGTCGGGTATGGACACGGTGCCGCGCAGGTCGTCGGGATGGATAAAGAACTGGCCGACCTGATCCAGGGCCTGGTTTACCAGGCCCCGTGGCGGCTGCCGCACATCCAGGCGGTTTTGCCAGACCATGATGTGGCCGGATGAATCCAGGAGTTGCGCCTGGGCCAGGTCGTCCCGGTCCAGGAGTTGCGCGGGCAGCCGGAATTCCCCCCGGGGGGTGCGTACCAGGTTGAGCGCCAGGTGTTCGGCCTGCAGCCTGGCGGTCTGGCGGGCCATCTGGCGAGCCGAGGAAATCCCCTGCCAGCCGATGCCGGTCGCCAGGGCGAAGGCAACGACCAAGGCCGGGAAAATGGCCAGCAATAGCAGCTGCTTATGCAGGCCCGAACGCATCCGGGGCCTCCCGAGGGTCGAGTATCAGGCTCAAAATACCACGCAGGGGGGCTCTGCGGATAGTTGGCAGGGTATTGGGCCTGGTTCTGGCTTGGGGCATAGGCGCGTGCTTGCGGTTGGACCTCATCTCCGGTTCCATCCTGGTGGGGACTCCTTCCCTTTATGGGCTCGCCATCCTGAATCGAGCTGTTGATACCGAATGTTACACTTTCCCGAGTATTTTTGGCGGCGCCAAGCCATGGCCAACCCCGTGCTTGCCTTCGATATCGAGACAGTCCCGGACCTGGACGCGGGGCGCGTCCTGTATGGCCTGGATGGGCTCGAAGACGACGACATCATGCGTGCCATGCGCCAGTTGCGCCGCCAGCGTGTCGGCCATGATTTCATGCCGCCGCACCTGCAGCGCATCGTTTCCATCGCCGTCGTCCTGGAGAGCGATGGCGTGGTGCGTGCCTGGTCGCTGGGACAGCCGGATTCCGGCGAGGCCGAGTTGATCAGCCGGTTCTACGAAGGCCTCGACCAGTACCGGCCGACGCTGGTGTCCTGGAACGGGAGCGGTTTCGATCTGCCCGTGCTCGCCTACCGGGCCCTGCGCCACGGGCTCTCGGCGGGTGTCTACTGGGAAATGGGCGACAGCGAGCGGGACTTCCGTTACAGCAATTATGTCTCCCGCTATCACTGGCGCCACGTCGACCTGATGGACGTGCTGGCGCACTATCAGCCGCGTTCTAACGCCCCGCTCGACGAAGTGGCCCGCCTGATCGGGCTGCCCGGCAAGTCGGGCGTGGGCGGGGCCCATGTCGCCGAGGCCTGGCTGGAGGGTGAAATTGACGCGATTCGCGATTACTGTGAAATCGATGCGATGAATACCTACCTGATCTGGCTGCGCTTCGAGCGGCTGCGCGGGCGCATCGAGGCGGATGCCTATGCGCGCAAACTCGAGACATTGCGGGACTTGATGCTGGGCTGGACCGATCGACCGCAATTCGTCGAATTCGCACAGGCATGGCAGCTGTAGGTTCGCACGCGGCTAAGCGCACAGAGGAGGCGCAGGCCGAACCGGTACGCATTGAAAGCCTGTCCCAGGACGGCCGCGGCGTGGCCCGGCGCGACGGCAAGGTCGTTTTCGTGCGCGGTGCCTTGGCGGGCGAACGGGTGCGGCTCGGGAACGTGCGCAAGCGCCGCAGTTACGACGAAGCGAAGGCGGGTGAAATCCTGGAGGCATCGCCGCTCCGCACCGTGCCGGGCTGCGCGCACTTTGGCGTTTGCGGCGGCTGCAGCTTGCAGCACCTGGATCCCGGCGAGCAGCTTGCGGCGAAGGAACAGGCCCTGGTCGAGGTGCTGGAACGCGTGGGCGGGGTGGTGCCCGGCGTCCTGTTCCCGCGTATCACCGGAGCCTGTTACGGCTTCCCCCGCCACGCGCGCCTCGGGGCCCAGGTCGTCGCACCCCAGGGGCGGGTACTGGTCGGCTTCCACGAGGCCGATGGCCGCTACGTCACCGATGCCCACGAGTGTCCCGTCCTTGACTGGCGGGGACCGCCCCTGCCGCAAGTGCTGGCGGGGCTGATCGGATCACTGGAGCTGTGCGCCCAGTGCCCTCAGGTCGAGTTCGCGGCGGGCGAGAGCAGTACCGCTTTCGTCTTCCGCCTGCTGCAGCCGCCCTCCCGGGGCGATGTCGCCCGCCTGATCGAATTCGGCCGCGCGCATGATTGCGCCATCTGGATCCAGACCGGCGGTCCCGGCAGCCTGCGCCTGCTGTATGGGCCGGCGCTGCTCAACTACGCCTTGCCCGCTTTCGATGTGACGCTGCATTTCCTGCCGACGGATTTCGTCCAGATCAATGCCGCGGTCAACCGTGCCCTCGTCGACGCGGCAGTGGCACGGCTGGACCTGAATCCCGAATCGCGCGTGCTCGAACTCTACAGCGGCATCGGCAATTTCAGCCTGGCCCTCGCCCGTGGCACGGGCGAGGTGGTAAGCGTCGAGGGCGCGCCGGACCTCGTGCAGCGGGCCCGGGCCAATGCCCGCGCCAACGGCATACGCAACGTGCGCCATCATATATCCGATCTCTCCCAAGCGCCCCGCGGCGCCGCCTGGCTGCAGGGCTGTTACGAAGCGGTGGTGATTGATCCGCCGCGCAGCGGCGCGCGCGCCGTGATTCCGGAGTTGCGCCGCGTCGGCACGGAGAAAATACTGTATGTCTCCTGTCATCCGGCTACGCTGGCACGGGATGCTGCCGACCTGGAGGCTGCCGGTTTCATGCTGCAGGCAGCCGGGGTGGCCGACATGTTCCCGCAAACGGCCCATGCCGAAGCCATGGCCCTGTTTGTCCGCCGTTAGTTCAATCGTATGCCGACCGAGATCGAACGCAAATTCCTGGTCAAGAACGCTGCCTGGCGCGAACAGGCTTCGGGTACACCGCAGCGCTTGCGCCAGGGGTACCTCGCGCTGACCGACCGGGCCGTGATCCGCGTCCGTACCGCTGGCGACGAGCACGCCTGGATCGGCGTCAAGGAGCATCGAATCGGGCGGGCACACGGGGAATACGAGTATCCCGTGCCCGTGAACGAAGCACGCGAGATGCTCGCGCTGTGCAGCGGGAGCCTGATCGAGAAAACGCGCTTTCGCATCCCCCGGGACAAGCACGTCTGGGAAGTGGACGAATTCGCCGGCGACAACGCCGGGCTCGTACTGGCGGAAATCGAGCTTGATGCCGTCGACGAGACGTTCGGCTTGCCTGACTGGATCGGTGCGGAGGTCACCGACGACCGACGCTTTTACAATGCGGCCTTGTCCCTGCACCCCTGGCGTGAATTCGCCGCCGAGGTTCGCCCGTGAGTCCGCGCATCCATATCGACCTGGGCACGCAGCAATTGCGGCTCGACCTGGGACGCCGCTGCCTGGTGTACCCCGTCTCCACGTCCGGGCAGGGCGCGGGTGAGCGCAACGGCAGCGGCTGCACGCCCCGGGGGGCGCATATTGTCCGCGTGCGCATCGGCGCGGGCGCGGCCCCGGGCACGGTCTTCGTGGGACGCCGGCCCACCGGCGAGATTTGCACTCCGGAACTGTATGCCCGGGCGCCCGGCCGGGACTGGATCCTGACGCGCATACTCTGGCTTTCCGGGACCGAACCGGGGCGCAACCGCCTCGGTGACGTGGATACCATGCGCCGCTATATTTACATTCACGGCTGTCCGGACGAAGTGCCCGTGGGTATGCCCGGCTCGCATGGCTGCATCCGGATGCGCAACGTGGACCTGGTCGAGCTGTTCGACCAGGTGCCGGTCGGCACGCCGGTCTTGATCGAAGAGTAGGGGAAAATCCTGGAATGCTGGGACCACTGATCGTAGATATTGCCGGTACGGAGTTAAGCGCGGAGGATCGCGAAGTCCTGAAGCACCCGGCTGTCGGCGGAGTCATCCTTTTTGCGCGCAATTGTCCCGACGCCGACACCGTAGCGGGCCTTTGCGCGGAGATACATGCGTTGCGCGAGCCTCGTCTTCTGATCACCATCGACCAGGAAGGCGGCCGCGTGCAGCGCCTGCGCGAAGGGGTGACGCGATTGCCTCCACCCGCCCGCATGGGCGCGCTCTGGGACAGCGACCCCAAGGCCGCCCGGTCCCTGGTACGCAAGGCGGGCTGGCTGATGGCGGCCGAGCTGCTGGCGTTGGATGTCGATCTGAGCTTCGCCCCGGTGGCGGATCTGGGCGGAAAGAGCCGGGTGATCGGCGACCGGGCCTTCCATCACGACCCGGACGCGGTCGAGGCCCTGGCGCTCGCCCATGTCTTCGGCATGCGCGAGGCCGGCATGCGTGCCGTCGCCAAGCATTTCCCCGGGCACGGCGGCGTCGCCGGAGACACTCATGTCGAGGAGCCGGTCGACCGGCGCGCATACGCCGACCTGCAGATGGCCGACCTGCGGCCCTTCGAGTGGTTGATCAACAATGGCGTGGCCGCCGTGATGATGAGCCATGTCGTGTATCCGGCGCTCGCCCCGGAGCCGGCGAGCCTATCGCCCGTCTGGATACAGGACATCCTGAGGAACCGCCTGGGTTTCCAGGGTGTGGTTTTCGCCGACGATCTGAGCATGCGCGGCGCGGCAAGCGCCGGGGACATGTTGGCACGCGTCGGCCAGGCCCTGGCCGCGGGTTGCGATTTCACCCCGATCTGCAACGACCGCCCGGCGGTCGAGGCGGTACTGGGCGGCAGCGAACGCCTGCCCGACGAGCCGGCCAGCGGATTGCGCCGTGCGCGCATGGTACCAACGGAACATCTCGGGCGTCGGGCGCTGCGCCACGACCCGCGCTGGCAGGCGGCACGCGAACTGCTCGCACGCCAGGCCGCGGATCCCGAGTTCGAGTTGCAAGGATAGGGCATGGCTGAACGCGAGGGCCCTTTTTCGCCGCCGGGACGCCAGGTATTCGACGCTCTCGCGGTCCAGGACGCCATTCGCGCCCAGGCCGGCGACCTGGCGCCGCGCCTGGCCGGCCGCGATCCTCTGGTCCTGGTGCTCATGCAGGGCGCGTTGTACTACGCCGCCTGGCTGACGGTGGCCCTGGCTCAGCCGCTGGAGATCGACTACATACACGCCACGCGCTACGGCGCCTGCCGCGAAGGCGAGCAGCTGCACTGGATCCGTCCGCCGCCCGCGACGGTGAAAGGGCGCCACGTGCTATTGCTCGACGACATTTTCGACGAGGGGCTGACGCTGCACGAAGCTGCCAAGGCTTGCCGTGGCGGCGGGGCCGAGTCGGTGCTGACCGCGGTTCTGGCGCTCAAGCGCCACGGTCGTGCGCGGGTGCCGCCGCCCGACTCGGTCGCGCTGGAAGTGCCCGACGCCTTCGTCGTCGGTTGCGGGCTGGATGACAACGGCCGCTGGCGAAACCTGGCGGGCATTTACACCATCGAGGAGGAGACAGGCTGATGCCGCACGTTGCCATTATCGGAGGCTCGGGGCTGACTCGGCTGGAAGGGTTGGAAATCGCCCGCCGGGAAGTGGTCTACACGCCTTACGGCGAGCCGTCGGGCCCGCTGACGCACGGCGTGCTCGCCGGCACCGAGGCGGTGTTCCTGGCCCGCCACGGCTATGGCCACACCATCTCGCCCCACAAGGTAAATTACCGGGCCAACCTCTGGGCCCTGAAGAGCATCGGCGTCGAGCGTGTCGTCGCCGTTGCCTCGGTCGGCGGCATCCGCAAGGATCTGGTGCCGGGCTCATTGGCTGTGCCCCACCAGATCATCGATTACACCACGATGCGCGAGAACAGCTTCTTCGACGAGGACCGGGTGGTCCACGTCGATTTCACCGAGCCCTATGACCCGGTACTGCGCAAGCTCCTGCTCAAGTCCGCGGACAAGAGCGGCATGTCAGTGGCACGGGACGGTGTTTACGGGGCTTGCCAGGGACCGCGGCTGGAAACCGCGGCCGAAATCGACCGCATGGAGCGTGACGGCTGCGACATGGTCGGCATGACCGGCATGCCCGAAGCGGTCCTGGCCCGCGAGCTGGAGCTGTCCTACGCTTGCTGTGCCGTGGTCGCGAACTGGGCCGCCGGGCGGGTGCCCGACGGTGGCAGTATCCACGAGGAAATCCGCAAGAACCTCGAGGCCGGCGTCAGTGAGGCGTGTGCGCTGCTGGAAGCGCTGTTGCCGCTGCTGCCGGAGTCTTGATCGGGTTGGCCAGGGCGAGCACGCCGAAAGCCGCCGTATCGAAGTATTCCAGCTGCCCGGGCGTGACCTGATGGCTCTGATGCAAGGCGAAGCATTGGCGGGGCTGCGCGGGCAGCGCGGCAGAAGCAGGCGTGGGCGCCGACATCGTGGCCTGTGCCAGCGCCGGAGCCGTGGCGGGCGGCATCGAGGTCATGGCCGCCAGCGCCGAGCCGGGAGCCGTGGCCCCCGTGGGGGCTTGCAGTTCGAGGCCCGGGGGTGGTGGTTCGCACAGGCGTACGTTCAACTGGATGTAGGGCTTGTTGGCCACCACGGCGAGCATGGCGGTGCCTTGCGCCTGCACGGCCGGGGCAAAGGCGCTTTGCGCGGACGCTGCGGAAACCGGCGCCGTCATGGCCCTGGCGGCCGTGGACGCGGCCGTTGCCATGAGGGGGCTGAGGCTGACGGGGCGCGTGGCCTGCGTGTCGTAACCCGGTTGCATCCAGCCGATTTCCAGTACCGGGGCATAGCCCGCCGCGTTCTCCAGGCGCTGCCAGGACTGGCTCATCACGCTGGAGGTCTGGCCGACGGGCAGAAAGTCCGGCACGGTGCCCGTGGAGGGGTCTACGGCCTTGGCGAGCGAGGGCGCCGGCACGGTACGGGGCCAGAGTTCGCCCTGCGCGGCTTCGGGGCCGGTGTAGCGAAACACCAGGATTTCCACCGAGTACCAGTCCTGTTCGGCCGGTGACGGCGTAGAAGGCGCAGTGGCGGCAAAGGCCACGGTGGCGGCAGCCGCGGACAGTCCCGCCGCCAGCAACAACGTCTTACCGATACGCATGGGCAAATTCCTTTAGCATGCTCTCATTCTACCTGCCCGATGGAAACCCGGCCGGGCAGGGCCGGACGCAACGGTTCGGTAATCGCGCCACAACATCGCGGAAATCGTGCCTTCGTCCTGGATCATCTGGATCAAGCCATCGAGTGAGCCGGCTTCCGCGTTGTTGATATCCACGATGTATGCGAGGGTTTTCCGCTCTTCGTGTGGATATAACCGCCCAGTGCCCGGCCTTTTATGTCGAGCCCGCCGGTTGTGGTTGCCTTGATCCAGGTACCGGGTCTGGCATAGGCCCGGCCCGCAGCACCAGCGAGCGCCGGATCGGACTCGAAATCGGTCACGAACTCGAGGAGCCATTTGTCGCCAGGATCGGCAGGGCGTTTTCATAGGTCGAGAAACAGGGGCTGGTATGCATATCCGTCAGCAGCCTGGTCGCGGCTACGTCTATTCCCTGGACAGGGCGGCTAGCACGTGCGAAGCGAGTTCGTGGCGCGTGGCGAAGTCGGGCAGTTCACGGCGAATACTCAAGCGCTTCTCGCCCTGCAGGCGCATATGCTTCGGATCGCTTTGCACGAGCTTGATGAGGGCGGTCGTATCGATCGCCGGCTCGGGACCGAAGTCGATGCGCAGGCCGCCGCTGTCGCTCCGCACGGCGGTAATGCCCAGGCGCCGCGCCTGCTGCTTCAATCGTGCCGAGTCGATAAGGCGCTTCGCCGGTTCGGGTAATGCGCCGAACCGGTCGGTCAGTTCCATAGTGAAATCGTCGAGCGCGTCCTCGTCGGGCGCGCCGGCGATGCGCTTGTAGAGCACCAGGCGCATATGCACGTCCGGTACGTAATCGGCGGGCAAAAGCGCTGAATCGCCCAGTTCCACTTCGCAGCCGGCATCCAAATCCGATGCAGTGCCAATGTCGCCGCCTTTCTTCAAAGTGGCAACGGCGCGCCCGAGCAGTCGATTGTAGAGTTCGAGGCCGATTTCCTGCATCTGCCCGCTTTGCTGTTCGCCGAGCAGGGCACCCGCCCCGCGGATTTCCAGGTCCTGTGTGGCCAGAAAGAAACCGGCGCCGAGTTCTTCCATACTCGAGATGGCCTCGAGGCGCGCCTTCGCATCGCGGCCCAGGTACTCCTCCGGCGGCGTCACGAGATAAGCATAGGCCTGGTGATGCGAGCGTCCCACGCGGCCGCGCAACTGGTGCAGCTGTGCCAGACCGAAGCGGTGCGCGTTGTTGATGATGATGGTGTTGGCGGTGGCGATGTCGATGCCGCTTTCGATGATCGTGGTCGAGACGAGCACGTCGAAGCGCCGGTGATAGAAATCCACCATCAGGACCTCGAGCGCGCGTTCGCTCATCTGGCCGTGGCCGACGCGCACCGTGGCTTCCGGCACGAGGTGGCGGACGCGGGTCGCGAGTTCCTCGATGGAACGCACCTCGTTATGCACGACGAACACCTGGCCGCCGCGGCGCAACTCGCGCAGGAGGGCGTCGCGGATCTGCGCGTCCTGCCATTGGCTCACCACGGTGCGGATCGGCAGGCGCTCTTCCGGTGCGGTAGCGATCAGCGACAGGTCGCGAATACCGGCGAGGGTCATCGAGAGGGTACGCGGAATGGGTGTCGCCGTGAGGGTAAGCATGTCCACCTCGGCACGCAACGCGCGCAGGCGTTCCTTGTGGCGCACGCCGAAACGCTGCTCCTCGTCCACGATCACCAGGCCGAGGGACTTGAAGCGGATGTCGCGTCCCAGCAGGGCATGTGTCCCGACGATGATGTCGATGCGGCCCTCGGCCAGCGATTCGCGGATAGCAGTCTGCTGTTTCGCACCCCGGAAACGCGACAGCAGTTCGATGCGCACGGCCCAGTCGGCAAAGCGGTCGAGGAAATTGCGGTAATGCTGGTCGGCAAGCAAGGTGGTCGGGGCGAGCAGTGCGACTTGGTAACCGGACTGCACGGCGATGAAGGCGGCGCGCAGGGCGACCTCGGTCTTGCCGAAGCCGACGTCGCCGCACACCAGCCGGTCCATGGGCTTGGCACCCGTGAGGTCGGCGATGACCTCGTTGATGGCGCGTTCCTGGTCGGGTGTCTCGTCGAAAGGGAATGCGTCAGTAAAGCGTTTCCATTCGTTTTCATCCAGCTTGAATGTGAGTGCGGGGCGGGTCTCGCGCCGCGCGTAAAGCTCCAATAGTTCCGCGGCAGCATCGCGGGCCCTGGCTGCGGCGCGTCTGCGGGCCTTGTCCCACTGGCCGGTACCCAGGTGGGTCAGCGGGGCATGTTCGGCGTCGCTGCCGATGTAGCGCGACAGGCGCTCGAGCGAGGAAACAGGTACGTAAAGGCGGTCGTTGTTGGCGTATTCCAGCAACACGAACTCGACGGCCTGGCCGTCGACTTCCTGCGTGACCAGGCCCTGGAAACGGCCCACGCCGTGGTCCTGGTGGACGACCGGGGCGCCTTCGGCGAGGTCGGTGAGATCGCGGATGATCGTGGCCGGATCGCGGGCGGCCTGGCGCCGGCGGCGGATGGCGGCGCGGGCGCCGAATACGGCGGCATCGGGCACCACGGCCAGGCCTTGTCCCGGCAGTGAGAAGCCTTCCTGGAATTCGGCGACGGCCAGGCCGAGGCGGGGGTTACGGGTACGGAAGGCCGGCCAGCTTTCCACGAGTTCCGGCGAGGCCGCGGCCGCGGCGAGGCGTTCACGGACGCTTTCCCGACGGCCCGGCGTCTCGGCGCCAAACAGCAGGTTCGGGGTGCCGGCGAGAAAGTCGTTGAATCGTTGCAGGGGATTACGCGTTTCCGGCTGGCTACGCAGTTCCGGCAGGGATTCGATCGCCGGCAGAGGGTCGCCGTCCGGCATGAGCCGGGCAAACCTGTTCAATCGTACCTGGACACTTTCCAGGGCCGTGAAGGCTTCCTCGGGGTCGAGCAGGGGTCTGGCCAGGTCGTGGCGTGCGTTTTCATGGCGCGAACGGATCTGTTCCCAACTCTCCATCAATGCCGGCCCGAATTCGGGCAGGGCTACGCACAGGCTGCCATCCGGGACATAGTCGAGCAGGTGGGCGGTATCCTCGTGAAACAGCGGCAGCCAGCTTTCGACGCCGGGCGGCAGACGCTTCTGGGAGACGGCCCGGTAGATCTCGGTGCTCATCGGGTCGCCGGCGAAACGGGCCCGCCAGGCCTGGCGGAAGCGTTTGACGCTTTCCTCGTCGAACGGGAACTCATGGGCCGGCAAAAGGGTGAAACGCTCAAGGCGCTCGCCGGAAAGCTGGGTATTCGAATCGAACTCACGCAGGGTCTCGATGCGGTCGTCGAACAGATCAATGCGCAGAGGCGCTTCCACCCCCGCCGGGAAAATGTCGACGAGGCCGCCACGCACGGCGAACTCGCCCGGGGCACGGACTTCGGCGACAGCGACGTAACCCGCGGCGGTAATGGTGCGCTGGAACGCCGCGAGGTCGAGCTGCTGGTCCACGGCGTAGTCGAAGCTCGCGCCCTCCAGCCATTCGCGTGGCGGCAGCTGCTCGAGCATGAGATCGGCCGTGGCGATGACCAGCCCCTTCTTCATGCTCCCGAGCCGCGTCAGCGCGCGCAGCCGTTCCGACACCAGTGCCCGCGGCGGGGACACAATGTCATAGGGAAGCATTTCCCGCTCCGGCACGTTGATCAGCGGCACGGTGTCGCCGGTAAAGAATTTCAGGGCCGCGCCCAGTCGGTCGGCTTCGCGCGCGTCGGCGACCAGCACCAGCAGGGGATGGTCCCGGTTCTGTGCCAGCTCGGCCAAGGCCAGGGCCAGCGCGGCCTGGGGCAGGCGCGGCCAGTGCCGCACGCGGTCTTCGGTCCGCGCGGGCAGAAGCGGCAGGAGAAGAGGGGCGGGAGTGCTCATCGGGTGCGTATTGTAAGGGGGCGGTCTTGCGCCCGTGGCACCTGTCTTGCGCGGAATAGGCTGAAACGCCAAACGGCGGATGGGGCAAAAACGCGGCCTGTAAGCTTTCGCGGGCAACCGGACTGGAAAATTCATCGTGCCCGTCGGGCGATTTGGTACCATCTATTCCCGGTTTACAGCAGGCACCGGTACCGTCGTGACGCGTTTCGTATTTGTGACCGGCGGGGTGGTGTCCTCGCTGGGTAAGGGCATTGCCTCGGCCTCGCTGGGCGCGCTTCTGGAAGCGCGCGGCATCAAGCCCTCTCTCGTCAAGCTTGACCCCTACATCAATGTGGATCCGGGCACGATGAGCCCGTTCCAGCACGGTGAGGTCTTCGTGACCGAGGACGGCAGCGAGACCGACCTCGACCTGGGCCACTACGAGCGGTTCGTGCACACGCGCACGACGAAGAACAACAATTTCACCGCCGGGCAGATCTACGAATCGGTTATCCGCAAGGAACGGCGCGGGGACTATCTGGGCGGCACCGTCCAGGTCATCCCCCACATCACCGATGAGATCAAGGAGAAGATCCGCCTGGGCGCCGGTGACGCCGACGTATGCCTTGTGGAGATCGGCGGCACCGTGGGCGATATCGAGTCGCTGCCGTTCATGGAGGCGATCCGCCAGCTCGGGGTCGAGCTCGGGCGCGAGAATTGCCTGTTCCTGCATCTCACGCTGGTGCCCTACATCCCCACCTCGGGCGAGATCAAGACCAAGCCCACGCAGCATTCGGTCAAGGAGCTGCGCTCGATCGGCATCCAGCCCGACGTGCTGGTGTGCCGTGCCAGCGCGCCGTTGCCGCGCGATGCCCGGCGCAAGATAGCCCTGTTCACCAATGTGAACGAGGATGCGGTGATTTCCGGCGTCGATGCCAGCGACATTTACGAAATCCCGCTGCTGCTGCACGAGGAAGGGCTCGACGACATCGTCGTGAAGCGGCTGCACCTCGAGGTCCGTCCGGCGGATCTCTCCGCATGGCAGCGCGTGGTGGACACCCGGGCCCATCCGCGCAACGAGGTGGATATCGCCATGGTCGGCAAGTACGTCGACCTGGCCGATGCCTATATGTCGCTCAATCAGGCGCTGGCGCACGGCGGCCTGCCCACCGCGACCCGGGTGAACATCCACTACATCGACAGCGAGGCGCTGGAGCAGGAGGGCATCGGCGCGCTCGAGGACATGGACGCCATCCTGGTGCCCGGGGGGTTCGGCGGGCGCGGCATCGAGGGCAAGATCCTGGCGGTGGAATATGCCCGCCGCAACAGGATTCCCTATCTCGGGATCTGCCTCGGCATGCAGGTGGCGGTCGTGGAATTCGCGCGTAATGCCGCCGGCCTGACCAAGGCGCATTCCACCGAGTTCCAGCCGGACACGCCGGACCCGGTCATTGCCCTGATCGAGCAGTGGCAGGACCGCAGCGGCAAGCTCGAGGAGCGCGACGCCAACGCGGACCTGGGCGGCACCATGCGCCTGGGCGCGCAGGCGAGCCACCTGACGCCGGGCAGCCTGGTCCAGCGCATCTATGGCACCGACACCATCCATGAACGCCACCGCCATCGTTTCGAGTTCAACAACCTTTATCTCGAGCAGATGCGCGCCGCCGGCATGGTGTTCTCCGGCCGTTCCGATGACGGCCTGGTGGAGGTGATCGAGTTGGCCGACCATCCGTGGTTCATCGGCTGCCAGTTCCATCCCGAATTCAGCTCCACGCCGCTCGACGGCCACCCGTTGTTCGAGAGCTTCGTCGACGCGGCGAGCAAGGCCCGCGCACGCTCGAAAGAGACGGGCAAGGTGGCGCAGGCATGAAGCTCGGCGGATGCGAAGTCGGCAACGACAAGCCGCTGTTCCTGATCGCCGGCCCCTGTGTGGTCGAGAGCGAGGCGCTGGTCATGGAAGTGGCCGGCACGCTCAAGGAGATTTGTGCCGGACTGGATATACCGCTCGTGTTCAAGGCCTCCTTCGACAAGGCCAACCGCTCGTCCATCGAGAGCTTCCGCGGCCCGGGCATGGAAGCGGGGCTCAAGGCGCTGGAGAAAGTCCGGGAAGAGCTCGGGCTGCCGGTGCTGACCGACGTTCATGAGGACACGCCGATCGAGGAGGTGGCGGCGGTGGTCGACGTGCTGCAGACGCCGGCCTTCCTCTGCCGCCAGACCAACTTCATCCTGCGTGTCGCGGCGGCCGGCAAGCCGGTCAACATCAAGAAGGGCCAATTCCTGTCGCCGTGGGAAATGGGCAATGTCGTGACCAAGGCGAAATCCACCGGCAACGCCGACATCATGGTGTGCGAACGCGGCTTCAGTTTCGGTTACCAGAATCTGGTGGCCGACATGCGCTCGCTGCCGGTCATGCGCGCCACCGGCTGTCCCGTGGTGTTCGACGCCACGCATTCGGTGCAGCAACCGGGTGCGCTCGGCGGCCGTTCGGGCGGGCAGCGTGAATTCGTGGCCCCGCTTGCCCGGGCCGCCGTGGCGACCGGAATTGCCGGCGTGTTCATGGAGACGCACCCGCGTCCCGAGGAAGCGTTGTCCGACGGACCCAACGCCTGGCCGCTCGGTCGCATGAAGGATTTGCTCGCAGTGCTCAAGGAATTGGACAGGACTGTGAAGTCGCGCCCCTACGCGGAATCCGAATGGCTTCACGGATCCGACGCATAGGCGGCGCTGGCGGGCCTTACCGAGCATGCCCCCACTGTTCAAGGATCGCGCCCGGGTGCTGCGATGGTTGGTGCTCCTCGTGCTCCTGACCTGTTTCGTCCTGCTCCAGCGCGAATTGTGGTTCGGCCAGGGCGGGCTCCTGCATGGCCGGCAGCTGGAGGCGCAAGTGCAACGCCAGCGGCAACGGAACGCCGGGCTGAAGCGCAGCAACGCCCAGCACCTCCAGGAGGTCAAGAACCTCAAGAGCGGTACCGCCGCGGTCGAGGAGCATGCCCGCACTGACTTGGGGCTGGTCAAGAAGGGGGAGACCTTCTACCAGATCGTGCATGGCCGCAACGCGGCGAGTGCGGCGCCTGCGCAGACGGCGAAGCAGCCGGACACGGCGCCGGTGCCTGCGACGGGCGGGGGGCACTGAGCGGATGAGTGTCTGGGCGGTGGTGCCGGCGGCGGGCAGCGGCCAAAGATTCGGCGCGGACATCCCCAAGCAATATCTCGACCTCGAGGGCAAGCCGCTCCTGGGGCATGTACTCGACCTGTTCCTGCAGGCTCCCGGTATCGACGGACTGGTCCTGGTTGCCGCCGGGACCGATACGCGTTGGCGGGCCTTGCTGCCGGATCCGGTGCCGCGCCCGGTCCTCGTGGCCGAGGGCGGGGCGACCCGGGCGGCGTCCGTCCTTTCCGCGCTTGCGGCGCTCGAAGGCCATGTGCGGCCGGATGACTGGGTCCTGGTACACGATGCCGCGCGGCCCTGCCTGGCCGCCGGGGACTTGGCGAATCTCATCGAGACCCTCGGGGACGACCCGGTCGGCGGTCTGCTGGCTGCACCGGTGGTCGATACGCTCAAGCGCGCCGACGAACAGGGCCGCGTTGCCGCCACGCAGGACCGGACCGGATTGTGGCGCGCGCTGACACCGCAGATGTTCCGTTATGAATTGCTCGCGACCGCTTTGCGCGGCGCGCTCGCGGCGGGCGTCGATGTCACCGACGAAGCCTGCGCAATCGAGTGGGCCGGGCACAAGCCGCGCCTGGTGAGCGGCGGCATCGACAATGTCAAGGTAACGCGCCCACAGGATTTGCCCCTCGCCGCGGCCATCATGCACGCCCGGATGATAAAATCTTGAGCCATGAATAAGCCAGAACAAACGTCCGAGCCGCGGACTGACTCCCCGGAGCCCGGGGAGGAGACGGCTGGCCAGATCGAGCGCCCGACTGAAATCGGTGGCCCGAAGGGGCCCGAACCCACCCGTTACGGAGACTGGGAGCGCAAGGGCCGCTGTGTGGATTTCTGATTGCCTGAACCCGTGTCGGGTGTAACCACTGGGAGTAAACGCATGTCATCGAACTCCATGCCGACGTCACCGCATATCAGCGTGTACCGCTGGCAAATCACCATGACCCTGTCGATCCTGCACCGCGCTTCCGGCACCGTGCTGCTGAGCGCCGCGCTGGGCCTGGTTTACTGGCTCGTGGCACTGGCCATGGGCCCGGCCGCTTTTGCCCAGGCGCACTGGTTCTTCAGCCTCTGGATCGGCCAGGTCCTGCTGTGCTTGTGGAGCCTGGCGTTTTTCTATCATCTGCTCAATGGCATCCGGCACCTGACCTGGGATGCCGGATACGGTTTCACCCAACGGGTGTACCGTACCAGCGGATGGCTGGTCGTGGTGTGCGCGTTGTCGCTGACCGGCGTGGCCTGGGCCATCGGCTGGATGCTCGCGGCAGGAGGTGCGGTATGAGCGATTTGCGTACGCCCTTGTCGGCCGCGCGTTCCTGGGGTTCCGGCCGCAACGGCACGCGTCACTGGATCGCCCAGCGTCTGACGGCCCTCGCCCTGATTCCCCTCGCCCTGGCTGCCGTGATCCTGTTTTTCTGGGTCATGCACCTGGGGTATGCGCAGGCCGTCGCCGTAATGCACGAGCCCTGGGTATTGTTGTTCGTGGTGCTCCTGGTCGGTGTCATGTATTGGCATGGCTTCCTCGGACTCCAGGTGATCATCGAGGACTATGTGCCGAACCATGTCCGCGCCTTCATCGACATAACGCTCGCGCGCTTTGCCGCTGTGGCGCTCGCCTTGCTCGGCGTGATCGCGGCCGCACTCGTAGCATTCAGGAGTTTTTGAGCATGACCGAGAAGACCAGCCGGCAGGGCGATTACGAGATTGTCGACCATACCTACGACGTGGTCGTGGTCGGGGCGGGCGGCTCCGGGCTGCGCGCCACGCTGGGCCTCGCCGAGGCCGGCCTCAAGACCGCCTGCGTGACCAAGGTGTTCCCGACCCGCAGCCACACCGTGGCGGCACAGGGCGGGATCGCCGCCTCGCTGGGTAACATGGGCGAGGACCACTGGTCGTGGCACATGTACGACACGGTCAAGGGCTCGGACTGGCTGGGCGACCAGGACGCGATCGAGTATCTGTGCCGCCAGGCGCCGGACGCGGTCGTCGAGCTCGAGCACTACGGCGTGCCGTTCTCGCGCACCGAGGAAGGCAAGATCTACCAGCGTCCCTTCGGCGGCATGACCACGCGCTACGGCGAGGGCACCGCGCAGCGCACCTGCGCCGCGGCGGACCGTACCGGTCATGCCATGCTGCATACCCTTTACCAGCAGTCGCTCAAGCACAAGGCGGAGTTCTTCATCGAGTGCTTCGCGATCGACCTGTTGATGGAAGACGGCGAGTGCCGTGGACTGCTGGCCTGGGACCTGATGACCGGGAAGCTGCACCGCTTTGCCGCGCAGCAGGTCATCCTGGCCACGGGCGGCTACGGCCGCGTGTTCTTCTCCTGTACCTCGGCGCACACCTGCACGGGTGACGGCGGCGGCATGGTGCTGCGGGCCGGCTTGCCGCTGCAGGACATGGAATTCGTGCAGTTCCACCCCACCGGCATTTACGGCGCCGGTTGCCTGATCACGGAAGGCTCGCGCGGCGAGGGCGGGTACCTCACCAACAACAAGGGCGAGCGTTTCATGGAGCGTTACGCGCCGCACGCCAAGGACCTGGCTTCGCGCGACGTGGTCTCGCGCGCGATGACCATCGAGATCCGCGAAGGGCGCGGCGTGGGCGAAGAGCAGGACCATATCTTCCTGCACCTCGAACACCTCGGCGCCGACGTCTTGCACGAAAGGCTGCCGGGTATTTCGGAGACTGCCCGCATCTTCGCCGGCGTCGATGTCACGAAGGAGCCCATTCCCGTCCTGCCGACCGTGCACTATTGCATGGGCGGCATCCCGACCAACCACCACGGCGAAGTTGTCATCCTCAAGGATGGCGATCCGGACAGCGTGGTTCCCGGCCTGATGGCGATCGGCGAGGCGGCCTGCGTCTCGGTGCATGGTGCTAACCGCCTGGGCTCGAACTCGCTGATCGATCTGGTGGTGTTCGGCCGCGCCGCGGCGCACCGTTGCGCCGAGAACGTCCAGGCCGGGCAGACGCCGGCCCTCAGGGACGATGCCCACGAGGCCTCACTCGACCGCTTCGATGCCATCCGTTACTCCAAGGGCGATACGCCGACGGCGGCCATACGCGACAAGATGCAGCGTACGATGCAGCGTGACGCGGCCGTGTTCCGCGACGGGCCGACCCTCCAGGAAGGCAAGAAGAACATTTCCGAAGTGGTGGACATGTTCAAGAACCTCGGCGTCAGCGACCGTTCGCTGGTCTGGAACTCGGACCTCGCCGAAACCCTGGAACTGGCCAACATGCTGCCGCAGGCGGTTTCGACCATGTATGCCGCGGCCAACCGCGAGGAAAGTCGCGGCGCCCACGCACGCGAGGATTACAGCGAGCGTGATGACCAGAAGTGGATGAAGCACACCTTGATCTGGCACCAGCAAGGCGGCGAGCCGAAAATCGACTATCGCCCGGTGCACAGCTTTACCCTGACCGACGAAATCGAAGCCTTCCCGCCGAAGAAGCGGGTTTACTGAGCAGGAGGCGTACAGACTCATGGCACAATTCAAGCTTCCCAAGAACTCCCGGGTCACCAAGGGGCGCACCTTCAAGGCCGAGAACGTGAAGGACCCCAAGACCGTCAAGCGCTTCCATGTGTATCGTTACGATCCGGATTCGGGCGACAACCCGCGGGTCGATACCTACGAGGTGGATACCGCCAAGTGCGGCCCGATGGTCCTTGACGCGCTCATCAAGATCAAGAACGAGATCGATCCGACGCTGACCTTCCGCCGCAGTTGCCGCGAAGGGGTCTGCGGTTCCTGTGCCATGAATATCGGGACCGGCAAGGGCGGCACCAACACGCTCGCGTGCACTACCGGCTGGGACGACCTGCCCGGGGACGATATAAACATCTATCCGCTGCCGGCCATGCCGGTCGTGAAGGATCTCGTTCCCGACCTGACGCACTTTTATGCCCAGTACACGTCCATCCAGCCGTGGATGAAGACCGAATCCCCGGCGCCCAGCCGCGAGCGCCTGCAGTCCCCGGAAGATCGCAAGAAGCTCGATGGCCTGTACGAGTGCATCCTGTGCGCGAGCTGCACGACGAGTTGCCCGAGCTGGTGGTGGAACGGCGACCGTTACATGGGTCCGGCTGTCCTGCTGCAGGCTTATCGCTGGATCGCCGACAGCCGCGACGAGGCGACCGGCGAGCGCCTGGACTACCTGCAGGATTCCTGGCGACTGTATCGTTGCCACACGATCATGAATTGCACCAATACCTGTCCGAAGGGGCTGAATCCGGGCAAGGCGATCAGCGAGATCAAGCGCATGATCGCGGAAAGAGAGTCCTGAAGAGCGGTGGAAGCGACTGTACCCGTCGCATGTTCACGGCCGGTCGATAAAACAGTAAGCCTGGCTGCCAATGGCTCTTGAACCGACGGTCGGCCAGTTGCGCTGGCGTACGCGGCGCGGCTTGCGCGAACTCGACCTGATGCTGCAGCGTTACCTGAGCGAGCATTATCCTTCGGCCTCCGCGGCCGACCAGGCAGCCTTCGTCGAACTGCTCGAGCAGAGTGACGCCGATATCCTCGATTGGCTGCTCGGGCGCTCTGCACCACCCCCTGATCTGGCCAATGTCGTCGCGGCGCTCATCCCCCGTCGTTGACCTCCAGTTCCGCCGCTCGCGGGTTTTGAGCCTTTTCGTGACCGGCGTCACGGCAATGGCCATGGTGGCAGTGTATTTTTCCGGTATGAACGACGTGGTGAAAGCTGCCCTGTTGCCCGGGATTCTGTTTTCAGGAGGGTACTGGATAGCAGACAGGGGGTTGCGATTGATGCCTTTTTCGATCGTGCGTGCCGTGTTCATGCAGGACGCGGAGTGCATCCTGGTCGATCGCCGGGGCAGGGCGCGCAGCTGCGAATTGAAGGACGGCGTGAATCTCGGGCACTTTATTGCGCTCGTGACGTTTCGCGATAACGGCTGGCGCAGGCCGGTCCTGTGCCTGGCTGCGGATAGCGCCGATCCCGAGCCTTTTCGTCGCCTGCGCATGCACTTGCGCATGGTGCCTGCACAACCCTCCGTCCGGCAGGTTTTGCTGCAACGCGTCGTGGCTGTATGGAATAGTCGGGAAAAAGTGACGGGGAAAATTGAACCATGACCCCCCGTGCGCACTCTGACCCGGTGACAGGAAGTCTGTCTTTGTTTGGCTTTTCAGCTAAGGCTAGGAGGACATTAATGAAACGTATTCGCTTGATGAGTTTCGCAGGACTCGTATTGGCTCCCGCATTGGCGTTTGCCGCGCCACCGGCGGACTGGACGGGCGCCCAGGTGGGCGCGCAGGTGGGATGGACACAGACGAACGTGGATGGGTTCAGTTCCGAAAACGCCCTCAGTCTCGGAGTTCAGGGCGGATACAACTTTCAGTTTAACCGGCATATCGTCGTTGGCGGCGATGTGTTCTATAACTGGAACCAGAAGAAGGATCATTCCTTCGCCGGTGGCGGTAGCGCCAATTTTGGCTCCAACGTCTATGGTGTCGATGGCCTGGTGGGATTCCCGGTCGGCGAAGGGGGGCGTTTCATGCCCTACCTCAAGGTCGGGTACGGGCACCTGGAAGGCTCCGGTGATGCCAGCGGCAGTGATAACGCCTGGCGTTACGGGGCCGGTTTGCAGTGGCGGATGGATACGCCGGTTTCCTTCTACGTACAGTACATGCATCAGAAGTTCGGCAGCAGCAGCGGCAACTGGAAAAACGATACGTTCGCGCTGGGCGCCAGCTATCATTTCTGAGTCTCGAGTGATGCCGAGCATGGCCTCCCCGTCGCAAGGCGGGGAGGCTTTTTTGCATCCGTAAGACACGTAACGTGACAATACCCGGCTTTTGGCTTATAAATACCGGCTGTTGCCGATCTTCCAGGAGGTTACTGTCATGAAGCGATTGCTTCTCTTGTCGTCCGCGATTGTACTCATGGCCACGCCATTTCTCGCCCGCGCCCAGGGCGGGGATCCTCCCTTTGATGCCTGGACGGGCTGGCGCGCCGGCTTCGAGCTCGGCGTGAACCGCAATTCTTACGATGGATACGGCTCGTCCAATACACTGACCACGGGACTCGAGGCCGGTTACGACTACCGGGTCAATTGGCATCTTGTCGTCGGCGGCGATCTCTACAGCGACTGGAATAGCGACACCAACCACAGCATCGACGCATTCCCGGGCCTCAACATCAATTATGGATCACGCGGTTACGGCGCGGACTTCCTGGCCGGGTTCCCCCTCTATAATTTCCTGCCTTACGTGAAACTGGGCTATGGCCATGTTTCCGTAACGGGTGATTTGTACGGTTCCGATAACAGCACCCGCTATGGTTTAGGCGTAATCTGGAGAATCGATCCCCATTCCGGCCTGATCCTCCAGTACATGTATCAGAAAGCCAACATCCCCAATGCTCTGGGCAACGGCGACTTCAAGAACGGCAACCTGACCGTCGGCTATAACTGGTTTTTCAATTACTGATCTTTTTCCCGGATGCATAAAAAAAGCCCCGCGACCAGGCGGGGCTTTTTTGTGCGTGCGGGCGCCCGGCTCAGGCGGCCAGGTTACGCAGCACGTACTGCAGGATGCCGCCGTTCTTGTAATAATCGCGCTCCTTCGGTGTATCCAGGCGGACCCGGGCCTTGAAGATCGTGGTCTTACCGTCCTCGTCCCGGGTCTCTACCGTCACTTCGCTGGCATCGCCGTGCTCCATGCCGGTGACGGAGTACTCTTCCTTGCCGGTGAGCCCGAGTGACTCGGCGTCCTCGCCGTCGCGGAACTGCAGGGGCAACACGCCCATGCCGATCAGGTTGGAGCGGTGGATACGCTCGAAGCTCTTCGCGATCACGGCCTTGACGCCCAGCAACAGGGTGCCCTTGGCCGCCCAGTCGCGTGACGAGCCGGTGCCGTACTCCGAGCCGGCGATGACGAGCAGCGGGGTCTTTTCCTGCCGGTACTTCATCGCGGCGTCGTAAATCGACATCTGGCCGCCGTTGGGGATATAGGTCGTCACGCCGCCCTCGGTACCTGGCGCGAGCAGGTTGCGCAGGCGGATGTTGGCGAAGGTGCCGCGCATCATCACTTCATGGTTGCCGCGGCGCGAGCCGTAGGAGTTGAAGTCCTTCGGGTCCACGCCGTGTTCCATCAGGTACTTGCCCGCGGGGCCGTCCTGCTTGATCGCGCCGGCCGGGGAGATGTGATCGGTCGTGACCGAATCGCCGAGCAGGGCCAGCAGCCGCGCGCCCTTGATGTCCTCGATGACGTCCGGCTCCTTGCGCATGCCGACGAAGTAGGGCGGGTTTTGCACGTAGGTGGACTTCTCGTCCCACTCGTAGATGTCGCCCTCGGGCACTTTGAGGCTGTTCCAGTTCTCGTCGCCGTCGAACACTTCACCATAGACCTGGTTGAACATGCTCGAGTCGATGCTGTTCGCGATCAAGTCGGAAATCTCGTCGTGGCCGGGCCAGATGTCCTTGAGGTAGACGGGCTGGCCGTCGTTGCCGGTGCCGAGCGGTTCGCTGAGCAGGTCGATGTGCACTGTGCCGGCGAGCGCGTAGGCGACAACCAAAGGCGGCGAGGCGAGGAAGTTCATCTTCACGTCGGGGTGGATGCGGCCCTCGAAGTTGCGGTTGCCCGAAAGCACCGCGCTGGCCGTCAGGTCGTGGTCGCGGATCGCTTCGCTGATCTCCGGGCGCAGGGGGCCGGAGTTGCCGATGCAGGTCGTGCAACCGTAGCCGACGAGATTGAAGCCGAGCGCGTCGAGGTCGTCGAGCAGGCCGCTCTTTCCCAGGTAATCGGTCACCACCTTGGAGCCCGGCGCCAGGCTGGTCTTGACCCACGGCTTGGGCTTCAGCCCCTTGGCGAGCGCGTTGCGCGCGAGCAGGCCCGCGCCCAGCATCACCTCCGGGTTCGACGTGTTGGTGCAGCTGGTGATCGCCGCGATCACGGCATCGCCGTCATGCATCTCGAAGGTTGCGTTGTCCATGGTGACTTCGGCGACGCCGGTCTTGCCGTCCACGGCCGATTCCCCGGTGGCCGGGCCGCCCTCACCCTCGAAGCGGGCTTCGTCCTCGACCTTCAGGGCGCGCTCGTCGGCGATGGCCTTGATGTGCTTGGCGACGGTGGCCTTGGCGGACTTCAGCGGGATACGGTCCTGAGGACGCTTGGGCCCGGCGATGCTGGGCTCGATCGTCGAGAGATCCAGTTCGACCACGTCGGTGTATTCCGCATCTTTCTGGCCGGGCTCGTGCCACAGGCCCTGTTCCCTGGCATAGGCCTCGACGAGGCTGATGTGGTCCTCGCTGCGGCCGGACAGGCGCAGGTAATTGAGCGTTTCCGCATCGATCGGGAAGATCGCGCAGGTGGAACCGAACTCGGGCGACATGTTGCCCAGCGTCGCGCGGTTGGCCAGCGGCAGGCTCGCAAGTCCCGGGCCGAAATACTCGACGAATTTGCCGACCACGCCCTTTTTGCGAAGCATCTCGGTCACCGTCAGCACCAGATCGGTGGCGGTGGCGCCCTCGGGCAGCTTGCCGGAGAGCTTCACGCCGATGACCTGCGGGATCAGCATGGTGGACGGCTGGCCGAGCATGGCGGCTTCGGCCTCGATGCCACCCACGCCCCAACCGAGCACGCCCAGACCGTTCACCATGGTGGTGTGCGAGTCGGTGCCGACCAGGGTGTCGGGGTAGGCCTGGAGCCTGCCGTCGACCTCGCGGCCGAACACCACGCGCGAGAGGTATTCGAGGTTGACCTGGTGGCAGATGCCGGTGTCGGGCGGCACCACCTTGAAGTCCTTGAACGCCTTCTGGCCCCAGCGCAGGAACGAGTAGCGCTCCTTGTTGCGCTCGAATTCCTTCTCGCTGTTTTTCCTGAGCGCATCCGCGATGGCATAGAAGTCGACCTGCACCGAATGGTCGATGACCAGTTCGGCGGGCGAGAGCGGGTTGATCTTGTCGGGACTGCCGCCGAGCGCCTTCATGGCGTCGCGCATGGCGGCCAGGTCGACCACGGCGGGCACGCCGGTGAAGTCCTGCATCAGTACGCGGGCCGGCGTGAAGGCGATCTCCTGGCTCGGCTCGGCCTTGGCGTCCCAGTCAGCCAGTGCTTTGATGTCCTGCGCGGTGATGGTTTCGCCATCCTCGTGGCGCAGCAGGTTTTCCAGCAGTACCTTGAGCGAATAGGGCAGGCGGGAAACGCGGTGCTTCTTCTCCAGCGCCTCCAGTTTGAAGATCTCGTAATCCTTGCCGCCGACGGCAAGGGTGGCGCGGGCGTCGAAGCTGTTGCTCATGGGCGTCTCCAGATGCTGGTTTGTCGATGGCTCGAGAAGGCAAGCCGTCCTTTGGTCAGCCCATAATTATAACAGTGAGGCCTGCCCTGGCCGTGACCCGGATCAGGTACTGCGCGGCCGGCCGCGTTCGACGACGGTCAAGCCGATCGGGAAGAGGGAAGCTCCGGCGAGTTTCACGTGCTGGACGCCGAAGGGGATGCCGATGATGGTGATGAAGTCGAGCGCCGCGCTGATCAGGTGGCCGAGCGCCAGCCACCAGCCCGCGACCAGCAGCCAGATGATATTGCCGATGATGCCGAAGGGCCCGGTGCCGATGTCGCCGCGGCCGCTCAGCACTTCGCGATTGACGGCTTCGCGGCCGAACGGCCAGAAGGTGAAACCGGCGATCATGAAGCAGGCGCGGCCCCAGGGGATGCCGATGATCGAGACGAAGGCGATGATGCCGACCAAGGCCCAGGCCAGGCCCATGAAAAAGCCGCCGAGAATGAACCAGAGGATATTGCCGATCAGTCGAAGCACGTGCTTTTTCGGGGCGAAGCGATGCTTATCCTACGCTTTTTGTCGCGAAGACCGCTATCATGGCCGCCATCGGGAGGAAGCAACGGGAGCCTGATGGGATGAAGGTTCTGGCAGCGAGGAACGATCGCCTCGGGGATTTCATGCTCGCGTGGCCGGCACTGCAGACGTTGCATCTCAGTCTTCCCGAAGCACACGTCGCAGTCCTGGCTCAGGCCTATACGGCACCGCTGGCGCGGTTGTGCAAGGGCGTGGACGAGGTCATCGAGGATCCCCGCGAAAGCGGCGAATGGCGTAATGCCAAAGCCCTGTCCCGGCTGCTGCAGCCCTCCGCCTTCGATGCCGCCGTGGCCCTGTTCTCGCGCTTCGATGTGGCCCTGAGTCTCGCGCTGGCCCGGATTCCGCTGCGCGTGGCGCCGGCCACCAAGCTTGCGCAGGTGTTCTATACGCACCGCCTCGGGCAGCATCGTTCGCAATCGATCAAGCCCGAATGGGTCTATAACCTGGAGCTGGTCGAATACTTCCTCGCCCGGCTGGGCGTCGAACACAGCGTGTGGGCCAAGCCGCCTTACCTGTCTTTTCCCCTCTCGGTCATGAGCGAAACCCGCCGCGCGCTCGCGCAGCGCCTAGAGATCGATCCGACACGTGCCTGGGCCTTCATCCATCCCGGGCACGGAGGCTCGTCGCCCACACTGCCGATCGAGCTCTTCGCCCGCATCGGGCGCGAACTCGCCGCCGCGGGTGCCGTGCCGGTGATCTCCGAAGGGCCTGCGGACGCCGCGGCCGCGCAGGCGCTGTCACTCGCCCTGGGCGGTGTCGAACACGTACGCTACCGTTCGGAAGCCGGACTCGATGTCTACGCCCGCGACTTGTCCGTGGTTGATCTGTTCGTCGGCGGTTCGACCGGCCCGCTGCACATCGCCGGCACGCTTGACGTGCCGACCGTCGGTTTTTATCCGCGCCGGCGTTCGGCCTCGGCACTGCGCTGGCAGACCCTGAACAGCGAAGAGCGCCGTCTGGCGTTCGTGCCGCCGCGGGACGCCGGCGAGCATGACTTCGGCGCGCTGGACATGGCCCGAGTCGGCCGGGAAATCAGGGGTTTTCTTGCCCGGGTGGCCCCGGGTCGTTTTCGCGCAGCCACAAGTCCGCGTATTTGACGAAGGTCGAGTGCCCCGAGAGCACGGCGAGCAGGAAGCCCGGACGGCCATCGAGGAAACCGGCGCGCACGACGTACATGTGCAGGAAGCAGGCCAGGCCGTGCACCAGTCCGGCGCCGATCGAGGTGCGCCGGCCGGATTCGTGGCGCTGCCGTGCCCAGGCGGCGGCATAGCCGGCCGATTTCACCAGGTAATCGTTGAGATCGCGGTACGTGTGGTGCAGCAAGGGGTGGGTCAACCGCTGGACGCGCGTGCCGGGTTCGAGCTCGACCCGTTCGTGTACCAGCGCGGAATCGTAGTGTCCCCGGGCACGTTGGTAGAGACGCAGGACACGGTCCGGCCACCAGCCGCTGTGGCGGATATAGCGCCCGAAGGCCCAGGTCAGGCGGGGCAGAGTATAGGCCACCGCGGGATCGTTTGTTGCGACCGCCCGCCGGATCTCTTCGCGCAGCCCCGGCGACAGGCGCTCGTCGCTGTCGATCATCAGGATCCATTGCCCGCGGGCCTCGGCCTGTGCACGCTGGCGCTGCACGCCGTAGCCGGGCCATTCGGCAGATGTTTTCATACGAGCGTCGTAGCGTGCGGCCACGGTCGCCGTCTCGTCGGTGCTGCCGCCATCGAGTATGACGATCTCATCGGCGAGATCGCCCAGGCTGGCGAGGCAGGATTCGAGCCGGTCGGCTGCATTCAGGGTAATGATCACCACCGAGAGGCGAGGTTCCGGTATCGTTTTCAATGACATGCGGTGGCCTGTGGCGCGAATGTGCTCATGGGAAACGTTCGTTCCAGGTCAAGCGCGGTGAGTTAACATAGGGGCCCTAATTACTTAGTTTATAGCATGTTGCAGCGCATAGCCGCCGTCGTGATCACTCTCGTCGGCGTGGCTCTCGCCATTGTCGTCGGTTTCTGGATTCTCGTGATCCTGGGCGTGGTCGCCCTGGTGGCGGCGCTCGTTTATTTCGTGCGCGCCCACGTGCTGAACAACATGCGGCCCCGGCAGGGCGGCAGCGATCGCAATGCCAACGTCATCGAAGGTGAATACACGGTGGTGGACGAGGAGAAACAGCGTGACGACGGGCACTGAACCGGTCCGCCTGCCGCCGCGCACCCTCGCGGTCGCGCCGATGATGAACCGGACGGACCGGCATTTCCGCTATCTCATGCGGCTCATCACCCGCAGGACCTGGCTGTATACCGAGATGGTCGTGGCCCGCGGCGTAGTCCGTGGCGATGCCTACAAGCTGCTGGCATACCACGACGAGGAACATCCGGTGGCCCTGCAGCTCGGAGGTCACGAACCGGAGGTGCTTGCCGAGGCCACCCGGCTGGCGCATGCGCACGGCTACGACGAAGTCAACCTCAATATCGGCTGCCCCAGCCCCCGCGTAAGCGCCGGGCGCATGGGGGCCTGCCTGATGGCGGAACCGGGGCTGGTCGCCGATTGCGTGGCGGCCATGCGCGAGGCCTCGCCGTTGCCGGTCACGGTCAAGACCCGGCTCGGCATCGATCACCAGGACAGCATTGAGTTCCTGTACCGTTTCATCGAACGCGTGGCAGCAAGCGGTTGCCACACGTACATCATCCATGCGCGCAAGGCCTGGCTGAACGGCGTGAGCCCGAAGGCCAACCGCAACGTGCCGCCGCTGGATTACCCGCGGGTCGCCCACCTCAAACGCCTGCATCCGGAGCTGGAAATCCTGGTCAACGGCGGAGTCGGCGATCTCGATGAGGCCGCCGCCCTGCTTCCGGGGGTAGACGGCGTGATGCTGGGCCGTTCCGCCTACGCCAACCCGCTCATGTTCGCCGCGGCCGATGCCCGCTTTTACAGCGAGGCGGCGGACCTTGCGCCACGCCCGGCCCAGGTACTCGCGGGCTACCTGAATTACCTGCGGGGCTGCGTGTCGCGCGGCGAAAAACTGGGCCCGGCCCTGCGTCACGTGCCCGGCATCCTGGGCGGAGTCCCGGGTGCCCGGCGGGTTCGTGCCCGGCTCGGCGCACTGGCCGGCACGCAGGACGTGGCCGGCGTCGAGCGTGCGCTGATGCCACTGCTCGAAGCCGGTTGACCCGGCGCTTCCATCCCACCCGACAAAGTCGCTGAAGATAAGATAGAAGGAAATGATCGAAACATGAGTCCACGACCGAAGAAACCCAAGATGGCCGACAAGGCCGATCGCCACAAGCTCTACGAACATTCCGTGCAGGATGCGGAAACCGAAATCGAGTTCCTCAAGGACACCTTCCAGCGTGCGCGTGGCCGTGCGGCTCGCAGCCTGCGCGAGGATTTCTGCGGCACTGCCACCGTGGCCTGCAAGTGGGCTGCGGCCAACTGGCGCCATACGGCCATTGGCGTCGATCTCGACCCGGAAGTGCTGAACTGGGGGCGCGAGCATAACCTGGGCAAGCTGCCCGAGGAAGCGCAGGAGCGGATCGATCTGGTGCAGGGCAACGTGCTCGAGGCGCCGGGCAGGAACCTCGACATCGTGACTGCGATGAACTTCAGCTACTGGATATTCAAGGACCGGGCGACGCTGTTGCGCTATTTCTGCAATGCCCGCGCCGCTCTGGCGCCCGACGGTCTCTTCATCGTCGATGCCTACGGCGGTTCCGATGCTTATGAGGAGATGACCGAAGAGCGCAAGGTCAAGAACTTCACCTATATCTGGGAGCAGGCCGACTTCGATCCGATTACCGCTCATGCCGAGTGCCGTATCCACTTCAAATTCAAGGACGGCTCCCGCATGGATAACGCGTTCACCTACCACTGGCGGCTCTGGACGCTTCCCGAGATCCGCGAGCTGCTGGAAGAGGCCGGGTTTTCGCGCACCACCGTGCTCTGGCAGGGGACCGACGAGGACACGGGCGAGGGTGACGGCGAATTCCTGCCGGCCGAACGCGGCGACGCCGATCCGGCCTGGATCGCCTACGTGCAGGCAGAGCCCTGATTTGCTCATGAACACGTCTTCCGTGCTCGAGCCACGTGGCGTCGTCCACGTGGAAGAGCCCTTCCCGCTCTACCGTGGCGGCCGGCTGCCGGCTGTCGATATCGCCTACGAGTCCTGGGGGCAGTTGCGCGAGGACAACCTCATCCTGCTTTTCACCGGCCTCTCGCCCAGCGCGCATGTCGCACCCTCGCGGGTGGACCGTTCCCCCGGATGGTGGGAAGGCATGGTCGGAGTGGGTCAGGCCATCGACACCACGCGCTGGTGCGTGGTGTGCATAAATTCTCTCGGCAGTTGCTTCGGCTCCACCGGCCCGGCTTCCACCAATCCCGCAACGGGCGAACCCTACCGGCTCGACTTTCCGGCCCTTGCGGTAGAGGACATCGCCCGCGCCGGCCACCTGCTGCTCGAGGAACTGGGCCTACCGCGCCCGCGCTTGGTAATGGGGCCGTCGCTGGGTGGCATGAGCGCCCAGGCCTTCGCCCTGCAGTACCCCGAGTTGGCGCCCAACCTGGCGTTGATTTCCGCGGCCGCCAACGCACGCCCGTTTGCCATCGCCATCCGCTCCCTCCAGCGCGAGTCGATCCGCAACGATCCCGACTGGGCCTGCGGCTACTACAGTGGCCACGGCCCGGTTACCGGCATGCGCATGGCGCGCAAGATCGGCATGCTCTCCTACCGGTCGCCGGACGAATGGCGCGAGCGTTTCGGCCGTAGCCGGGTGCGTCACGATGCACCACGCGGAGTCGCGTCCTTCGGCATCAAGTTCGAGGTCGAGAGCTACCTGGAGGCCCATGCCGACCGCTTCATCGGCACCTTCGACGCCAATTGCTACCTTTACCTGTCGGCGGCCATGGATGAATTCGACGTGGCGGAGCACGGGCAGGGCGACATGACTCGGGCCATGTCACGGCTGCAGACAGAGAAGGCGCTGGTCATCGGCGTCGAGTCGGATATCCTGTTTCCCGCCGAACAGCAGCGCGAACTCACGCGGATGCTGCGCGACAGCGGTGCCGAGGTGAGCGAGCACATTCTCGCCTCCCCGCAGGGCCACGATTCCTTCCTGGTCGATCTGGAAGGTTTCGGCGCCTGCATCTCGGAATTCCTCGACGCGCTGTGAACGAACGCCTGGCGAGGGCGCTCGAACAACGCGCCACGGATACTGAACAGCGGCGTTACCTGCGTGCGGTCAGGCACGACCACATCCCGTTCCGTGACCGCATCGAAGTCGCGCAAGCACTGGCAGAGGGCAGAGATCATCGCCTGGCGGCACTCTGGTACGCGAGCGCGCTGCGTTATTCGGGACAGGAGCGGGCGCCGGCGATGGGTTACTGCCTGGGCAACGAATTGCGCATGGCCCGTCACGAGCAGGCCGCGGCCCGTGTGCTTGAAGAGCTGTGTACGGCGCAGCCGGAGTGGGGCGAACCCGTGCAAAGTCTTGCCTGGTTGCATCGCAACGCAGGCCGGACGGAAGCGGCTGCCGATGTAATGGAACGATGGCTGGGAGCATCATCGCTGCCATCGGCGCGCGATATCGGAGGCATTGCGGGCTTTCTTCTCGACATGGGGCTCGTGGCCCGGGCCGAGGCCGTTTTGGGGCGGATCCAGGCGCCCCCCCCGTCGTTCCAGGCGGAACGCGCCTCGCTTCAGCTCAAGCTGGGACGCTTTGCCGAGGCGGAAAGCCTGTTGCGTGAATCCTTGCGCCGGGATCCAACCCAGGGGGGTGCCTGGTTGCGGCTCGCCCAAGTGCGCCGTTGGGAGTCCGCGGAACAAAGCCCGCTGGATTCGATGCAGGCAGCGTTACGGCGGCCCGGGATCGATGATGCGATGCGCGCCGCCATTCTCTTTGCGATGGTGAAGGTCAGCGATGACCTGGGTCGCCATGCGCAAGCCTGGGCGCATGCCTTGGAAGCGAACGCTTTGCGGCTGCGCTCGGCACACTTTGATCGAACCGCCTGGGCGGCTTATGAAAAAAATACATATCAGGTATTTAGCGAAGAATTCTCGAAAATAGATGCCCAAGAAGTCGAAAGCAGGTCACCGGTATTCGTGGTGGGTATGCCCCGTAGCGGCACGACCTTGCTGGAGCGCCGTTTGGGCCGCCATTCCCGGCTGCAGGCTGCGGGTGAGCTGCAAGTTATCGATTCCTTGGCGATCGAACTGGTCGGCAGGCAGAATTATCCGCTAGGGCTGGCCTCGTTGCCGCCCAGGGTCTTCGCCGGCGTGGCCCGGGAATGGGCGGGCAGGATTACGGGCGGCATCCTGCCTGGTTGCGAGGTCGTGGATAAAAATCCATTAAATTACATGAACATAGGGTTTATATTTAAACTATTTCCTAAAGCCAGGATTATCCATTGCCGCCGCGATCCCTTGGATACGGCCTTGTCCCTGTGGTTCCAGAACTTCGCGCATCCAGACAACGACTATGCCTACGATATGGGCAACCTGGCCTGGACCTATGCGCTCTACCGACGCCTCATGGCCTGGTGGGAACGTGTGCTGCCCGGGCGGATAGTGACGATCGATTACGAAATCCTGGTGGACAGCCCGGAAGAGACCCTGCGCGGTTTGGTGGATGATCTCGGGTTGGACTGGGAGGAGGCCTTGATCGAGTCGCCGGGCGAAGGCGATGGCGCCATCGCGACAGCGAGCCTTTGGCAGGCGCGGCAACCGTTCTACAGGCATGCATCCGGCCGGGCCCGCAATTACGAGCCGTGGATCCATCCGCTTCGCGAGGCGCTGCAGCGGGAAGGCATAGAGGCCTAGTTCACGGGATCGGTCGTTCCGACAGTTATTGACGCTCCCGGCGGAATGACTTTTGTTTCTTGTGGGAGCGGCGGTTCCCGCCGCGATTTGCTTGACCGTTATTCCTGCTTCCGCAGGAATAACGGTGACCCCTGTTGCAACGCCACTTCAGCCATTGTGCGAGGGATAGCCGCTCCTATTTCTGAAGGAAAGGCGTGAGCGCCTCGCGTGTCGCGTCTATCGCTGTGCCCAGCGGCACGTCATGCTTTCGGGTCCCGTTGATCAGGACGGCGAACGCCCCCCAGTGGCCATCGGCGAGGCGTGCGTAGCCGGCCAGCGCGAACACGCTGTGGGGCTGGTCGAGCGATCCGGTCTTGGCTGCGATGGCGTGCATCCATGCCCCGTCGCGCGGCTCCTTGAGCATGTTCACCGGCGTGTAATCGGGTACGGTCAGGGCGCCGAGGAAACTCGGGAACAGTCCGGGCAGCCGGTACATGCCGGCCAGCAGCGCGACCAGGTCGCGGGCGCTGGCCTGGCTCGAAGTCGTAAGCCCGCTGCCGCTTTCCAGTCTGAGCCGCTGCGTGTCCTTGCCGCCCCAGAGCCCTGAGCTTGCCTCCATGGCGCGGCCGAAGCGGGTCAGCAGGTCGCCGCCCTCGCTCAGCTTGAGCGGGGGCGGATGGGTGGTGCGCAGCAGGTCCAGCGTGAAGGTGTCAGCCATGAAGTTGTTGCTCCAGGTGAGCATGCGGCGCAGTTGCAGCCACAGCGGCTGGCCGTGAATCCGGGCCAGCGTCCGGCCCCGTGCGTTGCCGCCGTGCTGGATATGGACGCCGCCCTCGACGTGGATGCCCGATTCCGCCAGCAACGTTTCCAGCAGGCTGGCCGCGGCCGCGTCCGGATGGCCCAGCGCACGCCAGTAGCGCTTGGGATCAGCGCCGGCCGGGGCACTGCCGCGGGCCACGAATACATCGTGCCCGTGCTCGGTACGGCGCTCTATCCCAACCGCCCAGCCACTGCCGGTCGGGCTGGTCTTGACCTCATTAACGACTTCAATCGCGGGAATGCTCACCGGCGCGATCTTCACGCGCGCGGGCTGACCGGGGCGATCGGCAGGCATCACCACGATCTCGGCGGTGGCGAAATTCACCGCGGCCGAGGAGAGCAAGGCATCGTAGGCGTTGCGGCTGGCCTGCCGCGCGGCGCAGCGGTCGTCGGTGGCGCAGGCGATCCGGCCGAAATAGCCCGCGTCGATCACCAGCCTGCCCTTGATGGCATGGATGTCGCGTTCGGCCAGGCGGCGCACGAGCAGGAACAGTTTCTCGTTCGTCAGCGCCGGGTCGCCTGAGCCAGCGAAGACCAGGTCACCCTCGAGCACGCCGTCCTTAACCGGGCCGGTGCCCAGGAAGCGGGTCGTGAAGCGGTAGTCTGGCCCCCACTGGTGCAGCGCCGCCGCTGCGACATAGAGCTTGCTCACAGAGGCCGGCGTCAGGGGCAGGCGCTCGTTCAGCGAGGCCAGGGTGGCACCGCTATCCAGGCGTACCACCAGCGCGCTGACCCGGGCACCGTGTTTCGCTAGTGCCTGCAGGGGGGCCAGCGACGGCGGGGCAGCCAGGGAGGGCAGGCTGCACAGGGCCAGCAGCAGCGCAGCGAAGGGTCTCATTAGTCCCCGTCGCCGATGGTTTCTATGCGGGCACCGATGCGGCCTTGAGCGAGGCGCGCCCGCACCGTGTCGCCGGGGTGGGCGGCATGGGCGTCGCGTAGGATCGAGCCGTCCGCGGCGAAAATGATGGCGTAGCCGCGGGCGAGCGTCTGCTCGGGTCCCAGGGCCCGCAATCGTCCGCCGAGGCTGGTCAGGCGCGCCCGGCGGCGTTCGTCCTGCTGCCGCCAGAGGCGGGTGAGGCGCTCGTCCAGGCGTTCTACCTGCGCCCGCGCCCGTTCCAGCCGCAGCTGGGGGGAGTGGCGCTGCAACTCGGAGCGCAGGGCACCGAGTCGCGCGTGCAGGGCCGTGAGCTGGCGCGGCGGCGCGGCGATCAGGCGCGAGCCCAGTTCATCCAGCCGCTGGGCCCGTTCCTGCAGGCGGCGGCTCGGGTGCTGTAGGGCCAGCCGCCTGGCGAGGGTCTCAAAGGTCTGGCGCCGTTCGCGCCCGCCGCGTTGCCAGCCCAGCTCGAAGCGCCGTCCGAGCTGCTGCAACTGCGCCAGCAACTCGCGGCGGTCGGGCACCACGGTTTCCGCGGCAGCCGAAGGCGTGGGCGCGCGCACGTCGGCGACGAAGTCCGCGATGGTGAAATCGGTCTCGTGGCCCACGCCGGAGACGACCGGGATCGTCATGGCATGCACAGCCCGCGCCACGACTTCCTCGTTGAAAGGCCACAAGTCTTCCAGCGAGCCGCCGCCGCGGGCGAGGATCACAACGTCGCAATCGCCGCGTTCGTCGGCGCGTTTCAGCGCAGCGGAGATCTGGGCCGCGGCCTTGTCGCCCTGCACCTGCGTGGGGTAGATCAATACGTCGGCGGCGGGGTAGCGGCGTCCCAGTACGTGCAGAATGTCGCGCAGGGCTGCGCCGGTGGCCGAGGTGACCACCCCGATGCGCCGCGGGTAGCGGGGCAGCGCTTTCTTGTATTCCGGGGCGAACAGTCCTTCGGCGGCGAGTTTCTTCTTCAAGGCCTCGAAGGCCCGTTGCAACGCGCCCAGACCGGCTTCCTCCAGATCGTTCACATAGAGCTGGAATTCGCCGCGCGCCGGGTAGATCGACAGCCGGCCGCGCGCCAGCACCTGCATGCCGTCCTCGGGCACGAAGTTGAGGCGTTGCGCTTCGCGGCGGAACAGGGCGCAGCGCAACTGCGCGTTGTCGTCCTTGAGCGTGAAATAGACGTGGCCCGAGCGGGGCCGGGCGAGGTTGGAGATCTCGCCTTCCACGGCAACGGTACCAAAATGGCTTTCCAGCAGGTTCTTGGCCGCACCAACCAGGCGCGTGACGGAGAAGACGTTTTCGGTGAGCGGGAGCTGTTCTTCCATGGACGCCATCATAGCTTGTCGAGCGGTTCTTCTGGCGGAATCAAGGGTGTGCAGGGGCGGCTCCGGCCGCGGTTTGGCAGGGAGGCCGACTCCCGTTGTAGGAGCAGTGGTCCCCGCCGCGATGTGTTGGACTGGATTACTCGACTAGCGCCGCTCGCCCTTCGGGCCATGCGCCATGCGCATGTTGTCTCCGGCCTTCGGCCTCCGGCGCCGGCCTACGCCGGGATGACGAGGAAAGCCGGCAGGATGCCGGCACTGCGGTCTCCCTTGGCATGACCTGGATCGGGATTCCCACAGGGCCAAGGATTTACAATAGACGGAATTCACTCCACGGACATCCCATGGCCCGAGCCGCTGAAAACATGAAGCCCGAATTTCCCCAGTTCGTCTTTGCGGAAACGGCTCATCCCCCCCAGGGCCTGCGCGAGGCCATCAACCGGCTGTTCCTCGCGGACGAGGACGAGCGGGTCACGCGGCTGATCGAGGAAGCGCGCTTCGCGTCCGACGCGGGACAACGGGTGAGTGACCGGGCGCGTGCCCTGGTCGAGGCGGTGCGCAGGGAGTCCGGCGAGCAGCGCGGCGTGGAGGAATTCCTCCATCACTACGATCTTTCCTCGGAAGAGGGCGTGGTGCTCATGTGCCTCGCCGAGGCGCTGATCCGCATTCCCGACGCGGACACGGCTGACAAGCTCATCCGCGACAAGCTCTCGCGCGGCGACTGGTCGGAACGGCTCGGAGAAAGCGGCTCGCTGTTCGTCAACGCCTCCACCTGGGGCCTGGTGCTCACCGGCAAGCTGGTGCGCCTCGACGAGGATACCCGGCACAACCCGGCCACCTTCTTCAAGCGCATGACCCAGCGCGCGGGCGAGCCCATCGTGCGCACCGCGCTCAAGCAGGCCATGCGCATGCTCGGGCGCCAGTTCGTCATGGGCCGCACCATCAAGGAGGGGCTCGACCGCGCCGACGAGAAGACCAATCGCATCTATCGCTACAGCTTCGACATGCTGGGCGAGGCCGCCCTAACCGAGGTCGACGCCCAGCGTTACCTCGCGGCCTATGAATCAGCGATCAAAGCCATCGGCAACGCTCGCGCCGACAGCGACGACATCTACGACGCGCACAGCATTTCGGTGAAACTCTCGGCGCTGTACCCGCGCTACGAACTGGCCCGACGCGACGATGCGCTGCCCGAGCTCGCCGACCGGCTGAGGACCCTGGCGATCGACGCCAAGGAAGCCGGCATCGGCCTTACGGTCGACGCCGAGGAAGTGGATCGCCTGGATCTCTCGCTCGACATCATCGAGGCCGTGTACCGCGACGTCGCCCTGGAAGGCTACGAGGGCTTCGGCCTCGCGCTGCAGTGCTACCAGAAGCGCGCGCCCGCCGTGGTGGACTGGCTGGTCGCCCTGAGCAAGGACGTCGGCCGCCGCATTCCGGTGCGCCTGGTCAAGGGCGCCTACTGGGACACCGAGGTCAAGCTCGCCCAGATCGAGGGTCTGCCCGATTACCCGGTGTACACGCGCAAGATCAACACCGACGTCGCCTATCTCGCCTGCGCGCGCAGGATGCTCGCGGCGGGCGAGGCCATCTACCCGCAGTTCGCCACGCACAACGCCTACACCATCGCGGCGGTGATCGAGCTGGCGGGCGAGCGCACCGACTACGAATTCCAGCGCCTGCACGGCATGGGTGAGGCGCTTTACGGTGAAGTTCTCGGCGGAGAGGGACAGGGCCGTTACTGCCGCGTGTACGCTCCTGTCGGCGCGCACCGTGAACTGCTGCCGTACCTCGTGCGCCGCCTGCTCGAGAACGGCGCCAACACCTCGTTCGTGCATCGCATCAGCGACGAGAAGACGCCGGTCGAGGAAATCATCGCCGATCCGCTGGCGAAGGCCGAGGCCAACGAAAGCAAGCGCCATCCCAGGATCGTGCTGCCGGAGAACATGTACGCGCCGGACCGCCGTAATTCGAAGGGCATCAACATCGCCGACGAGGCGGTGCTCACCGATTTGCAGGCGGAGATGGCCAGGGCTCTGGATAAATCCTGGAAGGCCGTGCCCATCGTCGGCGGCAAGGAACGCGCGGCAGGCACCGCGCGCACGGTGCTCGACCCGGCCAACAACTCCCGCAAAATCGGGGACGTAATCGACGCCGACGAGGCGCTGGTGGAAGAGGCCATCGGCAAGGCCGCCGCCGCGCAGCCCCGCTGGGACGACACGCCGGCGGCAGAGCGGGCGCGCCTGCTCGACAAGGCCGCCGACCTGCTCGAGGAGCGCATGCCCGAGTTCATGGCGTTGTGCGTGCGCGAGGCGGGCAAGTCCATACCCGATGGCATCGCCGAGGTACGCGAGGGCGTCGACCACGTGCGCTACAACGCCATGCAGTGCCGCAAGCAGTTCGGCGAGCCGTTGCCGTTGCCCGGCCCGACTGGCGAGCGCAACGAGCTTTCCCTGCACGGGCGCGGCGTGTTCGTCTGCATCAGCCCGTGGAATTTCCCGGTGGCGATCTTCCTCGCCCAGGTCACCGCCGCGCTTGCCGCGGGCAACACCGTGATTGCCAAACCCGCCGAGCAGACCTCCATCATCGGCCACCGCGTCATCAGCTTGCTGCACGAGGCCGGCATCCCCGGCGATGTGCTGCACCTGCTGCCGGGCGACGGGCGCATCGGCCATGCCGCTGTCGCCGATCCGCGCATCGCGGGCGTGGCCTTTACCGGATCCACCGAAGTGGCGCGTTCGATTAATCGAACCCTCGCCGAGCGCGAGGGCTCGATCGCCACGCTGATTGCCGAGACTGGCGGCCAGAACGCGATGATCGTGGACAGCTCCGCGCTGCCCGAGCAGGTGGTGATCGACGTGGTGTCCTCGGCCTTCAACAGCGCCGGCCAGCGGTGCTCGGCCCTGCGCGTGCTGTGCCTGCAGGAAGAGATCGCGCCGCGCGTGATCGAGATCCTCGAAGGCTACATGCAGACGCTCACCATCGGCGACCCGGGCCTGCTCGCCACCGACGTCGGCCCCGTGATCGACCACGACGCCCGCGAGGTGCTGCAGAAGCACAGTGAGGCGATCAGCCGGAAGGGCAAAGTTATTCGCCAGTGCGAGTTGCCCGCCGCCTGCGCCGATGGCAGCTACGTCGCGCCGCTCGCGGTCGAGATCCCGGGCATCGAGGTGCTGGAGCGCGAGGTGTTCGGCCCCGTCCTGCACGTGCTGCGCTTCAAGTCGCGCGACCTGGAAGCCCTGATGCGCAAGATCAACGACACCGGCTATGGCCTGACCTTCGGCGTGCACAGCCGCATCGACGGCGAGGCCGAGCGCCTCGCGGATGTGGTCGGCGCCGGCAACTGCTACATCAATCGCAACATGGTGGGGGCGGTGGTCGGCGTGCAGCCCTTCGGCGGGCGTGGCCTCTCGGGCACCGGCCCCAAGGCCGGCGGTCCGCACTACCTGCCGCGTTTCGCGACCGAAAAGGCGCTGACGGTGAACACGGCTGCGGTCGGCGGCAACGCCAGCCTCCTGGCCCTCGACGACTAGAACCTTGACCGTCATTCCCGCGAAAGCGGGAATCCAGTAAGAAACGGTATCCCGGCTCAAGGCCGGGATACAAAGTCTGACTGGACCCCGGCTCAAGCCCGGGGCGACGCGTAAGGAGTTGTCCGGGGATTCCCGAAAGCCTTAACATGGGCCGATTGGGCGCCGACGCGGGCGCTACCTATTAACTGAATCGAAGCCGTCATTCCTGCGAAGGCAGGAATTCAGTAGAAAGCAGCATCCCGGCCGCGGGCCGGGATACGACCTCAGACTGGACCCCGGCCTTCGCCGGGGTGACGGGTATGGAGTTGTGTGGATGAATATCAGCGTATTCGACCTGTTCAAGATCGGCATCGGGCCATCGAGCTCGCATACCGTCGGCCCCATGCGGGCCGCGCGCCAGTTCCTGCTGGATGCGAAGGAAGCGGATGCGCTCGACAAGACAGCCCGCGTCGAAACGAACCTGTACGGATCGCTGGCGCTCACCGGCGAGGGCCACGGCACCGACAAGGCCGTGCTGCTTGGCTTGGCGGGTGAGGCGGCCGACAAGGTCGAGAACGCGACCATTGCCCCGACCATCGAACGCATCCGCGAGACCAAGACCGTCAAGCTGCTCGGGGAGCGCGAGTTAGACTTCGACCCGAAGCGCGATATTGTCTTTCACCGTGAGGAACAGCTGCCGCGCCACACCAACGGCATGCGTTTCCGCCTGTTTGACGCCGACGGCAAGGAACTCTTCGCCGAGGACTTCTATTCCATCGGCGGCGGCTTCATCCTCCGCGGAGACGAGCCGGATGGCGGTGACGTCGATCACGAAGTCCCGCACCCGTTCTCCAATGCGAAGGAACTGCTCGCCGCCTGCGACAAGGCGGGACTGCGCATTCCCGCGCTGATGCGCGGGAACGAGAACAGCTACCGCCCGTGGGAAGAGACCCGCGAGGGCCTGCTGCGCATCTGGCAGGTGATGCAGGACTGCGTCGAAAACGGTCTCAACACGCCCGGAACATTACCCGGCGGTCTGCGCGTCGTGCGCCGGGCCCCGGCGCTACGTGAAAAGCTTGTGGCCAACCGCAAGAGCAACGCGCTCGACGTCATGGACTGGGTGAATTTGTTCGCACTGTCCGTAAACGAGGAAAACGCCGCCGGCGGTCGCGTCGTCACCGCTCCGACCAACGGAGCGGCGGGCATCATTCCGGCGGTGCTGCATTACTACTGGCGCTTTGTCGAAGACGCGAACGAAGCCGGCGTCGTGGATTTCCTGCTCACCGCGGGCGCCATCGGCATGCTCTACAAGAAAAACGCCTCCATCTCCGGCGCCGAGATGGGTTGCCAGGGCGAAGTCGGCGTGGCCTGCTCCATGGCCGCCGGAGGCCTCACCGCCGCGATGGGCGGCAGTAATGCCCACATCGAGAACGCCGCCGAGATCGGTATGGAACATAACCTCGGCCTCACCTGCGATCCCATCAAGGGCCTGGTGCAGATTCCCTGCATCGAACGCAATGCCATGGGCTCCATGAAAGCCATCAACGCCCAGCGCCTCGCCATGCATGGCGATGGCTCCCACCGTGTGTCCCTCGACGAAGTGATCGCCACCATGCGCGCCACCGGCCGCGACATGCAAAGCATCTACAAGGAAACGTCGCTAGGCGGGCTGGCCGTTAACGTTATCGAATGCTGACGGCCTGACAATCCTGCCCCAGACACGCTGGCAGGGGCCGCTTCAGCCGCAAGAGCTGTTCATGAGTCGCATCAATTTCGCACACGATAAAAACATTGGAAACCAGAACTTCGGACTAGTTTCCGGTTTTACTCCAAATTTATAAAAATTTACCGGACCCGCTAATCGCTTGGGAATCCCTGGTGCCGCCTTAGGGCAATCTCTGTATATCCGGTGCTGGCGGAATATGAACTAATAGTAATCGAGATTGCAGGTGCTCCCATGCAAAAACGGTCAAGAATCCGCTTGGGAACTTGATTGGGGTGTTTAAGAGGGAATGTATGGGGGTGAGTTATGAAACGGTTGTTATTTGCATTGGCTTTGACGGTTTTCGGTTTTGTGTTGGCGGGCTGCCAGGGGAGTTCTGCCAGAGCCCTGGCCGAGGATTGCAAGCCGGATCTGGTAGTGACCTCGTTCGAGATTACGGGGGCACCCATTATCGACATCGAGGACAGGGTCGTCTTGCCGGTCCGGGTGATCGTTAAAAACCAGGGCGATGCCGACGCGGATGTCTTCAAGGTATCCACGAGCTATACGGGTTCCCGGGATATGCATGTCGTTGCATTCACGGTTCCCAAGCGGAGCCACCCCTGGTACCCGTATACCTGGGACTCGCTCGAAGCCGGCGCCGAACTGACACTGGACGGGACAGTGACATTCGACCCTTCCCTGCATGACGCCACGGTCGCATTGTTCGCGATTGCCGACAGTTGCAGCGGGGAAGAGTTCATGCCGGGCTATTGCCGAATCGAGGAGAGCGACGAGGGGAACAACCAGTCGCAGCCGGTGTCGGTCACCTTGCCGCGGCGCTGAACGATTTTGGCTTGAGGATTCACCGCCTGAAAAGGCGCGCATCCTGATGCGAAAGCGGGAGCCTCGAGGCTCCCGCTTGGGTCGCATGGTAGCCAGTGCGATTACATCGCGCCAATAAGTGCGATGGCGATCAGCACTTCGCCGAGCACGCCGCCCAGGAAGGCGAGGGTGCGCAGGCCGGGGATGCCCAGCATATAGACGATGTAGTGGACCAGGCGCGACCAGAAGTAGATGACGCAGCCGAGCACGGTCAGGTGCGTGCTGATGCCCGCAAACTGGGCCGCGGCAACCAGGGCGGCGAAGACCACCAGGTTTTCCACGGCATTCATGTGAGCGCGTTGCGCGCGCTGGGCCCAGGCGCTCTGGGGCTTATCGTCCGGGCCGGGGTTGGCGAGGGTTCCCATGATGCCCCGGACCATGAAGCGGTCCAGGATATAGGGCGCGAACATCACGCCCGTCATCATCGCCGTTATCGCAAGCCAGAAAATTTCGGACTTCATCGGGGGGTCTCCTTGTGGTTGCGGATAATCAACTGAAACATAGTCCACAAACCGGCATTAGTAAACAGTCATATTCACTGAAATATCGGTGCTATAGTTCGTGACAGGGAGCGGATGGCGGAAATCCGTGAAGGCTTTCTTCAAGAACAAATGGACGATTATCGGCCTCTTTCTCGCCGTGTTCGGCTGGGGGCCGTTGTGTACCGTCGGTGTGCTGGCGGCAGTCGGCTTGTGGCCGGATCCCAACCCGAATCCCATCGGCCCGGGCCTGCTTTTCTTCGCCACCTTCTGGCCGGCCATCGTTTGTTTTGCCCTGGGAATTGCTCAGACGCTGAGTAAGCGACCGAAAGGGTAAGCTGTATTACAAGCTCGTAGCCACGAGACCGACATGAAATTGCCGTTTACAGTCGATCAGTTCTTCGAGGTATTCCGGCACTACAACGAGGCACTGTGGCCGGCGCAGGTTTTCCTGCTCATCCTGGCTGTTATCGTCATTGTGCTGGTATTCCGGCCTCGTCCATGGACGGGCCGCGTAGTGTCGGCGATAATGGCCTTTCTCTGGTTCTGGCTGGCGTTCGCCTACCACCTGGCGTTTTTTTCCCGCATTAATCCGTTGGCCTATGGCTTTTCCCTGGTGTTCCTGATCGGTGCCTTCGTATTTGTCTGGCAGGGCCTCATCCGCCGGCGATTGCAGTTTGCTTGGAGACCGGGGCCCTGGACTGTACTGGGCGCGCTGCTCATCCTTTATGCCCTGGCCGTCTACCCGCTGTGGTCTTCCTGCACGGGCCATCCTTACCCGGCCATGCCGACCTTCGGCCTGCCGTGCCCGACCACGATTTTCACCATCGGCATCCTGGCCTTCGCCCGGCCGGAATATCCCCGCAGCCCGTTGATCGTGCCCGCCCTGTGGTGCCTGGTCGGTGGCCAGGCGGCTTTTTCGTTGAATGTCCCGCCGGACTATGGGCTGTTCGCGGCTTTTCTGGTGGCGGTCGGCCTTTGGTTTCGCCGTCAGCATAAAGCAACCGCTGCCGCGTGAACCGTCCGCAGGCCCGTTTTGCTGTAACACAGACCTGGGAGAACAAGTGTAGTATCGAAAGTACGAGTCTTTCTTTCGGATCGCTGGCGCAAGGAGGCTGTCATGCTGACGGCAGGTGTGGATATCGGTGGCACGAATATCGAGGTCGGGCTGGTCAACGACAAGCACGAGGTCGTCGACCGGGCCAAGAAGCCCACCCCGGAGACCGGCCCCAAGGATGTGGTAAAGGCCATTGCCGATTTGATCGAAGCCTTCGACGACAAGCCGATCGCCGTTGGCGTCGGGATTCCGGGTGCGGTCGACGAGGACAAGATCGTCCAAGTGCCCAATCTGGAGAACTGGCATGGCGATTACGACTTTGTCGCCCAACTGCGCGAGACGCTTGGTGTTCCGGTTGCGCCCGGCAATGACGCCAATGTGGGGCTTCTAGGAGAGTGGGTGAACGGCGTCGCCAAGGGATGCACCCACGTGCTAGGTGTCTGGCTGGGCACGGGTATCGGCGGCGCACTGATCCTGGAGGGGCGGCCTTATACAGGTTGTCTGGGTTCTGCCGGCGAGATAGGCCATGTCATCGTGCGTGCCGGCGGCGCGTTGTGCGGTTGTGGGCGGCGCGGTTGCGTCGAGGCCTACGCCGGCCGGGAACGGATGAGTGAGGCCGTATTCGCCCTGCAGGAAGCGGGACGCAAGACCAAATTGTTCGAGATACAGCAGGCGGAGGGCAAGGCCAGGCCTACATCCAAGGTCTGGGCGAAAGCCCTGGAGGACGATGACGAGGTGGCGACGGAGGTCTTCGAGGAGGGCATCGAGGTGCTCGGCATGGGAATCGGGTCAGTGCTCAACGTACTGGATCTGGAGCGGGTGGTCATCGGCGGCGGCATGGCGGAAAAGCTCGGCAACCCGCTGGCGCACCGGCTGCACAAGGCGACGTTGCCCTGGGTGATGGCGCCGAATCCCGATCTCGATTTCGTGGTGGCTGAACTCGGCGACGACTCGGGCGTGATTGGTGCGGCGGAGCTTGGACGCGCCGTGGCGGTGGAGGGTTGAGCCGGCGCTAGCGCCACTTGATCGAACAGCCGACGCTCGGGATCTGTTCCTTCGGCCCCTGTCCGGTTTCGGCAATCTGCTCCATGGCCTCCAACAGCTCCCGCCTGGCATCCGGTTCCGGCTCCCTCGGACCGCCGGAGTCGATCCGGCCGCGGTACTGCAGTTCGCCGTCCGCGTTGTAGCCGAAGAAATCAGGGGTGCACACCGCGCCATAGGCGCGGGCGACCTCTTGCGTTTCGTCGATGAGGTAGGGAAACGGCATCTCATGCGCGGCGGCGAACTTTTTCATGTTGTCGAAGGAGTCAGCCGGGTAGGTGCTCGTGTCGTTCGGCATGATGGCCACTGAGCCGATGCCCACCTCCTTCAGTTCCTTGCAGTCGCGGACGATGCGGTCGATGGAACCTTTCACGTAGGGACAATGATTACAAATGAACATCACCAGCGTGCCTTTCGGGCCGTTGATATCGGCATACGTGTACGTATAGCCGTCCACGCCCTTCAGTTCGAAGTCCGGTGCCTGTGCGCCCAGGTCGAGTCCCGGTGTTTCCGTTCGTACCATTATTGCCCCCCGATTATTCCAACTGTGGATATTCTCGCATGCCTGGTCACGTATGCGCAGGCAGGTAGAGAGCCGAAACGAGGGGATTCCGGTTTGGAGCAGGGATGCGAGTCCGAACTGACTGAGGTGGTCAGTTGGTACTCGGCTGTTTTTCGATACCCTTGCAGGTGGCAGGCAAGGGGTGCCATCCGTCAGCGGGGTAATTCCAGTTGCAGAGTACGGGCAGTATTTCTGCCCGGACTTCGTCCTGACGTTTGATGGCCAGTTTGACTATCGACTTGAAGCGGGGATCGTCTCGAATGGTATCGAACTGTGGGCTTGCTCTTTTCAATGACAAAGGGGTCATGAAGTATTGAAAGGCGTGTTTCTCACTTGCCACCCGATAGGCGGTTTTGAGATCGGCAAAGCCGGTCTCGTCATTTCCCGAGAAGAATGCCAGCGATGCTTTGTGGAACGCGTAAGACCCGTTGGGAGGTATGCCGGACGCTTCCAATTTGGCATGACGGTCATCGTTCCACTGTCGCCCCAGCGTCATTAATTCTTTGGCCCGGTCGTTTTTGCCGGTGTCCTCGAGCAGCGCTGCAAGAGTGATGACGCTGGATATCCCAAACATTTGTTTCAGCGTGGCACCCATGGCCTCGGTTCTCTTCTCGGCGTTCCGGAAACTTCCAAGTGCCTGTCTGTGCTGGCCAAGTATGAGGTAGGCATACCCTGCAAGGATATAACTCCTGACGGCCAGTGACGTTTTCTGGCGGAGTTTCTTGAGGGCAAGGAGGGCCTTGGATCGGTGGCCGGCGAGGGCGGCAGAGATGTATTCGGGCAGGATGTTGGCGAAGTTGTAGGCATCCTTTTGCAGTCCGGCATTTCGGAGAATGACAGACAACCGCTCAGTGGCCGGTCGCCAGCCTGGGCGTTCCCGCAGCGATAGCAGGTATTGATGTACGGCCTCCGAATAATGTCCTCGGGCGCTGGCTACGTCACCAAGCATCTGATGGCCCTGCACCGGGTTCAATGCGAGGAAGCGCTGCGCGATCACTTCGGCATCGTCATAGCGGTTCCAGCCAAGCAAATTGTCGACGTAGTAGCTATTGACGAGCCAGTTGAGTGGGTCTCGTCGGGCACCGGCGGCAAAGGCTTTAAGGGCCTCGCGGGGATGACCGGTCTGGTTGAGATTCTGCGCTCTCCACGTCACGGCTCCCATGTAGGAGGGGTTGGCTGCGACAGCCTTGTCCAAATAGGATTGGGCTTTATCGAGGTGCCCTTCGAAACGCAGGTATAAACCTCGCGCACCCAGGGTTTCCGGGGCATCGGGTGCCAGCTTCTCCGCGCGAGCGATGAAGGGTTTCGCCAGCTGTTCGGCTTCCGTGTATGTGTAGCTGCCGTAATCTCCGGGCCCTTGCCCCAGCAGCAAATAGACGATAGCGATCTGGGCATAGGGCGGGGCGTAATCCGGATCCAGATCTATCGCGTTCTTGAAATGTTTGAGGGCGTTGCGCAAGCTTTGCTGATTTCGCTGATCCAGCAGGTGCCGGCCCAGCAGGTATTCGTCATAGGCATCAGGGTTGGTGACAGGGTCTGCTTTGGCAACCGCCTTCGTGCCGGCCGACATGCTGAACTGGGCTTCAAGCGCATCGGCAATGGCTTTGGATATAGCGTCCTGCACCGTGAAAATGTCGGTCATTCGGCGCTGATAGGTATGCGACCACTCGTGGTAGCCGGTACGCGTGTTGATGAGCTGAGCCGTAATTCTCACGAGCTTGCCGTCGCGGCGCACGCTGCCTTCAAGGACGTGGCGCACGCGCAGAAGCTTGCCGATCTTGGTAACGTTCTCAGGCTTGCCCTTGAACTGGAACGCCGAGGTCCGGGCGGCCACTTCTAGGTTGGTGGCCTGGGCCAGGATATCCAGAAGTTGCTCTGAGATACCTTCGGCGAAGTAGCCCTGGTTGTGCGCTGGCGAGAGATCGAGGAAGGGCAGCACGGCGATGGAATTTGACGGAATGGCGGTTGACGAAGCAGGCGCTTGTGCCGCGGTTGATGCGCTGTGCATGGTGGTATTTCCACGAGTAGTCAGCCGCCAGGTCAGCACGCCGACGGCTGCTGCCAAAATCACGATGATTGCTACGTTGAGCGCCTGTCCCATGCGCCGCCGGTTCTCCGGCAGTGATGCTTTGCTGGAATCCAAGACCTCTGAGCGTCGCACGCCTTCGGGCGTGACCTCGAACGCCCAGGCGAGTATCAGCGCTACCGGGAAGAACAGGATGAGTAGCCCGATGACCACCCGGATTATCCAGTGAGGAGCGCTGAAGGCCGGCAATGCGATGGCGGCGAGCTGAATCAGCAGCCAGGCCGTTACGGCATAGGCCGCCGCTATGCGGAAGATGTGCCGGCGGCGCAGTTCGGAGAAAAAGGAGGGTTTCTCGCTCATGGGGTGGCCGCCGGTTCGGTGGTGCTTGCAGTGGTGACCGGATACTGCTTGAGCAATACCTGGAAGCGCGGGTCCTTGCGCAGAGGGTCCCAGGTCGGGTCGATCCGGAGCAGGGCAGGTGTCACCAGCATTGAGCCTACGCTTCCGGGAGGCATTGTGAGCAGCCGACGGAGCGCGGCAATCGCTTGCGCATCGCCTCCGGTCAGTGTCTGTATTTCTGCCATGACAACGTCGCCCCGGGGCCTTTCGAACGCATCACGTCGCGCAGGAGTGGTCGACATTGCCTGTCGCAGCGACTCCAGCGCGGCCGCCTTGAGGCCAAGGCCGGCTTGGGCATTGGCTCGCGTAAGGAGCACGATGGGTGAATCGGGTGCCGCGTGCGAAACGCTGATCGACTGCGTATACGCAGCCCGCGCTGCATCGCCGTTGCCGGCGAGGCGTTCGGCGAAGCCGAGCAATTGGTAGTACTCGCTTCGTGCCGTTGCGGAAAGCTTTTTATTGCTTGCAAGCGCTGCTCTCAGCAGCCGGATCGCATCGGCGTAGCGGCGGGTATAGAAAGTCTGGTAGATCAAGATCGGAAAGTTTCCCCAATCACCCGGAGGAATCTTGGTGGTTTTCAGGATCTTCCCGGCCTGGGCGAGGTTGCCCTCGCTTTGCAGGATCCAAGCGAGCGCGCGGATGACGGCAGAGTCGTGGGGATGGATTGCCAGCGCCCGCCGGAAGATCTGCCGGGCCTTGTCAAACCGGTGCAGGCAAGCGTAGCTCCAGCCAAGACTGGCCAGCGTATTGACGTTTCGGGGATCGAGCGCCAGTGAGCGCTCCATATAGTCGATCGCACGCTGCCAGTGTCCCTCGCGCCGTTCGACGTAGCCGATGCTCGCCAGCGCATAGGCGTTGCTAGGCGATACCTGCAGAACCTTGCGGTAGCCCTCGAGCGCACTGGCATAGCTGTAAAGGCCGTAGTAGGCATAATCGGCTGCGGCCAGCCGGGTTTCGGTGGCGTCCGGTGCGAGCGCTTGCGCACGGTTCAGTGCCGCTTTGGCCATGGCCAGGCGCGCCGGCGTGTAGTCGATAAGCGTGAAGTGGAGCTGGCTGTCGATCGACGATAGCCGTGCCCAAGCCTGGGCGAACGAGGGATCGAGCTTCACCGCATCCTGGTAGGCTGCCGCAATGCCTAACATCTGTGGGCCGTAGGCACTGGTGTTGGTCTCGAGAGAGAGGCCACGCAGGTAGGCGTCATAGGCGGCCGGGTTGTGGGTGGGCGCTTCCTTCACCCGCTTTTGTTCGGCCGGGTCGAGCGTTGCCTTGAGTGCGGCGGCCACTTTTTCGGCGACTTCGCCCTCCACGCCGAAGACATTCTTTAGCGTGCGCGTGTAGCTTTTGGCCCAGAGATGGTGGTCTGTCCTGGCGTCAATCAACTGCACGTTGATCAGCACCTGGTTCCCCGCCTTCTGTACGCTGCCCTCGAGAAGATTGGCGACGCCCAGTTGCCGCCCGATGGCCTTCAGGTCTTCCGGATGGCTCTGGTAGCGCATCGTCGAGGTGCGCGAAATCACCGTGAGCCCCCCGATCTCGGCGAGCTTGGAGAGGATCAGGTCCTGTATGCCGTCTGCGAAGTAGCCATTGCTCTTGTCAGACGAGAGGTTTTCGAACGGCAGCACAGCGATGGATTTCGCGGGAATGGCCGAAGACGGGGCGGGCGCGAGGGTTTTTGCGGCGACAGTCTGTGAAGCTGTATTGCCGCGGTTGGTCAGGCGCCAGGTCAGCACCCCGACGGCGGCGGCGAGGATGACGATGATGGCGACATTGAGTACTTGCCCTATGCGGCGCCGATTGTGCGAACTGGCTGCCTCAGCGGAACCGGCGGCTTCGGTGCGGCGCACGCCCTCGGGCGTAGCCTCGAAAGCCCAGGCGAGCACCAGGGCGACGGGGAATCCCAGGGCGACGAAACCGATCAGCACGGGCAGGCACCAGGGCGGGGCGTGCAGGGCAGGGAAGACGATGGCGCCGAGCTGGAGGACGAGCCAGCCCGTGGCCGCATACACGGCAGCTATCCGGAAAATATGCCGGCGGCGCAGTTCTGCCAAGAAGGAAGGCTTGTTACTCATGGTGTTGCAATTGTGGCGCTCTTCGAGCTGGATGGATCCACTCGGCGCTGTTTGAGCAGTTTTTGGAAGGCGGGTTCCTTGCGCAACGGGTTCCAGCGAGGGTCAGCCATGAGTAGCGGGGGCGTGATCGGTGCGTCATAAGGGATTGCAAGGAGGTGGCGCAGCGTCTCAATTGCGGGCTTATTCTCACCGAATCGTGCCTCTATTGCAGCAAGGTCTTCGACAAAGTTGGGGCCCAAGGCGGCATCGCTTCGCGGGGAATCCAGAGCTGTGGCCTTGCGACCCGCGGCCAACGCACGTGCTTTGTCCCCTAGCCCGGCCCAGGCTTTTCCGAGCAAGGAGTTCGCGACGGCTTGGCTATAAGGATCCGCCTCGCTCTCTTCCTTCATCAGCTTCTGAACTTCGGTAACCTGGGTGCGGTACAGGACCCGCGCGGCATCACGGTGCCCGGCGAGCTGTTCGGCCCTTGCGAGCATCGGCAGGTAAACGATTTTCCAGTCCGGGTTCAGCGTCGAGGAGGTGCCCACCAATGGACGCAGCAGATGAATGATTGCCGTGTAATCGTGGGCCAGAAATTGTTGTTTCACCGAAATTCGGAACGCCCGGCTCAAAGGGGCATCGGGTTGCGATAGGTCGAGCCCTGCGAGCAGCTTTCCCGCCTCTGAAAATCGGCCCTCCGCTTGATAGATCCAGGCTTTAGTCGCAATCGCCATGGGGTCGCGGGATTTGAGGGCAAGCATCCGATTCGTCAGGCCGAGTGCCTGGCCGAATTCGCGGTCGTCGATGAAAACATCGGCGGCTCGAACCAGGGTGCCGCGGTTCAGCGGGTCGAGACTGACGGCTTTGCTTGAGTAGTGTACGGCGCTGTTCCAATGGCCAAGCGCTTCCTGAACCCGTGCCATGTTGAGCATGACGTCTGCATTGCCGGGTGCCCGCGCGACCGCCCGCTGAAATGCAGGCAGGGCGCCGCGGTAATCCAGGCGTGTCCCGATTCGCAGGAGGCCGACCGCTACCTGGGTTTCCGCCGCATCCGGCGCAAGTGCCAGTGCTTTGTGCAGGGCCTGTTTTGCCAATGCGAGGTGGGCTTGGCGGTCACCGACATGAGACTGGTAAAGCTGGGACTCATCGTTGGCCAGGGCTGCCCAGGCCAGGCCGAAATTCGGATCGAGGGTCACGGCCTGGAGGTATGCTGAGGCCGCGTTCTGGAGGCCGGTATTGGTCGGTCCCGTGCTGAGCAGGGCACGTCCGCGAATATAGGCGTTCTTGGCCGCCGGGTCGGCAGTGGGCGTAGACGCCAGTTGCCGCTTTTCCGGCGCGGTGATCTTTGCATCCAGTGCATTCGCGATTTTCTGGGCAACGTCGCCCTCGACGCCGAATATATCTTGCAACGTGCGCGTGTAGCTTTTGGCCCAGAGGTGACTGTCGTCGCGGGCACTGATCAACTGTACGTTGATCAGCACCTGGTCCCCAGCCTTCTGTACGCTGCCTTCGAGGATTGTGGCCACGCGGAGCTGTCTGGCGATACTGCGAAGGTTCTGCGGGTGGCTGCCGTATTGCAGGGTCGAGGTGCGTGAAATAACCTTGAGGTCGCCGATATCGGCGAGTTTGGTCAGGATCAGGTCCTGCATTCCGTCGGCGAAGAAGGCATTACTTTTATCGGTCGAGAGGTTCTCGAACGGCAGCACGGCGATGGATTTCGCGGGAATGGCCGAAGACGGGGCGGGCGCCCGGGTTTTTGCGGCGACAGTCTGTGGGGCTGTATTGCCGCGGTTGGTCAGGCGCCAGGTCAGCACCCCGACGGCGGCGGCGAGGATGACGATGATGGCGACATTGAGTACTTGCCCTATGCGGCGCCGATTGTGCGAACTGGCTGCCTCAGCGGAACCGGCGGCTTCGGTGCGGCGCACGCCCTCGGGCGTAGCCTCGAAAGCCCAGGCGAGCACCAGGGCGACGGGGAATCCCAGGGCGACGAAACCGATCAGCACGGGCAGGCACCAGCCTGGGGCATGCAGGGCGGGGAAGACGATGGCGCCGAGTTGGAGGACGAGCCAGCCCGTGGCGGCATACACGGCCGCAATCCGGAAGATATGCCGGCGGCGGAGTTCTCTCCAGAAACTCACGACGTCCCCACTTTTTCTTTCCCGGAGTTTAGCTCATGCGCGCCGATCTTGCCCGTATGGCCGAATGTTCAGTGGATCAGCCAGAGCCAGCCAGCAAGCGCGCTCAACGTGATAATCAGCACCGGCGGGGTGAGGGTGAAGCCCCACTTGAGGTAGCGGCCCCAGTTGATGCTTTCGCCGCGGCGGGCGAGCAGGTGCAGCCACAGCAAGGTGGCCAGGCTGCCGATGGGCGTGAGTTTCGGGCCGAGGTCGCTGCCGACGATGTTGGCATAGATAACGGCCTCGCGGACGAGGGGCGTGATATGCGGTGCCTGGTGGATGCCGAGGGAGCCGATAAGGACGGCGGGCAGGTTGTTTACGATTGCCGACAGAAGGGCGGTCAACGATCCGACGCCAATCGTTGCGGCGAACAAGCCGTGGGCAGACAGCCAGTGCACGGCATGGGAGTAGTAGTCCACGAGTCCCGCGTTGCGCAGGCCGTATACCACCACGTACATGCCGAGGCTGAAGGCGACGATCTGCCACGGCGTGTCGTGCAGCACCTTCTTGAGAGAGATGGGGTGCGCCACTTTTCCGCCCGGGCGCAGGCCGAGCCCTAGCAGGGCCAGGGCAGCGATGCCGGTGATCAGGGAGATGGGCACGTGCAGCCGTGCCGTCAGGAAGTAGGCGGCGAGGGCGACGCCGAGCACGGCGAAGCCCGCCTTGAACACGAGCGGATCGCGCACGGCGGAGTGCGGCGCCGGCAGGTGGCCGGTTTCGTAGCGCGAAACAATCCGGCGGCGAAAGCCGAGCCAGAGCACGGCGAGTGTTGCGGCGAGGGCAACGACGTCGACCGGCGCCATGACCTGGGCGTAGGAGTCATAGGTAAGGCCGAAGTAGCGGGCCGAGAGGATGTTGGTGAGATTGGAGGTCACCAGTGGCAGACTGGTGGTATCGGCGACGAAACCGATGGCGACCACGAACACCAGCGCAACGGCGGGGCTGAGGCCCAGCTCGAACAGGAGTGCGAGGACGATGGGCGTGAGGATGAGCACGGCGCCGTCGTTCGCGAGCAGAGCGGTGACCGCCGCGCCGAGCAGGACGAGCAGCACGAACAGGCGCGGGCCCGAACCCTTGCCGCGGCGTGCCACGTGCAGGGCGGCCCAGCGGAAGCTGCCGGCCTGCTCCAGCACCAGCGAGACAACGACCAGCCCGAGGAAGGTGAAGGTGGGATCCCAAACGAGGCTCCATAATCCCGGCAGTCGCTGCCATGGGATGATGCCGGTGAGAAGCATGGCCGTGGCACCGAGCAGCGCCGCGCCGCCGATGCCGAGATAGCGTGGCCTGAACAGCACCAGGACCAGCGTTACGACGAAGATGGCAAGCGCGGGCATGCGCGCAGTGTAAGCGACGGGTGTTCCGCGGGCGCTGGCGGGACCTAATGAACCGGAGCGGATTTATCGCTTGGCTGGATATAGGCCGAGACCAGCTGACGCAGCAACTGTTCGAGGTAAAGGCAGTACTTCTCGATGTAATCGATCCGGCTGTTGTTGTTGCGCAGCCAGGGATTCATGAGAGTGTGGCGCAAGACCAGCAAGCCGTCGGCATCGCGCTCCGGCTGTTCGGGGGCTTCAGTGAACGTGTACGGGGCGATGCCGAGCTCATCGAGCACGCGCCCGACATCGGCCGATCGCAGCATGCGCTTGTAAAGCATGGTCGATGAGCTGAAGAAGGCCCTGGTCTGCAGGGGTATGTTGCGATCGACCCGCAGATGGTTGAACAAACCCTCGGTAAAGTTGTTGGCCATGGCCATCGTGTCATTGCCGGACGGGTTGAAGGCGATGCAGACGAGATTGCTGTCCGGCTCGATGGGAATGGATACGCGGACCCGGTCCTTGATGCGTTCGCGCAACGCCAGCACACGGTCATAAAAATGCTCGGCATCCTGCACGTTCTGGCTGAGCAGCTGGCCGAAATGGTCCCGGTCCAGCGGCAGTACCCGGTGCGTGACGTAAGCGGCGGCCGCTGCCGCGCCCGGCTTGGAGCCTTCGAGGATGTAGGTGCCCAGGCGGCGGAACTTGCGGAAATAGGCCGTTTCGCCATTTTCTTCGGGGGCCGGGCGGCCCAGGTAAGGCGCATCGACCGCGATGAAGTCGACGCAGCGGTGATCGCGGCAGACATAGGCACCGCCCACGCCATAAGGAAGGTATCCCAGCTTGTGCGGGTCGACCGTTGCCGAATCGGTCAGCGCCAGGTCCCGGAAAGCGGAGTAGACGTGTTCGGAAGGGAAGTACTTGAAGGGTTCCCGGCTTTGCTCGTGAGCAGGCATGCTGCCATCACTGTTGCGGAACAGGGTCGCGAGGTAACCGCCCCAGGCAGCATCGGCATGGACCGCGAAGCCCAGCCCCTTTGCATGCCAGCGTTCGCGGGCCGCGACGAGATCGTGGATCGGGTCGAAGGTGCCGTATTCGGTAGTGCCCAGGACGCCGACCACGCAAAGCACGGTCTGGCCTATCATTTTCGCGGCCGCGAGCGCATGTTCCAGGGCTTCGGGGTCCATTCGCATGGAACGGGTGGGAATGCGAACCAGTCCCGATTCGCCGATACCGAGCAGACGCACGGCCTTGACCCAGGAATAATGTGCCGTCTCCGGGACCAGCACGACCGGCGCCGAGCAATGCTTGCTATGCAGGGAGAAGAAGGCGTGGGTCCCCAGGGATTCGATACGCGAGCCGTTGACGGCTCGGTCCAGCGTTGCCCTTTGCGGGGCCGGGACCTCATGGTTGAGGAACTCCAGCCAGGCTTCCCGCGCCTCTATGGATTCGGCGACCGAGAAGTTGTTCAATTCGGCGGGGTCGGATTCGATGACACGCTTGAGAATGCTTCCGGAGGAGGGCTTGACGTGCATGTGCTGCATGCCCGTCTGCAACGCCAGTGGGTAGTACTTCACGGAACGCAGCACTTGCAGGGCCTGATAGTTCGACAGCGTGCCGCCGGCCGTGAGATAACCGAATGCGCAAGGTGACTGGTTCGGGTCGTCGTTGTAACCGATCATGCGCGCGAGCTGCAGGCCGACCTTGACCTCGAGCTCGATCGTGACCGGTGCCGCTTCCTCGCTGACGTTGTTGGGGTTGTAGGGCAAGGTGAGCATCTGGGCCAGCAGGCCGGGGATGAGGGGATCTGAGATCATGTGCCCCATGTAGCGCGGGCTGGAGAGCGGAACCGAGGATTTGAGCGAGGCACTCAGCGCATACAACTCGTCTTTCATCCGCGCGATGAATGCCAGGTTTTCGGGCGAGTGGGCCGATTGCGAGGAAATCGAGGGCGGGTCGTCGGGGTGGAAGTTGCGGCGCCAGTACATGTGGTCCTGCAGATATTCGAGAAGTATGCTCTCGAAGAGCTGATGGTTCTCGGCCTGGGCGCCAATGAACCAGGAGGATGATCCATTTGTTTCCATAGCTACTATTGTTTCCCTGGCGTTTACTGCCGTGTAACTGCGGTTTGTGACAGATCGGTGACGCGGACATGTCGGAGTGCCACCACTGGAAGTTTCCAGCCAATCGAGCAAAGAGGAGGCGCCGGTTGAATGCCCGCATTATCAGTGCCTACTGAATAGTAGTAATTGATCCAGATCAGATGAGCTCGGCACGAACAGTTAATTCCCGGTAATGTTTCCGTGTCGGCTGTCAAATGTCCTTGTGTCCGCGTTCACGCGATAATGTGCGCCGTGAACCCGCAGCAGCCAGTCTTCGCACGTCATGCAAACGTCTGATTTCGACTACGAATTACCCCAGGAGCTGATTGCCCAGTATCCGCTTTCCGAACGGTCGGCCAGTCGCCTGCTGGTGCTGAACAAGGGGGCGGGAGAGTTGCTGGACCGCAGTTTTCTCGAGTTGCCCGGGCTGCTCCGGCCCGGTGACCTGCTGGTGTTCAACGAGACCCGCGTGATCCCCGCACGGCTGTTCGGCCACAAGCCGACCGGCGGACGGGTCGAGTTGCTGGTCGAGCGCGTGGCCGGCGAGCGTTCGGCGCTGGCGCACGGGCGGGCGTCCAAGCCCTTGCGCCCCGGCCAGGAGCTTGCGCTCGAAGGCGGCGGGCGTCTGGTCGTGATCGGCCGCAGGGATGACCTGGTCGAGATCGAATCGCCCGATGAGCCGCTGATGGCACTGCTGCAGCGGGTCGGGCACATGCCTCTGCCGCCCTACATCGAGCGTCCCGACGAACTGTCCGACCGCGAGCGCTACCAGAGCGTATTCGCACGCGTGCCCGGCGCCATTGCCGCGCCGACGGCGAGCCTGCACTTCGACGAGGCCATGCTCGCAGCTTTGGAGGACCGGGGCATCGAGAGCGTGCGCCTGACACTGCACGTGGGCGCGGGTACGTTCCAGCCGGTCCGCGGCGAGGAGGTTTCGGAGCACCGCATGCACCAGGAGTGGTGTGAGGTCGGCCCCGGGGTCGTGAAGGCGGTTGCCGCCGCGCACAAGCGTGGCGGGCGGGTGGTGGCGGTGGGCACCACGGTGGTGCGGGCGCTCGAAAGCGCCAGCGCCCGGGGCGAGCTGAGCCCGTTCAGCGGAGAGACCGAGTTATTCATCACGCCGGGCTACCGGTTCCGTGCGGTGGACGCCCTGATCACCAATTTTCACCTGCCGCGCTCAACATTGCTTATGCTTGTGAGCGCTGCGGCCGGCCGCGAGAAGGTGCTTGCGGCCTATCGCCACGCCGTGGAGGCGGGCTATCGTTTCTTCAGCTATGGAGATGCCATGTTGCTCGAAGTGGATTCCGATGCGCTTTGAATTACTGAAACAGGACGGTTCGGCCCGGCGCGGGCAGCTCACTTTCGAGCGCGGTACGGTCCAGACCCCCGCCTTCATGCCGGTAGGGACGCTGGGCACCGTCAAGGGGCTCACCCCCGAGGAGGTGCGAGGAACCGGGGCCGAGATCCTGCTCGGAAATACCTTTCACCTGATGCTGCGCCCCGGCGTGGAAATCATCCGCGCGCACGGGGACCTGCACGATTTCATGAACTGGCACGGCCCGATCCTGACCGATTCGGGCGGGTTCCAGGTATGGAGCCTCGCCGAGTTGCGCAAACTGAGCGAGGAAGGCGTGAAATTCCGCTCGCCCGTGGACGGCAGCCCGGTCTTCCTGAGCCCCGAGGAGTCCATAGCCGTGCAACGGGCGCTGGGCTCGGACGTGGTGATGGTGTTTGACGAGTGCACGCCGTATCCGGCCACCGAAGGGGACGCGGCGGATTCGATGCGCTTGTCACTGCGCTGGGCCGCGCGGGCCCGCGCGGCTCACGGCGACAGCCCGGCGGCGCTGTTCGGCATCGTCCAGGGCGGGATGTACGACGCCCTGCGGCTGGAGAGCCTGGAGGGCCTGAAGGCGCTCGGCTTCGACGGCTACGCTGTGGGCGGGCTCTCCGTGGGCGAACCCGCCGGGGAACGCGAGCGGGTGCTCGATACGCTGCAGCCGCACATGCCGGTGGATCATCCGCGCTACCTGATGGGCGTGGGACGCCCGGAGGATCTGGTCGAGTCGGTCGCCCGCGGCATCGACATGTTCGACTGCGTGATGCCGACCCGCAACGGGCGCAACGGGCAGCTATTCACCCGCCAAGGCACGATCAAGCTGAAAAACGCCCGCTACCGGGACGATACCTCACCGCCGGACCCCGAATGCGGCTGCTATACCTGCCGTCACTACAGCCTGGCCTACCTGCGCCATCTCAAGGACTGCAACGAGATGCTCGGCGCCCGCCTGGCCACCCTGCACAACCTGTATTACTACCAGCGGCTGATGGCGGGGATGCGCGAGGCTATCTCCGAGGAGCGTTTCGACGGGTTCCGGCGCGAGTTTTACGCCTTGCGCGAGGGCTGTAGCCCCGGGTGAGTCTGTGCCATAATGTGCCGCTGGCGTTCAGTACACATAAATCGAGGTAACCGATGCATTTTCTGATTCCCGAGGCTTGGGCAGCGGGTTCCGGTGCGGCGCAGCAGGCGCCGGGCGGACAGTGGACTTTCCTGCTCCTGATGGTCGTATTGTTCGTGGGGTTCTATTTCCTGCTTATCCGGCCTCAGCAGAAGCGCCAGAAACAGCATCGGGAGATGATCTCGCAAGTCGGCCCCGGCGACGAAATCGTCACCAACGGCGGCATGCTGGGCAAGATCACCGAGGTCGGCGAGCAGTACATCGGGGTCGAAATTGCCAAGGACGTCGTGGTGCGGTTGCAGAAAAATGCCATCGGCGCCGTGCTGCCCAAGGGCACCATCAAACACGGATAAGGAAGAAAGGGATCCTATGACGCGCTTACCGCTCAGGGATGAACGGCAGGAGGCGGCCACCTCATGAACCGCTACCCACTGTGGAAAAACCTGCTGGTCATCGCTATCGTCCTGTTGGGCATAATCTTTTTCCTGCCCAACATCTACGGAGAGGCGCCGGCGATCCAGATCGCGCCGATCAACTCCGATACGTTCCACAAAAGCGCACTAGACCAGGCCACCAGCGCGCTGAAGCAGGCGAATATCGCCTACACCGGCGAGCGCGACGAGGCCGGCAAGGGGGTCATCACCTTCGCCGATACCGATACTCAGCTGCGGGCCACAACGGTGGTCCGCGACGCGCTGAACACGGACGACTACTCGGTCGCCCAGAACCTGGTGCCAGAGACGCCACGCTGGATGCAGGACATGGGCCTTAAGCCCATGGCCAAGGGCCTCGACCTGGTCGGCGGTATTTATTTCCGCCTGCAGGTGGATATCAAGGCCGCGCTCAACCAGGCGCTGGAAAACGACCTGCAGCAGATTCAGACCGAGTTGCGCCAGGCCGATATCCGCTACACGGGCTCCTCGCGGGACAACCAGAACCTGCGCTTCGTGTTCGCCAACGAGCAGATCCGCTCGAAGGCGCGCGAGGAGATCCGCAAGAACTATCCCCAGGCAAATTTCACCGACTACACGGTCAAGGGCAATGCCATCCTGGAGCTGACGCCTTCGCCGGCGCGCCTGCAGCAGATCCGCGACCTGGCCGTCGAGCAGAACGTCTCGGCGCTGCGCCGGCGCGTGAACGAACTGGGCGTGGCCGAGCCGCTGGTCCAGCGGCAGGGCCAGGACGCCATCATCGTCGAGTTGCCGGGCCTGCAGAACGTGGCCCGCGCCAAGCAGCAGCTGGGTGATACCGCCACGGTGCAGTTCCGCCTCGTGTACCAGGGCGCGAACCCGTTCGAGGCCAAACAGAGCGGGCAAATCCCGATCGATGCGCAACTGTATACGCGCAGTGACACCAATCACGAGAACGAACCGGTTCTGCTCAAACGCGAGATTGTGGCTTCGGGGCCGGAGATCACCGACGCCACCAGTGGCTTCGATCAGCAGTCGGGTGGCCCGGACGTGAACGTAACTCTGAATTCCCAGGGCGCCAACCGGATGGGCGACACGACGCGCCACAACCTCGGCAAACCCATGGCGGTGCTCTATATCCAGTACCGCACCGAAAGCCACAAGGTTGACGGCAAGACGGTCACCACGACCAAGAAGATCGAGCGCGTGATCAACGTGGCCACGATCCAGGGCGTATTCTCGAACCGCTTCCAGATCACCGGCCTGACTCAACAGGAAGCGAAGAATCTGGCGCTCACGCTACGCACGCCGCTCGCGGCCCCGATGAACATCGTCGAGGAGCGCACGATCGGCCCGAGCCTCGGCAAGCAGAATATCCACCTCGGCTTCGTCGCCGTGGTACTCGGGTTCCTGCTCGTCGTCGTCGGCATGGCCCTCTACTACAAGGCGTTCGGCCTCATCGCCGACGCCGCGCTGATCATGAACCTGGTCTTGATCGTCGCGTTGCTCTCGCTGCTGCAGGCCACGCTGACTTTGCCGGGTATCGCGGGTATCGTGCTCACGGTCGGCATGGCCGTGGATGCGAACGTGCTCATATATGAACGCATCCGCGAGGAAATGCGCGTCGGTTCGTCGCCGCAGGCGGCCATCCAGTCCGGCTACGAGCATGCGATGGCGACCATTGTCGACGCCAACCTCACCACCCTGATCGCGGGACTGGTGCTGTTCGCGATAGGCACCGGACCCATCAAGGGCTTCGCGGTCACGCTTTCGCTGGGTATCGTGACGTCGATGTTCACGGCGATCATGGGCACTCGTGCCATCGTCAATGCGGTCTTTGGCGGCCGCAGACTCAAGTCGCTACCGGTCTGAGGAGGGCGTCATGGAATTATTCAAACGCCAGACTCACATCAACTTCATGCGGACGCGCAAGATTGCGCTGGCCATGTCGATTGTGGTTTTCGTGGTGGCGATCATTTCCTTGTTCGGGCGCGGCCTGAACCTGGGCATCGATTTCACCGGCGGTGTGGTCGTCGAGGTGAGCTACCCCCAGGCAATGCAGACCCAAACGATCCGCAGCACGCTGCAGAATGCCGGGCTCACCAACTTCGTGGTGCAGCATTTCGGCTCGCCGCAGGACATCATGATCCGCATCCAGCCGCGCAAGGACCAGGTCGCCAAGACCGTCGGCGCGCAGGTCTTCTCCGCGCTCAAGGCGCAGGATTCGAAGGTGGTGGAGAAACAGGTGAATGTGGTCGGCCCGCAGGTCGGCAACGAGTTGCGGACCAAGGGCTACCTGGCCTTGCTCGTCACCCTGATCATGATCTTCATCTACCTGCTGGTGCGTTTCGAGTGGCGGCTCGCCCTCGGCGCGGTGGCGGCGACACTGCACGACCTCGTCTTCGTGGTAGGCATCTTTTCCTTCGTGGGACTGGATTTCAACCTCGACGTGCTGGCGGCTGTGCTCGCCGTGCTCGGCTACTCGGTCAACGACACCGTGGTGGTATTCGACCGGATCCGCGAGAACTTCAAGCGCATGCGCCGCGGCGATTCCATCGAGATCATCAACGCGGCGATCAACCAGACCCTGTCGCGTACGATCATGACCTCGGGCATGACCCTGCTCGTAGTTATCGCACTGCTGGTCGTCGGCGGTCCCTCGTTGCGCGGCTTCTCCCTGGCGCTGCTGATCGGTATCGGCGTGGGCACATACTCCTCGATCTATATCGCCAGCGCCACCGCCTATATGCTGGGTGTCAGCCGCCAGAATTTCGCGGCGAAGAAGAAGACGGCCGCCGAGGACATGCCATAACAAGACGCCGCCAGGCTATCGGACGCAAAAAACGGCCGCTTTCGAGCGGCCGTTTTTATTTCACGCGAAGAGCGCCGACGACTTTTATTGGGGTTTGGCGATGCGGGCCGGAAGATGCGGGGCGAGCGTCTTGACCAGCGCGGCGACGACCTTGAGGTTGCCGGCCACGATATTGCCCCCGGCAATCGGCCAGCCGTTGCGGCCATTGATCTCGCTCGCCAGGCCGCCGGCTTCCTCGATGATCAGGGTGCCCGCGGCGATGTCCCAGGGCTGCAGGTTCAGCTCGAAGAAGCCGTCGAGTCGGCCGGCCGCGGTCCAGGCCAGATCGAGTGCGGCAGCGCCGGCACGACGGACGCCGGCGGTGCGCAACATGACGGCACGGAACATGGAAATGTAAGCGTCAAAGTCGTCCGTCTCGCGGAAGGGGAAACCGGTGCCGATCAGTGCGTTCTTCAGTCCGGGCCGGCTGCTCACGCGGATGCGCCGGTCATTGAGGAGCGCGCCGCGGCCACGCACGCCTGTGTAGAGCTCTTCACGCAGCGGGTCGTAGATTACGCCATGGGTCAGGCGGCCCTTTTCGGCAATGCCGATGGATACGGCGAAGGCCGGGAAGCCGTGCACGAAGTTGGTGGTGCCGTCGAGCGGGTCGATGATCCATTCCACGTCGGCCTTGCCGGCATGAGTGCCGCTTTCCTCGGCCACGATAGAGTGATCGGGGTGGGCCTTGTGAATGGTCTCGATGATGGCCTGCTCGGCCTTGAGGTCGATTTCGGTGACGAAATCGTTACGCCGCTTGGTGTGGACCTGCAGCGAATCGAGGCGACCCATGGAGCGCAGAATGATGGCGCCGGCGTGGCGGGCGGCCTGCACGGCAATGTTGAGGAGAGGGTCCATGAAATTCGCTAAGGCGGCAATTGACTGCACATTTTAAAGCCTTATGCGGCGTGAAACCGGCGGCGGGGCCGTAATGGCCGGCCACCGCTGCCGGATCGGCGTTAGGCACACTAAAATATGATTTTGTCGAAAGCATTGATTCCATGTCAGAGGACATACGCATAGTGCTGGTCGAAACCAGCCACCCGGGCAATATCGGCGCCGCCGCGCGCGCCATGAAGGTCATGGGCCTGCAGCGGCTGGCCCTGGTCCGTCCGCGCTGCGAAGTGGGCAGCGAGGCGCGGGCGCGCGCCTCGGGAGCGGTCGACGTGATCGACAATGCCCTTACGGTGCCGACCCTTGCCGAGGCGCTGGAGGGGGTGCATTTCGTGGCAGGCACCAGCGCCCGGAGCCGTCGCCTGGGGCCCGAAGTCGTGGATTTGCGCGCCGGGGTGGGTGACTGGGCCGCCGGGATCGGTGCCGGGGCCTCCGCCATCGTGTTCGGGCCTGAGCGGACCGGGTTGGACAACGACGCGCTGGATCGCTGCAATGCCCTGTGGCGGATTCCCACCGCCGGGGATTACGCTTCGCTCAACCTGGCCGCGGCGGTGCAGGTAGTGGCCTACGAGCTTCGCCAGGCGCTGGACGGCGGTGTCGCTGGAGTGGCGGAAGAGACGGTCGAGGTTGCGCCGGCCGAGGAGGTGGCGGCGCTTTGCGAACATTTCGGGCGTGTTGCAGGGCGCGTGGACGTCATCAATCCGCAAGCTCCCCGGCTGGGGCTGCGTCGAGTCCAGCGCCTGGCCCGCCGGGCCCGGCCGGAGTCGAGTGAGGTTAAGCTATTGAGAGGATTCCTGAGCGCGGTGGAACGCGCCATCGGCAGCCGCAAGGCTGTCAGCGAGGACAAGAGTTGAATATGCACAGCCCCCACAAGATCATCTACCTGGATTATGCCGCCACGACGCCGGTGGACCCGGCCGTGGTCGAGGCCATGCTGCCGTTCCTGGGCCCGGAAGGCTGCTTCGCCAATCCCGCCTCGGTCAGCCACGCGGCCGGCCGCAGTGCCCGCGAGGCCGTCGAGAACGCACGTGCACAGATTGCGGCTTTGGTCGGCGCGCAACCCGAGGAGATTATCTTCACCTCCGGCGCGACCGAGTCCGACAATCTGGCCTTGCAGGGCGTCATGCATTGTTGCCACGGTGAGAAGGGGCACCTGATTACTGAGAAGTGCGAGCACAAGGCGATCCTCGATACGGCCCATGCGCTGGAAAACGACGGCCATAGCGTGACCTACCTCACGCCCCAACCCGATGGGCGGATCCTGCCGGAGCAGGTGGCCGATGCCATCCGCGACGACACCCGTCTGGTATCGATCATGCTGGTCAACAACGAGATCGGCGTCGTCCAGGACATTGCCGCGATCGGCGCCGAATGCCGCAAACGTGGGGTCCTGTTTCATGTTGACGCGGCCCAGGGGGCGGGCAAGGTGCCGATCGACCTGGCCGATTTGCCGGTGGACCTGATGTCGTTCTCCGGACACAAGCTCTATGGGCCCAAGGGCATCGGCGCGTTCTACGTGCGCAAGTCGCCCGAGGTGCGCCTGGACGCCTGCATGCACGGGGGCGGGCATGAGCGAGGGTTCCGTTCCGGAACGCTCGCCACCCACCAGATCGTCGGCATGGGCAAGGCTTTCGAGATCGCCCGCGAGCAATTCGACGAAGATGCCGCCCATAACCGGGCCCTGACGCAGCGGTTGCGTGACGGACTTATGAAGTTGGGCGGGGTACATGTCAACGGCCCTGACGAGGCTCACCGTGCCGGGCACATCATCAACCTGTCCTTCGACGACATCGTGTCCGACACCCTGCTTTACTTGTTGACGGAAGTGGCGGTCTCGACCGGTTCGGCCTGCAGTTCCGCCTCGCGGGCACCTTCCTACGTACTCAAGGCCATCGGCCTGTCCGACGAACGCGCCCGGTCCAGCTTGCGTCTGAGCGTGGGGCGTTTTACCACGGGGCAGGACATCGACCACGCCGTCGAGCATATTTCCGCAGCCGTGACCCGGCTGCGCTCCATGGCGCCCCGTGCCCGGGCGGGTTGATCCGGAGGTATGCACGAGCCGCCGTTCAGGCCTCTATCCGGCCCGGTACGGGAGCACCTGGCCCATCCCCGCAACGTTGGCCCCTGGCCGCCGGAGCTTTCCCGGTTGGCACCCGTCGCGGGCGAGGCCGGGAGTCGGACTTCCGGCGCCTTCGTGCGCTTCTACCTGGCGCTGGATTCGGGCCACATCCGGGGCGTACGTTATGAGGTTCTGGGCGGCCCTTCGCTAATGGCCGCTGCGTCATGGCTTTCCGAAAGCATCCTGGGCAAGACGGCATACCCCGACCAAGTGCCGCCGGGGCTGGACATTGCGCGCGAACTCGAACTGGAGCGCTCCGAACACGGCATGGCCCTGTTGGCCGAAGACGCGGTCCTGGAAGCTTTGAAACAGGCCCGGACAGACCGCATTTTCAATCCCGAGGCTTGATTCAGACACACACAACCGTTACCATACGCGTCTGCCGTTGCGGGGTGGAGCAGTCTGGCAGCTCGTCGGGCTCATAACCCGAAGGTCGTAGGTTCGAATCCTACCCCCGCTACCAGTTCCGCCTTCGGGCGGGCCATAAAGGGCCTCTCTCGGGAGGCAACAAAAATGGGCCGGTAGGCCCATTTTTATTTTGGGCCTCCGTAATGGCGGGGCAGCAGTCGCGAAAGGCGACAGGGATGGAGTGAAGGATCGTGGCACGGGTGGATCGCAAGGCGCTGATCGAGTGGTTGGAGCCGGAAGTGAACAGCCTCGGCTACGAGTTGCTCGACATCGAGTGGATAACCGGTCACGGTGCGACGTTGCGGTTGTTCATCGATGCCGATACGGGCATTGGCCTGGATGACTGTGCAAGCGTCAGCCGGGCCGTGGAGGCACTGCTGGATGTGCGGGACATGATTCCCGGTGCGTATCAGCTCGAAGTGTCCTCGCCCGGGCCGGAGCGTCCGTTGCGGACGCGCGCGCATTTCGATGCGGTACTGGGCGAACGCATTCGCCTGCAGCTGCTTGAAGAGGGCGGCGCGGTGCGCAAGTTCAGGGGGCGGCTGGTCGAGGTGGAAGGCGATGCGCTGCGGGTCGAGAACGACGAAGGGCAGCGCGTGGTTTTGATGGATGACATTTTGGCGGCCCGGCTTATGCCGGCCGGTGATGAAAAGGCCAGTTCCGGCGGGAAACGACGCCGGAAGGGCCATTGAGGATGTTAAGGCTATGAGCAAGGATTTGTTGATGGTGGTCGACGCCGTCTCCAACGAGAAGGGCGTACCGCGGGAAGTGATTTTCGACGCGCTCGAGGCGGCGCTTGCCTCGGCGACGCGTAAACGTCACGAGGAAGACATCGATGTACGCGTGTCCGTCGACCGCGATAGCGGGGAATACGAGACATTCCGCCGCTGGGCCGTGTTGCCCGACGACGAGGAGGTCGAGAACCCCGACGCTGAACTGCACATCGAGGAAGCTCGCGAGCGTGACGCGCAGGTCGAAGTCGGCGGCCATGTCGAGGAGCCGATGGAATCGATCGCCTTCGGGCGCATTGCAGCGCAGACCGCCAAGCAGGTCATTTTCCAGAAAGTGCGCGAGGCCGAGCGCAAGCAGGTCGCCGAGTTGTACGAGAACCGCGTGGGCGAGCTGGTCAATGGCGTCGTCAAGCGGGTCGAGCGCGGCAACATCTACATCGACCTGGGCGGCAACGCCGAGGCGCTGATTCCGCGCGAGGAATCGATTCCGCGCGAATCGGTGCGCACGGGCGACCGCCTGCGCGGCTACCTCAAGGAGGTGCGCGAAGACGTGCGCGGTCCGCAGCTGATCGTCAGCCGCACGGCTCCGGAGCTGATTATCGAGCTGTTCAAGCTCGAGGTCCCCGAGGTCGGCCAGGGGCTGGTCGAAATCCTCGGCGCGGCCCGCGAACCGGGCGTTCGCGCCAAGATTGCCGTGCGCAGCATGGACCGGCGGGTTGATCCCGTGGGCGCCTGCGTGGGCATGCGCGGTGCGCGCGTGCAGGCGGTCTCGCGCGAACTCAACGAAGAGCGCGTCGACATCATTACCTGGGACGAGAACCCGGCCCAGTTCGTCATCAACGCGATGGCGCCGGCCGAGGTCCTCTCGATCGTCGTCGACGAGGAGCGCGGCAGCATGGATATCGCCGTGGCGGAGGAATTCCTCTCCAAGGCGATTGGCCGCGGCGGGCAGAACGTGCGCCTGGCCAGCCAGCTGACCGGTTGGGAGCTCAACATCATGAGCACCGACGAGGCTGAGCAGAAGAGCGAAGCCGAGGCACAGCGCCTGACCGAGATGTTCAAGACCAAGCTCAACGTCGACGAGGAAGTGGCCAGCATCCTGGTCCAGGAAGGTTTTGCCTCGCTGGACGAGGTGGCCTACGTGCCGGCATCCGAATTGGCCCGCATCGAGGAGTTCGACGAGGACGTCATCGAGGAGTTGCGCAACCGTGCGCGTGACGTGCTCCTGGCCCAGGCGATCGCCTCGGAAGAGGTGGCCGAGACAAGCGGTTTCAACAAGGACATTCTGGATGTCGCCGGCATGACCGGCGAACTCGCCGTGAAGTTGGCCAACGAAGGCGTTGCCAACCGCGAGGCGCTGGCGGAACTGGCCACGGACGAGTTGACCGACCTGACCGGAATGGACCGGGACGAGGCGGCTGCCATGATTATGAGTGCCCGCGAGATCTGGTTCGCGGATGAAGCCGAGTCCACGGGCTCGGACACCGCGGAGACAGCAGAGGCTAAGTAAAAGGAGGTCGGGCGATGGCTGACGTGACAGTAAAAGAGTTCGCCGAACAGATTCATACGCCGGTCGAGCGTTTGCTCGAGCAGCTGGCAGAGGCTGGCGTCGAGGCGGTGTCCCGGGCCGAGGACGCCCTGAGCAGCGAACAGAAAATGCAGCTGCTGGCTTACCTGCGCCGTGAGCACGGCGAGGACGCGCAGGCCGAACCGCGCCGCATCACGCTCAAGCGCCGCAGCGTCAGCGAGTTGAAGATCGCCGGCGGCCAGGGACGGACGAAGACGGTCAACGTCGAGGTCCGCCGCAAGCGAACCTATGTGAAGCGCGCCGCCGTCATCGAGCAGGAGCAGCAGCGTATCGACGCCGCCCGCCGCGAACGCGAGGCCGAAGACGCCAAGCGCGAGGCCGAGGAGAAGGAGCGCCAGGAAGCGATCGAGCGCAAGCGCGTCGAGGAAGAAGAGCGACTGCAGCAGGAAGCCGAGGAACGCGAACGCGAGTCGCGCCGCCGTGAGGAAGAAGAACGCGAGCGTGTCCAGGAAGAGGAGCGCCGCAAGGCCGAGGCCGAGGCGCGCCGCGAGGAAGAGGAGGAGCGCAAGCGCCTCGAGCGCGCGCTGCATCCGCGCCACGGCAAGACGACCGCCACCGGGGCACCGGCGCAGCCGGCTCCGGGTGCGCCCATCTCGGGCGAATTGCATGTCAAGCGCAGCGGCCGCGGACGGCGTCCCGCGCGTGGTGCGGCCGGACGCAAGCGCCAAGCGCGGATCGCGAGCGTAGAGACACAGCACGGCGGGTTCCAGCAGCCGGTCGAGCAGAAGAAAAAGATCGTCGCCATTCCGGAGGCGATCAGTGTCAACGACCTGGCGCAACGCATGGCCATCAAGGGCGCCGAAGTCATCAAGGCGCTCATGGGCATGGGCACGATGGCCACGATCAATCAGGTCCTGGACCAGGATACCGCGGCCCTGGTGGTCGAGGAAATGGGCCACGAGGCCAGGCTGGAATCGCCGCAGGACGTCGAGTCACAGCTGCTGGCGGCCGAGATCGAGCGCGGCGAGGAAAAGACGCGCGCCCCGGTGGTCACGGTCATGGGTCACGTCGACCACGGCAAGACCTCGCTGCTCGACTACATTCGCAGCACCAAAGTGACGTCCAAGGAAGCGGGCGGCATCACGCAGCACATCGGCGCGTATCACGTGAAGCACAAGAAGGGCGGCATCACGTTCCTCGATACGCCCGGCCACGCGGCCTTCACCGCGATCCGTGCCCGCGGTGCGCAATCGACCGACGTGGTCATCCTGGTCGTCGCGGCCGATGACGGCGTCATGCCGCAGACCATCGAGGCCATCGAGCACGCTCGTGCGGCGGGCGTGCCGATCGTGGTGGCCGTGAACAAGATGGACAAGCCCGAAGCCGATCCGGACCGGGTCAAGAGCGAGTTGGCTCAGCATGACCTGGTGCCTGAGGACTGGGGCGGCGACATCCAGGTCGTTCCCGTTTCGGCGCACTCCGGCCAGGGCGTCGACGATCTGCTCGATGCCGTGCTGTTGCAGGCCGAACTGCTCGAGCTCAAGGCTGCACCGGATGGCCCGGCGCGCGGCGTGGTTCTCGAGTCGCGCCTGGACAAGGGCCGTGGTGCCGTGGCGACCCTGCTGATCCAGGAAGGTACGCTCCACCGCGGAGACATGTTGCTGGCCGGCAGCGAGTTCGGGCGCGTGCGCGCCATACTCGACGACAGCGGCACCGCCATGAAGAGTGCCGGCCCTTCGATGCCGGTGCAGGTACTGGGCCTGTCGGGTACGCCCGAGGCCGGTGACGAGGCCATGGTGGTCGAAGACGAGCGCCGTGCGCGCGAGGTCGCCTCCCACCGTGAGAGCCGTGACCGCCAGGTGCGTCTGGCCAACCAGCAGGCGGGACGTCTTGACGAGATGTTCAACCAGATGGGGCAGGACGAGGCCAAGGTGCTCAACCTCATCATCAAAGCCGACGTGCACGGCAGCCTGGAGGCGGTGCGCGACGGCGTGACCCGCATGTCTACCGATGAGGCCCAGGTCAAGATAGTGAGCGCCGGCATCGGCGGTATCACCGAGTCCGATCTCAACCTGGCCATGGCGTCCAATGCCGTCATTCTGGGATTCAACGTGCGTGCCGACAACGTCGCGCGCAAGGCGCAGCAGGAAGGCGGCGTCGACATCCGTTACTACAGCGTGATCTACGAGTTGATCGACGATGTGCGCAAGGCGCTCTCGGGCATGCTTTCGCCCGAGTTGCGCGAGCAGATCGTCGGCCTGGCCGAGGTGCGCGACGTGTTCCGCTCGCCGAAGTTCGGCGCGGTCGCGGGCTGCCTCGTGGTGGATGGTTACGTGCGCCGCGACAACCCGATCCGCGTGCTGCGCGACAATGTCGTGATCTTCGAAGGCAACCTGGAATCCCTGCGCCGCTTCAAGGACGATGTGAAGGAAGTGCGTGCCGGCACCGAATGCGGCATCGCGGTCAAGGACTACGACGACGTGCGCGAAGGCGACCAGATCGAATGCTTTGAACGCGTCGAGGTGGCGCGCGAAATCGAGGCCTGATGAAGAACCCCCATGTGTCCCGCGCCGAACGTGTAGGTGGCGAAATCGCACAGGCATTGGCACGCTTGATCGAACGCGAGTGTGCAGATCCGCGCCTGCATCTGGTGACCGTCACCGAGGTACGCATGTCGCCGGATTTGAAGTATGCGCGGGTTGATGTCTCCAGTGTCGATCCTGCGGCCGACGGGGAGACCGTTATTGCGGCGCTGGCACATGCCGGCTCCCGCCTGCGCCGTAGCTTGACCAGCGAAGTGCGACTGCGGGTTGTGCCGCGCCTGGATTTCCACTGGGACGACCGTGGCGAGCGCCAACAGGCCCTCGAATCGCTCATTTCCCGCGGTCTGCCTCACGACGGGGGTGGACAATGAGCCGTCGCCGGCGTGGGCACCGTATCGATGGCATCCTGCTCCTCGACAAGCCGACCGGGATGACCTCGACCCAGGCGCTCAACCGGGCCAAGCATATCCTCGGCGCTCAGCGTGGCGGGCATACCGGCAGCCTGGATCCGCTCGCCAGTGGCCTGCTGCCATTGTGCTTCGGGGAAGCGACCAAGATGTCGGCCTTTCTGCTTGATGCCGAAAAGCGCTACGCCGTCGAGGCACGCCTGGGCGTGGCCACCGACACGGCAGACGCAGACGGCGAGGTGATCGAGACAGTTGCGGTCCCGGCACTGGACGAGGCGGCAGTCGACAAGGTGCTCGAGCAATTCCGCGGCGGCATCGCGCAGGTGCCGCCCATGTACTCGGCCCTCAAGCACCAGGGCGAGCGCCTCTACTCGTTGGCGCGCAAGGGCATCACCGTCGAGCGCGAGCCGCGTTCGGTGACGATCCATGAATTGAAGCTGACCCATCTGGGCACCGATACCCTGGGCCTGGAAGTGCGCTGTTCCAAGGGCACCTACGTGCGCACCCTGGTCGAGGATATTGCCAGGGCGCTGGGCACCCGCGGGCATGTCATCGCGCTGCGCCGCACCGGCGTCGCCGCTTTCGGGCCCGGAGACAAGTGGGCCACCCTGGAAGAGCTCGAGGCAGCGGAGGCTCCGGAGCAATGGCTCCTCGGCGCCGATGCCGCCCTGCGGGGCTGGCCGGCCGTGACGCTGAGCCCGGACCTGGTGCATTTTTTCCGCCATGGCCAGCCGGTGATGCTGCCCCGGGCGCCTCTCGAAGGATGGCTGTGCGTGTACGACCAGGAGCAGCACTTTCTCGGCGTCGGGGAAGTGCTGGATGACGGCAGGGTTGCGCCGCGTCGCCTGATCAGGGCGGCGGCAGCTTGAGTAAATTGCCCTTTATATCGTAAAATTATACGGTTAGGGTCTTTGAAACGACATAATTGAGCGGAGATTAGCTGAATGTCATTGAACCAGGAAGAGAAGCGCCGAATCATTGGTGAATTCGGTGCCAGCGAAACCGATACCGGCTCCACGGAAGTGCAGGTGGCATTGCTCACGGCCCGCATCAGCGGCCTGGGTGACCACTTCTCGTCGCACAAGAAAGATCACCATTCGCGCCGCGGGCTGCTGAAGATGATCAGCCAGCGCCGCCGTCTGCTGGATTACCTGAAGTCCTGCGACAGGGCCCGGTACCAGCAACTGATCGCCCGCCTCGGTCTGCGTCGCTGAACGCTGAACGCGGCCTGACCAATCATTCCGGGAGTTACTGTGTCTGTAGTTAAGAAAACCTTCGATTTCGGCGGCAAGCCGGTTACGCTGGAAACCGGGCGTATTGCCCGCCAGGCGGACGGTGCCGTCCTCGTTACCATGGAAGAAACCGCGGTCCTCGTGACCGCCGTCGGCCGCAAGCAGGCGGATCCGGGGCGGCCTTTCTTTCCGCTCACTGTCAATTATCAGGAAAAGACTTATGCCGCCGGTCGTATCCCCGGCGGTTTTTTCCGTCGGGAGGGACGTCCCGGGGAGAAGGAAACGCTGACCTCGCGCCTGATCGACCGCCCGATCCGCCCGCTGTTCCCCAAGGGCTTCATGAACGAGGTCCAGGTCGTCGCCACCGTGGTGTCGATGAACCCTGAGATCGACCCCGATATTCCGTCGCTGATCGGCGCCTCCGCGGCGCTGTGCCTGTCGGGGATGCCCTGGAACGGGCCGATAGGCGCCGCTCGTGTCGGTTACCGCGACGGCGAGTTCCTGCTCAACCCGACCTTTACGGAACTGGAAACGTCGGAACTCGACCTGGTGGTCGCCGGTACCGAGGACGCCATCCTGATGGTCGAATCGGAAGCCAAGTGCCTTCCGGAAAAGGCGATGCTCGATGCCGTTTTCTTCGGGCAGGAAGCCTTCAAGTCCGCGATCAACGCGATCAAGGAGCTGGCGGCCGAGGCCGCCAAGCCGGCTTGGGACTGGACGCCGCCGCCCGCGCCCGAGGGCTTGTCCGAGAGGATGGCCGCCGGTTACGAGGCGAAGATCGCCGAGGCTTACCGCGTTACTGCCAAGAGCGAGCGCCAGGAGGCCCTGGGCGAATTGCGCGAGCAGGCAGTGGCCGAGTTCGCCGGCGAAGGCGTCGAGCCCGCGTTCGAGGCAGACAATGTGAAGTCGGAGTTCGCGGGGCTCGAGAAGCGCCTGGTGCGTACCCGCATCATCAAGGGCGAGAAGCGTATCGACGGACGCGGCCAGAAGGACGTGCGTCCGATCAACGTGGAAGTGGGCGTGCTGCCGCGCACCCATGGCTCCGCGCTGTTTACCCGCGGTGAAACCCAGGCCCTCGTGGTCACCACGCTGGGCACCGAGCGGGACGCGCAGCGCATCGACGCGCTGGCGGGCGAGACCAAACAAACCTTCATGCTGCATTACAACTTCCCGCCGTTCTGCGTGGGGGAAACCGGTTTCATGGGCTCGCCCAAGCGCCGCGAAATCGGCCACGGACGCCTCGCCAAGCGTGGCGTGCAGGCCGTGATGCCCGACATGGACAAATACCCCTACGTAATCCGCGTGGTTTCGGAAGTGACCGAATCCAATGGTTCCAGTTCGATGGCCTCGACCTGCGGCACCAGCCTGGCGCTGATGGACGCGGGCGTGCCGATCAAGGCGCCGGTGGCCGGCGTGGCCATGGGCCTGATCAAGGAGCCCGACGCCTATGCGGTGCTCACCGACATCCTCGGAGACGAGGACCACCTCGGCGACATGGACTTCAAGGTCGCGGGCACCGAAGACGGCGTTACCGCGTTGCAGATGGACATCAAGATCGACGGCATCACGCGCGAGATCATGGAAGTCGCAGTGGAGCAGGCCCGCGAAGGGCGCCTCCACATCCTCGGCATCATGAACAACGTCATCGACCGTCCGCGCAGCGAGCTGTCCGAGTGGGCGCCGCGTATCCTCACCATGAAGATCGACCGCGAGAAGATTCGCGACGTGATCGGCAAGGGCGGTGCGGTGATTCGCGCCATTACCGAGGAGACCGGTACCACGATTGATATCGAGGACGACGGCACGATCAAGATCGCCTCCGTAGACAAGGCCGCCGGCGAAGCCGCTCAGAAGCGCATCGAGGACATTACCGCCGATGTCGAGGTGGGCAAGATTTACGAGGGCAAGGTCGTCAAGCTCATGGACTTCGGTGCTTTTGTCTCGATCCTGCCGGGACGCGATGGCCTGGTGCACATTTCGCAAATCTCCGACGAACGCGTGGAACGTGTCAGCGACCGCCTGAGCGAAGGCGATGTCGTGCGTGTAAAGGTGTTGGAGGTCGACAAGCAGGGCCGCGTGCGCCTCAGCATGAAGGCCGTCACGGCCGACGAGGAAAGCTCAGCCTCGGCCTGATCGAGGTCGAAAACCGGAAAGAGAAAGGGCCCGCGCATGCGGGCCCTTGCTTTTGCGTATCCGGACTAGGCGGTCAGATGCCTTTCTGGCGCTCCCTGATCTCGTCCAGCGTCTTGCAGTCGAAGCACAGCGTGGCCGTCGGCCGCGCTTCCAGGCGGCGTATGCCGATTTCGGCGCCGCAGGTATCACACCAGCCGTAATCCTCCGTCTCGACCCGCTTCAGGGTCTGGTCGATCTTGCGCAGCAGCTTGCGCTCGCGGTCACGGGTGCGCAGCTCTAGGCTGAATTCCGATTCCTGGCTGGCGCGGTCGTTGGGATCGGGGAAATTGCTGGCCTCGTCCTGCATGTGATGCACGGTGCGGTCGGCTTCCTCCATCAGGTCGCGCTTCCAGGCGAGAAGCAACTCGCGGAAATGCGCGCGCTGGTCCTCGTTCATGTAGGCTTCGCCCTTCCTGGGCTTGTACGGTGCGATCTGCTCGAACTGGGACAGGACTACCCCTGCCGATCCGGCCTTTTTCCTGCCCGTGGATTTCCTTGCCGTTTTCTTGACGGCGGCGGTGTGCTTGGAACTCATCTTTTTGCTGGTCTTTGCTGTCGCTTTCTTGCGTGCTGAGGTTTTCCGGGTCGCGGTCTTCTTGCGCCCGGCCGTCTTTTTCCGCGTCGTGGTCTTCGCGGTCTTTCGGGTCGTCGTCTTCTTGAGGGCGGCGGCCTTTCCTGACGTCTTCTTCCGCGTCGGAGCATTGGCGGCCGTCTTCTTCTTGCCGGCCGCCCTTTTCTTGCCCGACGTCTTGGCTCGACTTGCCGCCATGAGGACACTCCTGTGACAAACTGAACCGTGGATTTATACCGGAACTGGGCCTTGACTGCAAGTCCGCCGGCGGTATTTCCTGCGGGGGTTGACCTGAGTCAGGAGCGCCCGGATCGGGCTGCAACCGCGGCCGGCTCCAGAACCTCGACCCAGAGCAGCGTGATCCCCGCCGTGGTGGCCGGAAGCAGGAACAGGTTGAGCACCGGCACCAGGGCCATGCAGGCGGCCGCGATGCCGAATCCGAACATGCGCCCGCGCTGGCCGCGGATCAGCTCGTGCTGCTGGGGCCAGCTCATGTCGCGGGCCCCCAGGGGGAAATCGCTCATCATGACCGCGAAGGCCCAGGCGCCGAACAGGAACCACAGCGGCCCGATCAGCACGTTGACCAGCGGGATGAAAAACAGCACTAGGCTGGCCAGGCAGACTGCCAGCAACCACAGGAGCAGGTTCCACAGGCGCGGGAACTGGCGCCAGAAGCCGACCCAGGTCAGGTAGAGCATGTCGCGGTGGATTTCGGGCAGGCGCCCGGTCATGCGCCTTTCTACGGCGTTGGTGAGAGCCATGAAAAAGGGCAGGCCCACCAGGCCCACGACCGCCATGAAGCCGAAATAGAAGCCGAAGGCATAGGCGAAGGCCAGGCCGATCCAGAGCAGCCAGGCCGACCAGGCGAGCCAGGAGGGGAGACGGTGGTCGACCCAGCCCACGAGGCCACTGAAATAGTAGACAGCGACGACCAGCAGGACGACGAAAACGACTACTGACAGAAGCAGGGGGAGTACCGCGTGGCGGCGCAGCCCGGGTTCGGTAATCAGCCCGAGCCCCTCGATTACACAGCGGAAACCGGCTGCGAGCCCTGCCGGGAATCCCTCGTTGACGTTCACGGGAGGATGACGGCCGGGGGCGCGTTCCACTCGGGGTCGCGGTGCTCCGCGATGACTTCGGTGTAAATCCCGCCGCGCACATTGAATGTGGCGCGCAGTCTCAGGAAACGGGGCTCGAGGGCCGAGACGAGGTCCGAGGCGATGCGGTTGGTGACGGCCTCGTGGAAGGCTCCCTCGTCACGGTAGGACCACAGGTAGAGCTTGAGGCTCTTGAGCTCCACGCAATGCTCCGCGGGCACATACTCGAGCTTCAGCTGCGCAAAATCGGGCTGGCCGGTGAGTGGGCACACGCAGGTGAATTCCGGCAAGTCCATGCGAATGGTGTAATTCCGGCCCGGTTCGGGGTTCGGGAACGTTTCCAGAGTTTTTGAAGGGGTGGTCGTCATGGACAATAATTTACACTACTCACCTTTGATGACTCCTGCGGCCCCGGATGCGCCTCAAACGAATCAAGTTAGCCGGCTTCAAATCCTTCGTCGATCCCACGGTGGTCGAGTTTCCCAGCGCTATGGTGGGTGTCGCGGGGCCCAACGGATCGGGCAAGTCCAACATTATCGACGCCGTGCGCTGGGTCATGGGCGAAAGCTCGGCCAAGCACCTGCGCGGCGGCCAGATCGCCGATGTCATCTTCAATGGCTCCACGGCACGCCAACCGGCCGGCTCGGCCACCGTGGAAATGGTCTTCGACAACAGCGAGGGCCGCCTGGGCGGCGAATACGCCAATTGGAACGAGATCTCGATCCGCCGCACCCTCGACCGCGAAGGCGTCTCCAGCTACTACCTGAACGGCACCCGCTGCCGGCGCAAGGACATCACCGATGTCTTCCTGGGCACGGGCCTGGGCCCGCGCAGCTACGCCATTATCGAGCAGGGCACGATCAGCCGCCTGGTCGAGTCCAAGCCCGAGGAACTGCGCGATTACCTGGAGGAGGCGGCCGGCATCTCGCGCTACAAGGAGCGCCGGCGCGAGACCGAGAACCGCATCCGCCACACCCGTGAAAACCTGGAGCGTGTCGATGACCTGGTGGAAGAGGTGGGCAAGCGCCTGGCGCACCTGCGCCGCCAGGCCCGTGCCGCGGAACGCTACAAGGAACTGAAGGCCGAGGAGCGGCGGCTGCGCGCAGAGCTGCTCTCGCTGCGCCTGCGCGCCCTGGAGGCCGAACTCGAGGGGCGCGAGGAACTGGCCCGCCAGCAGAATCTGGCCGTGGAGGCGGAAGTGACGCGCGAGCGCAGCGTGGAGCGCGACCTGACGCGGGCCCGCACTGAGCACGAGGAAGCGGTCGATGCCGCTAATCGCGTGCAGCAGCGCTATTTCGAGTTGCAGACCGAGATGGCCCGCCTGGAAGAGGCTATCGCAGGTGCCCGCCGTGAGCGCGCCCTGGGCGAGCAGCGACTCGCGGCCCTGGGCGAGCAACTGGAAGAGAACGCCCGCCGTGCCTCCGAGGACGCGCGCCAGGCCGCCAACCTGCGTAACGAGCTGGAAAGCCTGAGTCCGCAACTGGAAGAGGCCGAGGCACGAGTCAAGGCGGCACGGGGCAAGCAGGAGACGGTCGAGGCCGAGGCGCAGGAATGCCGCCAGGCGGATGCCGAACATCGCGACCGGCTGGCCGAGGCGCGCCGCATCCTCGCCGTGGCGGAAGCCGAATTGTCCGCCGCTGTCCAGCGCGAACGGGGCCTGCGTGACCGTCTGGCGAGATTAACCGGCGAGCGTGAGCGGCTGGAAGAGCAGGCGCTCGGCAGCGCCAGCGCCAGCGCACGTGCCGAGGTCGAGGCCTTGCATGAGCGCGCCCGGACCGCCGAATCGGCCCTCGAGCGCAGCGAGGCGGAGGTGCTGGGCTGGCGCCAGCGCCAGCGCGAGGCCGGTGAGACCCTGGCGGAGAAACGCCGCGAGCTGGCCACCGCCGAAGGCCGCCTGGAGTCGCTGAACGAGCTTTTGCGTGCCGAGAACCTGGGGCTGGACGCCGATGTCTGGCTCAAGGAACAGGACCTGAGCGATGCCCGCCGGCTGGCGGCCGTGCTCGAGATCGAGAAGGGCTGGGAATGGGCCGTGGAAGTGGCCCTGGGCTCGATGCTGTCGGCGATTACCGTCGGCCAGCTCGACGCCGGCCATTTCGAACGATTGCGGCAGCTGGCTTCCGGCAGCCTGGCACTGGCGGAAACGCGGGACGCGGACAGCCCGCCTCTGCCCGGCACCCTGGCCGCGAAGGTCGCGCATGCCCCCTCGGTGGTGCAGGATTGCCTGAACGCGATCCATGCGGCGGAGGACGCGGCTATGGCTTGGCAGCGCCACCGGGACCTGGCGGCGGGCGAGTCGATCATCACCGCCGACGGGACCTGGCTCGGGCGCAATTGGGTACGCGTGTCACGGCCGCAGACAGATACCCAGGCGGGGTTGATCAGCCGCGAGCGCGAGCGCGAATCGCTGCAGGTCCGCGTGCAGGAGTTGCAGGACGCCGTGTCCCGCGCGGGCGCGGCCCGTGAGGAGGCCGAGCAGGGGCTGCATACCGCCGAGCAGGCACACGTGCAGGCCCGCGGGACCGCGCGTGGGGCCCAGGAGGCCCTGTCGGCAGGCCTGGCGACGGAGGCGGAGGCGGCCGGGCGCGAACGCAGCGCCATCGAACGTCTCGAGGCCATCGGCGGGGAAACGCAGGAAATCCAGGAGTCGCTCCAGGTGCTCGCGGCGGAAAGCCAGGAGCGCGAAGCCTCACTGGCGCAGGCGCGCGAGGCCCTGTCCGGGCTGGAAACGGAGCGGACGGAGTATGAACACCGCCTGGAAGCGGCAAGACAGCGGGTGCAGGCGGCGCGTGAGGAAACCGACGCCACGACGCGTGTGCGCGAGAGCCTGGCCCTGCGCATGGAGTCCCTGCGCGCGCAACTGGCGGCGGGCGAGCAGGCGGCCAACCGTTTGCGCGAGGAGCGCGAGGCCCTGGCCGGCGAGCGTGAACGCCTGCAGAACCAGCTCAAGGAGGCGGACGATCCGGCCGCAAGCCTGCAGAAGGAATTGAATTCACGCCTCGACGCGCATCGCACGGTCAACGAGGAACTGGCACAGGCCCGTGACAAGGCCTCCACCATCGAGGCCCGCGTAAGCGAACTCGAGCACCAGCGCCGCGCGGTCGCCCAGCGGGTCACGGAGTTGCGCGAGAACCTGTCCAGCGCACGCTTGTCGGCGCAGGAGATGAAGACGCGCCGCGAAGGCCTGGTGGAACAGATGGCCGAAATCGGTGCCGATGCCGAAACCGTCCTGGCCGAGATCGAGGCAGCCGCCAACGTCGCCGACTGGGAAGAGCGGCTGGAAGCCGTCACCGGCCGCATCCAGCGATTGGGCCCGATTAACCTGGCGGCCATCGACGAGTGCGCGGCCGAGGCCGAACGCGAAGACTACCTCAAGCACCAGCACGCGGATCTGTGCGAGGCCCTGGAGACGCTGGAGACGGCGATCCAGAAGATCGATCGCGAAACGCGCGCCCGGTTCAAGGAAACCTTCGACCACGTCAATACGCGCCTCAAGGAGCTGTTCACGCGCCTGTTCGGCGGCGGCCAGGCCGCCCTGGTACTGACCGGCGAGGAGTTGCTCGACGCCGGCGTGGTGATCACGGCCCGTCCGCCGGGCAAGAAGAACGCGACGATCCAGATTCTTTCGGGCGGGGAGAAGGCGCTGGTGGCCGTGGCCCTGGTCTTCGCCATCTTCGAGCTGAACCCGGCGCCGTTCTGCCTGCTCGACGAGGTGGATGCGCCCATGGACGATGCCAACATCGACCGTTTCTGCCAATTGGTCAAGGAAATGTCGCAACGCATCCAGTTCGTGCTCATCACCCATAATCGGAACACGATGGGCGTGTGTAACCAGCTGATCGGCGTCACCATGCAGGAGCCGGGCGTATCACGCCTCGTGGGCGTGGATATCGACGAGGCAGAACGGTTGGTCGGCTGAGGCAAGCTGATGTGGGGTCTGCGGCTCATACTGATCCTCCTGGGCGTGGCGTTTATCGCCGGGGTGTACTACTACACGCGGCGCCACCCGCCCCGGTCGCGCAAGGACGCCGCGCCGCAACGCACCGAGCCGACGATGCGAATCGATGCCCCCCGGCGCCCCGTCATGCGGGCCCAGGCGCCGGCCCGGCCTGCCGCGCCGCCACTACGCGAATCCCGCGAGCGCGGGCAGGAAACGGCGGCTAACGGGCCGGGCCCGGCTGTGCCGGACGGGCCCGGGACGGGCGAGGCTGAAAAGGCCGTGCCGGTTCCCCGCGAAGAGCTCGTTTTTTCACTGGCGTTGCGGCTCCCCGGCGAGGGCATTCCTGCCGAGCGCCTGCTGCACCAGTTGCAGCGGCTTGGCCTGATTCTCGACGACCGGCATATCTATCACCAGCCCGGGCCGGAGGCCGAATCCGTGTTCAGCGTGGCCAACCTGTTCGAACCAGGCGTGCTCGATCCGTTGCCGGCCGGTTCGATGTTGCAGGGATTGAGTTTTTTCTTCATGGCCGAGCCTTCGCCGGCGACGGGCAACCGTTTCGACCGTATGCTGGGCACCGCCTACGAATGTGCGCGTGCGCTGGGCGGCCAGTTGGAAGACATGAACCACCGGCCGCTGACAGCGGCACGGGAGCTGGAGTTGAAACTGGCGGCGGTGGGAGCTCGCAGTGACTGAAAGCAAGGGGATTCCGGCGGCGGCACGCAAAAAGATCGACAAGTTGCGCGAGGCCATCGACGAGCACAATTATCGCTACTACGTGCTCGATGCGCCTACGATTTCCGACGCCGAGTTCGATGTCATGCTGCGGGAGTTGCAGGATCTCGAGCAGCAATATCCCGACTCGATAACCCCGGACAGTCCCACGCAACGCGTCGGCGCACCACCGAGCACGGCGTTTACCGAGGTGGTCCATGCCGTTCCGATGCTGTCGCTCGCCAACGCCTTCGACCGGCAGGAAGTGGTTGACTTCGACCGCCGCCTGCGCGAGCGGATCGGCGCGGACGGCGACCTTGACTACATGTGTGAGCCCAAGTTCGACGGGCTCGCGGTATCGCTGCGCTACGAGTCGGGGCGCCTGGTGCAGGCGGCAACGCGCGGAGACGGCACGACCGGCGAGGACGTGACCGCAAACGTCCGCACGATCAAGGCGATCCCCCTGAGCCTGCGCAAGAATCCGCATCCCCCGAAATTGCTGGAAGTGCGGGGCGAGATACTGATACCCATTGCGGGTTTCGAAGAGCTTAACCGGCAAGCCGTGGAAAAGGGCGAGAAGGTGTTCGTCAATCCCCGCAACGCGGCAGCGGGCAGCCTGCGCCAGCTCGATCCCGCTGTCACGGCCACTCGGCCGCTGAGTTTCTTCGCCTATGGGGTCGGCGAAGGGCAGGACAGCGTCGGGGTCGAGACCCAGAGTGCGCTGCTCGACCGGCTCGCCGAATGGGGGTTCCCGGTCGCGAGACAGCGGGCATTGGCCAAGGGCGTCGAGGGTTGCCTGCGCTATTACGCGCGCATGGGCGAGGCCCGCGGCGCGTTGCCTTTCCAGATCGACGGCGTCGTCTACAAGGCCAATCATTACAGGCAGCAGGAACAGGCGGGATTCGTCGCCCGGGCGCCGCGCTGGGCGATTGCCCACAAGTTCCCCGCCGAAGAAGCCACCACGGTCCTGCAGGCGGTGGAATGGCAGGTCGGACGAACCGGCGCGCTTACCCCGGTGGCACGCCTCAAGCCGGTCTTCGTGGGCGGGGTCACGGTATCTAATGCCACCTTGCACAATCCCGACGAAATCGCGCGCAAGGACATCCGGGTCGGCGACACTGTCGTGGTGCGCCGCGCGGGGGATGTCATTCCCGAAGTCGTGTGCGTGGTCACGGAAAAGCGCCGCCGCAACGCCCGCGCTATCGAAGTGCCGGAGAAGTGCCCGGTCTGCGGATCCGACGTCGAGCGTCGCGACCTGCGGCCGGCCCGCAAGGACACGCCCGGGGAAATGGCGGCCGTACCTTATTGCAGCGGCGGCCTGTCCTGCCCGGCGCAGCGCAAGGAATCGCTGCGCCATTTCGCTTCGCGCAAGGCCATGGATATCGAAGGGTTGGGGGACAAGACCGTCGGCGAATTCGTGGACGACGGCCTGTTGACCGACGTCGCCGACATTTACCGCCTGCACGAATACCGCCAGGACCTGGAGCAGCGCGAGGGTTTCGGCGAGAAGTCGGTCGGCGAGCTGCTGGCGGCGATCGAGCGCAGCAAGGAGACGACCCTGGCCCGGTTCCTCTACGCGCTGGGTATCCCGGAGGTGGGCGAGGTGACCGCCAAGGCCGTGGCCGCGTCCCTGCGTACGCTGGATGCGATCGGGGAGGCGGCGCTCGAGTACGAGCACGGCTGTGCGAAGCTGCGCAAGCAGGGCGTTTCCGAGCATCTGTTCGGGGCCCGGCTCAAGGATTCGGCCCTGTTGCGGATCGAAGGCGTGGGCGCCGGCGTCGCGGCCTGTGTCGCGCACTTCTTTGCCCAGCCCCGCAACCGCGAGGTCATCGAACGTCTTGTCAAGGCCGGCATCCACTGGCCCGAGGCTACCGCGGCGGCAGAGGGTCCGCTGACGGGCAAGACCTTCGTGCTGACAGGAACCCTCGCAGCCATGACCCGCGACGACGCGAAGGAGGTCATCGAGCAGTTGGGCGGCCGGGTGACGGGTAGCGTGTCAGGCAAGACGGATTACGTGGTCGCCGGTGCCGACCCGGGTTCGAAACTGGCCAGGGCCGAGAAGCTTGGCGTCACGGTTCTCGACGAAAAAGAATTCAATAAATTGATTGATAAGACATAAAAAAAGGAAATGAAGAATGTTGCTCACTATCCGCCGGCACGGTGTTATACCTATACAAAACACGCTCCCTGTTTTGTGCTAGTATCGAGCCGTTTTGTGACAACGGATACCAAGTACGGAAAATCCGCGACGCAAACCCGCCGGGGAGAAATGTCGGGACTTCTGTAATTCAGCGGCGATCTGCATCTGTTGTACGTACGGCTATCGCTGCAATTCCAAGCAAATGGAGGGACTATGCGTCTGACGACCTGTTTGCTGGCCGGTGCACTATGCGTGACGCCGGTCAGCGCCCTGGCTGGCGATAACGGCCAGGCGGCCCATGGCCTGCACCTGGACTGGCTCAACAAGAGCGTGAGCCCGAGCCGGAACTTCTACAAGTTTGCCAACGGCGATTGGCAGAAGGACAATCCGATTCCCGCCGCTTACTCGCGCTGGGGCATTTTCGGCATCCTGTATGTTGAAAACCAGAAGCGTGTTCGCGGGATTATCGAGGCCGCCGCGGCGGACAGGAACGCGAAGGCGGACAGCACGACGCAGAAAGTCGGCGATTTCTATGAGAGCGGCATGGACATGAAGGCCATTGACGCCGCGGGCATCAAACCGCTGGCCCCCGTATACAAGCGCATCGAGGGCATCACATCTCTGTCCCAGTTGCAGTCCGCCATCGCCTATCTGCAGGACATCGGTGTCACGACGCCCTTTGCGTTCGGCTCGATGCAGGACTTGAAGGATTCCGGCAAGGTTATCGCCGACGCCTACCAGAGTGGCCTCGGCCTCCCGGACCGCGATTACTACCTGAAGCAGGATGACAAGTTCAAGCAAATCCGCGCGGCCTACCTCAAGTACATTGCCGGCATGTTCGAACTGCTCGGTGACAGCGGCAGCAAGGCGGCGTCCGAGGCCAAGACAGTGATGGGCATCGAAACCCATCTGGCCAAGGCGCAGATGTCGCGGGTCGACCAACGTGTCCCGAAAAACACCTACCATGTGATGACACTCAAGCAGATGGATGGCCTGACGCCGAACATCGACTGGCAGGCGTATTTCGCGGAAATCGGATTGCCGAAACTGGGCAGCGCCAATATCGGCATGCCCGATTACTTCAAGTCGCTTTCCGCAGACCTGAAGAGCGTGCCGCTGGCGGACTGGAAGACCTACCTGCGTTTCCATGTCGCTGACGATTTCGCGCCCTATCTCTCCAAGCCCTTCGTTGACGAGCATTTCAAGATGTCTTCGGCGATCACCGGGGCGAAGGTCTTGCGCCCGCGCTGGCAGCGCGTCGTGTCGGCGGAAAACAGTGCCCTCGGCTTTGCCATTGGCAAACTCTACGTGCAGAAGTATTTCCCGCCGTCTTCGAAGAAGGAAGTCCTGACGATCCTGCACAGCATTCGCCACGCGCTAAAGACGGATCTGGAGACGCTGTCGTGGATGTCGCCGGCCACGCGCAAGGCAGCGATCAAGAAGCTCAGCCTGATGGGCGAGCGAATCGGGTATCCGGACAAGTGGCGCGACTACTCCAAGCTTGCCGTGATGCAGGGCCCTTACGTGGCCAACATCATCAATTCCAACAAGTTCGAGAACCAGCGGGACCTGGACAAGATCGGCAAGCCCGTGGACAGGAACGAGTGGTACATGACCCCGCAAACGGTGAATGCCTACTATGATCCGTCCAACAACAATATCAACTTCCCGGCCGGTATCCTGCAGCCGCCGTTCTTCGATCCCAAGGCGCCGCTCGCGGTCAACTACGGCGCGCTCGGCTTCGTCATGGGGCACGAGATGACCCACGGATTCGATGACCAGGGCTCGCAGTTCGACGGCCACGGCAACCTCAAAAACTGGTGGACCGCGCAGGACAAGAAGAAGTTCGACGAGGCTACTGCTTGTATCTCCGATCACTTCTCCAAGTATCCGGTCGATGACGACCTGCACGTGCAGGGCCATCTGGTGACGGGGGAGGCCACCGCGGACCTGGGCGGCCTGACCCTGGCCTGGCGTGCCTTCCATGCCTCGCCGGCCTACAAGAGCGCAAAGGCCATCGACGGGTTCACCCCGGACCAGCAGTTCTTCCTTGGCGCCGCGCATGTCTGGGCAAGCAATATCCGCCCGCAGGCCGAGCGTGCGCAGGTGACCACGGATCCGCATCCGCCGGCCATCTATCGGGTCAACGGTACGCTGGCGAACATGCCGCAGTTCCAGAAGGCCTTCCATGTGCCGAACGGCAGCCCGATGGTCAACAAACATCGTTGCAAGATCTGGTGATAACCGGCCGGGCCGGACAAGAGCGGCGGGCCATCCGGCCCGCCGTTTTTTTACGTCCGGTTCAAGGCTTGTAAAGCCCGCTCACCCAGGCAAATAGTTCGCGCTGGGCGGGCGTCGTGTCTTTCAGGTCCGACAGGGCCTGGTGCAAATCCCCGAGATTCTTCGCCGTGTCGATGTCGGTTAGGGTCTGCAGGCATTCGAGACGCCCGCTATTCGCCAATGCGGACCGCAGTGCTTCAGCGGTGCCGGCCGTGGAATAGGGCACCTTGCCCCATATCTCGTGCCTGATCGGATGATTGCTTCCGAAAAGCCAGAATCCGCCGTCACTGGCTGGCCCCAGAACATGGTCCACCCGGGATCGTAAGAGCGTGTCCACGGCATCGTGGATCAAGGCGGGAGTGATCTGGGGAATGTCAGCGCCGATCATCAGGGCAGAGCCGTGTTTTTCCTGGAGCAGGGCATGCACCCGGTACAGGCGTTCGCCCAGGTTGCCGGCCCCCTGGGCGACACAGGGGAAGCCGCCCCAGCTCGCATAGGCAAGCGGTTCGTCCTCGGCCACGGCCCAGTAGAGTTGGATCGAATCCCCGCAGGCAGTCGCGACCTCGGCGGTTGCCCTTGCCGCCAATTGATGGAAGCGGATGGCGGCATCTCTACCTATGCCGCGGGCCAGTCGCGTCTTGATGGGCGAGAGGCCCGGTGTCTTGACGAAAACGGCAAGCGCGGGGGGCATCAGCCGGGTTTGCGGAGTGTGCGCCGGGCCGCCGCCGCCTGGGAAAAAGTCAGCCTGATGTGTCGAAGTGTGACATGCAGCCAGCCCAAGTCGGCATACTTTCGGGCGCTGGTCGCCAGCGGCGCGCCGATGCGTTGCACGGGAAGGCCCCGGCCGTGGGCCCGCCACACGAAGTGATGATCCTCCCCGCATCGGAGAGACTCGTCGAAGCCGCCCAGCGCTTCGAAGCGGGATCGTTTGAGAACCAGCCCCTGGTCGCCGAATGGCAGTCCCCACCAGCGCGAGCGCAGGTTCGCACCCCAGGCATTCAGGCGGCAGAGCCGCGGGCCATCGTTCCTGAATCGAAGGTCGAACCAGCCAAGCGCGTCTTTTGGCCGCTTGATGAACTCTTGGAGCGCGGGAAGTGTCTGCGGCAGCAGGCGGGAATCGGCATGCACGAACCACAGCCAGTCGCCGCGTGCCACGCGGGCGCCGAGGTTCATCTGGCGTGCGCGCCCGCCGCCGTTGACATATTCGCGCCAAGCGAGGTTCGCGGGCCAGGGCGACGGGCGCTGCAGCGTAGCATCGCGCGGCTTGACGATGATGATTTCGCTGTTGTCGGATAGCCCGCGAAGTTGCCCGAGCAGGCCGTTGGCCTGGTCCTCGTGGGGGGCCAGCGGGACAATGACCGAGAGCGGGTGCCCCTGTATGACAGGGTCGACCACGGTCAGCGGGCCACGTCAGGCAAGGGCGCCCCCGCAGGAGCTGCCGGCGCCCGCGGTGCATCCATAGCAGTGATCGCGGAAGGCTATGGGTTCCCGGTCGGCCTGCTCCAGGGACGTGATGTCCCACAGGCTGCGGCGTCGGCCGCCGAGCGGCAACTCGAGTGCCTGGTTGAAATCGCAGTCATAGAGTTGGCCGTCCCATCCTACCGAGAGCAGGTTGCGGCACATGATTCCTTCCGCCGCCCTCGGGTTGAAGGCATCGAGCAGGGTATGCATGTAGGTTTCATACTGCCCGCTGAGCTCCAGTTGGTGCAGGAAGCGCTTGATGGGCATATTCGTGATCGTATAAAGATGATTGAAAACGATGCCGAAATGCTTGCTCAGCTCCTGGCGGTAAGTTTTTTCCAGCTGGTTCTGGGCCGGTGGCAACGAGGGTCCCAGCGGGTTGTAGACGAGATCCAGTTCCAAGACCGAGCCGGGTTGCCCGTAGCCGAGCCTGTTTAGCGTCTGCAGTGCCTCGATGCTGGGATTGAATACATGCAGGCCGCGTTGCTTTTCCACGTTCACCTGGGTGTAGCAGGGCAATGAGGCGACGATCTGTACACCCTGGTCGGCAAGGAATCGAGCCGTGTCTTCCTGGCCTTCCCGGAACAGCACGGTCAGGTTGCAGCGGTCCATGACTGTCTTGCCGAGTTTTCTGGCTTCGCGGACAAGCGTCCGGAAATGGGGATTGAGTTCGGGCGCGCCTCCGGTGATGTCGACGGTGTGCACGCCGGGGGCGGCCGCCAGCAGTTCGAGCAACCGCTCGATCGTGGCCCATTCCATGATCTCCGTGCGCTTCGGCCCCGCTTCCACGTGACAGTGCCGGCATGCCAGGTCGCAGAGCTTGCCGACGTTGACCTGGAGTATCTCCAGAGGGGTACGCCTTGGCGCGAGGCCATGCCTGCGCAGCGTTTGCGCGAAAGGCGTCAAGGCTTCCAGGGGGCTGGGCCGGGCCGGTAAATTCATGTTCGAGACCTCCTGCCGCGAACAAGGGGTGAGAGCGGTAATAAACTGCGGCGTCGCCAGCCATGATAGCGCTCGATCAGGCGTAATACCCTTTCCGGTGCGTGTTTGCGCTTCCAGGCACCCGCCGTGTACTTGTTGGCTTCGCTCCAGGTTGGGTAGGCGTGGACGACGCTCAGCAACTTTCCGAGCCCCAGCCGGTACCGCATTGCCAGGGCGAATTCTGCCAGCAATTCTCCGGCGTGTTGCCCGACGATGGTGGCGCCGAGTATGCGGTCTTTGCCGGGTACGGTCAGGACCTTGACGAATCCCAGTGCCGAGTTTTCAGTCAGTGCCCGGTCGAGGTCGGACAATTCATAGCGCGTGACTTCGTACTCGATGTCGCGCGCCAGCGCAGCGTTTTCATTGAGGCCGATTCTGGCTACTTCGGGGTCGACGAAAGTCACCGCGGGCACCAGGGAATGATCCACCTTGAGACGGGGCAGGGGGGCAAACAAGGCGTTGACCGTTGCGTGCCAGGCCTCGTGCGCGGCCGCGTGCGTGAACTGGTAAGGGCTCGTGACATCCCCGCAGGCATAGATATTGGGATAAAGGGTCTGTAGGTAGGCATTGGTTTCAACGGTGTGGGGCGCGGGTATGCCCAGCGCTTCGAGCCCGAAGCCTTCGGTACGCGGTTTGCGGCCGACGGCCACCAGGAGCGTGTCGAAGCCGAGGCGGACCTCGTTTCCGTCTTGTGCGCAAACAAGTACCCGGCCCTCGGGCGAGTCCTCGATCCGCAAGGCCTGGTGGTCGAGCTGAAGATCGACACCATCCCCGCGTAAACGCCCGGCGACAAAATCGCTGACTTCGTGATCTTCCCTGAGCAGCACCCGGTCCGCCATTTCAACCTGGGTCACGTCGCTGCCCAGTCGACTGAATGCCTGGGAGAGTTCGCAGCCGATGGGGCCGCCGCCCAGGACGAGCAGCTTGCGGGGCTGGCGGCTGAGCGACCAGAGCGTGTCCGAGGTGAAATACTCGCATTCCGCCAATCCGGGTAACGGGGGGATCAGCGGCTCGGCGCCTGTCGCGATAATGATCGCACGCGTACTCAATTGCTCGCCCTCGATGTCCACCGTCCATGGGTCGAGGATCCGGGCCTTGCCCAGGCGAACGTCCACGCCCATGTTGCGATAGCGTTCCGCTGAATCGTGGGGCGCAACGCGATTGATGGCGTCCTGGACCTTGCGCATGACGGCGGCGAAATCAACGGTTATGTCCCCCGTGGCGATGCCGGATGAACCAGCTGCTCTTGCCTGCGTTGCAATGCGGGCGGCATGGATCAGGGCCTTGGACGGTACACAGCCGGTGTTCAGGCAATCTCCGCCCATGGCCCTTTCCTCGACCAGCGTTACCCGGGCCCGGAGAGTGGTGGCTACATAGGCGCTCACCAGGCCGGCAGAGCCGGCGCCAATGACCACGACATTGCGGTCGAAGCGTTTTGGAGGCTGCCCCCGGTGTAAACGCATGCCCAGGATCCGTCAGCGTCTAAGAGGTTTGATGTTACTGGCAAGCGAAGCTTTTTGATAGTGCCCGGAGCTGAACCTCATGCGGTTTACGGGGGGTTCTAGTCAAATTATCGCTTTTTCAGGTGAATTCCTTAACGACGTCGGCCGAAAATCCCTATTTAATTTAATCATGTGGATCGGGCAGTCATTTTCTGATCCGTGTCAAGGGAAAATTCAAGCAAGCTGACAAAGATTGTCAGGCATTGCCATTTTTTGTCATGTAGGACTAGGCCTACCCACCGGGATGATCCGTGCCAAAATCAAGTGTTTCTTAAGCTATTGAAAATTATATTTATTTTTATTTCTTTCGATAATCTGCGTTTTTGGCACGGTTTTTGCTGCTAGGTGGGTGAGGTGGCTCAATTGGCTATCACACCAGGGGGATCGAGATGCCAGCTTATTCGAAGGGGAATGTGCCTCCAGCCATTCCGGTCAAGCCGAAGACATTCGTAGAACGTCGGCAGGGGCCGATGGACCGCAGGGTCGCGGATCGACGGGTAACCGTGGATCGCAGGGTCTCGGTCGTCTCCGACAGGCGGATTTCGATCAGTGCCGACAGGCAGCATCCCGCAGACGCGCTGGTGTTGCCTGCCAATGTGCAACCGACCCGCGCGAAGCCGCCGCAGGGAAATGGCGAAGCAATACAGCCGGTGCAAACGACTGACGGCAAGGCGCCGGCACCTGACAAAGTTTCTAATCCGCGCCGGTCGGGACCGGTAGTGATCGATGCGGTTGACGTGGATAAATCCCGCCGGGTTTATCGCGTCAAGCCCGAAGTGTTCGTGGATATCGTGGATCGCCTGAACCTGTCGATGGTCATCCACTACCAGAAGCGCCAGGGGATGAATATCTATTTCATCCAGTTCGAGGGCGGGGTGGTCGAGACGCAGACGTCCAACCGGCTTTCCATGCTGGATGTATCGGAGCAGGAGATGGAAAAACCCGCCGCCGCCGATGCCCGTGAAGAACGCGCTCGCCCGGCAGCTCCAGCCGTTGTTCCCGGAACCTCCGTGGACCGTGGACCCGTGAAAGGATCTCAAGCCCGTGCGAATCAGAAGGAGAATGTAATGGCTTCTAAGAAGAAGCAGCCATTAATGGAATATCACACCGAAGAAGGGTATTACGTCACGGAGTGGTGGAACAGTCCCGATGATCCGGCCCTTTCGGTCGCCCGCATTCGCATCGAGCCCGGTGCGCCGACGAGTGCATATGCATTGCATGGCATCACCGAGCGGTATCTTTTCCTGACCGGGCATGGCATTGTGGAAATCGACGAAAGGCAGTACGAAGTGGGTCCGGGCGATGGCCTGCTGGTGAAGGCGGGCGCCCGCCGGCGCATCACCAACCGTGGTGACCGGGACCTCGGATTCCTCGCTATCTGCCGGCCGCGCTTCAGCCGGCTGAGCGACGAACCCATGCAAAACAAGTTCGTGAAGCTTGCCTGAGACCCGTAAGATCAGGCATCCCGGAGGACAGGAGCAGAGCGTGAAAAACCGGCCCGATAGCAAAAGCGGAAAAAGCGGCCTCTGTCAGGGGCGGCAAACCTAGTCCGCCAGAGTGGTGTGGCGGATAATCCGGCCGCCTCCCAGACAAACATCACCCGCGTAGATAACGGCGTATTGGCCGGGCGTAACGGCTTTTACAGGCGTTCCAAAATTGAGGTGCACTACGCCATCCGCCCGTTCGAGCGTGGCTGCAACCGGCTTTTGCCGGTAGCGTACGCGGACCTGCACTTGTGCGGGTACCGGCGGCGGTTCGCCGGCGATCCAGTGCACGCGGTCGGCTTCGAGGTGCGTCGAGAGCAGGCGCGGGTGCTCGGGATCCTGGGCCGCGATCAGCGCCTTGCGCCCGAAATCCTTGTCCACGACATACCAGGGCGCGTCGGCGGCGTCGGGCCTCCCACCAATGCCGAGGCCGCCACGCTGGCCAAGGGTGTAGAAATGCAGGCCCCGGTGTTTGCCGAGCACCGCGCCTTCCGGTGTCTCGATAGGGCCCGGCTCGGGCGGAAGGTATTCGGCCAGGAAGTCCCTGAAGGGGCGCTCCCCGATGAAGCAGATGCCGGTCGAGTCGGCACGGCTGAAATTGGGCAAGCCGATCCGGCGTGCAAGGTCCCGCACCTCCGGCTTGGTGAACTCGCCCAGTGGAAACAGCGTGCGCTCCAGGGCTTCTCCGGAAACCGCGTGCAGGAAGTAAGTCTGGTCCTTGTTGTTGTCGGCAGCGATGAGCAGGCCCGGACGCCCGTTGATGTCCCCGCCGCGCGCGTAATGTCCGGTGGCAATGGCGTCGGCCCCCAGGCGGCGCGCCCAGCGCAGGAAAGCTCCGAACTTGATGAAGCGGTTGCAGAGAATGTCGGGGTTGGGCGTGCGCCCGGCGCGGTACTCGGCCAGAAAATCCTTGAAAACCTGCGCCTCGTAGTCGCGGGCGAAATTGATCCGGTGCAGTGTGATTCCGAGATGATCGGCGACGGCGACCGCGCTGGCCTCGTCCTCCACCCGGGTACAGTAAGCATCGTCGGCTTCCCAGTTGGTCATGTGCAGGCCTTCGACCCGGTAGCCGGCTTCCATCAGGCGCCAGGCTGCCACGGCGGAATCGACGCCGCCGGACAGGCCGACCATGACAAGCGGGCTTTCCCTGTTCATACGTCTATCAGGGTGCTGATGACGTCCAGCGGGTAGCGGATGCCCGTGAGGTGTTCCTCGAACGAGCGCACCACGAGGGGGCTGCGCAGCGGGGTGCCGGGCGTCCTGAGCTGCTCCAGGCTCAACCACTCGGGGCCGATGATGCCTTCGTCCAGGGGCGCACGGGGGACATGCCCCGGGCAGTGGCCGATGATGTTGATCCGCAGGAACGTTTCGCCATTCTCGGGCTTGCGCCACAAGTAGACGCCACCCAGCGAACAGGGTGCGAACAGGTAACCGGTTTCTTCCCGCACTTCGCGGATAACCGCATCGACCGGGGATTCACCGTCCTCGATGTGCCCGGCCGGATTATTGATCTTTTCCACGCCCTGGATGTATTCGCGCACGACGAGATAGCGGCCCGCGTCCTCGACGACGGCGGCTACGGTCAGGTGGGGCATGAAGTCGCGATCTTTCATCCGTTCAGGGCATCTCAGATTTGCAGGCGCCTGGCATCGGGCGCGGGCTCGCCGCGTTCCCATAGCGGGTCGAAACGGCGCTGGAAGTCACGCGCCGCGATCGGAGAGCCGCGCACCCATGTCCCCGTGGCCGATTCGGTTTTCTGCTGGTGGAAGCTTTCGCCGTTGTCGTTGAATGCATAGACCTCGTCCTCGGCTTCGTCTTCCGGGCATAGCTGCTGCAGGGCACAACGGCTGGGCAAGGCTCCGGTCAGGCGCAGCAAGGGGTTCCCATCCGCGGCCGCGGCACGGGCGTCCCTGACCAACAGGCGGATTCGCCCGCGACGGCTGGATAGTGCCAGATCCTTCAACGCGGCCTCGAGTTCGGTCGTGCCGGTCAGCCGCGAAGCGAGATCCGGCGCATACAACGCGAACTCGTGGCGGGCCGAGCGGGCAATTTCCAGAAGGGCGTTGCGGAGCTCGGTGTACCCGCTGAGCCGCGTTACCGCCGGTTTGCCGTATTCCAGGCGCATCACCCGGTGCGGGATGCCCGCATCCATGAATTCCTCGCCTTCCACATGGAAGCCAAAGCGCTCATAGAAGCCGATGGCACTGACCTGGGCATTGAGTTCGCAAAAGTCGTCCCCGCGTTCACGGGCTGCGTCCATCAGGTGGGAGAGCAGCGCGGCACCCACCCCGCGGTTCCTGCATTCGGCCAGGACAGCCATGCGGCCGATGTGTCCATCAGGCGTCAGGCGCCCGGTGCCGACCGGCTTGTCGCCCGCGATGGCCAGTGCGTGTATGCAGGCTTCGTCGAGTTCGTCCCACTCGAGTTCCTTGGGTACCTTCTGTTCCTCGATGAACACGCGGGTACGTATTTCCCGGAGCGCTGCGGTATCCGGCCCCCATGCGGCGCGACGGACCGTGAATTCGCTCACGATTTGGCTCCCGGCGTGTAACGGTGGACCAGTTCCGCGGCAATGCCCGTGTAGGTCGCCGGCGTGAGCGCTTCCAGTTCGCGGCGCGCGTCCGCGGGCAAGGGCAGTTCGGCGACGACCTGCCGCCAGGTGGCCTGGTCGAGTTCGCGGCCGCGGGTAGCCGCCTTGAGCGTTTCGTAAGGCGCTTCGACGCCGTAACGGCGCATGAGCGTTTGCGCCGCCTCGCCCAGCACTTCCCAGTGCAGGTCCAGGTCCGCGGCCAGGCGTTCCGTGGCCACTTCCAGCTTGCCCAGTCCCCGCGATACGGAAGCGTAGGCGACGAGGCTGTGGCCGAATACGGTTCCCAGCGCCCGCTGCGACGTGGAGTCGGTGAGGTCGCGCTGCATGCGCGAAACGGGCAGGGTGTGGGCCAGGTGACGGGCGAGTGCATTGGCCAGTCCCAAGTTGCCCTCGCCGTTCTCGAAGTCGATCGGATTGACCTTGTGGGGCATGGTCGATGAACCGATCTCGCCTTCCACCAGGCGCTGGCGGAAATAACCCAGGCTGACGTAATTCCAGATATCGCGGCACAAGTCCACCAGTACCGTGTTGAATCCGGCCAGGGCATCGAGCAGTTCGCCGACGCCGTCGTGCGGCTCGATCTGCGTGGTGAGCGGGAGCCAGGCCAGGCCCAGCGATTCCACGACCTGCCTGGACAACGCGGGCCAGTCCACGCCGGGATAGGCGCTGACATGGGCATTGAAATTGCCCGTGGCGCCGTTGAGCTTGGCGGTCAGGGTGACGTCGCTGAAACGCTGGCGCTGGCGATCCAGCCGCGCGGCAAGTATTGCCATTTCCTTGCCCAGGGTGGTTGGCGTGGCTGGTTGGCCATGGGTGCGGGCGAGCATCGGGGTCTCCGCCTGTGCCCGGGCCATCGCCGACAGCGTGTCGATGATGCGGCCCATGGCGGGAAGGCAGACCGAGTCGCGGGCTTCTCTCAGCAGCACCGCCCAGGCCAGGTTGTTGATGTCCTCGGAGGTGCAGGCGAAGTGAATGAATTCGCTCGCCGCCTTCAATTCCGGCACCGTGGCAAACTGTTCCTTGAGGTAATACTCGACGGCCTTGACGTCGTGGTTGGTCGTCGATTCGATTTCCTTTACGCGAGCCGCGGCGGCCTCGTCGAACCGGACTTCGATCCGCTCCAGCGACTCGCGCGCGGCTCTGCCCAGGGACGGGCAGTCATCGATGCCCGGGCTGTCGCTCAGAACCCTGAACCAGGCCAGTTCCACCCGTACGCGTGCCTTGATCAGGCCATACTCGGACAGCAACTCGCGCAGCGGGCTGACGCGCGCGGCATAGCGTCCGTCGAGCGGGGACAGGGCGAACAGTGCCGGGTTAGCGTGATTCATGGACAAGACCGACCTTAAAATGGGTATTTTACAGGGATAAGGCCTCAACCCCGGCTGATCCGGGCATGCTGGCCGTCGTGGCCCCAAGGGCCGAGGAGATCGTGTGCAATGAAGGCTGTGGAGGCCGGAACCGGAAGGCCTGCCTGGGTCGAACGACTGGCCCGGGCACTGGACGAGACCGATGATGGCGTGCATCGCCCGACGCTGGATAGGCTCCGGGCGACGGGGCGATGGACGGACGCGCGGCAACCGGCGGAGGCAGCGGTCCTCGTGCCGATACGCGAGGCCGCCGGCGAACCGGAACTCATCCTGACCCGGCGCCGGGACGACCTGGTCAGGCACGCGGGGCAGGTCGCGTTCCCCGGCGGCGCGGTGGATCCCGGGGATCCGGGCCCGGAAGGGACCGCGTTGCGCGAGGCGGAGGAGGAAATCGCGCTGCCGGCCCGGAGCGTGGGCATTCTGGGGCGCCTGCCGCGTTATCCGACCGTCAGTGGCTACCTGGTCACACCGGTGGTCGGCTATATAGCCAATCCCGTCGAATTGCATCCGGCGCCCGAAGAGGTGGCCGAGATTTTCACGTTGCCGTTGGCGGTGCTGCTGGACAGTTCCCGCTGGGTCCGCCGTGTCCTGGAGCTGGGGGACAAGCGCGTTCCCTTGCGTGAAATGGAGTGGGAGGGGCAGCGGATCTGGGGCGTCACCGCCGGGATGCTGCAGATACTGATCCCCTTGTTGCGCCAGGCCCGGGAGGCCGTGTCATGAGCAAAAAGAACCTGGCAGGGCTGCAGCGCCTGCTTGCGGTCATGGCCAGCCTGCGGGACCCCGAGACGGGATGTCCCTGGGACCGGGCGCAGACACCCGGCAGCATCGCGCCCTGGACCATAGAGGAAGCGTGCGAGGTCGCCGAAGCGGCCGAGTCAGGTAACCTCGGGCATTGGCGGGAAGAGCTGGGGGACCTGCTGTTCCATGTCGTATTCCATGCGCGCCTGGCCGAAGAGGCCGGGCAGTTCGATTTCGATACGGTTGCCGGTGACGTCGCGGACAAGCTGGAGCGGCGCCACCCGCATGTCTTCGAAGACGTGGATGCCCCGGCGGCAAGCGATTTAAACCGGCAATGGGAGCAGCGGAAAAGCGCTGGACGCGAGCACATCGACGATCATCTGCCGGCGCAACTGCCGGCGCTGATGCGCGCCTGGAAGCTGCAGAAACGGGCTGCCGCGGTGGGCTTCGACTGGCCGGACACGAACGGCCCGAAGGACAAGGTCGAGGAAGAATTGGACGAGATCGAGCAGGCTCGAAAAATCGACGACTCATCCGCCCATGACCGTGTCAGCGAAGAGCTTGGGGACTTGCTCTTTGCCGTGGTCAATTACGCGCGCCACCTGGGTGTTGAGCCGGAGCAGGCCTTGCGCGCCGCCAACCGCAAGTTCACGCGCCGCTTCCGGTTTATCGAGTCGCGCTTGTCGGAAGACGGCCTGCGTTCCGAAGACGTCGATCTGGAATATCTGGACAGTCTCTGGGACGAGGCCAAGGAAACGGAATAGGTGTAGGTCTTTCTCGTATTGCCTTGCTCGCGCTGAAGAAGATCGCGTGAAGATTTCAAAGAGCTATCGTCATGAGTTATTTCACAAACGGCATCCAATAAAAAAAGGCGGCCCCGCACTCACGGGACCGCCTTTCAAACTGGCTCCGTATTCCGGGTCGCCTTTTACAACCCCAGCGCCTTGCGGGCCGGGACGTAGTCGAGTTCCAGTGACTGGGCAACGGCTTCGTACGTGATGTCGCCGTGGTGTACGTTGAGCCCCTCGAGCAGGTGCGGGTCGTCGGCCAGGGCCTGCTTGTAGCCCTTGTCGGCCAATGCGTGAACGAACGGCAGGGTGGCGTTGGTCAGCGCCAGGGTCGAGGTGCGCGCGACGGCGCCCGGCATGTTGGCCACGCAGTAGTGCACCACGTCTTCCTCGATGAAGATGGGATCCTGGTGCGTGGTCGGTCGGCTGGTCTCGAAGCAGCCGCCCTGGTCGATCGCCACGTCCACGACGACCGCGCCGCGGCGCATTTTCTTGAGCAGGCCCCGGTTGACCAGCTTGGGCGCGGCCGCGCCCGGCACCAGAACCGCCCCGATGACCAGGTCGGCGTCAACGACGCTGCTTTCGAGGCTGTCGGTGGTGGAGTAGAGGGTTTCCAGGCGGGGGCCATACAGATTGTCGAGTTCGGTCAGACGATCGATCGACTTGTCGAGGATCGTGACCCGGGCACCGGTGCCCATGGCCATGCGTGCCGCGTTGACGCCCACAACGCCGCCGCCGACGATCACCACGCGTGCGGGCGCGACGCCGGGCACGCCGCCGAGCAGCATGCCGCGGCCGCCCTGGGCGCGCTCCAGACTGTGCGCTCCGGCCTGGATCGACATCCGCCCGGCGACCTCGCTCATGGGGGCCAGGAGCGGCAGGCGGCCGTGCTTGTCGGTCACGGTTTCGTAGGCGATCGCGATGCAGCCGGATTCTCGCAGCAGCCGGGTCTGCTCCGGGTCGGGCGCGAGGTGCAGGTAGGTGAACAGGATCTGGCCTTCACGCAGGCGCTTGCATTCCTGCGGCTGGGGCTCCTTGACCTTGACGATCATGTCGGCCTTGGCGAAGACGGTCTCGGCGTCAGGCACGATTTCGGCGCCCGCACCGCGGTAAGCATCGTCGTCGAAGTCGATGCCGGCTCCGGCGTGTGTTTCCACGAGTACGGAATGGCCGCTGCGCGTCAGTTCGCGCACGCCCGCCGGCGTCAATCCAACGCGGTACTCGTGAGTCTTGATTTCCTTGGGAACCCCGATGAGCATGGTCAGTCACCCTAGTTGAGAAATAAAGAAACCGGCACCCGGAGCCGGCAAATCCGCGTGATTTTAACAGAATCGGGGCAGGCATCGGGGGGGCCACGGCGTGCCAGGCGGCCGTGTAGGTGCCTCGCTAGGGGGTGTTAGTATGCTGCGCATGAACGCGAATCACAGACCACCCCGCAAACGCCTGCCACGCTCAGGCTCCCGTTTTTTCCTGCTGGCCGTGCTGCTCGCCGTTGCCATTTTCGTGGTGATCGAGCTGATCCAGTATGGGTTGCGTCCGCGTCCGAAGACGACGCCGTCGCGAACTCCTGCAAGCACGACCGCAGTCATCGCATCGGCGAGCGACAGCCTGAAGGGGTTCGAGGTCGTGCTCTGGCGGCAGGGCTGTGCGGCGGGTTGTCCCGATTACGCGCTGCATTACGCGAAAGGCAAGTTGCAGTACACCGGTATCAGCGGCGTGACGCAGCGGGGCAACCTGAGCGTGGATTTCGATGGCTACCATCAGCAGAAGTTACTCGAGCTGGTCGAGAAATCCGCGTTTTTCAGTCTCAAGGATGATTACTCGCTCAAGAGCAAGGATTGCCATCCCGAGAAGGTCGGTGCGTCCAAGTATGTGCTGGGCGTGACCCTGAACGGGCAGACCAAGAAGATCACCGTCAACGTGGGTTGCACGAACGTGCCGGCGAAACTGACCCGGTTGGCCGACGGTATCGACAAGCTGGCCCGGAGCAATCGCTGGACGGGCATCGGCAAGTCGCCGGCAGCAGCCACGGCCAGCAGCACGGCGAACTGAGCAGGGGTTTCTTGTTTCGGGGCTTGTGGTTCAGGCCGGCGGATTGTTCGGTTCGGGATTGACGAACACGCGCCCGTCCCGGATCTCGACGGGGTAGGTTGCGATCGGTTCGAACGCGGGCGGATCGAGCACTTCGCCCGTACGAATATCAAATCGGGCACTGTGGCGCGGGCATTCGATGGCGCAACCCTCGATGATTCCGCCGGTCAACTCCCCGCCGTCGTGCGTGCATACATCCTGGATGGCATAGACGCCGCCGTTGCATTTGATGACCGCGACTTCCTCGTCATCGATCCAGATCGTGCGGTAGCTTCCCGGCTCGATTTCATCGACGCCGCAAACCTCGATCCATTCACCCATTGAATTTTCCTCTTCTTTAATTCCGTCAATTTCGGCTAGCGCAGGTTGTGAGCGTAACGAGCGTAGGCAGTTTGGATGCAGCCGGAGCGCAGTAACCGCAGTGTACATTCGTACATGAGGATTATGAGCACCGCCTGCATTCAAAATGGCAAGCGCAGTAGCTCACAACCTGCGCTAGAACATGCCGGTCTGTAATCTTGCCTCATCCGACATCATGCTCGGCCCCCACGGAGGGTCGAATACCAGTTCGGCATGAATGTCGCCGCAGGTGGGTATGCGCTGGATTTTGCTGCGCACGTCGTCGAGCAGGATGTCTCCCATCCCGCAGCCCGGCGCCGTGAGGGTGAGGTCGACTGTAACGTCGCGTTTACCGTCTTCCCGAGTTTCGATCTCGCATTTGTAGATCAGGCCGAGATCGACGATGTTGATCGGTATCTCGGGGTCGAAACAGGTCTTGAGCTGTTCCCAGGCCAGTTGCTGGAATTCCTCGTCGGTCGGGTTCTCCGGCATCGGTTCGCCCGGATCGATGTCGAGCCCGAGCGCGTCTGCCTGCTCCGCGTCCACGCGCACCAGGTTCCCGCCGATGTGCACGGTAATGCTCCCGCCCATGGCCTGTGTGATCTGGACTTCGGTGCCTTCGGGGATGACCACCTCGGTGCCCATGGGCACAAGTACACCGGGACAGTCCCGTTCCGCGGTTACGACTTGTTTGGTTCCGAACATCCTGTCACTCCGTACTCACGGGTTGTTGGTCCTCGGCCAGTGCCGATTGCACGGTGTGCCAGGCCAGCGTCGCGCACTTGACCCGGGAGGGATAGGCACGCACGCCGGCGAGTGCTTCGAGCTTTCCGAGCTCGATCTCCGGGGATTCCGTCTCCTTGCCGGTCAAAAGAGCGTGCATCCGCTCGAACAGAGCCTCGGCATCGGCCACCGTGCGCCCCTTGAGCACCTCGGTCATGAGCGAGGCGGACGCGACGGAAATGGCGCAGCCGCTGCCCTTGAAGCTGACATCGCTGATGCGATCGCCATCCAGCGTCAGATACACGCTCAGGCGATCGCCGCACAAGGGGTTGTAGCCGTCGGCCTCGTGCCGTGGGGGCGGTATTTCACGAAAATTGCGCGGACTCCTGTTGTGGTCGATGATGATGTCCTGGTACAGAGCTGCGAGATCGCTGTCTATCATCGGTTGAAAATCTCCCGGGCTTCGATGAGTGCCGCGGCCAGCGTGTCGGCGTCCGCGGTCGTGTTGTACAGGCCGAAAGAGGCCCTTGCGGTTGCGGGCACGCCATAGTGTTCCATGACCGGCATGGCGCAATGATGACCGGTGCGTATGGCGACGCCCGAGTGGTCGAGGAGGGTGCCGAGGTCATGCGGATGGATGCCCTCGACTTCGAACGAGATCACCCCCACGCGGCGGTCGGGTTCGCCGACGAGCCGCAAGCCGGGCACCTCGAGCAGGCGGGCCAGCGCGTAATGCAGCATCCGGTCTTCGGCATCGGCCAGGGCTTCCATGCCGATGGAGGCGAGGTATTGCACGGCGGCATGGAGACCGATGGCGCCGCCCACGTTCGGCGTGCCGGCCTCGAAACGATGCGGGGGATCGGCATAGGTGGAATGGTCGAAACGCACCGTGCGGATCATTTCGCCACCGCCTTGCCAGGGGGGCATGCCGGCGGCGATATCGCGGCGGACGTACAGGGCGCCAATGCCCATGGGCCCGTACATCTTGTGCCCTGAAAGGGTGTAGAAGTCGCAATCCAGCGCGGCCACGTTGACCGGCAAATGCCCGACCGCCTGCGCGCCGTCCACGAGCACCCGCGCCCCGGCCTGGTGCGCGAGGCGTATCATCTCGGGGATGGGGTTCACGGTGCCGAGCGCATTGGACACATGCGCGATTGCCACCAGCTTCGTACGCTTGTTGAGCCGTTCACGGTAGCCCTCCAGGGGCACATTCCCGCTTTCGTCGATAGGCGCCACAACGATCCTTGCGCCGGTGCGCTCGGCCAGCAGTTGCCAGGGCACGATGTTGGAATGGTGCTCCAGTTCGCTCAGCAGGATTTCGTCGTCCATGCCGATGTTGGGCGGGCCCCAGGCACTCGCTACCAGGTTGATGGCTTCGGTCGTGCCGCGCGTGAAGACGATTTCCGCGGCCGATCCCGCGCCGATGAAATGCGCCAGCGACTCGCGTGCCTTCTCGTAGGCGGCGGTGGCGCGTTCTGCCAAGGTGTGCACGCCGCGGTGCACGTTGGCATTGTCATGCCGGTAATAGGCGTCTATCGCCTGGATCACGGATTCCGGCTTTTGTGTCGTTGCGGCGTTGTCCAGGTACACCAGGGGACGTCCGCGCACGTCCTGGTGCAGCGCGGGAAAATCGTCGCGCAGGATCCTTGGGTCGGGGGCCGGGCGCATGAGGGTAGGGTCGGTTACAGCCATTCGAGTACCTCCCGGGGCGCCTGCATGCGGCCCGCAATCAGCATTGCAAGGTCGTGGTGCAGGGCGTGGCCTTCAAGGGAATTCAGGATATCCGCCGCAAAACCGTAGGCCACCATGCGGCGGGCCATGCCGGAGTCGATTCCGCGGCTTTGCAGGTAGAACAGGGCGTTGGGGTCGACCGCTCCGGTGGCGGCACCATGGCTGCAGGTGACGTCGTCGGCGTAGATTTCGAGTTGCGGACGCGTGTCCACCTCGGCTTGCGGCGACAGGAGCAGGTTGGCGGACTGCTGCGCGGAATCGCTCTTCTGCGCGTACTCGGCGACCACGACGCGTCCGGTATAGACACTGCGGCTGCGGCCGTCTAGAACGCCGCGGAAACGCTGGTCGCTGCTGGTATGGCCGCTCGAGTGAACGACCCGGATATCGGCGTCGGCATGGCGCTTGCCATCGAGCAGAGCAAGCCCGTGCAGCACGGCGCTCGCGCCTTCCCCGGCCAGGTCAACCTGTACCGACTCTCGCGACAGCCGGGCGCCGAGGTCCAGGTTCAGGAACCGGTAGCCGGCATTCCTGGCCAGATGCACGCTGGTATGGCCGAGCAGGCGCGTGCCGGCCCCGGCCTCGTTGAGGCGGATATGCAGCAACTGGGCGCCTTCGGCCAGCACGATCTCCGCGACCCGCGTGGACAGAGTGTCCGCATCGCTGCCGGCATGGCGTTCGACCAGAACGATCCGGCTGTGGCTTTCCAGTTCCAGGGCGAGGCGGGCATGGGTGGCCGCGCCTGCATCACGTTCCCCGGTGGCGTAGGTGAGCTCGATGGGGGAATCGGCCGTCGTGTCACGCGGCAGCCGGATCCAGGCGCCGTGGTCAAACAGGGCCGTGTTGAGCGCGACAACGGGATCCTCAGCCGGGGCCAAACGGCCGAGCAGGGCAGCCAGTTCGCGCTCGGGAGATTGGGCACAGGTTCTCAGGCTCCGTACATGCGAAGGCATGTCGGATGCCCGCGCCGGAAAGCCGTCGGTCCAGAGCATCCGTGTACCGAGCGCGTCCGGCAGGGGCACCGCTGTGGCGGGTGCTGCGGCCCGGGGCCAGTCCCGGCGTGCCAGCGCGGACAGATCGGTGTACTTGTAGGCTTCGTCGTGCCGCGTCGGCCAACCGCGCGACAGGAACTGTTCCCGCGCGGTACGGCGCATCCCATCGAATCCGTCGTGCGCCGTCTCCGGCAGGTTGATCACGGCCGCTTCGCTCATGCCGCCTCCGGGCGCAGCCAGTCATAGCCGCGGTCTTCGAGCGTGCGGGCGAGTTCGGCGTCGCCTGACTTGACGATGCGCCCATTCATGAGCACGTGGACCTTGTCGGGCTCGATGTAATCGAGCAGGCGCTGGTAATGCGTGACCAGCACGATGGATCGCTCAGGTTCACGCAGGCGGTTGACGCCGTCGGCGACGATCTTGAGCGCATCGATGTCGAGCCCGGAATCGGTCTCGTCGAGCAGGGCCAGCGTCGGTTCGAAAAGCAGCATCTGGAGGATCTCGTTGCGCTTCTTTTCGCCGCCGGAAAAGCCCTCGTTCACGCCGCGGTTGAGGAAGGAATCGTCCAGGTCGAGCAGCTTCAGTTTCTCGCGCGCCAGCTTGAGGAATTCGTACGCGTCCAGCTCCGGTTCGCCGCGGTGCGTGCGCAGGGCATTGAGACCCGCCTTCAGCAGGTAGACATTGTTGACCCCGGGGATTTCGACGGGATACTGCAGGGCCAGGAAGAGGCCTTCACGGGCACGCTCCTCGGGTTCGAGCGAGAGCAAGTCCTTGCCGCGGTAGGTGACGGTGCCCCCGCTGATGTTATAGCCGGGCTTTCCGGCAAGGATGTGCGACAGCGTGGATTTGCCCGAACCGTTCGGCCCCATGATGGCATGGACCTCACCGGGCCGGATGTCGAGATCGATGCCGCGCAGGATCGTCTTGTCTTCGACGCCGGCTTGCAGGTTCTTGATGCTGAGCAGGGTGTCCGTCATTATCCGATCGCTCCTTCGAGGGTGACTGAGAGCAGCCGTCCGGCTTCCACGGCGAATTCCATCGGCAGCTTCTGGAATACCGTCTTGCAGAAACCATTGACGACGAGGTTGACCGCATCTTCTTCCGACAGGCCGCGGCTGCGCAGGTAGAAGAGCTGGTCTTCTCCGATGCGCGAGGTAGTGGCCTCGTGTTCGACGCGGGCCGTGTGGTTTTTGGTTTCGATGTAGGGGAACGTGTGTGCGCCGCACCGGTCGCCCATGAGCAGCGAATCGCACTGCGTGTAGTTGCGGGCATTGGCCGCGCCGCCGGTTATCTTGACCAGGCCGCGATAGGCGTTCTGTCCATGCCCGGCCGAGATTCCCTTGGAAATGATAGTGCTGCGCGTGTTCTTGCCGACGTGGATCATCTTGGTGCCGGTATCGGCCTGTTGGTAGTTGTTGGCGACGGCCACCGAGTAGAACTCGCCGACCGAGTTGTCGCCGCGCAGGATGCAGCTCGGATACTTCCAGGTGATCGCCGAGCCGGTCTCGACCTGGGTCCAGGAAATGTGTGAGTTGCGTCCGCGGCAGTCGCCGCGCTTGGTGACGAAGTTGTAGATGCCGCCCTTGCCGTTCTCGTCGCCCGGATACCAGTTCTGCACCGTGGCGTACTTGATCATGGCGTCGTCGAGTGCGACCAGTTCCACCACGGCGGCATGGAGCTGATTCTCGTCGCGCATCGGCGCAGTGCAACCTTCAAGGTAACTGACCGAGGCGCCTTCGTCGGCGATGACCAACGTGCGTTCGAACTGTCCGGTGTTGGCGGCGTTGATGCGGAAGTAGGTGGACAGTTCCATGGGGCACTTCACACCCTTGGGCACGTAGACGAACGAGCCGTCGGTGAACACCGCCGAATTGAGGCTGGCGAAGAAGTTGTCGCCCTGGGGCACCACCGAACCCAGGTACTTGCGCACCAGTTCCGGATGCTCGCGGATGGCCTCGGAAATCGGGCAGAAGATCACCCCGGCCTCGCCAAGCTTTTCCTTGAACGTGGTCGCAACCGAGACGCTGTCGAAGACGGCGTCGACGGCGACGCCCGCAAGGGCGGCGCGCTCGTGCAGGGGGATGCCCAGTTTCTCGTAGGTTTCGAGCAGCTTGGGATCCACTTCGTCCAGGCTCTTGGGAGCGTCCTTTTTCGATTTCGGCGCCGAGTAATACGAAATGGCCTGATAGTCGATCTTCGGGTAATGCACGTGGGCCCAGGCCGGCTCGGGCTTTTCGCGCCAGCGGCGGTAGGCCTCCAGGCGCCACTCGAACATCCATTCGGGCTCGCCCTTGCGTTCCGAAATGAGTCGGATCACGTCCTCGTTGAGGCCGGGGGGAACGGTGTCCGCCTCGATATCGGTATAGAAACCGTGCTGGTACCGCTGGTCGATAAAATCGGAAACAGCCGGATCACGCGTTGCCATGATTGGACTCCAGGCTTTTGGGGAATTTGATCACTGCTTTGCGGGGAATCGCGATGCGCGGCGAAATGGGATCACCGATCAGGTCCTTCAGCGTAATCTCGGCTAAGGCCTTGCGTACGGCGACCGACAGGAGCTGCCACTGGGAGCTCAACTGGCAGGTCGGCTCGAGTTCGCAGCTGCCGGGTGACACCGTGCATTCGGTCACGGCCAACGGCCCCTCGATGGCCTCGATCACGTCCACGGCGCTGATGGCCGCCGGCTCGCGGGCGAGTGAATACCCGCCATGCACGCCACGGCGCGAGGTCACCAGTTCGGCGTGACCCAATGTTTTGAGCAACTTACTGACCGTCGGCGGGCTGATGCCGGTCGCGGCCGCCAGTTCGGCAGCCGTTTGATGGACTCCCGGCTGTTCGGCCATGGTGGCCAGCATCAGGGCGGCATAGTCGGCCATTTTGCTCATCCGCAGCATCGCGTTGTTCCACCGGATTCGATACAGGACTATTTTAGTCCTATAAACCAAACCGGGCAAGACGGGGCTTATAATCCCGGCTGGATACAAAGCCCGGCCGGCGAGATTCGTGAGCCCCAGAAAATTCCCTGATTTCCGCTCGTTTTACCCCTATTACCTCAGCGAACACAGCCGACGCATCACCCGGCGGCTGCACGTTATCGGATCGTTCTGCGTCATCGGGCTGATCGTCGCGGCCTTCGTGACCCGGGTCTGGTGGCTGCTGGCCCTGACCCTGGTGGCCGGTTACGGGTTTGCCTGGATGGGGCATTTTTTCTTCGAGAAGAACCGGCCGGCTACCTTTTCGCACCCCTTCTACAGCCTCGCCGGTGACTGGGTCATGTTCGTCCAGGCGCTGACCGGACGGATCCGCTGGTGAGCGCCTTCCGCAACTGGCGCTGGCACCGCCGCCTGCGCCGCATGGCGCTCGATGTCTGCAATGACTTCGTATTGCGCGACGGCGTTGACGGTTTCGTGCATATCGAGCACGTGCTGCTGCGGCCGGAGGGGCTTTACGTGCTGGATCATCTCGAGGGCGAGGGGCGCCTGATTGCCGGCGAGCGCCTCCCGGAATGGACGCTGATCGGCAAGCGCCGGCGGTTTGCCTTTCCCAACCCCCTGCGCCAGCTGGAGCACAAGCTGACGGCCATCCGCCTGCTGGCAGGCCAGGGTCCCGTCCAGGGTTACGTCGTCTTGGCGGACCGTCTGGACATTCCCCGCGCGCAGCCGGACCGCGTCATTGGCCTGCCGGAACTGGCGGAGCGGCTGCCGCACCTGCCCGCGGATGCCGCCCTGGCCCCCGCCCTGGCCGAGGCCTGGGCGCGGATCAAGGACGTCGCATCAAGTGCGGCGCATTAACAACACGGGGGCGAACCCGGGAACCGCTGCCGCGGATTCGCTGATCCTCAACGGCTGGCGTGGGCTGCCACGACCTCGGCCACGCAGGCGGTCAGTCGCTTGCCTGTCGCAATATGCAGGAACTCGTTGGGTCCATGGGCGTTGGCATGGGGGCCCAGAAGCCCTGTGACCAGGAACTGTGCCTCGGGGAATTGCTCGCCGAGCATGCCCATGAAGGGGATGCTGCCGCCGGTACCCATGTAAAGGGCGTCTTTGCCGAAGTGGTTCCGTGAAGCCTGCTGCATGGCATCGGCCAGCCATTGCGCGACCGGCGGTGCATCCCAGCCACCCAGGGTGGAATCGATCTCGAAACGAACCTGGGCGTGTGCCGGCGGGTCGGTTTCCAGGGTGTGTTCGACTTCCTGCGCGGCCGCTTTGGGATCGGCCGTCGGGGGCAGGCGGAAGGACAGCTTGAACGCGCTCCGGGGGCGCAATACGTTCCCCGCTTCGCGTGGCGCCGGGAAGCCGGCCGCGCCGGTCGCCTCGAGGCAGGCACGCCAGGTGTTGTTCAGGATTTGCTGCACGTTATCCGGGTTATCGGGATGTGCGCCATCGACGAACGGAAAGCGTTGCCAGGCAGTGTCGCCGAGGGCCTTGGCGGCTTCGTAGGCCTGCTCGAGCCGGGCCTCGGGGATGTCCACTTGCAAGGCCGAGGCCTTGATCATGCCGTTGGACGAGTCTTCCACGCGGTCCAGCAGATGCCGCAGGATACGGAAACTGGAGGGCACGACGCCGCCTGAACCGCCCGAATGTACGCCTTCGGTCAGGATGTCGACGGAGAGCGTGCCGACCAGATTGCCGCGCAGGGAGGTAGTGCACCAGAACTGATCATAGTTGCCGCATTCGGCATCCAGGCAGACGACCAGGTCCGGGGTGCCGATTCGCTCGGCCAGTGCCTCGAAGTGGTGCGGGAGGTCGAAACTTCCGCTTTCCTCGCACAGCTCGATGACGATCACGCAGCGTGCGTGCGGGATGTCCTGCTCCTGCAGCGCGCGTATGGCGGTCAGCGAGGAAAAGACCGCATAGCCGTCATCGGCGCCGCCACGTCCGTAAAGCTTGCCCTCCTGGATCACCGGCTTCCAGGGGCCCAGTTCTTCGCGCCAGCCATCGAATTCTGGCTGCTTGTCCAGGTGGCCATAAAGCAGTACGCAGGGTTTCTTGCCGGCGTCTTTCGCCGTGCCGGGTATGTCGATGAACAGCAAGGGCGTGCGTCCCGGTAGACGGTGAATTTCGAGTTGCATGCCGGGGAGGGCATGTTCCCGGCACCAGTCCGCCGCCAGCTGCGCGGCCATTTCGATATGCCCGTGGGCTTCCCATTCGGGATCGAAGCTCGGTGATTTGGCTGGGATGCGGATGTATTCCTGCAAGGCCGGGATGATGGCCTTGTCCCAAGTGTCGTCACAGAATTGCTTGAGTGCGTTGGTGTCCACAACAGATCCTAGGCTTCAGTCGCCGCCCATTCTAAGGCCTCCCGAAGCGCCCTTGTGGAGCAGCAAAAAAAGGGGCCCGCCGAAGCGGGCCCAGCACGCGTCCGTCGCTAGCGCGACGGGAGGAGGACACGGTTAATGCTTATTGCGGCAGGCGGACGGCACATACTTGTACATATCGGTGCCGTCGACCTGACACTCCCACTTCACACTCCCTGCAATACCAACGGCTGACAGATACAGGTTCTTGTTCTGCAGCGCTTTGGCAACCCCATTGCTTTTGAATAACACGGTGATCAGGCTTCCGTTCTTGTTCGACGTGATCGTGACCGACTTGACATAGCGTCCGGAAATACTGGTCGCCGTCGCCAATCCCGCGGCAGTGTTGCTGCTCGGCCATCCGCCCAATTCGTTGTAGTGAGACACGATCGCGCTCTTGGCGCCATCGGCCAGGACATATCCCTCCGATCCCTCGGCCATGGTGGCGTAATTCATGAACAACGGAATGGCGATGGCAGCCAGGATGGCAATGATAGCCACTACGATCATCAATTCGACGAGCGTGAAGCCTTTTTGCAGGGTTGCCATGCTGTCTGTCTCCCAGTGGGGCTTGGCTTTTCACTGGAGAGGCAGCAAAAAACGTGCCAATTTATTCAGCCATGCGGCGGGAGTCGGGTAAATTTATAATGAAAACAGTTGGTTAAATTATTATTTGCAATAATTGATGACGAGTAGGCGGCCTGGGCAGGGCGGCAGGGACTGTCTGTCAGGCCAATCCGACCCGCCCGGGACTGACAAAAAATGTCACTCCCGGGGCGGGATTTGTCACCTCATGTCACATCGGAGTCACGAAGCCCGACGGTTTTTCAGCCGTTACCCAGTGACTTGGCCAGTTGGCGCTGCATGACGAGGCGCTGGATTTCGTTGGTCCCCTCGTAAATCTGCATGACTTTGGCATCACGCATCAGCTTTTCCGTGGGGTATTCCTTGCTGTAGCCGTAGCCGCCCAGGATCTGGGTGGCCTCGGTCGCGGCCCACATGCCGGTGTCCGAACCGAAGGCCTTGGCGTAGGAGGCGAGCAGCGTATTGTTCTCGCCGCGGTCCTTGGTCCATGCGGCCTGGCGTGCGAGCAGGCGGGCCGCCTGGGTGCGCATGCCCATGTCGGCGATCTTGAAGCCGACGGCCTGTTGCTCAATGACGGGCTTGCCGAAGGCCTGTCGTTCCGTGGCATAGCGGAGTGCCTCGTCGAGCGCGCGCTGGGACAGGCCCGTGGCCATGGCGCCGACCATCGGCCGCGAGCGGTCGAAGACACGCATGGCGATCTTGAATCCCTCGTTTTCGTTGCCCAGGCGCTGGGCATCGGACACGACCACCTCCTCGAAAAAGATTTCACAAGCCGGGGAGGCTTTCTGGCCCATCTTGGGAAGCGGTTTGCCCACCGAGACGCCCTCGGTGTCGCGATCCACCAGGAAGGCGGTTATGCCGTAAGTCCCCTTGTCGGGGGCTGTCTTGGCGAATACCACGAAAAAGCTGGCCACGCTGGCATTGCTGATCCAGATCTTCTGGCCGTTGATGACCCAGTCCTTGCCCTTGCGTTCGGCCCGGGTCTTGATGCCGCTGACATCGGAACCCGCCGCGGGTTCGGTCAGGGCGTAAGCGCCGAAGCTTTCCGCGAGGAGGCCGAAGTACTTCTTGCGTTGCTCTTCGTTGGCGGCGATGTTGATGGGATCCGCGGCGAGATTGTTGAGCAGGATCGCCAGGCCGATGCCGCTGCATCCCCAGCCGAGCTGTTCCGCCACGAGTATGAGGTCGAGCACGGAGCCGCCCGTTCCCCCGAATTCGTCGGGGACGCTGACGTTCATCAAGCCCAGTTCCCTGGCCTGTTCGACGATGTCCCCCGGGAATTCCGCCGAGGCATCGAATTCGGCGGCATTCGGGGCAATGACCTCATGGGCGAATTTTCTCGCCAGGTCGCTGATCATGACTTGTTCTTCGGTCAACGCGAAATCCACGCTGCGTACTCCCGGTTGGCAGATCGCGTATTTTAGCAGCCGGCCGGAGGCGTCCCTTCGGGATTTGCCCCCTTTGTCTCAGGGCTTCTCGACGGGGCGTGCGGGATCGCGGATCCATTCGCTCCAGGAGCCCGGATACAGGCGCGAACCGTGCAGACCGGCATGCTCCATCGCAAGGAGGTTGTGGCAGGCGGTTACGCCGGACCCGCAATAGTGCACGACTGCGCGCGGATCCTCGTTCAGCGTCGCGAAGCGCTGGCGCAGCTTTTTCTGAGGCAGGAAAAGGCCCTGCCGGTCGAGGTTTCCCGAGTAAGGCAGGTTTCCAGCGCCCGGGATATGCCCGGCCACCGGGTCGATCGGCTCGTTTTCACCGCGGTAGCGTTGCGGATTCCGGGCGTCGATCAGGCAGCCTTCCCGGACACCGAGCACGATGTCGGCGACCTCGCGGGTATCCACGTCCGCAACCCGCGGCGGCCCGGCTTCGAAGGGCATCGGCTCGGGCGCAGGTGCAGCACCCGCCTCCAGGTCTCCGCCCATCGCCTGCCAGGCCTGCAGGCCGCCATCCATGACTGCCACGGCTTCATGCCCCAGCCAGCGCATGAGCCACCAGAGGCGGGCGGCAAAGGCCCCGCCGGCATCGTCGTACGCCACAACCTGGGTGTCGTTGCCTACGCCCTCGGTGCCCAGCCAGGCCGCGAGGGCCTCCCGGTCGGGCAGGGGATGGCGCCCGGTGCCCGGACCCGGAGGCGCTGCCAGCACGCGGTCCAGGTCGGCGTGGCGGGCGCCGGCCAGGTGCCCTTCGCGGTAGCGTTGCTCGCCTATGGCCGGGTCGCTGGCCGAGCAGCGGCAGTCGAAGATCCTCCAGCCCGGGTCATCCAGGTGCGCCGCCAGGGCCTCGGCGCTGACCAGCGTGGTATAAGCCATGTCCGGATCAAGGTTGGGACTGTCCTTATACTGTGGCTTTACACCGCCGAGAGCAAATCATGGCCGATCTCAAGGGCAAGACGTTATTCATTACCGGGGCGAGCCGGGGCATCGGCGAGGCCATTGCTTTGCGTGCCGCCCGCGACGGGGCCAATATCGCGATTGCCGCAAAGACCGACCGGCCCAACCCCAAGCTGCCCGGAACGATCCATACCGTGGCCGCGGCGGTGGAGAAGGCGGGAGGCAGGGCGCTTCCCCTGAAGGTCGATATCCGCGACGATGAAGCGGTGGCGAACGCCGCCGAGCAAACGGCCAGGCACTTCGGCGGCATCGACATACTAGTCAACAACGCGAGTGCCATCTGGCTGGCGGGCACCGCCGATACGCCGCCCAAGCGCCTGGACCTGATGTTCGGCGTGAACGTGCGCGGCACCTTCATCTGTTCCCAGGCCTGCCTGCCCTGGCTCAAGCAGGCTGACAACCCGCATATCCTCAACATGTCGCCGCCGCCGGACATGGATCCGCGCTGGTTCCGCAATCACACCGCCTACACGATCAGCAAATACGGCATGAGCCTGTGCGCCCTGGGCATGGCGGCGGAGTTCGCCGATATCGGAATCGCGGTGAATACCCTGTGGCCGAGGACGGTGATCGCAACCGCGGCCCTGGCCATGCTCGGCGGCATGGTCAAGCCCGAGCAGTGCCGCAAGCCGGAAATCGTCGCCGACGCGGCGCATGCGATCCTCGTGCGGCCCAGCCGGGAATGCACCGGGCGGCATTTCATCGACGAAGAAGCCCTCGGCGAAGCCGGGGTCAGGGATTTTTCGGGCTATGCCGTCAAGCCGGGCGTCGAGTTGGCGCCCGATCTGTTCGTCAGCTGAGTCCCGTGGCTTACCCGGAAGGCTTGTCCGTATCGGACTGCGCCGGCGGCGGTTCCGGCGTGCGTGTCTCGCTGGTCTGCTTCGTGGTGGTTTTCTTGCGGTTCGTCGTACGCCGGGTGGTGGTTTTCTTGCGCGTGGTACCCGTCTTTTTCCGTGCCGTGGTCTTTTTCTTCCGCGGTGCTGCCGGCTTGGGTGATTCCGTCGTTTCATCCGCGGCAAACGGGAAGGGGCGCTTTTCACTGTTGTACGTGAGGAAATCGATAATGTCCGAGGCGTAACGACCCAGGTCGCGGCCATTGCGCCCCAGATGCGGACTGGACTCGCCCTGGGCAAGTACGTTGAAGAACTGGAAGAGGGCGGTGAAGGCGATGAAGAAGCCGACACACGCGAGAATCGGGACAAACACGACCATCAGGCCGAAGCGCCGCCAGGCAGCGCCGGCGGTTATGTGGGTCGTCCAGTCGGGCTCGTTCATCGAGTCATATTCCTAGCGATTCGTGCAGCAAGCTTAGCAGAGACAGCATATAACAGGAGATGGAATGAATCTGATCGATATCGGCGCCAACCTGACCCATGACAGTTTCGATCCGGACCGGTCCGAGGTGATCGAGCGTGCACGGGAAGCCGGGGTTGCACGCATGGTGGTCACCGGGGCCGACGTCGAGCACAGCCGTGCCGCCATCGACCTGGCCGGACGCTGGCCGGGGGTGCTCAGTGCCACGGCCGGGGTTCATCCCCACCATGCCGGCGATTTCGGTGCGGCCATGGAAGCCGAGTTGGATTCGTTGTTGGGCAAGCCCGGTGTGGTGGCCGCCGGTGAATGCGGACTCGATTACTTTCGGGATTTCTCGCCGCGTGAAGCACAGCGGCATGCGTTCACGCGCCAGATCGAGCTCGGTATCCGGCATGGCCTGCCGCTGTTCCTGCACCAGCGGGATGCGCATGAAGACTTCATTGCCATACTTGATGAATTCAATGGGAATCTTCCTGCTACGGTCGTGCATTGCTTCACCGGCGGTGCGGAAGAGCTCGATCATTACCTCGAGCGTGACTTCCATGTCGGCATCACCGGCTGGATCTGCGACGAGCGCCGGGGCCATCATCTGCTGGATCTGGTGCCGCGCATTCCCGCGGGCCGCCTGATGCTGGAGACCGACGCGCCTTATCTGTTGCCGCGCGACCTGAAGCCGCGGCCCAGGACACGCCGCAACGAGCCCATGTGGTTGCCGCACATTGCCGAAGTGGTGGCACAGGCCCGTGGCGAAACGATCGAAGAACTGGCCGCGCATACGACAGCGACGGCCGGGGCGTTTTTCAGGATCGGTTCATGAGCCGATCCTGAACGGCGACGAAACTGGCTCAGTTTGATTCGGGTTGCACCAAAGCTTCCAGGGCATCCCGGGCGGATTCCAGTGTGACGCCTTCCTTGACGGCGACCATGACCGTGTCGTCGCCCGCCATGGTGCCGGCAACCTCCTTGAGCTGCATCTGGTCGATCATGGCCGCAAGCAACTGAGCGCGCGCGGGCAGGGTCTTTAATACCAGCAGATTGGGCGGTGAAGGCAAGATGGCGCAGGGCGGCGAGCGGAACGGATTGTCGGGGCCGACGATGTAGCGCCCGCGCTGCTTGATGATGTTCAGCCGCCGCAAATGCCGTGAGAGCGTCGGCTGGCTGATCACGATGCCCTGGCGGCGCAAACCCTGCAGCAGCCCAGTCTGGTCGCGGATCTCCCGGGTCTCGACGAGGCGCAGCAACACCTCGTCGAGTTCAGGGCCGGGGTGACTGCTGTTCATGTTCAGCCTAGAGCCCGCTCGAGCCGCTCGACGGCGGCATCCAGCGTGGCCTGGTCGCAGGCATAGGAGAAACGCATGAAACCTTCGAGCCCGAAGGCGGAGCCGGGCACGGCGGCGAGTTCAGGCTCTTCAAGCAGCCATTCGGCAAAGGCCAGGTCGTTTTCCAGTTTCTTCGCGACAATGGCCCGGCGGCAGTCCACGAAGGCGTAGAAGGCGCCGTCGGGTGGTGTGCAGCCCAGGCCCGGCACCTGGTTGATCCCGGCCACGAAGCGGTCGCGGCGGTCCTTGAAGGCCGCGCGCATCTCGGCCACGCAAGTCTGGTCGCCCGTCAGGGCGGCCACGGCGCCGGCCTGGGAGGCGGTCGCCGGATTGGACGTGCTCTGCGACTGGAGCTTTTTCATGGCGCCGACGAGCCAGGCGGGGCCCGCGGCATAACCCAGGCGCCAGCCGGTCATGGCGTAGGCCTTGGACACGCCGTTGACCACCAGGGTCCGCTCGCGCAGGGCCGGCACGGCCATGGCGATATTGACGAACGGCTTGTCGGGGTTATAGATCAGGTGCTCGTAGATGTCGTCGCTGACGATCAGGACATCCTCGTGCTTCTCGAGCACGGCGCCCAGCGCCTGCAGCTCCTCGCGTGAATAAACCGCGCCCGACGGGTTGCCGGGGCTGTTCAGGACCAGCATGCGCGATTTCGGCGTGATGGCCTGTTCCAGCGCTTCCGGCGTGAGCTTGAATCCCTGTTCGGCGGGACACTGGACGAATACCGGTTCGGCGTCGGCCAGTTGCGCCTGGGCGGGGTAGGACACCCAGTACGGCGCGGGGATGAGGACTTCGTCGCCGGGATCGAGCGCGGCCAGCGCGGCGTTGAACAGGGCCTGTTTGGCGCCCGTGGTGGCGATGACCTCGTTCGCCTCGTAGCCGAGGCCGTTCTCGCGCTTGAACTTGTCGGCGATGGCCTGCTTGAGCTCGGCCGTGCCGTCCGCGGGCGTGTAGCGCGTCTCGCCGCGCTCCAGTGCCTCGCAGGCGGCGCGGCGGATGAATTCGGGCGTGTTGAAATCCGGCTCCCCGGCCGAGAGGTTCAGAACGTCGCGGCCGGCCGCGGCCAGCGACTTGGCCTTGGCGCTGATGGCCAGGGTCGGGGAGGCGGGAAGCTGCGAAATGCGTCGAGAGGCGTGCCCCACAAAGGCTCCTGCTACGGGTTTGGAAGGCCACTTATTGTAACGAACCGGATGGCTTTGGCACCTATAATGGTTCGGATATGTCGAAAACCAGCACCCAGGACGGCCTTTTCCGCCTCCAGTCCGAGTTCCGGCCCACGGGCGACCAGCCCGCGGCGATCAAGGCGTTGACCGGCGGTCTGCGCGACGGCCTGTCGCGCCAGATCCTGCTCGGCGTCACCGGTTCGGGCAAAACCTTCACGATCGCCAACGTCATCGCCGAGCTGCAGCGCCCGGCCATGGTGCTCGCGCCGAACAAGACGCTCGCGGCCCAGCTTTATGGCGAGTTGCGCGAGTTTTTCCCTGACAGCGCCGTCGAGTACTTCGTCTCCTATTACGACTACTACCAGCCCGAGGCCTACGTGCCGGCCTCGGACACCTATATCGAGAAGGACGCCTCGATCAACGACCACATCGAGCAGATGCGCCTTTCGGCCACCAAGGCGATCATCGAGCGGCGCGACGCGATCGTCGTGGCGACGGTTTCTGCCATCTACGGCCTCGGCGACCCCTCGCTCTACCTCAAGATGGTGCTGCACCTGGACCGTGGCGAGCGCATCGACCAGCGCGAAATCCTGCGCCGGCTGACCGAATTGCAGTACCAGCGCAACGAGACCGATTTCCGGGCCGGCACCTACCGGGTTCGCGGCGAGGTGATCGACGTATTCCCGGCCGAAAGCGAGCGCGACGCGTTGCGCATCGAACTGTTCGACGACGAGATCGAGTCCCTGGGCTATTTCGACCCCCTGACCGGCGAGCTGCTGCGCCGGGTGCCGCGCCTGACGATCTATCCGCGCACGCACTATGTCACCCCGCACGAGAGGCTGATGCAGGCGGTGGAGAAAATCCGTGCCGAACTGGCCCAGCGGCTGCCCGAGATGCGCGAGGCCGGGAAGCTCGTCGAGGCCCAGCGCCTGGAACAGCGCACGCGCTTCGATATCGAGATGATCCTGGAGTTGGGCTACTGCAGCGGTATCGAGAACTACTCACGGCATCTGTCGGGACGCAAACCCGGGGAACCGCCGCCGTGCCTGTTCGATTACCTGTCGGACGACGCTCTGCTGGTCATCGACGAGAGCCATGTCACCGTGCCGCAGCTAAACGGCATGTACCGCGGCGACCGCTCGCGCAAGGAGACGCTGGTGCGTTACGGGTTCCGCCTGCCGTCGGCCCTCGACAACCGGCCGCTCAACTTCGAGGAATTCGAAAAACTTTCGCCGCAGACCATTTACGTATCGGCGACACCGGGCCGGTATGAACGCGAACACGCCGACCAGACGGCGGAGCAGATCGTGCGCCCGACGGGGCTGGTCGACCCGGAAATGGAAATCCGCCCGGCCACGCACCAGGTCGATGACCTGTTGTCGGAGGTGCGGATTCGGGCCGAGCGCTCGGAGCGGGTGCTGGTCACGACCCTGACCAAGCGCATGGCGGAGGACCTGACCGAGTACCTGAACGAGCACGGTGCCCGGGCGCGCTACCTCCATTCGGATATCGACACCGTGGAGCGTTCGCAGCTCATCCGCTCGTTGCGCCTGGGCGAATTCGATGCCCTGGTGGGCATCAATCTCCTGCGCGAGGGCCTGGATATCCCCGAAGTGTCGCTGGTCGCGATCCTCGACGCCGACAAGGAAGGCTTCCTGCGCTCGGAGGGGGCGCTGATCCAGACCATCGGCCGGGCGGCCCGCAACCTCAACGGCCGGGCCATCCTCTACGCGGACCGGATCACGGGCTCGATGCAGCGCGCGCTCGACGAGACCGAGCGGCGGCGGGAAAAACAGCAGGCCTACAACGAAGAGCACGGCATCACCCCGCAGGGCATCCGCAAGGCCGTGCGCGATGTCATGGAAGGCGCCTACGGCGAGCACGGTACCAAGACCAGCGCGCTGTCGAAGGTCGCCGAGGAGCGGACCCGCTACCAGCGCATGTCCGGGCGCGAGCGCGAGCGCAAACTCGCGGCCCTGGAGAAGCAGATGTACGAGCATGCCCGCAACCTGGAATTCGAGCAGGCCGCAGCGATCCGCGACGAGATCAACAAGATCCGCGATTTGGCCTATGGTCCCGGCGTCGAGGAAGCCGCATCCTGATGGCGCGGGCGCCCATCAGCTAAAATCAGCCTGGTGGGAATGGTCGGGCACGTAAACCGGCCGTAGTTCCGTTCGCGCCCGTAGCTCAACCGGATAGAGCAGCGGCCTTCTAAGCCGCAGGTTGCAGGTTCGATTCCTGCCGGGCGCGCCAACTTGCACGGCCGGGGCCGAGTACTGTCATTGGCAGCCCCGAATCCGGTATACTACGCGGCCTGCGCCCCTGGGCGCGGGAACGACGATGGTGGACGTAGCTCAGTAGGTAGAGCCCCGGGTTGTGGCCTCGGTGGTCGTGGGTTCGAATCCCATCGTCCACCCCATCATTTGCGGGAGCGATGCTCAGGCGTCGCCCAAAAAAACCGGCTGGGCCGTTAGCTCAATTGGCAGAGCAGGGGACTCTTAATCCCAAGGTTGAAGGTTCGATTCCTTCACGGCCCACCATAAAATCAACTATTTACAAGGACCGCTGCAACAGCGGTTTTTCTTTGTCAGCAATTTGTCAGCATTTAATGGATGCCACATTACTCATTCGGAACAAGAATCGGCATGTATGATCCTTGGTGCGTACGAATTATGGTCATACGCGAATTACGGATCGGGACAAGGAGTGGTCGATGCCGGGGACGAGTGATCCACGTGTAGCAAGTCCGATCTCCACGGGCGGAGGGGGCACTTTTTTCGAGCAGCATGTAAATGCTCTATTTCTCGCACTACTCCTTGTCCGAGCGCCACTCCCAATCTTAAAGGATTGTCAGATCGATGAGGTTCAATTTCAAACCGAGCGACTAGGTTGGGAGACCGACGATATCTTGGTGACGGGTGTCAGGGCGGATAGTCAGCGCCGGCGACTCGCGGCACAAGTTAAGCGCCAATTCACTATCAGTAAGACTAATGAGAATTGCACTAAGGCTTTTCGTGGCTTTTGGGCAGACTTTTGTGGTCAGGAATTTGATAGGAATAACGATAGACTTGCCTTAATTACGTTGCGAGGAACGAATGCTCTTCTCGAAACCCTTAATAGCCTATTAAATTGCGCTCGGGCGTCTCTTGACGCTGAGGACTTTGCGCAAAGGTTGCAAACACCTGGCCTTATCTCAAAAAATGCGAAGGCTTATGTGGAAACGATTCGGGAAATTCTTGAAGAGATAAACGGATCTCCTCCTACGGATGAGGAATATTGGCGCTTCTTGTCCGTCCTCCATATTTTGAGTTTCGATTTAAATACGGACTCCGCTCAGACTGAGTCTTGGGTAAAGACGCTACTCGCCTACTCGACAAATGGAGGAGGCGGCTTAGAGGTGGCAAATCAGACTTGGTCCGAGTTGCTGGCACTTGTCGGAGCTGGCATGCCGGAGGCTACTGGCTTTAGGTATCAAAATCTTCCAGAAAATTTGCGACAACGACATGGCCCGATTGACACTCGTGCGTCCCAAATCGTCAATGCGCTTTCTGCACACAGCGCGGTAACGCTAAACGGGATTAGGACCACTATTGGAGCAACCGCCGGGATTAGGCGCGATGCGATCATAGATCTTGTTTTCGACGCTTTAAGCGCGCACCAGGTTGTCCTGATTTCCGCTCCAGCTGGATTTGGGAAGTCGGCACTAGCGAAGGTCTGCGTGGAATCACTAAGTGAAGATCTCTATTGCCTTACGTTCAGAGCCGAGGAGTTTGCCACTACCCATATCGATCATATGTTGCATCAGGCGCAGGTCCCAGTAAGGGGAAGCGATCTGCTTGGGATTTTGGCCGGGCAAGGTAAAAAGCTGATTCATGTGGAAAGCGTTGAGAGGCTTCTTGAAGCTTCAGTCCGAGGCGCCTTCGCGGATTTGCTGGGTCTAGCACAGAGGGACAAGAGTCTAGGGTTACTGCTTACATGTCGGGATTATTCGCTGGAAACAGTGGGTACAGCGCTACTTGGTCGAACGGGCATGAGTTTCAAAGTAATCGAGATCCCACCACTAACTGACGAGGAGCTTGAACAGGCAGTCGCTTTAGTGCCAACTCTTGCAAATGCCTTAGAGCATGAAGATTTAAAGCGTCTCTTAAGGTCGCCTTATTTGCTGGACAAAGCTGCTGATCTAGATTGGTCTGGTTCAGTAGAATTTCCGGCAAACGAATGGGAATTTAGAAAACGGTGCTGGGGTGAGCTGATTAGGCGTAACGCTACAGTTGTAGATGGACTTCCGCAGCGGCGTGAAAGCGTATTTGAGGAAGTGGCTCTACGGAGAGCGCGGCAGCTCCGTCCTTTTGTGGCTATACAGGGGCTGGACGTAGTCGCTCTCGAGGCGTTGAAACGCGATGGCTTAATTGTCGCTTCGCCTACTACAGACACAATGGTAGCACCGAGTCATGATGTCCTCGAGGACTGGGCAATTATTCAGTGGCTCGATAATCGCTGGGCTTTGCATGAAGGATCGCCAGCACTGTTGGCGGCGGACGTCAGTTCCCATCCAGCCATCAGACGTGCGTACCGGAAATGGCTATCAGAACTACTCATCAGAAACTCGGTCTCTGGAACTGGCTTCGTAATCTCCGTCATCAGAAATAGTTCGCTCCCAGCGTACTTTCGTGACGATACCCTCGTCTGTGCATTGCAGTCTTCCTCGGTTCGAGATTTTCTAGAACAGCACCGCGGAGCTCTTTTCGCTTCTGAAGGGCGATTGTTGGTGAGGATGATCCATCTGCTTCGCGTTGCATGCAAAAGGGTGCCTTGGTGGCTGCGTGATACTGGGGGGGTGCCCTCTCATATGCTTGTGCCGTCAGGTGAAGCTTGGCCGGCGGTGCTCGAACTGGTTCTTGCAGGTATTGATGAGCTGTTGCCTCAGCATATACCGATCATCTTGGGGCTTATCGAGGACTTTGTTAGATCGATAGACTGGCGAGATCTCGAACCGAATGGCTTCCAGGAAGTTGCAAAGATCGCATTTAGCCTTTTGAGACATTTGAACGGATATCGATCAGATGAATTGCGAAAGCGCACCCTTAAAGTGATTGCAAAAGTTCCTAGGGGTGACGCGAATGCATTTCAGCAATTAGTTGAAGGTGTGATAGAAAACGAGCACGGTAATTGGGTTTCCGGTGATGTGTCTAAGATTCTGTTGGGGGGGATGGAAGGGTGGACGGCCTGCAGGTATTTTCCGGAGGAAATTATTCGTCTTGCGAAATCAAGTTTTCTATTTTACGAAGAGGATCTTGATGAGGATGATCGGCGCCGTGGAGCGTTGGTTGGTATCGAGCTGTCTTTTGGTATGCAAGAGAATTTTGAATTCGAATCTTTCCCCCCCAGTTCCTTACGAGGAGTCTTCTTCCCGCTGTTGCTATATCACCCATCCATAGCGGTCGATTTTTTGATAGAACTCCTAAATCACGCTGGCACCTGGTACGGCGAAGGGCTTTGGCCGTATGATCGGCTCGAACCGGCTCACCCTATAACTATTGATTTACTGGGTGCGGATACTGTGACTCAATGGGGAAATCCTCGACTTTGGTGCCTTTATAGGGGGATTTCAGTCGGTCCGAACGTCCTTCAATCCGCTCTTATGGCACTCGAATCGTGGCTGTTGGACCTGTGTAAAAAGGAGGATGCGGAAGTAGAGCCTTGGCTCCTGAGGCTCCTTAAAGAGAGCAATAACATAATGGCTACGGCGATTGTAGCGAGCGTCTGCAATGCGCATCCCGAGAAGGCAGGCAACGCTTCGTTGGCTTTACTGTCCTCACGGGAATTAATCGAAATGGATAGGGCCCGAAAGTTCCACGAAAGGGGAGATTCTTCATTGTTAGGAAGGATACTTCCGATTCAAGCGGGCGACGAAATATATCAACAAGAGCGGAAGCAATCCGATTCTCTCGCGCACAGGAAATATGATCTTGAAGCCTTAGCGGTTAGATTGCAGCTCACAGAGAGGCGTGAGAATGTATTTGCAATTATCGATCGGTACAGAGCGGAGTTGCCACCGCCCGAAGAGCAATCTGAGGAGCATCGTGTGTGGCGTCTTTCTCTGCACCGGATGGACTTGAGGGGATATCGTCCGGCCCAGGAATCAGAGTCGGTGCAAGGGAATGATTGCGAGTCAGACGAGGACGGAGAACAGCATAGGCAAATAGTCTTAACCCCCGGAGAGGTTGAGGAAGATGTTCAGGAAATGATAGAACGACACGCTCCCATTGCGGCGAGGCAGGAGCGAGAGTTTTCACTGTTTAACTGGGGCAGCGCAGCTTGGGAAGGCAGGGATTCATCACACCCAAATTCCAGTGATTGGGAGACTTTTCTTGCACGTGCCCGAGATTGTGATGCAGAGCCAGAACCCGACGGCTTTATACGAGGTGCTCCAAGTACGGTAGCCGCGGTCTGTGTACGCGATCATTGGGAGGAAATGGGTCCGGAGGACAGGAACTGGTGTCTAGATAAGCTGGTAACTGCGATAGAGGAGGACTGCGATAGCGAGGATGAGTTGATAAGAGTTAGTCGTGGCGCTCCTAAATCAGATAGGTACGCTGCTTATGCTTTGCCTGGGCTGCTATGTCAGGATGTCTCGGAAACGCAAGCCCAGCGAATTAAAGAGTGTATAGCGAAGGCGCTTACGCATGCCGCGGACGAGGTCACTCGCTACGCGGCTGAAGGAGTTGGGGCATACTTGGTGGAAGGTGATCGCAGTTTTTCCGAGAGCTGCGTTGCAGCGATGGCAGCTAGAGCTCGCCTCATTTCAGTACGTCTCGCTGAGGAAAGAGCTAAACCTTATGACGCGAGGGTGGATACGGCAGACATAGTGAGAGATCTGGCGCCAGACGTGCGAACTGCGATTAATAATCAAAGTTACAATTCAGAAGAGGAATTACAGGAACTTGATTTAGTTGACTGGCCGGGTCGGGAAGCGGCAAGAAAAATTCTTACGGTTCTCGAATATCAATTAGATTCAGTCTTAGCTATTCAATTTTTTCGAAGAATTGTTACTTGGCTCGTGGGCAGTTGGGACGAAAATGTTGAAGGGCGTCGCCGGCATCGCGACTATGAGTTTCAATACGATTTCTTGCGGCAGCTAGTGCGTTTCCTCTTGAAGCTGACTGTGGAGCAGGCGCTTGAGGTTTGTGAGCCGCTCATTTTAGCTGTCTCGTCGCACCCAAGAGAGGTGGCGCACTTTGTCCAGGATCTTATTTCCGAAGAAGACCGTAGAACAGGCGAAAGTCCGTTCTGGCCGATATGGCAGGTCTTTGCTAATGCAATATACGAAGCTCCATGGATTGGGGAACTCGATGAACGGTATGGGTCAGGCAAGGACCTTATGTACGCTATCTTCCTCAATGGGAACTGGAAAAAAGATGTGCGTCACTGGCGCAAACTTGACGGCGAGGGGCATCGAATAGACGAACTGGCAATTCGTTTCCATGGATCTTCCGTTGTATTTGAATCATACTGTAGATTCCTTTATCACATTGGAGAGAATTCGCTGCCCGGGGCTTTCGTAATTTTGGCCGACTCATTGTCGGCCGGGGCCCCGATTTCTATGCTTGAGGACCAAAATACAGTTTATTTGATTGAGTCGTTGCTACAAAGATACGTCTACGCAGAACCACACAGACTGAAGTCGGATCCTCACATTCGTACCGCTGTGCTGGCAATTCTGGATCACCTTGTCGAGGCTGGCTCTTCAGCTGCCTACCGGATGCGCGATGATTTCGTAACTCCTGCAAGTGGCACGACGGGAGACTAATTTAGAAGAGTAGTAGACTGAAAGTTTGCGGCTTATTAACAGCTTAAATAGTTCGTAACCAAACAGTGAATGACGATGAACGCAATAGAAGTCGGATTCCTTACGAGTGGCGTCTGTATGATTACAGAGCTTATCTTGGTCTATTTTTTGATCAATTTAATATTGCAGAGAAGGGAAAATAATCGCTGGGCGCCTGTCCGAAAAATAGTTGCTGAACAAATGGCTTCTACCTATACAACAGCACTACATTCCGCAAATGTAATAGCAAGAATCGTATTTAAGCCCATGGATTATTCGTCGCTTGAGGTTAGCAAAATCTATCTACAAAAATTCAGCAATAATCTTAGTAGATTACAAAATTTAACTGACCAGAATGCAATTGCTTTGGGATCAAATTTTATGCCAGGTGCAGTCTTATTTCTAGAGAACTCCGGATTGTTATTGAAAAAGTTAGCTTTCTTGTCTGAAATACACAACCCTGCTAGATCAAAGATGGATATTATAGGTTTGTCACCACTTCCAGAGATAGCGGGGATAGAAAATGCATCTCTGATCTTCAGGGAAAGATATCAATCCACCTTTAATGAGAGCGCCAATCCCGCTGTATCTAATCCCTCGCCTAAAGAGATAGAGGCAACGTGGGAAGAAGCAACTAGGGCAAGTAAACGGTTATATTTAAAACCCCAAGATTATCAGTTTAAGCCCGGCGTTACACCCTATGTATACGATATGACTACTTTGCAACAGTTAAAGGGACCTCCCGCAAGTGGCGCTAAAGTGCAAGTTTGCCACCATATATAGAAAAGGTACTTTCTGTGAATTTTTAGTCGTCAGCTGTAGAAATGCAATTTCGGAATTTTGGAGAAAAAATATTTGGTTGCGGTTGCGGTCTGCAGATCAATGGCCCATAGATTTACCGCCCTCCGCCTAGTAAATATCTAAAAGGTGTCCGTATGCGGGGCACCTTCCCAAGTTGCCGCCGGAATTATAGTGGCAGGCACGTCCAGCTTTCCTCGACAAACGCTGACCGCTAGCCACGTCACCGCTTTCACACCGGAATCGGTGGCGAAATTGAACCGGAATATGCAGTCGTGGGTATGGTTGGTTGAGTTTGGGGATTTACATTGTCCCTGTATGATCAAGTGTGAGGTGTGGTTCATACCCCAAAAATTCAAAAAAGGGATAACAAATGAGTCGATTCGACGATCCTGACTACGAAATTCGATCCACTTACGACATCGAGATTTCCAGGTATCGAGCGAGTGCCGAAGGGATTGTTGACGCCTCGGTTGGCGCCACAATTCTCATCGCATTCTTCCTTATTATCGTTTCCACCTGGACAACGCTAGAAGTATGTAAGGCGGCTTTCAGGAGAACGAAAAAAGCCTTGGCGGGCATTATTGTTACCAATGATGAGCTTGACGATACGCAGACCCGCCAGACTGAGTATAGTCGTCGCGCGCCCATTGGCCGCACTCAGAAGATGTTTACTGCTATTTCGATCGCAATGGCGCTTTTGGCGACCGGAGCAGGGGTGCTTGCCTGGAACGGGCAGTCGCTTCTGACCTCAGTAAGTGGCGCTTGGGCATCGGCCGCGTCTGACTCATGGGATTCTCCGGTTTGCCCAGCTTCCCAACAGTCACTAATTCAAAATCAGTCTTGGATCCCCTACACACGGAGTTATGGTGTGCAGTCCTATCGCTATAACGGGCTGGGCAACGCATGCGTATCTGCTTCGGATGTTCACGCTGGATACGCTGCCCGTCAGCGGCAGTTTGGATTGCACTACGTCATCCCGTCCCTGGTGCTGCTCTGGCTCGCTCTGCTGGCCTATTTCTGGTGTGGCGCCAAGCCGACCCGCTTTCCTTTGAAGTACACGGAGGGGCGATCCCAGGTTCTAACTGAGCCGATTTTCAGGATTACCCAGTCCTGGTTTTGTCAGGAATACCTTTCGCGTTACCTGCTGCGCTGGGCGGTGATCTCATGGCTCTTTCTAATCCCGCTGGTAGCGGCCTTTGTCCTGCCGCTGGGTTTGGTCGGGCCTGCTATCTGGTCGTACGGCACCTTGATTATCTGCGCCTGCGCTCTGTTGGTGCTTTTCTCCCTTCCACTCGCTCTGGGCCAGATGATCGGCTTTGGGCTTGTTGGCCACTATGGGGTAATTCCGGCGCGTCTCCAGGGCGTTCCGGGCTGGCTTTGGGCCTTGATCCATCAGAGGGGATTTGGTCTGCGTAAGTTCATCGCACGCGGTCTGGGCCGTTCCAAGCGAGTGATGGCGAACGCAGATACGGCTGGATTGGTGGATCGCTTGCCCCCTATGACCAAGCTGGCTTTGGCGACGATGCAGATCGACGTCGAGTTCATTCAAAGTCTTGCGAGAATCACCTTCATGGTTGGTCTTTTGGGGCTGTCTCTGATTGCTATAGTTGCGGGTGGTTGGGACCCCAGCAATGCACACTTTCATGTATTCCAGGCAGAGCTTTATTTTGTGATCGGTTTCATTTTCTCCATCGGTATCATCTTTTTGGGTCGAAAGATCACAAAAGGCAAGCGCACGCATGTCCAGCTGCTTCCTGGTGTAGATGATATTGACTCGGTGGAGTTGTCTGACGCCCTGATCGCTGGAGCGAGGCAGTACCGGATAAACGTCGCTTTTGCCTTCCTGTTTTGCTTTGCTGTGGGGTTACTTTCCCCCGCAGCTGCGTTTCTGCTGGCCCCGTCGGTCGCACGCTTCTATATCAGTGATATGTTGCCGGAAGTAGTTCCCAGGTGGGCGATTAAGGCGCACTGGCGTCACAAAGCCTTTCTGAATGCGTTACCGGGTATTATTGCCGAGGTGATTGGAGTCGTTTTCGTCCTCGCGCTTGCGGCTGCCGTTGTCGCCACCGTGTATGCGCATGAGTGGCACCCATTAAAGGTTACGGTCTTGCTACACCCTGAAGTGATGGCTGACGGGTTTCTTGGTTGGCAGTTCCCTTTCACTGGCGATGCACGCACGTGGCTGTTTGCTGAGATCGGCATATTTGCCTTGTGTTGGGCACTGTTGAGTGTCGGTTACGCTCATTGTGAGCGAGTCAAACACTCGATCAGCAATCGGGCGCGAATAACCTGAAGTTCGTTGGAGCTAATCGAGTTGGAGCTGCCAGCATTGAGCAAAAATCGCATCTTTTCTCTCGCAGTGACCGTTTACCGGTTGGAAATACCACCATGCGCCAAGAAGGTGTAAATGTGGAATAAATCTGGAATAAAAACGCTTCCACCTATTGCATAAATGGCAAAGGTAGAAGCCGAAAGGAATAAATATGGAATAAATATGGAATAAACAAGCAGCGTTGGCCAAGACGGTACCGGATCGAGAATGATGAGAATGTTCGACAATCTATAGTGCAGCAGACCTGTTGGGGTTTGGCACACCATACATGGTGCGCCAAACCTCTGTTCGGCGGCACCCTCGCGCGCGCGCGCGTTTGTGCCGCCAAACCCAGTTCGGTGGCACAATTATTAATAACCAAACTACAGAACAGGCGCGTACTGGGATGCATATGGGAGAACCATCAGAAGAGCCATCAGAAGAGCCACCAGAAGAGCCACCAGAAGAGCCACCAGAAGAGCCACCAGAAGAGCCATGGCGTTCTCGGGTTCCATGCATGCATGAGAATCCGTCCCGGGAGGATGAGGACGAGGACGAGGAGGGGGGCCGAACCTTATCCTTCAGCTTATGACGTCCCATGGTATTCAGGGCCGGCCCAAGCGCAAGAGGCAAAGAATACAGCTGCTTCCCGGTCAACGGTCCGCATGGACCATCAACCGTTTGAACGCGAGTTTACAGCGTTCCAGCTAGCGTGTAGATGGGTGACTGATATCCCGCGTGTCCACTAGAGTCGGGTTAGTCCAAAAGCTTTTTAAAACCGTCCGTGAATACGGGGTAGGGCCCTTGGCATTGGTTAGTTCCTTGAGGTAAGTGCAGAAGTTCATATTAAATCATAGGGTTCATACAAACCCCATCCCACCGCGTGGCTTATCGGGCTTCGCCGAACACTCGCGCACCAGCGATTCTGTCCACCACTGAACATTCGTTGCTTCGAGTGACAGTCGAGCTCTACGAATAATCGCTGCAAAATCTCCCGGCGTCAGATTGGAGAGCGAGCTGACCTGATCGATCAATGCCTGATCAGTCTTCCGCGGCCGGACGTGGTGCTCCTTAAGCACTTGGAGGAGCAGGGCGCGGGCCTGATCTGGCTTCAGGTAGCCAAAATAGATCTTGTGATCAAAGCGTCTGAGCGCGGCATAGTCGAGCCGGTCCATGAGATTGGTCGAGGCCATGAATAGGCCCTCGAAGGCCTCCATTTGGGTCAGGAGCTCATTGACCTGGGTGACTTCCCAGTTGCGAGCCGCTCCCTGGCGGCTCGCGAGGAAGCTATCGGCCTCATCGAGGAGCACCGCCGCGTTCTCACGATCCGCATCTTCGAACATACGGGCGATGTTCACTTCGGTCCCTCCGACCCACATGCTGAGTAAATCCGAAGCGCGGCGATAGATGAGCGTTTTGCCGGATTGGTCAGCGAGGTGCTTTGCAAAGGCACTCTTTCCGGTCCCCGGCGGGCCATAGAAGCACAGGCGACCGACCCCGAGGTTTGAGATCTTCTCGATCAGGGTTCGGGTATCGGTATCCGTATTGAGATACTCGGGCTGATAGCGGGTGAGGGACTGCTGTTCGCCTTTAAGGCGCCGGCCCTGGAAGGTGGCCCGCAGGGTATTCACCAGGCCTTGCTCGGCGGCCTCCTTGGCGTCCTCCTCGCTTATCTTGCCCAGGTGATCGATCAAGCGCTTGGCCCGGTCGATATGCCCCGGTACGAGGCGCTCATCGGCGCTGATCTGCTCAAGCCAGGGATTGGGGACCCCACGGGTGCCGAGTTCTCGCTTCAAGATCGAGCGGCGTACGGTCCGAGGCGGTCGGGGTATCTCCAGGACGTAGAGGAAGCGGCGCAGATGTGCGCTATCGAGCCCATAGACGCGGTTGGAGAGCCAGATGGTCGGGACCGGGTTGTTCTCGAGGAGCTGATTGAACCAGGCCTTACCGTGCCGGTGAGCGGAGGTATGCAGGCCAAAGATCTCGAAGCGATCCTCGTAAAAGACATCCTCCGCCTCATCGAAGAGGAGCAGGGACTGGGGTTTGTCATCGAGCACCTTCTGGGCAAAACGCAAGAATCCGAGCCGATCCTGGGCGGAGACCGAGTCTTTGTCCTCATCCTGGCAGCCGACCTCCCAGAGCTGCGTCTGGGCAACGGTTGCGAGCACGCGGGCAAGCTCGGTCTTTCCGGTCCCGGGCTCGCCATAGAGGAGGATGTTGACGCCTTTGGTGCCCCGACGGGCGGCCTCTGCCAAGAGGCGCGTCATCACACGGGTCTCACGCTCGAGATAGGGAAAGTCCTCGAGCGTGAGCCCGGTCTTGGGGGCACGCTGACACTGGCGAAGCATGAATTCATCCGGATTCGCTCCCTCCACCATCAAGGCCCGTGGCAGGGACGCGGTGCAGAGGAGCTTCTCGGGGAGCTCTGCGGTCATGTCCTCCCACTGGATCAGCCCCATCTGACTCAGCCTGGAGCGCGAGGAGAGGACTTTCACGAGATCGGTTCGCTCGGCGCGCAGGGCCCGGGAGAGCAGATAGAGGGCGCGTTTGTTGGTGATGTCATCGTAGGTGCTCCGGATCAGCTGGCGAAACCAGCTGACGCAGTGCATCACGGCGATAAAGGAAAGCAACTCACATTCAACGGGGTTGAGTGCCAATTGATCACGGAAGGCCTCGATCGAGGCGGTTAATGTGGGCGGATTGATCGCCTTCGCCTCAAGCTGCTGGTGACGCTCGCGGACTCGCCGCCAGGCGCGGGTGATAAAGGCGCTTTTGATATCGATCTTGGTCGCCCCCTTGGGGATCGCAAGTCCGAGGAGCTTGGTGACCTCGGCATCGAACATCGTGTATTTAAGATCCATCTCGTTGCTCTCATAGAAGTTCACGAGTTCGGGTTTGCGATCCAGTATGCGAAGGAAATAACGCGCCGCGAGTTCCTGGGCGGCGGTATCGGCTTCCACTTCAAGAAACGAGTCGGCCAGAAGATCCACACTCTCGCTGCTCATTAACGCTCCACATCCCAGATGGTTTCGCATGTCATGGTCTCCGATGAACACCGGGGGCCATTGTGGGCGGGGTGTGCGACAAAACGCGCCGTACCCAAACCACCCCCATTCCCGGTCTGATCGCGACGTACTTCGTCGTACCTCCCCCCTAGGCTGGCGCTTCTTTCATTCACTTAAGGAGCACGGTTATGAACGAGGAGAAGGGCTATGAAGTGGATCGCGCGGTGGATTGGGTCGCCTTTGGAGCCGCGTGGTATTACCTGGTCTGGCCTGAGTATCTCGCGATCGCCTGGGGGCCGGCAGCGCTCGCCTTTCTGTGGAGTGCGGCCCACCCTTATTTTCATGAGGCGATCGGGTGGGGCATTGGCACCACCGCCGTGTTTCTTCTCTCGGTGATTTATCGAAGACTCGGAATGGTGATCGCCTTTCTGTTTGGCTGCGCCTGGGGGGCTGGTGGTGGCTTTGTGGCCTTTTGGCTAACCACGGACTGGTATTGGGGGGTCGCAGGGGGCCTGATCGTGATGTACGTCTCCTGGTCCATTCACCACGCGGCGCTTGCGATGCCCTCCGGACGGACGGCCTGAGCCCGATTTTGGATGCGACACATTCTGTCGCATAATGCTTTTAGAGTGGTCCCTGAACCCAAAAAGACGAAGACGAAGATGGCTAAGAATCGCTACACCCGACGCCGCCGCGGGCGGGGGCTCAGTAAATCGAAGATCATGGCGCATCGCCAGTGCCCCAAGCGGCTGTGGCTGGAGGTCTGCCGACCGGAGCTTCTGGATGAGAGCGGCAGCGAGGCCGCCTTTGCGGCCGGACACGCCGTGGGCGAGCTGGCCCGGGATTTGCACCCGGGCGGCGTGCTGATCGAGGCTGAGAGCCTCTCAGAGGCGCTTTCGCTCACCCAGGACGCACTGGCGGCTAAACCCCGCAAACCCCTCTACGAGGCGACCTTCGAGTACGAGGGCACGCTCATTCGGGCCGATCTGCTGCTACCCCGCCCCCGAGGCTATCGACTGGTCGAGGTGAAGGCCTCCGGGAGCGTAAAGCCGCACTACCTGGAGGATGTCGCCGTACAGGCCTGGGTGATGGACAAGGCCGGTATTGCGCTCAAGCGCCTGGAGCTCGCCCACGTGGATACCCAGTGGGTCTATCCGGGAGGAGAGGACTATGAGGGGCTGTTGACCTATGAGGATGTGACCGCGGAGGTCAAGGCATCGCTCGGGGATGTTGAGAGCTGGGTCGGTGAAGCCCGAAAGACGCTTAAAGGCGATGAGCCCGATATCCCACCGGGGCCCCAGTGCTCGGATCCCTATGAGTGCCCGTTCATGCACTACTGCATCGCGCCGGTTCCCGAGGGGACCTATCCGCTCTCGGATCTTCCCCGCGGGGGCAAGGTCGCCAAAGCGCTGGAGGAGGAGGGCTATACGGATCTTCGCCAGGTGCCGGCAAGCCGGCTCAGCAACCGTCAGCACCGGATCGTGCACCTGGGGGCGCGCTCGGGACGACGTTTCATTTCTGCTGTAGCCGGACAGGAACTGGCTGAGATGGGTTGGCCGAGACGCTATCTCGACTTCGAGTCGCTCCAGTTTGCGGTTCCGATTTGGGCCGGCACACGGCCTTACCAGCAGGTGCCGTTCCAGTGGTCGTGTCATATCGAGACCGCTCCTGGAAAGGTGGTGCACCGGGAATTTCTCGCTGAGACGCCGGAGGACCCTCGGAGGGCGTTTGCCGAGAGTCTTGTGGAGGTGTTGGGGGACGATGAGGGGCCGATTTTTGTCTACTTCGCAGCCTTTGAGCGGGGACGGATGCTCGAGATGGCAGAAACCTTCCCCGATCTTGCCCCTCAGCTCGAGCAGGCGGTGGAGCGCATCGTCGACCTTCATCCCCTGGTGCGGGATAACTACTACCATCGGGATCAGCATGGCAGTTGGTCCCTGAAGGCCGTGCTCCCCACTATCGCTCCGAAGCTCGCTTATTCGGATCTGGAGATTGCCGAGGGCGGGAGTGCCGCTGAGGCCTATCGCTCGCTCCTGGATCCGGAGCTTCCGGCCGAGGAGGTCGAGCGGCTGCGTAGCGCCTTGCTCGAATACTGCGGGCGCGACACGCTTGCCCTCGTGCGGATTGCGCACTATCTCGAGAGTCACAAGGAGGATCACCGTGCCTGATCGTTCCAGTCGAGAGACCATTGCGCGCCAGTGGCAGCTACTAAGGCTTATCCCAACCCTTAAGCCTGGGGCTACCGCCGCTGAACTCACGAAAAAGCTTGCCGATAACGGCTATCCGACGAGCAAACGCACCGTGGAGCGCGATCTCACCGATCTCGCGCAGATCTTCCCGATCGCCTGCAACAACAAAGGCCGTCCCTACGGCTGGTACTGGAGGCGCGGCGTGGATCTGAGTCTTCCCAGCGTGGAGTTGGCCGAAGCGCTGTCCTTGACGCTGCTGGAACAGTTCCTCTCCCGGATGCTGCCGCTCTCCCTGTGGCGCTCGTTTCAAGCACGACTCGACCATGCGCGGGAGAAGCTCAATGCGCTGAGCGAGGGCAACGAAACGGCGCGCTGGGCCGATAAGGTCTGTTACGTGAGCCCCAGCCTGCCTCTCAAACCGCCTGAGATCGATGAGGGGGTACTCGAGTGCGTGCAGAAAGCGCTTTTAGAGGATCGCGAGCTCGAGGTGACCTATCAGCGTGCCGGCCACGAGGAGGGTAAGTCCCAGACACTCAATCCCCTGGGGCTCATTCAGCGGGGGCCGTTGACGTATCTGGTGGCAACCGCCTACCAGTACGAGCACATCCGCTATTACGCCCTGCACCGCATGCAATCCGCAGAGCTCGGTCTGGAGCCGGCATATCATCCCGTGGAGTTTGATCTGGCTGAGCATGTCGCGGCCGGTCACGGGCACTTTGTGCCGTATGACTCAGAAGGCGATATCAAGCTCGAAGCTCGGGTGCTGCCGGAGCTCGCCGAGATGCTCGAAGAAACCCCACTTTCGGACGACATGGCGACCTCAGGCGATCCTGAGATGCCTACGATCAAGGCGACGGTGCCCGATACCTGGCAGCTACGGTGGTGGATCCTTTCTCAAGGGTCTCGCATCGAGGTGGTGAAGCCTGCCAAGTTGCGTGATGAGATCAAGGATGAAGCAGAACATATGGCCGCTCTCTATACCCGTGAGGCAAAGAGCTAGAGGAGAGTTTGTCTGAGTGCGACGTACTTTGTCGCAAACTCAACGGATACTGTGCGTGACGGGAGGTGGGGCCGAGTCGCATTCATCCGAGGGGGATGAGTACTTGGCTCGGTCTCACCTCTCTCTTAAAGCTCAAAAAAGATGTCCATGGAAAGATGGTGGGACGCGACGACCATGACCGGGTGGCTGGCTCGAATTCAGAGGCGGTTCATTCGACGGCGAGGTTTCATATTTCAGAGAAACATGATTATTCGATATCCAAATCCATCCACCAGTAATTCTTAATATGCTCTTCAGTCCATTGTCCGAAGAAAAAGTAGCCATCACGAGACCTATAAAGGCGACCGCTTGCCTCGCCATTGCTTGAGGGGCTTTGACAGGTCCAAGTCCCATAAAAGTGGAGACCATCCGAGCTTCGCAATTTAATATGATAGCGGTAGTTGTCGAGCTCGGTGTCAACAACTAACTCCTCCGGATTTCCATCATTTAAGCGTATTAAAGCGTCAATGATTTCACCTCTTTCATCGTCCACTTCTTGCCAGCTCACGGGGCCGGTTAGTTTGATAGCTTCCATTTTAAAAAATCCGGTCGGAAAAGCGGAAGTATATTTAAAAGTTGCGTTTAATGCTAATGCAATTGCAAGGCGTCTTTCAGGTGGCTCAGTTTGAATCGCGCTTTGATGTTGGCAGCAACCTGGAGTGTGCTGGGGGTGACTGAGGTATGGTTCGACGGCAGGAGCTCCCTTCGGCGTACCATCTATCTACCTATTACCACTCGTAATTTGGGTATTTGCGAACTTGCTTTATAGTCGATTGATGAGGCAACAGGGCCCGTAAGAGGGCAGGATAGACGACTTGTATAACGAGGATAGAGCGGAAGTTGCAGCTCCGGCTACGCCGTTGGCGGATGCGCTTGCACTGACTGTGTCCGCCATGGCCCTGCTTGCCGGCGCTTATTGGGTCGGGAACCCGGCATGGATAGATCGTATTCCCCACTGGGCTTTGCTATTGATTTTTGGTAGCGCAGTGGTTGCGGTGTGGGGCATTGCGAAGCGGGAGCGCCGGCTGCATACAAAAGTCTCCAGGAGTCGGTTAAAGCTGATGAAGGCGGCATGCGCTTTCACCGTTGTTTCGGACCTTTTGGTCTTGGGGCTCGGCTATCGTTTTGTCGTAAACAAGGAAACGATTGTAATGACTACTTTGATAATCGCGTTTCTCCAGGCATTCATGGCTGCGGGGCTATGGCTCCACTGGATATTTTCCAAGATTCAACGCTTTGCGAACTGACCGATCACCCAAGGCTGCTTGAAGGCTTCGGGCCTGATGCCGCCAGGCGCTAATTGAAAAAAGGTCAGCCTGTTCCTGTTGCAGGTAGTGGGTATAGCGTGAAAATGAGCGCTTATAGGGCTTACTATTGCAAAGCTTTCTCTATAGGCTTCTCGGGAGGGGAAGGACAACAGTGTCGAAAGAGTCCTCGGGATAGCACCCGGGCTGGACATGTCCTTCGTCGTGGCCTAAAGTTTCGAGGCTGACAAATGGGGAATCCTGCAGGGCCGGATCTGCGTGTGGCCCGGCAACGACTCTTGGGGAGGCATAAGTTGGATGCAGAGAGACTGAAAGCGGCCGTCAAGCACCTGAAGCTGAGTGAGCGCCAAGGTATACCGCTGGAACAGGCGCTTGTGACACTCAAGTCCCTGTCTGGCGGAGACGAAGAACTTGTAGAGGCGGCTCGTAACGAGATCGAACGGGAAAGGAATGATATAAGGACGATGCGTCCCGTAACTGTTGTGGCCAGGGGGGCAGAGCCCTGGTTCCGGGAACCGCGTGATAATGCCAGCTATTGGCCAGACTACCGAAGACACCTTGAGGAAAGAGGCTGGAGTTCCGACAGTCTAGACGCTCTCGAGCGGGAATCCAGCTGGGTTCTGGGTCGATGTGGCTGTCCTTACCAGGAGATTGACTTCAAGGTCAGGGGCCTGGTGGTGGGGCATGTTCAAGCCGGCAAGACCGCCAACATGATTGGTGTGTGTGCCCACGCCGCGGACGAGGGCTACAGGTTGATACTTGTGCTCTCCGGTCTGACCAATGCCTTGAGGAAACAGACTCAAGGGCGCTTCAACGCTGATCTGATTGACCATTCTTGTGACTGGAATACCTACACAAGCGAAGATAATGATTTTCAGAATGCCATAGAAGTAATAACGCTTACTGATCCCTACCGGCCGGATATAGGTATCGCAGTTGTCAAGAAGAACAAGCATGTACTCCGCCGCGTCAATAAACTGATTGAGAGGACGTCACTTCCGACCCTCAGGAAACGTCCGACCTTGATCATCGATGACGAGTGCGATCAGGCAAGCGTCAATACCCAGGCCGCACGAGACAGGCTTTCTGCAATCAATGCCCAGATCAGGGAGATGATCGACCGACTTCCCAAAGTCACGTATGTGGGGTATACGGCAACTCCGTTCGCCAACGTGCTGATTGACCCGTCCTATCCCACTGACCTGTATCCGAAAGATTTCATGGTGGCGCTGGATGAGAAGCCGGGATACTTTGGCACGCGGCAACTTTTCGGAAGCGACTTCTCTGATGCTGACCAACCAGACGACGCGCTGGATGTCGTGCGTATCGTGACCGATGAGGAGGCCAATGCCGTCATTGGTGCGGTGGGTGGGAGCAACCCGAATGAGTTTCCGATCATTGATGGTCTCGATGCTGCATTGCGCTGGTTCCTGATAACCAGCGCTGTTCGGGCGCTCAGGAATGATGAACCCGTCAACAATTCGATGTTGATCAATGTGTCCCATAGGGTCAATGCGCATGCGGCAGTCTCGAGGGGCGTCACGGACTGGATTACCGAAGTTCAAAGCCGTTTGAAGCATGCACCAGAGCATGAGATCAAGCGTTTCCGCAAACTATTTGTGGAAGAGGTGAAACGGTTGCCTCTCATTGGGCGCGAGAACTGGGAGGAGGTGGTTCCTTCGCTTCTTGAAACCATCGCGCGAACCGAAGTGCATATTGAGAACGGACTGTCGAACCAACGGCTGGATTTTTCAGAACGGCGGTCTCGGATCATTGTCGGCGGGAATATCCTCTCACGCGGATTGACTATAGAAGGGTTGACCGTCAGCTATTTTCTACGTCAATCGAAGCAATACGATTCTCTGATGCAGATGGGGCGCTGGTTCGGTTATCGCCCCGGCTATGAGGATCTTCCGCGTATATGGACTGCGGCTGCGACGCAGGAAGCGTTCCGGAATCTTGCGCGGGTGGAGTTCGAGTTGCGGGATGAAATAGACAGCCTTGCAGAGCAGGGTCTCACGCCTATGGAATGCGCAGTCAAGATTCGTCAATTGCCGGGACTTTTGATTACCGGGCGAGATAAAATGCATGCTGCGCAGGCGCATGTTGCCTATTGGGGGCAACACATTCAGACTCGACGCTTCGCTTACAGAGATGGGGAGTGGCTCAAAGGGAACTGGCAGGCGGCAGAAAGCCTTGTCCGGAAAATTCGGGAGCAGGGGAAGACCTCGACCAGTTCGCGTGAGGGGATACTGTTCAAGGGGGTCCGCGTAAACGAGATACTCGAATTCCTAAGCGAGTACCGGATATCCGAGCCGGATGCGAAGGGAGAGCTCAATCCGGAGGCCCTTTCGAGCTGGATTCAGGAACGCGCTGATACAACGGATGCATTGGGGCTATGGAATGTGGGTGTGGTGCAGCCAAGACTTCACCGGGAAGGGCGTTCCATCAAGCGGTTTGAAGGGCTGAGCGAAGTCGCGCTGCTGGTGCGTTCACGCCTCAAGGGAACCGGAGAGTTCGCTGACATAAAGGCGCTCATGTCGCGCCAGGATCTGCTTATCGATTGCCCGGATAACGCTCAGGCGTCGAGTGAATGGTCAAGTACGAAAAAGATTCGTGCGACATGTCTGGCAGGAGGCGATGAGGCAGCGGTACCGCCATTGCTCCTGTTGTATCCCATTGATCCGATTTCGGAACCTGTTCGCGAAAACTCCGATCGTGAGGCACTAAAGGCTGCTGATGCCGTGATGGGGCTGGGTTTGTGCTTTCCCGGAACGGCGGACACGCAGGATGGTACTTTTGTTTCCGTTCCCTTGCCGGAAGAACCGGATCCGACAGAAGCCGATGAAGAATTTGATCAGCTCGGCGATGCAGGGGAGAGCGAGGATGGCTGAGGATCTGGCAGCGCGGATCCGCGAGCTCTGGCACCAGCTTCAGGAAGACGCCGTGACTTCCGATGAGGGTCACGGTGTACGTATTCGCTTTCATGAGCTGTCGGTAGCAGTTCCGTCTGGATTGCTTTGTCTAGGTCGGAGAGAGTCGGGAGCAGCGATACTTCTGATTCCTGTCTCGAGTTCGACGAGGATTCGGACGGATGCTTTGGAGACGGATGCGTTGGGCGTGCGTATAGAGAAGTTCCAGATCGAGCCCAAAGGGGTGACACACCCTTATCTGGCCGTTACGTTGAGAGATATCACGCTCTGGGATGTGTTCGTCGCCATGGTGATCGATTTCGTGCGACGAGTGGAGAACGGAGCGGGGGTTGTGCCCGCGTTGAGAGCGGCTCTGGACGAATTTCGTCGGCTTGTAATGTCACACGGATCTGGTGGCGTAGACCTGGAGAGAATTATCGGTTTGTTAGGCGAGCTTGCGATTGCGCGTCGTCTGATTGAAGCGGGCGCCGATATCCTGACTTGTTGGCAAGGTCCGGAGGGTGATGTGCATGATTTCAGGGTGGGCCTTGACTCCATCGAGGTCAAGACGTGTATGGTGTCTGCCGGACGCCGCATGATGATCCATAGTATCGATCAGCTGGCGGATCCGAGTGGCGGGATCCTGTTGCTCGTATTGAATGTCGTGCATGAGGTTGATCGCGAAGGGGAGTCTCTTGGAGCGATTCTCGGAGAGGTACGGGCGCATGCGAACGATAAATCGGCGTTCGATGAACGAATACAGAAGCTGGGATTTGATATGCGCGACTCCGCACCCGAATGGTCACGCCGCTTTGTTTTTGAAGAGCAGCTCTGGTTCAGGGTAGGCCCGGATTTTCCAAGGCTGACGCGCTCGGAGCTCAAGACGGGCGATCTGCCTGGGGAGATACATAACGTTCAATACTCGCTTTCGGTGGGGACGCACACCCCCGGCAAGATGACTGAGGATGCCGTGGATGACTGGTTGATGGAGGTATTTCATAGTGACACTTGACCTTCTGTCGGAGCCCTATAACCCGCTTGGTAATATCGGGGCAGAAGGAATCTCGAAGCTGCTGGGACGATCGGATCTGGATTTTCTGGAGCTTCTGATACGAGAGTCAGGTCAGAATGTCTGGGATGCGCGCATCGCGCCGGACGCGCGACCGCGATATGTTGTCAGGGTTCGGGCATTCGACGAGCGTCAGATGGAGGTGTTGCGCGAGCAGGTCTTTTCGGTACTGCCAGAAAGCGATGACCATGAATGTCTGCCCAAGCTGCGGGAGTTCCTGCAGAAGGCCAGAGGGGAGGTCCTGGAGATTGCTGACTTTGGCACTCGTGGGTTGGGTGGACCTACCGACGCCTCTCATGAGCCGGTTGGCGACGAGCCCACCGATTTCGTGGACCTGATCAGGAATGTCGGTTCGCGACGTGATATTGCCCAGGGTGGCGGAACTTATGGGTACGGAAAGGCGTCGCTCTACGCTGTAAGCAGCTGTCGAACGCTGATATTTGATTCCAGGACAGTGGTCGGAGGACAGACCGAACGACGCTTGATCGGGGCAGCGCTGGGCCATGAATATGCTAGGGGAGGAAGACGATATACCGGCAGGCACTGGTGGGGCAACCGGAATCGCGAGAGCCTGATTGACCCGCTGAAGGGCTCCCGTGCAGATGATATTTCTTCCGCTCTGGGGCTTTTCGACCGAAGTCCGAAGGAGCGTGGGACAACCATCGCCATTCTTAACCCTGACTGGCGAGGATTGTTGGGTGAGGATCTCGATGGCGAGGAACTCGATCCGAAGTTCATTCGCGAGCGCGCCGCCCGACGCATAGTCGAGATCCTGCTGGACAATTTCTGGCCGAAGATGCTTCCGAAGACGCTCGGTAGCGAATCAGCCATGGGCTTCAAGGTACTGCGTGAGGAAGATCGCATAGTTCCCATACCGTCTCCTGATGCGGTCCCGCCGCTTGATCTCTATGCTGAGGCGTGGCGTCGGGTCCAAAGGGCGATGGCGGGCGATAATGGGGAGACGGAAGATCTGTATGAGATAACTTGGTACCGTCGCCGCACCGGATGGCTCGGGATCGCCGAGCGAAGCGGTGCCCGGCCACCCCAGAGTCGCCGTTACAAGCTGCGCGCCGAAGGGGAGACCAACAGAGCACACCATGTTGCTTTGATGAGGCCGGCTGAACTGGTGGTCTGTTACGATCCCTCCCCCCCCCCGGACGACGAAGAACTGGAGTGGGGCGGCGTATTCATTGTCGACGGGACGGACGATGAGGTGGAACAGGCTTTTGCGGATGCTGAGCCGCCCCCGCACAATTTCTGGTCAACGGACAACATGGTGACCGAGGATCGGGACGGCAAATCCATGGTCCGTGTCACGCTCAGGCGAATTCGTGAGATCGTTCGCGAGATTGGAGCGACGCAGTTGGGCAACGAGTACACGCAAGCCACCGGAGTTGCTCCTCTCGCACAAGCGAGTCAGAGCCTAGGACGGTTTCTGGGTGGCACGATGCCGACAGGCGGAGGTCCTGGTGACATTGTGAAGCCGATAACTGGAGGTGGGGTGGGGGACTCGCCAATCACCCGTCTACAGTACGTCGGACTCGAACTTCTAGATAGTGCTCCCATTGCACGCTTCCGGACCGTGCTTCGCCGACCGGTCAAGGGGTTGACGCTGCATTGTCAACCGCTGATTGTGTTTGAGGGCAAGAAGGATCTGCAGACTCCGGACGGTGCGCAACCCGAAATTGTGGGCTGGATGGTTGGTGACGAGACAATCGACGCCGGAGATGAACTCTACCTTGAAGCGGGCGCCAAGGATTCCAGTATTGAAATATTGATCAGGGTGCCGGATGGATATGCGATTGATGCTTCCTTGTCCCATGAAGAGAGCGCGCAGTCATGAGTGTTGCCCGGGCCTACCCATGGCTGACTCTTTCTGAAGATCCGGAAGGACTGGAGGCAACTGAGTGGCATGTAGAAGATGTCACAGCCGAAGTGCCCAGATTGGTGAGTGACAGTGGGACATTTCTCTCGGCGGTAGATTTCGTGACCCGGTTGCGGTTTTCCAGGACGATTGAATTTGACTGGCAGAATCTGGGTTCCTTGTTGGGGATGGAAGGCTCTCGATTGGCTCTTGTAGTCACAGCTGAAAGCGGACAATCCGGGGGACGTCGGCGGCGAAAAGTATGTTGTGATGAGATCGACATGGAGAGAACGCCTGATGCAAGTTCCTTGTCTTTCGTACTCGAGGGACGTGAACTCGCCAAAAATATAGTGATCGAGACGAAGCTGGTGCTTGCGCATCGGCGAGTGGGTGGTAATCCTCTGGCTGCCCGTTATCCTGGAAGCATTCTCTGGAGAGAGCGATGGAAGCGTTCGATAGAGGGTGATCAGCCAATGCTTCCCATGAGAGGGAGAAATGATGGACGAACGGATTGGCTCTGGCGTATCAGCTTCGACGCGGATGAGTGGGATATTCCTTTCTCGGCGGCACTGGTTGTGGAGATCAATCAGAATCGTCCTGAGTTCATGAACACGGTCACGGAAGCGGAAGGCGATGTCATTCAGCTTCTGGGGTCCGCAGTTGCTTCGGTCGTCCTCAGGTCGTATCTGGACAGAGAGGAGTGGGAGGAGTCGCAGAACTTCGAGGAGGGGACTTGCGGGTTCATCGCCGAAAGCTGGCTAGCCCAAGCCTTTAATGGATGGCTTCCAAAGGCGGTTCAAGAGCTCGCCAAGCACGATCCCGGGCGCTTTGAGACTGCCTTGCAGGCAGCGTTTGATACCTACCGGGCGCGAGGGAAGAACTGATGCTCCTGCTGCCACGAATCTCGATATCCGAGGTGGATTTGCTGCTGGACGAATATCGAGGCCTTTCAGTCAATGAGCTGGCCGCACGGACGGAACAATTGAGGCCGTGGCTGAAGTCCAGACCGACTTCGCCGACCGGTGGCTATCCAGTCGATTCCGCTGTTCTTGAAACCTGGCGAAGAGGGATCCTCTCGATCGCATATGAGTGGGGGTATCCCATTGATTCCGGGCGTGACAAGCAACGGGGGGAATTTGACAGAAAGGTCACGAAGTTTCTCTGGCAGCAATTGTCGGAAGTGGCACCCGGTGATCTGATGCGTGGAGAGACGTGGGCCTTTCTGACGACCGAGCTTTTGCCCGACGTTACTCTCTGGCGCTTTCCGGGACAAGGGAGCGATCGGGGGTTACCGGTAAGGCGTCGGTTCATTGGAGGACAGCGGAACGCATTTCAGCGATTGTGGACGCGAGCACTACTGCTAAGACAGGACACGGCCGCTGAGCCCTATCACCTGATTGATTCAATGAGTGAAGATGAACTGGTAGGGCTGATCGAGCGCCCGAATGTCAGCGCCTCTCCTGAACTCGCCCAAGCGATTGCACGCACCCTTGTCGGTTTCAGCTCCGATATCAGCGATGCGGGCGTGAAGCGGGAGGAAGTGCACCGAGGAGCGATGTTGCGGATACGGGCCCGATTCCCGGTGATTGCGATCGACTTTCTCGAGGGTGAGGAACTGCAGGCTGAACTGGATAGGGCATACTGGAATGCGCTGGAGGCTGAAAAGGCCAAACACTCCTAGATCCGGCATGGACAGCATTTCAAGCCGGTCAGCTCAAATGCTTCCAGACCGCCTCAGCAATGGCATGTGCAAGGAGCGGGGGTACGGCGTTACCGACCTGAACAAACTGCTGCGTACGGTTCCCCATGAAGAAATAATCATCCGGGAACGTCTGGACGCGGGCAGCCTCGCGCACGGTGAAGCTGCGGCACTGCGCGGGGTCGGGGTGAATGTAATAATGGCCATCCTTGGAAATGTGGCTGGTGATTGTAAGAGCCGGCTCACCCTTGAGCTGGACGCGGAATCGGTCAGCGAATTCCCCCGAACGCCAATTACGGTGCTGTGGCCATAGAGCCTTGGGGAAGTCTCCGGCCTTGGGGGACTTTCCCCGTACCTTGGCAAAGGATGCCGCAAACAGGTAGCGCGCAAGATCCGAAGACATATGGGAACGTGTCTCGTGATTGATGACGCCTTGCAGGCGGGGGGCATCAAGCCAGTCCTGCAATTGTTTTCGAGCTTTAGAAGTGGAGCGTTGGCCACGAGTCTGTCCGACCTCTGCCAGGAAACGTCCTCCACGGTTTGCGGCGAAGCGACGGCTCGTCAGCTTCTGCAACGAATCATGAATCATGGCGGTGACATCATCCGGCAGCTCGCCGCGAGACGAGTGACGCTCAATTGCTGCCCATGCATCGCGTACCGCTCGTTGCCATTCCGGAACGGTGTCCCCTGGAAGGCCGGTGACGCCGCTTCGGAGCTTTGGGAGGTGGCGTAGTGCCATGTCTACCGGGCACATGGAAGCGTCAGGAGTCAGCATCGGATTCGTTCCCCACGGCCGAACGAGATCCTGGCGGACGCCGACCAAGATGACTCGGTGCCGGGACTGCGGAACTCCGTGATGTTCGGAGCGAATGATGAAATCCGCTGCTGGCACCTCGTTCGCGGGCTGACCCGGCTCATACCATGTGGGAACCGAAAGGGCATGAATTTCATACCGAGGGGTCCGCCGTCGGCCCGTCAGGGCCCGTCCTGGGTCGGACAGGTCCTCAAGGATGGTCGGGAAGAGCATGTGGCCGCCAAGTCGCGATGACAGGATCCCTTTGACGTTTTCCATCACAAAAATGCTGGGCTGATGGCGGGCAAGGATCGTCAGGTATTCCCGATACAGGAAATGCCGGTGGTCCTTCTCCGGTCGATATCCGCTAATTCCACGATTTCTGGAGCGCCCAATCAGGGAATAGGCCTGACATGGTGGACCCCCGATCAGGACCCAGTTTTTCTCCTTCCCGACCAGGGCCCTGATTCGATGATCAAGCTCCGCGTTGTCGGATGCGACTCCCAGCGTGAGCTGCAACGCCTCCTGCTCTGCGCGGGTCCAGGTCTGGCGGGTACGTCGATCCCATGGGACGTCGGAGGAGCCCCTGAGATACTCGAAATAGGTGTCCGGAACCCCTTCGTGCCCTCCGCAGAGTCGATGAAACGCGCGCAGCCGCAGCGTCTGACAGGCGGCAGGGTCCTTCTCGGCGGACAAAGCCACTCGAAACCGGGGGCTCGTACTGTCTCCGGTGAACCGGGAGAAGCCTTCGCTGAGGCCGCCGGGACCTGCGAAGATGTCAACGACCTTGATCGGCTTCAATGGCGGCGTATCCTCTTGTACTGGAGAATGGTCGGCATCGGAGATTGTTCCTCATGACAGATGTGGTAGACGCGAAGACGCGATCCCGTATGATGGCGGGAATCCGTGGAAAGGATACCAGGCCTGAGTTGATGGTGCGAAGTTTTCTTCATCGCCACGGCTTCCGGTTTCGTCTGCATGTCCCTGATTTGGCCGGCCGGCCTGACGTCGTCCTTCCGCGGTATCGGGCAATCGTCAACGTCCACGGTTGCTTTTGGCATGCCCATTCGGGTTGCCGTTACGCCGCTAAGCCTTCCACGCGGGCGGAATTCTGGGAAAGGAAGCTTAACACCAACCGGGCGCGCGATCAGAGGAACCGGACCCGTCTGGAGGCTGAGGGCTGGAGGGTTTTCACGGTCTGGGAGTGTGGGCTCAGACAGGCGCCGGAAGCTACTCTCGAGACCTTGGCCGAGATGCTTGTCTCAGGTGTCCCTGGTGGACAGATTCCTGATGAGCCCGCACCAGCCGCCAGAACTGGCGCCCGTCGCTCCGGTGAGGAAGACTCCTGAGATATCAGCCTTGCGAACCGCTTCTGGATATCCGAGCGATCCGTCATGGAACGAATCTGATACGCTCCCAATGTCTTTCCAGCGCAGCGACTGATGGGGGGGCGGTGCCCAGCCGAATCACCTGGCCATTCTTGTGGCAGAGCTCTGCTGCGATGTCCGAATTCTCTTGACGTACAGCCGGATGAACGGCGACCCGGAACTGGCTGTCGAGCGTAAACATCCCCTCTTCGAAAGCCTTGTCATGGATCAGGCATAAACACAAGCCGTTTCCCGAGTCTCCGCGGAGCAACTCTTCGTCGCTCCATCGCGCAATATGGGAGCCAATCAGAAATCGTGGATCGCTGATACTGCAGCCGGGGAAGCAGCAACGATATTTGTAAAGAGACTTGATCATGTCGGCAAACCGTTTCTGTCCCTGCCTGGCTTTGATTTGGACAATCTGTATTCCGGTTTCAACTGATACTACGGGTTTTCGTGATATCCGAGTCGGGACCTTGTCATTCATCCCGAAAATGACGTTCAGCAATTCATCGTCGGCATCTGATAGGTAAGCACCGTTCTGACACTGCAATCGACCGGATTGCTTTACATAGAAAAGGTTCAACTTGTCTGCTTTGAGCTCTCTGTTCTTGTATAAATATTCCTCCAGCTGTTTCTTTCGATATGAGAAGACGTCGACGAGATTGATGGGGTCGAAGAACCCGACATTGTTTTCAAGCTCCGCTCGATAATAATTCGCCGCGTATTCCCACTCACCGGGATTCGGCGGACGCCCGTCGGCTACTTGTCCATTTGATGCGGCAATCGAATATCCGGTGAAATACGCATCTGGTGGTATTCCCCTGAGGTGAATGATGACATCACCTTTGCGTACCTGGTTCACTTTTTCCCAGTAGGGCCAAGAGCGACCATCACGTGTCTTCGTAGGAGACCATACACAGTTCGGGAATGACCAGTGACCACCGCCATGGTCTGAATCTCGGGCCATTTCGATATAAATCATTCGCGGTTCCTCGGATCCGGATGAAATATAGGTATCGGGTCCAAGTGTACAGCACGTCGCGCAAATGGGCTGTGCCACGGTAGCATCTAGCAAGATAGCGACGCCGATGAATTCCAACTTCGTGAGGTGATTAATCTTCACGCCTCATGTACTCGGGCTCACACATCAAAAAGCCATGGCTAATCGTCTACGAAACTCCTGGCATACCTCTTCAGCATTTTGCATTCGGCAATTGATGCCAGTCGGTGGTGTAGTGTGACGACATCCGCTGGGCACGGGTGCGCCAGGCAGGCTCCAAGCCTTGGCCGGCCATATTGATGCGACCGCGACCCATCTGTTCGTTGATCCGGTCCATCGTGGCCATCAGGGATTGGCTCTTCTGCCCCTGTCGCTCAGATTCGAATCCGAGGCCCGGCTGCAAGGCGGTCGGTGCGAGATCCATGAGCATTACGCCGGCCTTGTGGTAGCGAAATCCTGGCCGGAAGCACTGCTCCATCCCTCTGGCCGCGGCCATCGCGAGCTCTCGGGTGTCCTGGGTGGCCGCAGGGAAGCCGATCTGGGCGGAGACATGGCACTGGGCATCACTTTGCCGGAATCCGTTGGTGTGGGCGAACACCTGCATGACCCTGCAACCCAGGCCCTGGCCTCTCAGCTTCTCCGCAGCCCGGCTCGCATAGGCCACCACCGCTTCTCGCAACTCGGGCAGGATCTCCACGGGCCGCCCGAAGGCCCTAGAGCAGACGATTTGTTTCCGGGGCTCCGGCTCGGTCTCGAGATCAAGAGCCACGGTGCCGCCCAGCTCCAGCACCGTCCGGGTGAGCACTACCCCGAAGCGCTGACGAATGATCTCGAGGCTCGCATAGCGCAGATCCAGCGCCGTATGGATACCGAGGACCCTCAGACGCTCGGAGAGACGCCGTCCCACGCCCCAGACCTCGCCGACCTTGAGCCGCGAGAGCGCCTCATCCCAGTCCTCAGGCTTATCCAGCAGGCAGACTCCGGCATGGCGGGGATCGCGCTTGGCGAGGTGATTGGCGACCTTGGCGAGTGTCTTGGTCGGGGCCACACCGACCGAGACCGGAATCCCCGTCCAGCGCCAGACCGTGTGGCGAATCTCCAGCGCATGACTCTCCAGGTCCCGAAAACCGGAGAGGTCCAGGAAGGCCTCATCGATCGAATAGACCTCTTGGCGGGGCGAGAACCGGGAAAGCACCTCCATCACCCGCCGGCTCATGTCCCCGTAGAGCGCGTAGTTGGAACTGAAGACGTGGGTGCCGTGTTTCCTGAGAAGTCCCGCCACCTGGTGATACGGGGCGCCCATGGGTACGCCCAGGGCCTTGACCTCGGCCGAGCGGGCCACGATGCACCCGTCGTTGTTCGAGAGCACCACCACGGGCTTACGGGCGAGATCAGGCCGGAATACCCGCTCACAGGCGCAGTAGAAGCTGTTGCAATCGACCAGGGCAAACATCTCAGGGCTGCATCCGCCTCACGACGCCCACCACGACGCCCCAGATCACCAGATCCATGTCCCCATGGAGGGGGATGGGCGGATAGTCCGGGTTCTCGGCCACCAGCGCTGCGCCTCCCTTGAGCCGCAGGCGCTTTACGGTGAGATCCCCGTCCAGAGCGGCCACCACAATCTTGTCGTGGACAGGCTTGACCGATCGGTCCACCACCAGGATGTCGCCTTCGCGGATACCGGCCCCTTCCATGGAGTCCCCGGCCACCCGCAGGAGAAAAGTCGAGGCAGGGCGTTCGACCAGGTAGTCGTTGATGTCGAGCTGCTGCTCGAGGTGGTCATCCGCCGGGGAGGGGAAGCCTGCCCGGACATTGGCGCCATAGAGGGGCAATTGGGTCTTGGTGGCCTCCAGGACCTCGAAAATCGAGCTGCTGGCCGGCAGCGCATCAAGATCAGCACGGTAGCGCTCCAGCCACTCGGAGAGTCGCTCGGCCAGGCTCACGGGCACTCGCATAGCTCGTGTGGCTTCCCGGTAGGGCCCCTGGCCTGGGGGCCTGCCGGAGCCGGGTCGGCGCCCGCCGCGGCGGGGTTTGGGGGGCTGGTCCATAATGGGTGCGAAGGGAAAATTACTGATTAGTGTACAGTAATCGAAAAAGACGCCGTAAAACCTCCGGGAGGCGCTGATGTGTGGCCGCTACGCCCTCTATACCGACCCCAGGAAGATTGCTGAGACCTTCGGGCTCGAGGCGCCCGTCGAGTACCACGTCTCCTACAACATCGCCCCCACCCAGGACATTCTCTGCATCACCCAGAACGAGACCGGCGTCCGGGTCGGTGGCCTCTACCGCTGGGGCCTGGTGCCGTTCTGGTCGAAGGAGATTGGCAAGTACAGCACGATCAATGCCCGGGCTGAAACGGTGGCCACTAAACCGACCTATCGCGAGCCGTTCAAAAAGCGTCGGTGCCTGATCCCGGCCAATGGCTACTTCGAATGGCAAGCGCGACCAGGAAAACCCAAGCAACCCTATTTCATCCACCCAAAGGATGAGGGTTTGATGGCCTTTGCGGGCCTATGGGATCACTGGAAGCGGCCGGAGGGGCCTGAGCTCAGGTCTGCCTCGATTATTGTGACCGCAGCCAATGAGGACACTAAGTCCATACATGAGCGGATGCCGGTGATACTCAAGGAGGAGGCATGGGGGCTATGGCTCGATCCCATCAATCACCAGACCCGGCAACTGGTAGGGCTGCTACAAAGCACTACCGGTGGATCTCTGGTAGCTGCGCCTATCTCCACTTTGGTGAATTCACCGAAAAATGACTCTGTCGATCTTCTCAAGGAGTTGCCGAAATAGACGTTTGCATTTTGAAAGGATTAAGTCTGTATTCGCGAACCTGACGGAGTGGTATGCCTTGGGCGATCTAGGGCATACCGGCGCCCGCGCGTCACTAGGCTGGTGGGTAGCTTCATGTGTATTGCCCGCGCAGAATTGACGCCACGGCTTCTTGGTCGCGGCGCTCCAACGCGGCCTCACGTGCGAGAATCTTGGAACTGGCAGTGTGCTGATCTGTTTCAACAAGCTCGGCCGTGGCAGCCTTGTATTTCAGGATCTCAGCTTCAGGGACATGCCGGTGCAGTGCACGCCCCAGATATCCCCCCAGATTCTTGATTTCCTCGCCATGTTCAAATTTTCTAGCGAGCGCCTCAACGATTTTTTGGTGAAGCACAAAGCCATCATCATGATGATTTTTGATTGATGGATCCAATGATGATTTAAGGGGTGACACCCGTGTCGTGGTCCCCACGTCACCAGTGCCGCCCCCGGTTTTGTGGGGTGGACAAGTTATCGTTCCCATCAAAGCGGGCTTTTTCCCCTGTTTTGAGTTTTTTCCTAGTGGAGCAGTCCGCCCAAGAGCAAGGTGATACAAATTCGATGTAGTCCGCCCCTCGCTGGTTGTTCGTGGCTCAATTGTTACCAAGCCCAATTTTTCAAGGTCTTTGACCCGCCGTTGGACCGTGCGGGGTTGTATTCCACATTTCGCCGCCAGAGATTTCTGACTAGGCCAGCAAATTCCATCATCGTCGGCATAATCAGCTAGTGCAAGCAATATCTTGCCGCCGGTGGGGTGACAAAATCTTTGCCACGACCATGCCCACGTGGAAGCCAAGATGCTCATGCCGTGCCCACTCGGGCTTTGCGCGGACCGACGCCTTCACGCTGAAGCAGCCAATCTTCAAGCGCCTGGGGCCGGTAAAGCGCCCGCCCACCAAGGATCACGTAGCGAGGGCCCTCGCGCCGCGCCGCCAGGCGTGCCATTGTTCTTACACTGACCCTGAGTACCTCCGCCGCCTGCTCGCGGGTCAGGTATTCCTTTGCTCCATGGACTGCCATTCAAGCCCTCACTACGTCCGTGATGGTCAGAGGATGCCAGTTCAAGACTGGTGCTAAATCCCCGTAATTGCGCGCGAATTAGCAGGATGAATCCCGGAGCGGAGAATCATGATCTGGTCTTGGGGATACCCCGGATTCTCGGCGCCCAGATTTCCATGCCCGGGCTGTAATAAATCGTTTCGACCTGGCTTGCGGTCAGCCCCAGCTGATCGCCTACGTAAGCGAATGCACTGTCGGCACTGCCCCGAGAAAGTGGTTTTCCTTTGAGATAAGCGGCTTCCACCGCCATGACGACATCAGGGGCCTGGTGGCGGGGTTTTGCGCCCCGTTTGGGGACAATGCCAAAGGCCTTTCCGAAGTTCTTTTGCTTTCCTGAATGCCACTTGGCCTGCGCGATTTCCAGGGCCTGCAGACACCAACGTGGTGGTGGCAGCAACTGATAGCCCGCTGCCCTGATTACTCCAAGTACAAGCTCTCCGTTTCCTGTTGCCCTGAACGCCGTTTCTTCCTCTTCGATCAGCTCTGCAAGCCACCGAGGGTAGAGTTGATTTGCATTTTCACCAGGTATATTCAAAGGCCGATAAATTTCATCGTCCTCGTCTCCTTCCGCTTCTGGGTATACATTCGCAATCAATTTCTTTCGGTATATATGAAAAGCCTGCACAAGATCGTCATTTCCTGGCATTTTGAAGCTCTCCGAGAAAGACACCAGCGTTTTCAGTAGCACGGCGCAATGGATCATCCAGGAGATGGGCATAACGGGCGGTCGTGGCCGCTTGCGTATGCCCTAGCAGTGCGCCGATTACCGGAAGGCTCATCCCCTGAGAAGCGAGCAGTGATGCGTAGCTGTGCCGAAGGTCGTGAAGACGGACGCCCTCGAGATCAGCATTCCGGCATATCGAGCGCCATGCGTACTTGAGGTCTTTTTGATGGCCCGATTCGGAAGGGAATAGCCAAGGTCCCGTGTTCGATTCCTTCATGCCCTTCAGTAGCTCGACGGTTGCCGAACTGAGTGGGACGCGGTGATCGGTTTTCTGCTTGGTCGTTGCGCCCGGTTTTATCCAGATGCCGGTGGCAAGGTCGAACTGTTCCCACCGGGCGCTCAGGACCTCGTTCCTCCGGGCACCGGTCAGTATGAGCAACCGGATCGCGTTTGCGGATTGGAGTCTGTCACGCCGTGGCTCTTGACGCCGGCGTAGGCGAGATCCCGTGCCGGTCTTCCGCACCCGTTCGAGATAAGGAAAATCGGCGAGGGCCCCCATGAGCCGGGTCAATTCCTCGGGTGAGAGATAGCGTGCGCGTTTGCGCTCGGGGGTGCGTTCTACGCCACGGCACGGATTGTCAGCGACCCATCCCCATCGCCTGGCTAGATTGAACATGCGGGAGAGTAGGGCGACGGCCCGATTCGCCCTGTAAGGCGCCTTTTTCGCGATTTTACGGTGCATCCCCTCCACATCATTGCCAGTCACGGCCGCGGCCTTCAATTTGCCGATGGAGGGCTGAATATGCAGTTTCCAGATGTTCTCGTAGCTGACCCTGGTGGAAGGGCGGTTGTTCGGGAGATAGTCGCGCTTGTATCGTTTCCAGACATCCTCTAGCGTGGGCGCCTCCCGATTGGCGTGACGCTGGGCCATCGGATCCTCGCCGGCGTCCACGATGCGCCTGATCCGTGCAGCCTCATCTCTGGCCTTCCCCACGCTCCAGGTCGGAAATCGGCCTAGAGTCATGCGCCGCTCGCGGCCTTGGGCCCGATAGTTCAGGATGAAGGACTTTGTGCCGCCTTGACTGATTCTGAGGCCGAACCCGGCGACTTTGTCGTCCCAGAGGACGGTCGCTCCTTTTTCTGGCGCTGGGGCGTTTCGGGCGTCTTTCTCGGTGAGGGCCATGGTGTCCTCCGGGATCCGCTGCAAAAGTTCCCGGGTGGACCTTTGTCAGCATATTGTCAGTCCTCAGTAGGATAAGCGCTGTCTTTGCTCGTCGTCAAGCGGCACAGGCTGGCAGAGAAAAACTCTATAAAACAGATACCTAATTATTTATTCTTATGCTGGCAAGACGCTCAGGTATTTAATAGACCGTTCTCTTAATCCCAAGGTTGTAGGTTCGATTCCTACACGGCCCACCAAATAAAACCATTAAACACAAGCACTTAACCAATCCGCGTATCTCCAGGCCTGAGCTGCGGCGCCGTCGGTGCCAATTGCGGCGACTGTTGGACGCCCAGGCCTTTCCATGGCGAGGGACTGCTCACAGGATCCGGCCTTTTCGAGCCCCACCGATCCCGGCGGATTTATGCAGGAATATGAAGGCCCCCCACTCGGCACTGTTGCTGGCCGGGCTATTCCCAGGGTTCCTGCTTGACCTTTCTTCCGGGATTCACCGACCAGGAACCAGTCCGAGAGCGGGGTCTCCGGGTTGCCCGGGGCGTGCGCGTATTCAAAATGCCCGCAACCCGCCTCGGCGAGGGAGGGTGCAGGATGGAACGAGGGATTGCGTGCCAAGGCGTTACTTGAAAAATTCCCGGACTGCCCGGCGGAATAGCCGCGCTTGTTTGCCCTGGCGGTCATACCTCGTAACCCCATTTCACGACGCTCCGATCCAGTGAATTCCACAACGGTGAAGAAAGACTAGAAAATCGTGTATCAGGAGGTCCGACATCGACGGTTGCTGAACTTTCGGCGGCTCGGGATGTCTTAATTTGCTATGAATCCTTGGTCAGCAGTGCCGGTCGGGATACAGATGGGCATCAATTGGTTGGAAAGGGAAGCTCACTGATTGAAGGAAACATGAGTTGAGCGTCAGGAAAGCGCCCCCCACTGGTCGTATTGTCAGCGAGGGAGCGGGAAGTTTTAGAATCGAAGGCGACATCAATTTCGACTCTGTCATGCCGTTGCTTCACCGAAGCCGCGCGTTGTTCCGGGACGAGGAAAGGATCCGCCTGGACTTTGCTGGCGTTGGGCGAATCAACAGCGCGGGGTTGGCCTTGCTTATAGAATGGATGAAAGAGGCGCGACAAGGCTCGTACTTGCTGGAGGTCAGTCATTTGCCTGTCAGGTTTCTGGCCATGATCCGCATATGCGGTGTTGAAGATTTGATTCGGACAGTAACGCATCAGGATGAGAAGCATGGAGAATAGGTGATTGCCGGGCTTGATTATGCGTATACTTCTCAGGACTCTTCTCTTGTCAGGGCTCGGACTGCTTATGGCGGCCGGCACCGCGTTCGGTCATGAAGGGGGGCACCCCGCGACCCCGGTTTCTACAAATACAATGCCTCGCCCCGCTGCGGTCATCGGGCAAGCCTCCCGGGACTTTATTGCAGCCCTGAAGCGGCACGAAGTGAAGATCAAGAGGGATCCACGTGAAGTTCAACACCTGGTTCACGAATATATATTGCCGCGTTTTGATTTGAAGTTCACGACCCGCCTTGTTCTGGGCCGCTATTGGAAAACCGCGACCCCGCCCCAACGAAAAGCATTTGCACGGGCGTTTATCAATCATCTTATTGATGTGTATGAAAAAGGGATCGTCGGTTATCGCAAAGATAGGGTTCAAGTCCTGCCTCTGCAGGGAAGCAGGACACGACAGTTTATCTCCGTTGGTACCCTCGTCCATATCCCGGGCCATGATTCGGTTGCTGTCGACTATGCCATGCATAGAGTTGAAGGGCGATGGAAAATTTTCGATGTCAAGGTCATGGGTATATCTTTTGTATTAACCTACCGCAACGAGTATCAGTCAGAGATCCGGAGGACGAGCTTGGCAGCGCTCATCAAGCATCTGCAAAAAGCAGAATTGTCCCGGCGTGTCTCTGCAGGCGCAGCTTCATCCCACGGATGAATTACTATGAGGTATCGTGCTCATTGCCGAAAGTTAATACAGGGTGGTAACGATCTGCATATAGTCTATGAGTCGGTGCCGCGGTGGGCCGGCTTTCCTTAACGCGTTAAGCAGGTATTTACAATGTCGTTTCCAGAGCAGTTTTCGTCGAGCACGACGCCATACACCAACTACTCAGAAATAAAGCCCGATGCAGGACGGTGATATTGCCGGCTGGCTCGGGGTTATGGTCAGTGCGGCGAGCATAGCCTATCTGCTGTTGGCGATCTTGGCGGTCATCATGAAACGCCCGCGGGGAAAAGTGACCGTGGATGAGGACCATCTCCAGCCGATGACGATACTGAAGCCGTTGTGCGGAGATGAACCTTGCCTGTATGAAGCGCTCCGTTCATTTTGTGTTCAGGATTATCCACGATATCAAATTGTTTTCGGCGTGCGCGACAGTACCGATGCCGCGTGCCGGGTAGTCGCGTGCCTCCAAAGGGAATTCCCGAATCTTGATTTAAAGCTCGTCGTTGATGAACGGATCAGCGGGAGAAATCTTAAAGTCAGCAATCTATCGAATATGTTGGGTTGGGCCCGCCATGATCAAATTGTTATTGCAGACAGTGATGTGTTCGTCGAGAGCGACTATCTCAGAAAAATTTCCACGCTGCTGGAGAAGCCCGATGTCGGGCTTGTTACCTGCATGTATCGCGCGCGCGCAATGAGCCAAGCCGCTGCGCGTTTTGGCGCCCTCTTTATAGATGATTGGTTCATGCCGGCAGTCATGGTTTCCAGGCTCCTGGGAGTTCAAAGCTTCGTTTCCGGTGTGACAGTCGCGATTCATCGTGACGTTCTTTCCGAGATTGGAGGATTTGACGAGGTAACCGACTGCCTGGCGGACGATTACATGCTAGGCTGCGCTGTACGGCGGCTGGGCTTGCGTACCATCGTCGCCCCGTTTTTCGTTGAAACCGTGGTCGCGGAGGATAGTTTGTATGCCGTGGCCCGCCACGAGCTACGCTGGATGGCGACCATCAGGTCAGTCCAACCCCTGGGATACGCGTTCTCCGGGATTACATGCGGGGTCAGTGTTCCGTTTCTGGCCGTGTTGATGGGGGGTGGCGCACCCTCCCTGGTGTACCTGCTTGGGGGGGCGCTGTTTCTGCGGATACTGTTACATTTTCTCGCGGTAGGCCAGGCTCCGGCACGAATGATACGTTCGGCGTGGCTACTGCCAATGCGGGATCTTTTCGTCCTCGGTGTATGGGTAGCCGGATTCTTTTATCGGAGCGTAAGCTGGCGTGAGAAAGCGATTCCCGTCAGCAACGTTTAGATTAGGGAATCCGTACCGTCAAGCCAGCAATCGAGTAGAGGAATAGAGGGATTATGAAAACGTTGTTTTTGCACCCGCCGTCCTTTGATGGTTTTGATGGCGGGGCGGGCTCGCGCTACCAGGCGAAACGCGAAATTCGTTCTTTCTGGTACCCGACCTGGCTTGCTCAGCCCGCGGCGTTGGTGCCTGAAAGCAAATTGATCGATGCGCCCGCCGACGGTTTGGGCCTAACGGATATTCTGCCTTTGGCGCGAGAATACGAACTGATCATAATGCACACCAGTTCACCGTCTTTCCCGTCCGATGCCAAGGTGGCTGAGGCGCTGAAGGCGCAAAATCCTGATTTGTTGATCGGGATGGTCGGCGCAAAGGTGGCCGTGGAGCCCGAGCAATCGCTGCGAACAACAGGAGCCATTGATTTCGTGGCGCGTGAAGAGTTCGACTACACCGTCAAGGAGATCTCGGAAGGTCGGCCGATATCGGCAATTCTCGGGCTGAGCTATCGCGATGAATCGGGGAAGATCACGCATAATGCTCCTCGTCCGATGATCGAGGAGATGGATGAGTTACCTTTCGTCTCTCCGGTCTACAAACGCGACCTCACGATAGAAAATTATTTCATCGGCTATCTGATGCACCCCTATGTGTCGATTTACACCGGCAGGGGGTGTCGGTCGAAGTGCACTTTTTGCTTGTGGCCGCAGACGGTCGGAGGCCACCGGTATCGCGTGCGTAGCCCGCAGAGCGTGCTTGAGGAGGTCAGGTGGATCAAGGAAAATATGCCGGAAGTAAAAGAAATCATGTTTGATGATGATACTTTTACCGATTTCAAGCCGCGGGTTGAAGAGATTGCGCGGGGGCTGGGCAAACTTGGAGTGACCTGGTCGTGCAACGCCAAGGCCAATGTACCTTACGAAACACTGAAGGTAATGAAGGACAATGGGCTACGCTTGCTGCTTGTGGGATATGAGTCCGGCAATCAACAAATCTTGCTGAATATCAAAAAAGGGTTGCGCCCCGATATTGCCCATCGCTTCACCAGGGATTGCCGTAAATTGGGTATTACCATTCACGGGACTTTTATCCTCGGGCTTCCGGGAGAAACGCACGCGACCATTGAAGAGACGATTCAGTACGCCAAGGAATTGAATCCGCATACTATCCAGGTTTCCATTGCAGCCCCATACCCCGGGACACGCATGTACCGGGAAGCAATTGAAAACGGTTGGCTCAGTGAAGACGAATCGCGCCATTTGGTGAACGACCATGGTGTGCAGTTGAGCCCGATCAGCTATCCGCATCTCTCCTCTGAAGAGATTTATGGTTCGATCAGCACTTTCTACAAGCGCTTTTACTTTAGGCCGCGGAAGATGGCGGAACTTTTCGGAGAGATGTTGAGGAGCCAAGACATTATGAAGCGAAGGTTGCGCGAGGGAGCTGAATTTATGCGTTTCTTGCGGCAGCACTAGGCTTTGTGAAAAGTGACGGGGTTCCGGGGGCGGGGCGATCGACTTTCATGACAGCTACTGGATCAGGTGCGAACGCGCGTCGCCGTCTTATCGTCACTGCGGACGATTTCGGCCTGGACCAGTCAGTCAACGAAGCGGTGGAGAAAGCCTGGAGGCGAGGAATCCTGACAGCTGCCGCTCTTATGGTTGGCGGACCGGCGGCAGCCGACGCCGTCACGAGAGCCAAGCGCATGAATGGCCTGGGGGTCGGCCTGCATCTTGTGTTAACCGATGGGAAGCCGATATTGCCAGTAACGGAAGTCGATCTTCTGACCGATTCACGGGGCCGGTTTCTGAATAATATGGTGCTGGCGGGTGTGCGTTTTTTTCTCGACTACAGGGTCAGGCGTCAACTCGTCAAGGAAATTCGCGCCCAGTTCGAGGCTTTTGGTCGTACCGGACTGTTTCTCGATCACGTCAGTGCTCACAAGCATTTCCACCTTCATCCCACGGTGTTGGGCTTGATAATAGAGATTGGTCGTGAATTCGGCATGGAAGCCTTGAGGTTGCCATTCGAGGAGCATGGCCCGCGCGCCCTGATGCCGTGGTTGACGTTGATGCGTTGGCGGCTGTATAAAAACGGAATTTTTCACAATGACCGTGTTGTCGGCTTGACGGCTTCGGGCAAGATGGATGAGCAACGCATGGCCGAGGCCATCGCTCGGTTGGGCACGGGGGTGACGGAGATTTATTGTCATCCCGCATCACGCGGGCACATCACTGCGGCGATGGCGGATTACGACCATGTCGAGGAGTTATCGGCACTCCTGAGTCCGCACCTGTTGGCGGCAATCAAGAAAGAAGATATAGAAATGATTACATTTCGCGACATCGGTATGAGTTGATCCGAGCCAGGGCGATCATGGAAGTGCAGTTAATGGCGGTATAGCCGCCGGAAGAAGCTCCAGCCTTCGCTAGCCTGCCAGGCAATCAGCCCGGGGATGCCCTGTGCGAGCTCCCTGAAACGCTTCACCAGAGAGATGGACAGGGCAAGTGTTGGAGTAAGACCCAACATGGTGCCTATGACAAGGTAGGCACCTTCCTGTATTCCGAGAGCTCCGGGAATGAAAAACGCGATATTGCGGATGGTCTGCCCCACGCCCTCGAGTAGTAAAGCCTCAGTTGGCGATAGGGTTCCCCCGAGCAGATGTACTGTCACCCAGACCTCTATCGTTCCAAGGAACCATCCGAGTAACTGGAGCACAAAACTCTTGAGAATCCTTTCCTTATCGGCATAGATCTTTTCAAGATTCTTCCTGATACCGCCGGAATCGCTTCTTGCGCCGGCTAGTGCAGTCACCTTGGAAGCCCATTTCCTGAGGCGGGGATGAAAGCTGGCGGCCCCTCCACGTTGTAGCCGGTAAAAGATGTATATCGGTATACAAAATACCAAGGTTCCCGCAGCGAGGGGTAGTACTATTCTGGAATCGACCCCATGTGTCACCATCAGACCCAGGGTTAACGCGATAAAAAATAACAGAGAGAGCGCGGATATGGTATCCGCGACGATGGCGGAGGCGATGGCCAATTCCGGTTCCTGCATGACCTTGCCCAGCAGGTAGGACTTTACGAATAGGCCGCCAACCTGGGCCGCTGGCAAAAGCGTGTTTACTGACTCCCCAACCCAACGTGCATAGAGAAAGCGGCGCCATGGGGGCGGATTGTCTACGAGAACCTGCCAACCCTTTGCATCCAGCATCATCGGGATAAGCATGACAAACGGCACCAGGAAAAGTTTAAGGCCGCCTCTTGCGAGTAGGGCGCCGATTTGGTGGATCCCGCTGTCAATGATCAACGTGGCCAGGGCTGCAAGGCCAAGCAAGAGCGCGAACCAGCGCAATAGCTTCATTGGGCTCCCTTTATTGTTCGGAATCTGCGGTCACTCATTAAGGCGGGAAGCACGAGCAGGTCGCTAAACAATATAAACGTGAGGCCGAGCGCCAGAATCAATCCCATACTGGCAGGGCCACCGTGGCCAGTGAAAGCGAGGTTTCCGAAACTCGCAAGGGTCGTTAGTGCGCTGAATACGACTGCTCTGGTCGAACTCGAGGAAACGTTTTTGCCGTGGGTAGCGCCATGTCTGCGTGCCTGATTGACCATGTGGATGCTGTAGTCGACACCGGCGCCAAACAGCAGCGGGAGCGCAACGACGTTGGCGAAGTTGAACGACTCCCCCATAAGCACCATCGCGGCACAGGTCAGGAGGCCCCCCAGTATCAGAGGGGCCATGGTATATAGCGTTTCCCGCAAATTGCGGAAGGTCAGGAAAACGATACCCACAGTAATGAGAAGTGTGTATACAAGCGCCTGCAGGAACGCGTGGCTTACGAGTTCGGCTGCGCGTACCATGATCACGGGGGTTCCCGTGGCGTGGGGTGCGACGCGGGATACCGTGCGAACGAACCGTTTCAGGATCTTATCGTTCATCAGGTTGCCGCGAGGGAACACGGCTAACCGGTAAATCCCTGCGGCACTGACCCAGCGGCGTCTGAGCTTGGGCGGCAGACCTGACAGGGTTATGCGTTTGGCGTGCAGGGAGTCCTGCAATCGTTCCAGGGTTTCAGGCAGCCCAGCAAGAAGCCCTGTGGCAGTCATTTGTAGCGCCTGGGCGGACTGACGGGTACGGGAGGTGAACTCGTCAATCGCGTTGAGTAGATCGCGGGCTGCCGCCGCCGACCCGTGAGACGTCGCGGAGAACCCTTTCAGCGTTCGCCGAAATTCAACGAGCGCATGGCGCCGGGCCTGGCTGCTTGCGTGATGCAACTTCCAGTGTGGCGGCACGAGGGGACCAACCAAGACGCTCCAGAGATTAAGCGTGGACAACTTGCTGGCCTGGTTATCGGGGACCCATGTGGCGAGGTCCATTACCGAGTTCACTTCAGGCAGTCTTTTGAGCTTCTTCTTCAATTCCCCGGCGGCCTTTGCATCAGGTTCGAGAACGCTGATCGAAAAGGCGGACCGGGGATTGGATTTCACGAGCCTTTTAAATGTTCGGACGGCGTCGGTATGTGGATCGCGCAGTTTTATCGGGTTTACCTGAAAGTGCAGCCGGGGCAGCAAAAATATCGCACAGGCGGCTAATCCAAGGGAGAGATAGAGGATGGCTTTCCTGTGACGGAGTTGCCACGCACTCCAGACCGTCGAAAGTCGCCGTGTTCCGCGTCGTTCGATCGTCTGTGTCCGGGGTTTGAGGAGCGTCAGGAACGCGGGCAGGGCGGTGAACGTCATTATCAGGCTGATAAGCATTCCAGTACCGGCGATAACCCCCAGTTCAGACAGGGCCGTAAAGTGCGTAAACATGAAAACGTAAAAAGCTGCGGCGGTAGTAAGCGCGGAACCTACCAGGGGCGCGCCGGTTTCTCGAATCCCGTACTCAAGCGAGGCGTCATGAGAGAGCCCCCCGGAAAGAGCGCCGCGATAAGACAAGCAGAAATGTATGGCGTAGTCGACGCCCATTCCCCAATACAACATTACGAACGCAATCGACAGCAGATTCAGCCGGCCGAATACCAAGGCGGCAAACCCCGTGGTGATTATCAGTCCAACGACTAGTGTGGATACAGTGCCGAGAAGCAGTCGCCAGTCGCGCATGGCTGCAAGCAGAAGGGCCGTGACCAGAAGCACCGTGACTCCCCCGAACAAGGGAAGATCACGCATCAATTCGTATAGGTCATGATGTTGGAATACCACGGATCCGGTCAGGTGCACGCTTATCCCGTGGTTGCTGTTCAGATGCAGTCGCGCGACCTCCCGATGCAGTGCGGTTAGAGCGTTTCCTGCGGGTAATGCGGCATTGAAATCCAGCCTTGGTTTAACGACGAGTACGTCGGGCTTGTTCTCGGTGTTTTTTCCGTTAAGACTGAAGAGTCCCTGCCATGACAGGTACTTTTGCTGCCCAGTGGCCGCGCCATGGAAGACGGTCGACATCTGGTTCAGGAGGGGGGCCAAGCTATTCTGCGCGGTATAGCCGTATTCCTTGCTGTTGGCGCGCTTCATGACGCGCCCGGTCACCGCCAGCAAGCCGGGGAAATCCGGTGTCTGGACCAACTGGGCGAGAACGGGCTGTGCCCGGGTCAGATGGCGGGTCAGGGCATGGATCTTCGACGGGGATTCGAACAAAAGTCCATTCTCGCGCAGGAAGCGGGAATTTCTGCCCGAGTAAACATAGGTAAAGTGCTTGTGATCGGCGTTAAGCGCGCGCGCCAATCTCGCCGTAGCCTGACTCGCCAAAGCCGGAGTGGCTCCATCGACGGCGACGACAATAGTATTGTTCAGTTCGGGAAAGGCATGATCGAGGCGGGCCTCGTCTTGACGCCAGCGCAGGCTGCGTGAGAAGAGATCGGAGGTCGAGGTGTCAAGACTGAGGTGATTCCTGGAGTAACCGAGGGCGAGAGCGCTTAGAGCCAGCAGAACTATCAGGGTAAACAACGGGTAGCGACGTACGAACCCCACCCACCGTTCGATTGAAGAAGTAAGCATTTATTCAATAGTCCCGGTACGTGGGGGGGTGCTGTTTCATATGTGGAATCCCGTCGATGGGCGGGTGCCGGGCGTGTTCGCAGGGGCCTGGATTTTGATTGTCATTGCGGATCACGGTAGCAGGGACCCCGAATTATGAGTCAAGGAGGCGACCAAAAACCAGTTGCCACTGTTTCGGGGACACTCAGAACAGTCGTTTTTGCGCAGACAGCAATGATAGCGGGCTTCATCCCTGATATGCCACCTTGAGGTTCAATGGCAATCCTTCTTGGAAAATGCTGCGCGGCTCGTTATTGCGCTGATATTGTTGGCGTTCGAGTCGCGTAGCTTGCGCAGGGACTTGTCCAAATCCAAATCGAATCTCCTGTTACGTGCGCCCGCGGAAGTCTTGGCCTTCGCGTATTCGAGGCATGCCAAATGGCTTTTCCAGGTCAGTAGATATAGATCTCCGAGGCGCAGGTGGGCAAACGCGAGTGAGGGTGCGGTGTCGGGCCGCTCGGGAGCGGCGACGTAATGCTTCAATGCCTGGATGCCTTCCGAATAATGAGAGTGGCTCAAGATGGACGCGCGTCCTACCCAATACCACGCTCTGGTGTCTTCCGGACTCTGTTGCGTGATCGAGAGAAAGGTTCCCAAGCCCTTGCCGTAACGCCGTCGGTGGATGTATAGAAAAGCCAGTGTCTGAGCGCTCTGCGGCGTCTTGTCCAACCTGGCCGCGTGCCGCAACAGCATCATGGCCCGATCGTAATGATGAGATTCGACAGCCTCATGTGCGCGAACCTTGAGAGCGGCAAGCGGATCGAACTTTTCGAGCGTGTGCTGTATCTTTTTCGCTTTGCTCAGACTTCCTCCGACAATACCCGGGGCGTCGATGTAATAAAACGCCAGATCAACGAGTGACTTGGGATCCTCGGGAGCGAGCTTTACGGCGGTACGAAAGGACGAGAGCACATCTTTGGCCAGCCCCATGGCATGGAAAATGTTGGCCTTCTGTGCAAGGGCACCATAGACTTGGCCCATGAACCGGTAGTAGGAAGCCTTTCGAGGCGTTTCCGAGATCGCCTTTTTTATTGCTCTCAGGGCTTGATGATTCTTGCCGGTGCCGAGCAAGGCCTGTGAATACCTGTACTGGTAATCGGCGTTATCACCATGGGCCGCAATCGTGAGTTCCAGGCTGCCGAGGGCCTTGCGGAAGTATCCGGTTTTTATCTCTTTTACTAACGAGGCCGGCACGCGCGAAGCAGACGGTTCGGGTGGCTGAGACCCCTGGGCGGCAGGGTGGGCGCAAACGGTGTGGGCCGACAACATGACTCCTGAGAGTATCGCGGGAATTCCCCAGCCTGCCCGGTGGCGTACGGCGCCAATAAATGAATGTTTCAAAAGACAACCTCCGTGCCAGTGCCAACGAAGACCGTGTACCGTCCCGAATTTGCCGTCCTCGGTGCCGGGGTAAATGGATCGTCAGCATGAAAGGGCGGTAACGTTAGCGACATGGAGAGATTCTGCGTAACTGAACCGTGATTTGCAGGCATGGCTATTGAGTTCGAGTACCGGGAAATGACTTCGCAGACCGCATCCGCAGTCACACATATAAGGTGGCCATTGCAAGGTAAAGTTCCGAAACCCCGTATCCGGCGCCCGGTCGGTTAAGGTTCGGCGGCATCGCGTAGCCCGGGTTTCCGCCCGCCACTGTGCAACCGAGCCCCCTGGCCTGCGCCTGTCGCGCCCAACGGCACCAGCGCCGGACGCCTCGTCCCGTCGGGTCAGGCCAGGCACCGGGTGTATGCGCCGCGCAAGTGTAAAAGGACAAACCGAGGATACCTAAAGTCGCAACTGCTCTCGGAAATAGTTGTGAATCGCCCCGGGAATAGCGGAGGCTCCCGAATGAGAGAATGGAGCGATGAACAACAAGCGAAATCGGTATTCCCCCGAACTCAGGGAACGGGCGGTACGCCTGGTGCTGGAGCATCAGGACGAGTACGGCTCGCAGTGGGAGGCGATCGGTTCGATCGCCGCGAAGTTGGGCTGCGGTGTGGAGAGTCTACGCCGCTGGATACGCCAGGCTGAGCGCGATCAGGGGGTGCGCGAGGGACTGACTACAAGCGAGCGAGAGCATATCCGTGCGCTGGAGCGGGAGAACCGCGAGCTCAGGCGTGCGAACGAGATTCTACGCAAGGCCAGCGCCTATTTTGCCCAGGCGGAGCTCGACCGCCGACCGAAGTGATGGTCTCGTTCATCGACGAGCACCGTGGGGCCTACGGAGTCGAGCCGATTTGCAAGGTGCTGCCGATCGCTCCGTCGACCTACCGCGAGCAGGCGGCGCGCGCACGTGATCCCTCGCGCTGCCCACCGCGGCTGCGCCGCGATGCGGCGCTGCGGCCCGAGATCGATCGGGTGTGGCGGGAGAACCACGCGGTCTATGGGGCTGAGAAGGTCTGGAAGCAGCTCAACCGCGAGGCGATTCCCGTGGCCCGCTGCACGGTGGAGCGCCTCATGGCAGGGCTGGGACTCCGCGGGGCGGTGCGCGGCAAGACGGTGAAGACCACCGTAGCCAGTCCGGCGCTGCCCTGCCCGCGCGACAAGGTGCAACGCAACTTCAGCGCTACGGCGCCGAATCAGCTCTGGGTGGCGGACTTCACCTATGTGGCCACCTGGCGCGGCTTCGTCTACGTGGCCTTCGTGATCGATGTCTTTGCCCGGCGCATCGTGGGCTGGCAGGCGGCGGCCTCGCCGCGTACGGATCTGGTGCTCGATGCCCTGGAGCAGGCGCTGTGGGCACGCCGGCCAAAGACATCGCAACTGATCCACCATAGCGATCGCGGGGTGCAGCTTGAGTTCAAGGAGTCGTTGCAACATTGGAATTCTGCGCTGCAGATAGTAGCTCATTGAGTGCCTCTGCTGGTGTTTTCCATCCGAGGGTTTTGCGAGGCCTGCCATTGAGTGCGAGGGCGACGGCGTCGAGTTCCCGCTTGGAATACCTGCTGATGTCAGTACCCTTCGGAAAATACTGACGCAGCAGACCGTTAGTGTTTTCGTTCGTTCCACGCTGCCAAGGACTTCGTGGATCACAAAAGTAGATCGCAAGGCCCGAGTCGATCCGTAGCTCGACGTGTTGGGCCATCTCCGTGCCCTGATCCCAAGTCAGCGATTTGCGCAGTTGCGCGGGCAGCGTCACGATCTTCTCTGCGATAGCATTTCGGACAGCTTCCGCACCATGGCCAGCCAGTGCCGGTCCATGCTTGTCGCGAGGAGTCAAGCCGTGACCGGGTAATGGGGGCAGGTGTAGTAGCATCGTGAATCGGCTCGTGCGTTCGACCAAGGTTCCAATTGCAGAGCTATTCAGACCGATAAGTAGATCCCCCTCCCAGTGCCCGGGTACGGCGCGATCGGCGACTTCGGGCGGGCGCTGGCTGATCATTACCTCGGGCGTAATGAAGTGTTTGCCCCTTTGTTGTGCTCTCGCACGCGGCAGCCGTAGCGCGCGTCCAGTACGCAGACACGCGGACAGTTCACGCCGCAGCGCCCCACGACCTTGCACATAGAGCGCTTGGTAGATGGCTTCGTGGGAGATCCTCATTGTCTCATCCTGCGGATAGTCGATCCGCAGCCGTCGGCTGATCTGTTGCGGACTCCAACTGGTGCCCCATCGCCGGTCTGCTCGAGGGCCGTGGCGCCGCCCCTTCCAGCACACCGTGGGCCCAGCAATCGGCTTGCCTTCAACATCAGTGATAACACCGGCCAGTCGCGCCTGTACATAAGTGCGCAGCCGCTCGTGCTCGGCGAGCTTGGCCACCTTCGGCCGCTTGGCTGCCCGTTCGGCCTTCCACTGAGCGACGCTAGCCCGATAAACAAGTGTACCGCTGCGGGTCGCAGCATTGCGGCGTAGCTCACGTGAGATCGTTGAGGGTGAACGACCCAGTTGCCGCGCGATCTCGCGAATCCCATACCGTTGAGCCCTCAGTAACGCTATCTCCTCACGCTCGGCAAACGATAGGTAGCGTCCCGATGGCGGAGTCAAACTGATTGGCGATATCCCGCCTGCTTCACGAAACCACCGCGGTCCAAGGGGCTGAGATATCCCGCACGCCAACGCCGCCGACTCACTCGCGAGCCCCTCAGCGATACGCCTCCAAAACGCCTGCTTGGCCTCGCGCTGATTGACGCCTGGTCGGCCTGGCGAATACATCGGCGCCCGCCCCGTCTTCTGGCTTGTCCAGCCGCATGGTCGTCCCATAGGTCACCTCCGTTTCGAAGATGTTGCCACGACCCATTGAATCCGCCCAGTATCTGTCGATCCACTACACCGAGCGCCTGGCCGAAGTCGGCATCGAGCCTTCGGTGGGCAGCGTCGGGGACTCCTACGACAATGCGCTCGCCGAGACCGTGATCGGGCTCTACAAGACCGAGGTCATCCGCAGAGCTGGCCCCTGGCGTGGGCTTGAGCCGGTGGAGTTCGCCACGCTGGAGTGGGTTGACTGGTTCAATCACCGCCGACTGCTCGGACCGATCGGTGATCGACCACCCGCGGAGGCCGAAGCCGAGTACTATGCACGAAATACTGGTCACGCCATGGCGGCGTGACTCACACCCACGAGCCGCCGGAGAACCCGGGGCGGTTCAAAGTTACAGCCCTTTGACGTGGGTCAGGTAAATTGCAGCAACGGAAATTTGTGAGGGTAAGCAGTGAAACAAACGATACTGCCGAAGATTTGTGCATTAGTGATGCTTTTTGTGGCGACGCAAATTACGCCGATCAGCCAGGCGGCCACAAGTGGGGCTTCGGAGGCGGGAAGGATGGAGCGGGTGGTACAGGCGCCAGAGGCGGCAACGAACGGAGTAAACAAGGCGTTGCTCCACAAGTTTGTTATTGCCATTGGGAAAGTGGCGAAAATCGATTATGACGCTCAGGCTAAAGCAATGATGAGTCCACAGCAGCTTGCAGCGTTTCGTCTTTCCCTCCAGGAGAGGGAGAGGCAGGTGAAATCAGATATTTCCAGGGATTCGGCTGTAAAAGGCACCTTGGAAATTGCCTCACGAATGCAAGAATCGGAACACAAACTTAAACCCACGAAAATCGAAGAATTTTTGAGTGCCAAGCAGCAGGCTGCGCTACGGCGATGGTATCGGCAGAAGGTGAAAGCGACAGTAAGCGGCATCATGCCATACCAGCAGTACCGGGTGCTGGAGAAAAAGCTTAGTGCCAATTCGGATTTCCGTCATCGATACGACAAGGCGCGAATGGCTCTGATCTTAGGCCAGGAAGCCGCTTTACCTTGGTATCAAAGAGTGAAGAATCTGCGCAAGACGCCACCGGGCTGTTTACGATTTTCAAGTAAAAAAATTATACCGATACGCGGTACGCTAATCGTCGGGATTACCTATGGCCCCCCGTATGTTACGGATCAAGGTACCGCTCGCTCGGCATTATTTCTTAAATTGAATCCACCGCTTGACGTCTGCCATATAAAGAGTACCAAAGTTGCCCCTGTCCCGCGTTCGACGACAGCTGGAGCCCTATTTGGAGTACGTCAACAGTACCAGGTCACCAAGGTGACGTATTACAATCTCAGAGTTCCAGCTTTGTTTGTGCTGGGAGACTGGCTAGGTCATAGCTATCAATTCAAACGCTCCGAGGCTGTAAAAGAGCTGGTTAGCCCATACCTTGCGGGGCATGTGCAGATTTGGGCACGACTTATCGGTGACACAAACAATCCAGGGGGATGGGCAGTCGATAACGTTCTTAAGGTATGTTTGGTGCGTCACAACAAGCTTGTGCGATGTCGTGGCTCTGTACGCCATTATGCGTTGGTCTCAGGTACTATAGAGCCAGCCTCAGCAGCCAGTTCACAACTTCGGCTCTAGGGTCATACAATGGGGTCTATGTTTGTATTTTACAGCTGATGAAGAGCTGCGGATTAGATAATCTGGGCACATGACGGGGCTGTGGCTCATGGGGGTACGCACCTTTTATCGGATACCGACTCTAAAATTCCGCACTGGTTACCGATGCATCATCCGTATAGTCTGCCGTGGATGATACGAGTCTTTATGCCGTGGCGTCCGTGAGGGGATCGAACGGAAACGGGTCAGATACCGTCTTGAATTGCAAGTGCCTGCGAATCGGAAAAGGGGTCAGGTTTTGCTTTTTGCCTATGGGGTGGGTAGGCTGCCCTTAGAGTTGGATTGGAGAGTGGGGCATGGCCAGGCCGCTGAGATTGGAGTTTGCGGGGGCGCTCTATCACCTCACTTCCCGGGGTGATCGGCGTGAGAATATCTACGAAGACGACGCCGATCGAGCGGACTTCCTGTCGGTCCTGGGCGAGGTCTGTGCCCAGTACAACTGGGTCTGTCATGCCTATTGTCTGATGAGTAACCACTACCACCTGCTGGTAGAAACCCCGGACGGAAACCTCTCCAAGGGCATGCGTCAGCTCAACGGGGTCTACACTCAGCACTTCAACCGCCGCCACGGCCGGGTAGGTCATGTCTTCCAGGGTCGCTACAAGGCCATTCTGGTGGACAAGAACGCATATCTGCTGGAGCTGGCTCGCTATATTGTGCTCAACCCGGTACGGGCACAGATGGTGCGCTCGGCGCGGGAATGGCCCTGGAGCAGCTACCGTGCAACGGCGGGCCAGACAGGCGGCTCCGAGTGGTTACAAACGGAGTGGCTGCTTGCAGCTTTTGGGCGGCGCAAGGGCAAGGCCATGGAAGCCTACCGGCGTTTCGTGGCTGAGGGTAAGAATCAACCCTCGCCCTGGCAGGCCTTATGGGGGTACGGAAAAGGGGTCAGGTTTTGCTTTTTGCCTATGGTGGGTAGGCTGCCCTTAGAGTTGGATTGGAGAGTGGGGCATGGCCAGGCCGCTGAGATTGGAGTTTGCGGGGGCGCTCTATCACCTCACTTCCCGGGGTGATCGGCGTGAGAATATCTACGAAGACGACGCCGATCGAGCGGACTTCCTGTCGGTCCTGGGCGAGGTCTGTGCCCAGTACAACTGGGTCTGTCATGCCTATTGTCTGATGAGTAACCACTACCACCTGCTGGTAGAAACCCCGGACGGAAACCTCTCCAAGGGCATGCGTCAGCTCAACGGGGTCTACACTCAGCACTTCAACCGCCGCCACGGCCGGGTAGGTCATGTCTTCCAGGGTCGCTACAAGGCCATTCTGGTGGACAAGAACGCATATCTGCTGGAGCTGGCTCGCTATATTGTGCTCAACCCGGTACGGGCACAGATGGTGCGCTCGGCGCGGGAATGGCCCTGGAGCAGCTACCGTGCAACGGCGGGCCAGACAGGCGGCTCCGAGTGGTTACAAACGGAGTGGCTGCTTGCAGCTTTTGGGCGGCGCAAGGGCAAGGCCATGGAAGCCTACCGGCGTTTCGTGGCTGAGGGTAAGAATCAACCCTCGCCCTGGCAGGCCTTACGTAACCAGGTATATCTGGGTGATGAGCGGTTTGTGGAGCAGATGCAGCGGCGTATTGATCAGGATAGAGTGCTCTCGGAGATCCCCAAGAGCCAACGCCGCCCGCAGGCCAAGTTGCTATCGGATTACGAGAGCAAGACGGGGAGCCGTGATGAGGCGATCGCGGCCGCCTATTGGGGTGGTGGCTATACGCTCAAGGAGATAGGGGATTACTTTGGATTGCATTACTCATGGATCAGTCGAATCGTGCAAAAAGCAAAAAGCAAGACCTGACCCCTATTCTATGCTGCAGAATTCGAGCAGCCAGAGCTGGTCGGCGAGCGGCGTGGCCAATGGCACGTACAAATACCGGGTACGCACCTGCAACACCGTGACCGGTTGCGGAAGCTGGAGTGGTACGGCGACCGAGACGGTGGCCTGGGTACCGGCGACACCCACGAACTTTCACCATGTGACCCCACCCATTCTGGTGCCACCCGGGAATACCTACACCTTGGCGTGGGACTCGACTTCGCACGCCACGAGCTATCAGTTGGCGCTGGATGGCACTACAGCCACGCAGACGGGGATTACCGGCACGAGCCAGACCGAGACCGCTCCGAACAGCTACCAGGCCGAGCAGGACTGGCGCCTGCGTGCTTGCGGGGCGGGGGGCTGTAGTGCCTGGACGGCGATGATTGCGGTGCATACTCCGCCAAGCTCTGGGGGCGGCGGTGGCTTCCTTGCCAATTCAGTCACCGTCTCTCCCGGGATGACCACCCAGGGTACAACGGTGAACTCGGGTGGCACCGGGGCACTGGTGGTTGCGACCTCCTATAGCACGGCAGGTTATCCGGAAACGATGACGCGCCAGAGTGACGGCTATGTGTATATGCAGGTTGCTGCCATGGACGCTTGGGGGCGTGCCACGACCGTGTATGAAGGCGGAACGGATGGTAGCGCGGCCGCGGTGACCGTGACGCGGAAGGATAATCAGGCTACGGGGCTTGTGACTTCGATCGTAGCGGCCAACGATTCTACCAGTACCACGTTGGCGAGCTACACTAGCAGTTGGGACGGATTTGGAAACCTTCTCCAGCGCACGGCAGACGGGAGCACCGAGAACGCCACCTACGACAAACTCAACCGTCTGACCGGCTCCACTACTACGCTTACGGGCGGAGGCGGTACCGCTTCCGATAGTTACACGTATGACAAGACGGGTAACCGCACTGAGTGGGACGAGACCGACACCAGCGGTGTCGTGACTCCCCACAGTTACAGCTACGGAGGCGGGAGCAACGGAGCAGGTCCCCATGCGGTGAGTGCGGTCAATGGCGTCTCCAGCGTCTATGCCTATAATGCTGATGGAGAAATGACGCAGGACAATGACCGTACGCTGACGTGGAGCGCGTTTGGCAAGGCCGAGAGCATCGCCCAGAGCAGTACCACGGTAAACTTCAGCTATGGGCCAGGCAACAGTCGCTACCAGAAGGTGGTCACGGGCCCTGCGAGTGAAACGGTGACCTATCTGGGCGGAGCGGAAGTCCTGAATGTGAGCGGTAATACCAGCATCCGCAGGACGCTGAGTTTCGCGGGGCTCGCCGTAATCGATACCGGCGGAAGTCATGCCGGGGTGCATTTTGCGATTCCCGATCACTTGGGCAGCACGATGGCGTTGATCGATTCGAGTGGTGCAGTGACGCAAGGGCTGAGCTATGGAAACTTCGGTAAGCGCTACACTACGGATTGGAGCAGCGTGCTTTCGAGCAGTCAGGCTTGGACGGTCAACACCACGCTGACGGACAAGGGGTATACGGGGCAGGAGAGCCTGGATAGTGTGGGGTTGGATGACTACAACGCGCGGCTTTATGATCCTAGCTTGGGGCGGTTCCTCAGTACCGATCCACTGATCGGCCACCCAGGCTCCACGCAGAGCATCAATCCTTATAGTTACGTCGAAAATAATCCGCTCAACAAAACCGATCCGACCGGGGAGAGTGAATGTCAAACCGAGGAGTGCCCGGGGATGTCGGGCGGCGTGGGCTCCTATACTGGTCCGCAAGAAGTCAAGGATGCGGTGCACTCCGAAGAATCCTTGGGTAAAGCATTCGGTGGACTCAGTAAGGCCCAGGGTAATGCGGTATTAGCTAAATATGGACATGGGGTGTATTCCAGCCTTGGCTCATTTACCAAAACATTGAGTAATGCAGCGGGTTGGACGAATCTGAATTCGTCTAATGCGAGTTTTAATCCGAATACGCATTCGCAATCTAGTGGGAGTTCAGGGGCGGGTTCGCCGACGACGAATTATGATGGCTACTACGGATTGAGTAAGAAGGGTGCCGATAGCCTCACCGGGAGTTCCGCCTATCAGGATGGTATGTCTCGTAGTATGGGGATGGGCAATTATGACAGCCAACTCCGCACGGAACGTGCGCTAGCCAATGGGCCAATGGTTCTAACACAAGCGCAATTTAACCTTTTTTCCGAATATGGACAGCTGGCTAACGTTGCTACTAAAGTGGGTGTTTTTGAAGGGGGATTGGTTGCCGATCCAGTAGCAAGCCTGTTTTGGGGTGTGGGCAAGGTTGGAGCAACGGGTGTTGAAACTGCCCAAGCGGTTGGAAGGTACGCGGCTGAACATTCCGAAACGATCTGGAGAATTTGTTTTGCCTGTCTTTCCTCGGCTACATTTCAAGCTGGTTCCCACGGTGCAGAATATACGGGCGCTATGATGGATACTGTTGTGCAACAGCAGAGAATCGAAGACATCAGGTCTGGAATTGAGGCAAAGGAAGCGGGTCGTGTCTTGCAAACTAAGTTGCCAATAGATAAACCCTGATTGTGTATAAGTGAATACTATGACAGAACAAGCTAAAGACCCAAGACTCGTTGAAATTTGCGCTAAGTTGGAATCAAGCGAGCCAGAAAAGGGGCTTATTCTTTGTGAATCTCTGGCACGCACGGGTTCTCGGTATGCCATGCTTTTGCTAGGGCGTATATTCTCTACTGGAGAAATTAAAGGTATAGAAAGAAATCATGAAAAAGCTCTTTTCTGGCTTGAACGAGCCTTCGATAATGGGGCTGTTCTTGCCGGAATACAGCTTCACAGAATATATATTCATGGTAAGTTTGGTGTGCTAAAAGATGAAAAGAAATCATTTCACTATGTAAGCAGTTTTGAGCATATTGAGCAGCCTAATGTGGATCAGGCTCTTGGGGTTTTTCTTGTGGCTAGTGCATACGAGCGTGGACGCGGTGTTGAAAAAGATGTTTCTAGAGCTATCCAACTATATAGACAAGCTGCTAAGTCGGGACATATTCCATCTAAGATCAACTGGGCGCTTCTTCAGATAAGACGTGGAAACCTTGTGGCAATAGCATCACTGTTGCTTTCTGCATTCCAAGCCTTACTTTTATTGCTTTTCAAAGGCTCTAAATATGGGAAGAAAGATCCTCGCTTGTCACTTTAAGGACCGAGAAAAGGAGTCTATCTAATCCCGCAGCCACTCGTCAGCTGCAGCACGGAGAAAAGGGGTCAGGTTGGACTAACCCGGCTCTAGTGGACACGGCCGAGACTCACGCCGAGTCCATAGGCCTCTCCACAAATGCGTGACATTACAAGATATGCGTCTCTGGATCTTGACCGGCGCTACAGAATGTGTGGACGCAACACAACGAAAACATGTGGGGGTATATATCGGGGTAACTGCATTGAGTAATACAAAGAAAATTCATATATACCAATGGATAACCTGTATAATGCGATTCCTTCACGGCCACCATTTACCATCCCGATACAATTCGAATAACTCCAGAAACCCGCGTAACTACGGGTTTTTTTATTGGGCTTATATATCTGATGGTGAGGGGCTATTTCTCATTGCCTACCCCCTATGGCTGGCATGTGTCAGGTAATGCCTTGAATATGCATAAAGTCCGTTGGCCAGTGTCATTTGTGGGTGTAGGATCAGCATAAGGTTGCTATCTCTGGTGGGTTGCTGGCCGCGCCGGGAGGACACATGAAAAGCGCCGCCGCAAGACGCGGCGTAAGCGAGTTTGGTGCTTTTTTGCACCATGGGGGGCACAGAGACCGCGATCATGGACCGTGGGTTGAATTTCTGCGGGTGCTGATCCGTGTGTCCTGATCACCACCGTGGAGATCGGGTAGCTGGCCGCAAGGCATGCCCACCAGGAAGTAGTACCGGTGGCCGGGAGCCAAGAGGCTAGAGGCCACGATGGCAAAGCATCCGCCCGCGGATGTCTCGACGGTGCGCTACCGCGCTTTCGTCAGTTACAGCCATGCCGATAGCGCCTGGGCCGCATGGTTGCACAAGGCGCTCGAAACCTACCGCGTCCCGTCTCGTCTGGTCGGGACGAAGACTGACGCCGGACTCATACCGCGCCGACTTGTACCCATCTTCCGTGACCGTGACGAACTGTCCAGCTCCGCCGATCTGGGATCGAGGGTCAACGAGGCGCTGCAGCGCTCGGATAACCTGATCGTCATCTGTTCGCCGCAGGCGGCGGCTTCGCGTTGGGTCAACGAGGAGGTGCTGGCTTTCAAGCGCCTCGGCCGTGAAGCCCGCATCTTCTGCCTGATCGTCGATGGTGAGCCCAACGCGAGCGACCAACCGGGCAGCGGTGCCGAGGAATGCTTCGTCCCGGCGCTGCGGTACCACCTCGGTCCCGACGGCGCGCTCAGCGACCGGCGGGCCGAACCGATTGCAGCCGACGTCCGTCCAGGCAAGGACGGCCAGACGCGTGCCAAACTCAAGCTGATCGCAGGCTTGCTCGATGTCGGCTTCGATACGCTACGCCAGCGTGAGCAGCAGCGGCGCATGCGCCGCATGGCCATAGTCACTGTATCAGCGCTGGCCGTGATGCTCATGACCAGCATGCTCGCACTGGAGGCTGTGATTTCGCGGCATGAAGCGGTTGTCGCACAACAGGCGGCCGAGCGCCGCCAGAAACAGGCTGAGACTCTGGTCAGTTTCATGCTCGGGGACCTCACGGATAAGCTGAGCCAGGTTTCGCGACTCGACATCCTCGAAGCCGTGGATGACAAGGCGATGGCCTATTTCAAGTCGTTGCCTACCGCCGACGTCACCGACAAGGCGTTGGCGCAGCGTGTCACGGCGCTACAGGAGATAGGAACCGTACGCGAGGACCGAGGCAAGCTGACCAAAGCGCTGGAATCCTATCGGGCCGCGTCAGCCCTGGCGGCCGAGCTGTTGAGGCACGAGCCGGAAAATGCCACGCGACAGGCGGAGTATGCCAATAGCCTGAACTGGATAGGGCGGGTCTATTGGTTCCAGGGCGAGCTGCCGAAAGCCGCGCAAAATTTTCTTGACGCCAGCAAGCTGCTGCGCAAAGCCGTCCGGGAGCGGCCTTCCGATATAAAGCTGATCAATCAGCTCAGCTCCGCGCTCATCAATACCGGGCGGGTATTGGAAGCGCGCGGTGATTTCGAGGCGGCCAAGCCTTACTACGAATCCGCGCGAGACAATTTTGCACGCCTGCGCAATCGGGAGCCGGGGAATGCGAAATGGCCGTTGCAGCTTGCATACACCTACAACGATCTCGGCAAGCTCGCACTGGAGCAGGGCCAGCTGGACCAGGCGATCGCAGGCTATCGTGCCGATCAACAGCTCATGGCAAGTTTGGCAGCCCAGGATAAAGACAATCGCAATGTGCGGGAAGGCCTGCTGATCAGTAACGCCATCTTGGGCCGAACGCTGGCCATGTGCGGAGAATTGAAACTGTCCGAGCATTTTAACGGGCTGGCGGTAGCCAGTATCCGAAAGCTTACGGCGTTCGATCCTGCAAATAAAAACTGGCGCTACATTCTGGCGCTGTACATGCAACAAAGGGGGGACTTGCTGCGACAGCAGGGCCGGCCCGATCACGCAGCAACCGCCTATCGCGAAGCGTCGAGCTTGCTGTCCGGCCTGGTGGCCGGGAATCCGACCAATACGTCCTGGCGGCAGGAGTTGGCACTTACTCAACTGGAGCAGGCACGATTGCGGTTGGCGCGCAACCATATCGATGCGGCGGCTTCCGTTGCCAAAGCGGCACAGGCCGCCGTACTGCGCCTACGCAAGAAAAATCCCGGCAACGATAGCCTGGCTTCGTTGGCTGCCCAGGCGGATATGGTGCTCGGGCAGATCGCAGCCAAACGCCATGATGCCGCTGGTGCAAGACAATACTGGGTCCAGGCACGTGAAACGATACTGCCCGCAACCCGGTCCGGTGGAAATCCTGTTTTCATGGCGGTGTATGCCGAGGCGCTGTTATGGCTCGATCAAGTCGATACCGCACGGCCCGTGCTAGCCAGGTTGAACGCGATGGGCTACCGCACTCCGGATTTCGTTGCCTTGCTGGCTGCCAAACACCTTGCCTATCCGGTCAACGCGGAATTTTTAAGACGCATCGCACACATCATGAATGACGATGCCGCAAATTCAACTCATTCGACCAAGTTTGCCGAGGGTCAGTGAGGCGAAGCACTGTGGCCCGTTCGGGCCACCTTTTACAATCGAACAGGAGTAAGTCATGACAAAACCAACCCAGACTCTCAATGTAACGCTGAAAGACGGACACCTCGACGTCAATCAGGATGGCAACGGCAACCAGATACCCCACGGCGACGATGTCACGATTCAGTGGCAGTTAACCGGTAACGCCGCTTCGGGAACATTCAATGCCATGGATGCGCCTCACCCGGGTTTCCAATGGATACAAGCGCCACCCGTCAATGTGTTTGGAACAGCTTCTCCCAGCGGTAACCGGATCAGACTCTCCGACAACAACACCGGTGACGACTCGGCCGGCGAATGGATCTATCAGATATATGCGACGATCAATGGCACCGAATACGGGACTGGGAGCAGTATCAAGAGTCCCACGTTGACCAGCACTGATCCGACCATTCAGAACCTGACTCCGAACTGGTAAGCGTAGAAAATTGCGTCTTGCTGTCACGGGTAATGCGACTTAATTCTTTACCAAGGAGGAATACAAGGGATGCATATTTCAAAAACCGATATTCCGGTCCGGATCGATGTGCCTGGTGCGAAAGCCCGGCAGAGGCTCGACTTCGGCGATGCTTCCGGCTACGGCAAGATCAGCGGCGAGTATTTCTCGCTCGCGGCAGGTACTGATATCTCACCTTTACTTCACGGGCTAAAGGGCAATCTCTGCCATGCGCCGCATTGGGGGTACCTGCTGCAGGGTGAGGTCGCCGTAACGTATGCCGAAGGTCCGGATGAGGTGGTGAGCGGAGGCGATCTCTTTTACTGGCCTCCCGGGCACACCGTCAAGGTGAGCAAGGATGCGGAGGTCATCCTTTTCAGTCCACAAAAGGAACATAGTGAGGTTCTTGAGCACATGCACAAAAAGTTGACCGCATAACGCGGTGGCGTTATCGAATTACAGGGTTCGAATGAACCGGGAGGTTCCTATGCGTTGTATGGTGAAATTCTGGATTCCGGTCAGTGAAGGCAATGAACTCGTTCAAACTGGCAAGATCGGCCAAGTCTTCCAGTCCTTGGCGGATGATTTCAAGCCCGAAGCAACCTATTTTTTCACTGAGGATGGGGTGCGTTCCGGATTTATGATCCTGAATGTGGGTGATCAGTCTGAATTTATAAAAATAGCGGAATCATTCTGGTTCGGCCTTCGTGCTGAAATCACCGTAACACCCGTCATGAACGGGGAGGACCTCGAGAAAGGCCTGGCAGGCATCGAGGGTTTACTCAAACGGTACGCTTGACCTGCTCCGGCTATTTTTGTGTCTCCCATCAATATGAAGACGCCCTGTAGAAACCAGGGCGTCGCTCTCTTGATTCTGATACGGCTTTTCCAGATATCTCGTTAAATATCGGCGATAGCCGTGCCCATCAGCCGGCTTTTGCCCGTTCTTCGCCGCTTGGATGAACGTTGCCTGCCCATGGGCCATTGTCGCTGGAGACCTCGACGAACCTGACTTCACGGCCGACTTCAAGGGTGTCCGAACTTCCCCGGGCGAGACTGGCGCGGTGGAACTTGACCTCGCGACCGTCATCGGTCTGGATGAGACCGTAGCCGGTATCGGGATACAGCTCGAGGATGCGGCCCTGGCGCGGTACTGTGTCGTGATGCTTGACCTCGCCGCGCTGGCGCTGGACATGTTCTTCCAGACTTCTCAGCAGGGCGTCGAAAGTGTCACGCATGGCGACATAGGGGTCCTCGTGCGCCGTACCGGCCGGGGGCGAGCGTCCGGCATCGAGCTCTCCGCCCGGCAGCAACAGCCGCGCATGTACCCGGTAGATGTTGCCCTGATGATGCCGCCGGCCTTCCCTTTCGACGGTAACCCGGCAGTCGATGGCATCCGGCGCTATTCTTTCCAGCTTGGCGGCGCGTTCGGTAATGGCGTCACGCAAAGCGGGCGAGGCGGGGATTCCATGGAAGGTGATCTCGAGAGGCATATTCATAGTTCCACCCTTGGTCAATGCGGGTGCTGTCACTGGCGTTACGGCCAATGGGAGCACAACCGTTGGCTATCAAAACGGCCTCCAACGATAGCGAAGGATTGTTACGGCTTCGTGGCGGGCCTGCTTCCCCGCGAATCCGGGCATCGCGGACAGCGACGGTTCCCGCTCACTCGAGCACGAATGTCACTTTCAGGTTCACGCGATAGGCGACGATCCTGTCCTTGTCGACTTCCACCTTCTGTTCCTGGACCCAGGCTCCGCGCACGTTATGAACCGTTTTCGCCGCGGTCTTTATGCCCTTGGCGATTGCGTCTTCGAAGCTCTGGTCCGATTCGGCGCAAATCTCGATCACCTTGGCTACTGTCATGGCTGCGTCTCCCTTTCGTTGCCGGCGCCGCGCGCCTGCATGACTCAGGAGACATGATTCAGCAGAAAACCCCGGCCTGCCATGACGCGGATCAAATTAATGCACGGATGAAAGAGGGGTAAGGGGCCGATAGGCTTGCCGTGATGATCTGGCAGGCGCAATATAGGCATATATCGAAGGAGGGCGTCATGTGAAGCGGCTCTGTCTCTTGCGTCATAGCAAGGCGAAACGTGATGAGGGCCCCGACCTCGAGCGCCCCTTGATGAAGCGCGGCCGCAAGGATGCTTCGCTTATCGGGACTTGGCTGTTGCGGAAGTCGTATATACCCGGGGTAGTGCTTTGTTCCCCGTCTCGCCGAACGAGGGAAACATACGACGAGCTTCGTAGACACCTAGATGGGATTGCCGAGCCGCATTTGTTGAAGAGCCTGTATCTCGCGCCACCTTCCGCGTTGATGGCGCGCATCAGGTCGGTCCCGGATAGCGTGGAAACAGTGCTTGTAATCGGCCACAATCCAGGGTTGCAAAAGCTTGCGATCCGGCTGGCTGGCCCGGGGTCCAAGGCAGGAGCTGTCAGGAAAGTCGGGAAGAAGTTTCCCACCTCGGCGCTGGCGATATTCGAAGCGGATATCGGAAATTGGCGTGAACTCGACGAATCCAAGACACGCCTGGTGCGCCTGGTGCGCGCCGGGGACCTCCCCTAGATACGTTGAAGGTAACCGGGAAGCCGGCCTGGCCTGTTCGTACAGTGGCATTTCGATTCCGCAAGAAAGAGTTGTTGTCCGGCGGCTTGAAGCGCATCGCGCTCGAACGCGTCGACAAGGCTGCAGCCGCGCTGAGCGGTGTGGAAGAGCCTGTCGAGGGTATCCATGACGCGCGCAAACGATTCAAGGAGATTCGGTCGGTACTGCGTCTGGCGAGGGAAGCCCTGGGATCTACATATGCCCATGAAAACGCTTGGTACCGCGAGGCCGGCCGCGCCTTGGCGGCATCCCGGGAGGCACAGGTCGCGCTCAAAACCTGGGAGGGATTGTGCAAGTGTTTTCCGGAGCTCGAAACGGATGCCGAGGGGGTTCTGGTCGGGCCACGCCTCGAGGCGTGGCTGGGGACGTTGGGTGAGCGTGCGACACGGGAAGCCGGTGAGACGAGGCGACGTCTTCTCGGGTCATTGCCGACGGCGCGGCAAAGAATCCCGGCCTGGCCACTCGACGAGGTCTCCTTTGAAGATCTGGCCATCGCAATACGCAGGGCTTATCGGCAAGGGAGGCGCGCGATGCGCAATGCGCATGGCAGTGATGATGATGCGCTCTGGCACGAGTGGCGCAGGCGTACCCAGGATTTCTGGCACCAAACCAGGCTACTGCAACCGGTCTGGCCGAGGGGGCTGCGCGCGAGGGAAAAACACCTGAAACGCCTGTCCGATCTTCTCGGCGACGATCATGATCTCGTGGCCCTGCGTGGGCTGCTCGCGCGGGAAACCGGCCTTTGGGGCCATCAGGCTTTTCGTGCCTTGGTGGACACGCGGATTGCAGGCCGACAGCGCCAGCTACGGGCCAAGGCTTATCGGCTGGGGCGTCGGCTATGGTCGGAGAAGCCGGGAGCCTACTCGCGGCGAATACAGGCCCATTGGGATGCATGGCGAGGATGCTGAGGCCGTGAGCTGGCTCCCGGACGCGGCTTATTAGCGCGGGCTTCCTTGTTGTGCCGGCTTTGCCGCGGACTGGCCCGACAGTTCCTGACTGATGGCATGCGTCACGAAGTCGGGCATGGCTGATTCGGGTATGCGCGCAAGGGAAGCATAGGTGTAGCCCTCATCGAGCAATCTGCCGACGATAATCCAGCCCGCGCAATAGACCTCGTCATGCAGGCCCGTGATCCCCTTGCCGAACGTGAATCTTTGCGTGACTTTCATGGTGGATTTGTCCAAGTACGGACGCATGCCGCTCAGGATCGCCTGCCGGTCGTCCAGGCAGGTTTTTTGCCAGGAAACCCCATACGCCATCGCCGGAGTGTACGCAATCGCCGGGCCGCCAGGCACGATATGTCGGCTGGCATGCATGGCAAGTCCTTCCTTGAGCACCGTTTCGCCCAGGGGCTCGACGTACATGTTCTTGAGGCTGTCGACCTCCGCATGGACGGCATGCGTAAACTCATGGGCGAGTGTGATCCGAGTCCACCGCGGAGGCATCTCCACCGGCAGGTAGACGGTGGCGGGCTTACCGTCACTGCCGGGCACCGTAAAGGCATTGTGGCTGTATTCGCCCACGAACAGCACGAGATCGACTGTGATGGGGTGCTTGCCCGCTTTCAGAAGGCGGGCGACTTCGGGGAGGATTTTTCTCGCTGCGGCCTCGTCACGCGCCGCATCGCCGTTAAATTGCCCGATGGCTGCACGGTATTTGCCCCATACCTTGTCAAGGCGCTTGTGGGCCAGTGCCTTGCCCTGGGGAGTTGGAGGGACCGCGGCGATGCCGTAATCCTTTTCCCAGAGAGCCCAGCGTTGGACGGGATCCAGGTGCCTGCTATTGGCGGCGTGATAGAACTTCATGAACTTGGGGACGACATTCACTACGTGCAGCGTGACACTTGCCGTATCCGCTCGTGCACCTCTCCATGGGAGCAGGCTCGCACACAGGAGGATAGCCATCAGTGCCCCGGTCGCTAGCCGCTGAGCGGAGGGTGGGGAAAAAGTAGCGCCGCGGCGCTGATCCGCCGAGCATGACCGGCTTGACCCCGTTAGGCGGAATGGTGCGTTTGCGTGTTTCATCCTTCAATATCCTTTGTAGACGGGCCATGTGGCTGAGGTTTAGTGTAATATAAAAGCATAACACTAAGCGCCGGGCCGGTCAAAGTCATTCTGATCAATAAGCCGCTGGCCTATGCGTCAGGGAAAAGCATCGTGAAGCGCCCTGGGCGTGACGCGCGAGTGGTACGGTCATGGCGTTGCGCGTGGAAATCAGGGATTGGCGTGGAAGGAGCGCAGGCGCGTGTCACGCGCCTGAGTCCTGGTCGGCCGCTTCTCGAATCGGTGTCAGGCTTCTTCCACGTAACGCATCAACTCGAAGGGATCCAGGCCGAAGGCGCCGGTTTCCAGCGAGCGCGTGATATCCAGGCGTTGTCCCGTGCCGGTCTTGCGGGTGCGCATGAGATCGAGGTGCCGCGGATGCTCGAGGCGTTCGTGTGCGCTGTCGAGCAGGATGAGAAGTTTCGGGCGCAATCGATCGCTGGTGTTTTCAACGACCACGCCGACTTCACGGGTATTGAGTTCGACCAGGCTGCCGACCGGGTAGACTCCGATGAAGCCGATGAATTTATAGACCAGGTCGGCATCGAAGAAACGCCCGCGGGTCCGGTACAGTTCGGCCGTCGCGTCCAGTGGCGAGTTGGCGTACTTGTAGGGGCGGTGGCTTATGATCGCGTCGTAGGTGTCGCAGACCGAAACGATATGGGTCAACGGGCTGATCTGGGAGCCGCTGGCGCCTTCGATGTAGCCGCTGCCATCGAGGCGCTCGTGATGTGAATAAATCACGTTGCGGCTGCTGTCCGGAATCCGTTCAGCCCCATCCACGATCTCGATGCCGAACTCGGGATGCTTGCGCATGATCTCCATTTCCGCGGCATCGAGCCGGCCAGGCTTGTTCAGGACGCTGTCGGGGATCTGCATTTTACCGATGTCGTGCAGGAAGGCGCCGAAACCCAGCTCCAGCAATGTTTTCTCGGGCAGCCCGAGGTAGCGGCCGAACGAGACACTGAGTATGCAGACCGAAAGCGAATGCAGATAGGTGTATTCGTCGCGCTTCTTGAGCGCCGAGAGGCAGAGGAGGGCATCCGGGTTTTCTATGATGCTGTCGGTGATCCGGGCCACGCTCTCGCGTGCGGCCGGCATGTCCAGGCTGCGGCCATGGCGGGCATCGAAAACCTGTTGGCGCACCAGTTCATGCGTCTCCTTGATCAGGGGGCGGGCCGCGCGGAGCTCCTCCTTCAACGTTTTCTTGACCGGAGGCCTTTCCGGCAACACACCGGTCTGGAGTCCCAGGCTCTGGCTCCAGTCCGAGGCGGGTTCCTTGGCGACATGTTGCTCGAGCGGCGGCTTATAGCGCAGGGCCGGTCCTTCCTTACGGCGCCTTGATCTCGGACGGGGGAGTGGGGCGCCTATGACAGACTTCTCGTGGGAGTCGGCCGTATCGGGCTCGCCTTCCTCTACGTAGACATACTCGCAGGCGCCGCGAACCTCGGCGACCTGCTCCCAGTTTTCCAGCGTGAATCCCTGAAAAGGGAAGGGGGATTCCAGCCACGGCCGGTCCAGCCGGGCTACATACATGCCCGGTTTCAGGTCCGAGACATCGACTTTTCGTTCTTCACTCACAAGGGGCTCCCAGATCGCTGTTTGCGGCAATCATGTGTGCCCCCTCCCCATCGGTCATGCGACGCTGAACCCGTATTTTTTAGAACTATTTTGCATCAGAAAGTTTACTCCTTTTTTTCTCCCCTTGTGCCGATGATGCCCCCGATCGGGATATCCGAGCGGGAAGTTTTATACAGGTTAACTCGGCTCACCGAGTTACATGGCATCAACGTCGGCTATGGCTCTGCGCCCGCCCAGGGCCGCCCAGCTTGCTTTCGGCCGTGAATTAGCGGATAATTCGCGGCTTGATTTTGTTCTCCTTGCCTCACCGCGACGCCACGGGAGGCTGGAACCCACAAGGAGTAGCCATGCGTCACTATGAAGTCGTGTTCATGGTCCATCCGGACCAGAGCGAGCAGGTTCCCGGAACCATGGGCCGCTACAAGAGCCTCATCGAGGCTGCGGGCGGCACGGTGCACCGCCTCGAGGATTGGGGCCGCCGACAGCTCGCCTACCCCATCCAGAAGCTGCACAAGGCTCATTACGTGCTCATGAACATGGAATGTGGCCAGGATACGCTGGCCGAGTTGCTGGATGCGTTCAAATTCAACGATGCCGTCCTGCGGCACCTGGTCATCAAGCGTGACAAGGCCCACACGGAAGATTCGCCCCTGGTCAAGGAGCGCGAGCGTGAGGATGCCGAGAAGCAGGCCCGGGCCGCTGCCGAGCAGCGTGCCGCTGAGGCCCGTGCAGAGCGCGAAGCCGCGGAATCCGACGAGTCCGGCTACGAGGACAACGGAGACGAAGGCAACTACGACTCCGACGATGATTCCGACGATGACGAAGACGAGAACGAGGAGGACTAAGCCATGGCAAATTTCAGGAAGGGCAGGAAGTTTTGCCGCTTCACCGCGGAGGGCGTCGAGGAAATCGATTACAAGGACCTCGCCACCCTGCGCCAGTACATCACCGAGACCGGAAAAATCGTACCCAGCCGCATAACCGGGACGCGTTCCTATTACCAGCGACAGCTGGCGTTGGCGGTCAAGCGCGCCCGCTATCTCGCGCTGTTGCCGTACACGGACCGTCACTAAAGGTTCAAGTGGAATCGAACGCCGTCAGACCGCTCGACCGTCTGGTCGGCGGATTGACGAAAAATGTGCCGGTCAGCGCCCTGGTGCTTCTGGGTCTGGGGCTGATGCCTCTTTTCGGCTTGCTGAGCGCGGCCCTGCTGGCCTTGGTCGTGCTCCAGCGCGGGTATGCGCGGTCTCTCCTCGTTCTGGCCGCCGCCATAGCGGGGCTGGGTCTGGTTGGCTGGGCCACGGGGCAGGGGGGCTGGCATGTGATCTGGGATCCGCTCTCCGGTCCGGTGACAAGCATCTGGCTGCCGGCGTTCTTGGTGGCCGTCGTGCTGAGGGCGTGGCGGTCTCTGCCCCTGGCGATCCTGGTGGCGGGGCTTCTTGCCTGCCTGGCGGTGGTGGCGCAGCTGGTGCTGGTCGCTGACCCGGTGGGGGTCTGGCATGGGCTCCTGGCCCAGTTCCTCGCGCCATTGAAGCAGATGTTCGAGGCCCGGGGCCCGGAGGCCTGGAACACGCGCCTGGACGCGATGGCCTGGCTGATGCCGGGCATGTCCGCGGCGAGTGCCATGGTCGGGGTGAGCGCCATGTTGCTGCTGGCGCGTTTCTTCCAGGCGCGATTGACCCGACCGGGCGCGTTTGGAGCGGAATTCCGTCGGTTCAGCCTCGGGCTGGCCGTCAGCCTGGCCGGGTCGTTGGTATTCGTGGCACGGCTGTTGATCGACGGTCCGGTGCTCGACAGCGTAGCAATCGTGGCCCTGGGATTATTCCTGTTCCAGGGGCTGGCGGTGATTCATGCGTTGCGCCACATGCGCAATTGGCCGCGCTGGGGGCTGGTGATTTTTTATATCTGCCTGGCGCTACTGCCCCTTTGGCTATTGGGGCTGGTATCCGGCGCCGGGTTGGTGGACAATTGGTTTGACTTTCGGCGGCTGCGGAGCCGAACGAAGGCTTGAGCAAGAAAAGGAGTCGAAGACGTGGAAGTGATATTGCTGGACAAGGTCGAGAATCTCGGCGGCCTTGGCGACAAGGTCAAGGTGCAGGCCGGCTATGGCCGCAATTTCCTGATCCCCCAGGGCAAGGCCGTGCCCGCGACAGCCGATAACCTGGCCGAGTTCGAGAAGCGCCGTGCCGAGCTGGAAGCGCAGATCGCCGACGAACTGAAGAAAGCCGAGACCCGCAAGGCCGAACTCGAGGGCAAGCGCCTGGAAATCCGCGCGCGCGCGGGCGAGGAAGGCAAGCTCTTCGGTTCGGTGGGCACCACGGACGTGGTCGATGCCCTGAAAGCCGCGGGTATCGAGGTCGAGCGGCGCGAAGTGCGCATGCCCGATACGGGACCGATCCACGAGCTCGGTGAATTCGAGATCGGCATCCACCTGCATTCCGACGTCGACGCGACCGTAACCATTGCGGTCGTTGCCGAGGAATAAGGACGCCCGATACCGTGGCCAATCCGGCCGAAGGGGCTGACCCGGCCGTATCCCGGCTGAAGGTCCCGCCTCACTCGGTGGAGGCGGAGCGCGCCGTGCTGGGCGGGCTCATGCTCGACAATTCCAAGTGGGAAGAAATCGGTGACCGCCTGGAGGCCGCCGATTTCTATCGCCGCGACCACCAGCACATCTTTACCGCCATCGCGGATCATGCCGACCGTGCGGCCCCGTTCGACGTGGTTACCGTCGGCGACTGGCTCAAGGCCCGCGACGAGCTGGAAGAGGCGGGCGGACTGGCCTACCTGATCAGCCTGTCGCAGGACATCCCCTCTGCCGCGAACGTGAAAGCCTACGGCGATATCGTGGCCGAGCGGGCCATGTTGCGCGCCCTGGTCCGGGCGGGCGGAGAGATCGCCGGCAACGCGTTCACCACGGAAGGGCGCAGCCTGGCGGAGATCATCGACGAGGCGGAACGCCGCGTGTTCGAGATCGCCGAGCGCGGCAATCGGCGCGGGCGCGGGTTCAAGCCGATCCGCTCGCTGTTGCGCGAGGCAGTGGATCGCCTCGACCAGCTCCAGCATTCCAAGAGCCACATCACCGGCGTCCCGACCGGACTCCAGGACTTCGACGAGCGCACGGCGGGCCTGCAGCCGGGGGATCTCGTGATCATCGCGGGCCGCCCTTCGATGGGCAAGACGGCGTTGGCCATGAATGTCGCCGAACACGTGGCGGTCGGCGAGAAGCTCGCCACCGCCATTTTCAGCATGGAAATGCCCGCGGTGCAGCTCACCATGCGCATGTTGTCCTCGCTCGGACGCATCGACCAGGGGCGGCTCCGGACCGGGAACCTCGAGGAAGACGAGTGGCCGCGCGTCACCTCCGTGATCGAGCTGATGGACGGAGCTCCCCTTTACGTCGACGATTCGCCGGGGCTGTCGCCCACGGAGTTGCGTACACGCGCGCGCCGCCTCAAGCGCGAGCAGCCGAACCTGTCGCTGATCGTGATCGATTACCTGCAATTGATGCAGGTGCCGGGCACGCGCGAGAACCGCGCGACCGAGATTTCCGAGATATCCCGCTCGCTCAAGGGGCTCGCCAAGGAGCTGAATGTACCCATCGTTGCGCTGTCGCAGCTCAACCGCAGCGTGGAGCAGCGCCCCAACAAGCGGCCCGTCATGAGCGACCTGCGAGAATCGGGCAGTATCGAGCAGGACGCGGACGTGATCGTGATGCTATACCGCGACGAGTACTACAACGAGAACAGCCCCGACAAGGGCTTGGCGGAAATCATCATCACCAAGCAGAGAAACGGCCCCACCGGCACGATCCGGGCCGCCTTCCGCGAGCGCTACACACGCTTCGAGAACTACATCCCGGAGGCCGCGCTGCCGGAGAGCTTCGATTGATGAGGGTGGAGGCCACGATCGACCAGGCGGCTCTGGCCCACAACCTGGCGGTCGCGCGGCACCGGGCCGCGGGCAGCCGGGTGTATGCGGTGGTCAAGGCAGATGCCTATGGCCACGGATTGTCCAACCTGGGCCGTGCCTTCGACGCCGCGGACGCCCTGGCCGTGGCCTGCATGGACGAAGCGCAGGAAGTCCGCGAGATCATGCCGGAACGGCAGGTCCTGGTGCTGGAAGGGGTTTTCAGCGGCGCAGAACTCTCGCAGGCCCGGCAACGGCATTTCGAACTCGTCGTCCACGCGCCCTGGCAGTTGCGTATGCTGGAGAAAGAGGGCGTGGAAGGGATCGAGCGAGTCTGGCTGAAATTCGATACCGGCATGCACCGCCTGGGCTTCCCGCCGGCCATGGCTTCCAGGCTCCGTGAACGCCTGGGCGCGCTGGGCGTCGCGCGGCCCGGGATCATGACGCATCTGGCCTGCGCCGACGAGCCCGAGCGCGATGAAACCCGCGAGCAATTGCAAGCCCTCGATGAAATCCGCGTGGTTTTTCCCGACAGCCCGATAAGCAGCGCCAATAGCGCCGGGGTGCTTCTGCACCCGTCCACCCATGGCGACTGGGTGCGTCCCGGCCTCATGCTCTATGGCGTCTCGCCTTTGCCGGGCGGGGATGGCGAGGAGCTCGGTTTGCGTCCCGCCATGACCCTGAGCGCCAGGCTCATGGCTATCCAGGACGTGGCGGGGGGGGGCCGGGTGGGCTATGGTGCGACCTGGCAGGCTCCCAGGGACTGCCGTATCGGCATCGTGAGTATCGGCTACGGGGACGGTTATCCCTGGCGGGACCACGGCGTGGGCCACGTGGTCATCCGCGGCAAGCAGGTGCCCCTGGCGGGACGTATTTCCATGGACATGTTGGGCGTGGACCTGACGACGCTGCCCGAGTCCCGCGCGGGCGACGAGGTGGTGCTCTGGGGCCCGGAATTGCCCGTGGAGCAGGTCGCCCGGGCCGTGGATACCAGCCCCTACGAACTGGTCTGCCGGGTCTCGCGGCGCGTGCCCCGGCACAGTATCGAGCTGGAAACTCCGCTCACCGCGGATGTGTCCGCCTGAATGGCGCGGCAGCGGACCTATTACGTCTGTGAAGCCTGCGGTGCCCAGGCCCCCCGCTGGAACGGCCAGTGTGCCGAGTGCGGGGCCTGGAATACCTTGGCCGAGACTCGGCCGGTAGCGGCTCGTCCCGGAGCCAAGGCCACACCCAAGGCCGGTTACGCCGGCGAAGTCAGTACGGCCCGGCTGGACGAGGTCCGAGCCGAGGGCGAGAAGGCACGCACGGCCACGGGCCTGGATGAATTCGACCGGGTGCTCGGCGGCGGTTTGGTGGCCGGATCGGTATCGCTGATCGGCGGCGATCCGGGAATCGGAAAATCCACGCTGTTGCTGCAAGTCATGGCCGCGCTGGCCGAGCAGCAAACGGTCCTTTACGTGACCGGCGAGGAATCGCTGACGCAGGTGGCCCTGCGTGCGGAGCGCCTGGGACTCGCCGACAGCCACATCAACCTGGCCGCGGAAACCCGTGTCGAGGCGGTGCTTGAACTCGCCGCGCGCGATCGGCCCGCGGTGCTGGTGCTCGACTCCATCCAGACGATCTACACCGAGTCGCTGTCCTCGGCGCCGGGTTCGGTCTCGCAGCTGCGCGAAAGCACGGCCCTGCTGGTACGCCACGCCAAGCAGATCGGCACCACGGTGCTGCTGGTGGGTCACGTGACCAAGCAGGGCGCGATCGCCGGCCCCCGGGTGCTCGAACACATGGTCGATACCGTACTGTACTTCGAGAACGACGCCGGCAGCCGCTTCCGGGCCATCCGCGCCGTCAAGAACCGATTCGGCGCCGCCAACGAGCTGGGTGTGTTCGCCATGACCGAGCACGGTCTCAAGGAAGTGCGCAATCCATCGGCGATCTTCCTCGCCCGCGACACCCAGCCCAGCGCCGGCAGCGTCGTGTCCGTGCTGCGCGAGGGCACGCGGCCCCTGTTGATCGAAGTGCAGGCCCTGGTGGACGAGAGTCCGCTTTCCAACCCGCGGCGTGTGGCGGTGGGTTGCGATCCCAATCGCCTGGGAATGCTCCTCGCCGTTCTGCATCGCCATGGCGGCCGGGCGTTGTACGGGCACGACGTGTTCATCAACGTCGTCGGCGGGTTGAAAGTCGCCGAAACCGGTCTCGATCTCGCCCTGGCGCTGGCCCTGGCCTCGAGCCTGGCGGACAGGCCGTTGCCTGAAGACCTGATTGTTTTTGGCGAGGTCGGCCTGGGCGGGGAAGTGCGTCCCGTCTACGGCGGTGAGGAGCGCCTGGCGGAAGCGGCGAAACAGGGCTTCAGACAGGCCATCGTGCCCAGCGCCAACCTGCCGCGCGGGCGCAAGATCCCGGGGCTCGAAGTGAGGCCGGTGCGTACGCTCTCGGAAGCGCTCGCCGCTGTCTGACTCAGGCTTGCTTGTCCTGCGGAATAGGGGTGGGGCGCCGGTCCTTGCCGACGTGTACGTAAGTCAGGGTTGCCGTCGCTACCCGGCGGATGTCCTCGCCGCCCCAGTCGCTTTCTGCAAACATGGTCACGTCTACGGCGCAGGACGTGCGTCCCACCCGGCGGATATCGGTGTAAAAGCTCACCAGGTCGCCCACCACTACCGGCTTGATGAACACGAACCCGTCCACGGCGACGGTGACGACACGGCCGCCGGCACGGCGGTAGGCCAGGATTGCTCCCGCGATATCGGCGTTGGACATCAGCCAGCCGCCGAAGATATCGCCCAGGGCGTTGGTGTCGCGCGGCATGGCGACGGTCGATACCGAGGCATGGCGATCGTTCGGCGGTGTGTCAAAATGCATGAAATATCCTTTATAAGTAACTAATAAATTTAATATTCATAGGGAGTCCCAACCGGCATCCGGTGTGTAAAGCGCGCCGTGCTGTTCCGCCAGTTTATGCAATTTGGCCTTCAGGTTGTCTGCGCCGGCGTGACGGGCGTAGTGCAGGGGACCGCCACGGAAGGGGGCGAAGCCCGTGCCGAAGATCACCCCGGCATCGATAAGGTCGGCCTCGGCCACGACACCCTCTCGCAGGCACCTCACGGCTTCGTTCAACATGGGCAGGATGAGCCGGTCCTGCAGCGCCTGGTCGGCACCACCCGCCCGGTTATGCTGCTTCCGGGCCTTGCCGTTTTCCCAGCGGTACAGGCCCTGCCCGCTCTTGCGCCCGACGTGCCCCTGTTCGACCAGCTCGCGGGTCTTCTCGGGCGGAGTCACGGTGATCACGTCCTTGAGCTCTTCCGCCACCGCAAGGGCGATGTCCAGGCCCACCGTGTCGGCCAGCTCGGCCGGTCCCATGGGCATGCCGAAGTCCTCGGCGGCGCGGTCGATGGCTTCCAGGGCGACGCCGTCGTTCCAGGCCATCAGGGCGCTCGTCATGTAGGGCGCCAGGATGCGGTTGACGAGAAAACCCGGGCCACTCTTGACCGGCACCGGCAGCTTGCCCATGGCGCGCACGGCGGCAAGCGCCCGCTCCCGGGTTTCCTCTCCCGTGTTCTCCGAGGACACCACTTCCACCAGCGGCATGCGTGTAACGGGGTTGAAGAAGTGAAGACCAACCAGGCGGGTAGGCGATTGCAAGCTTTGGGCCAGGGTTTCCAGCGGAATGCTCGAGGTGTTGGTCGCCAGCAGAGCCTGCTCGGCCAACTGCGGCTCGATCGACTTGAGCAGTGATTGCTTGGCCTCGCGGTTTTCGATGATCGCCTCGATCACCAGTTCCGCATCGGACAGCGACTTGCCATCCATGTCCATGTGCAGGTGCGCCATGGCGTCGTCGACCTTGTCCGCAGCCTTGAGCTTTTTCTCGAAGAAAGTGCGGGCGCGGGCGAAGGCTTTTTCGACGTACTTGCCTTCCCGATCCTGCACGCTGACTTCCATCCCGCGGGACGCGCACCAGGCCGCGATGTCCCCACCCATAGTGCCCGCGCCGATGATATGGACCCGCCGCGGCTTGAAACGGGCTTTTCGCCCGAGCCCTTTGAGCCGGTCCTGGAGGAAGAAAACCCGAACCAGGTTACGCGCGGCATAACCGCACATCAACTCGGCGATGGAGCGGGCCTCCAGCTCGAAGCTCCGGGGCTTGACGCTGCCTCCATGCCGTTGCCACAGGCGCACCATGGCATAGGGCGCGGGGTAGTGCGCCTCCCGCACCCTGGCCTGGAGCTGGCGCCTGAGCATGATCGCGACCAAGGGACGCAGCGGCGCCAGCGAAAGCAGCCGCTGCAGCAACGGCGCCTTGCGCGGCGTGGGTGCGGAAAGCGCTAGGTTGCAGGACCGTTCGCGCAATTCCTCCGGTGAAGCGAGGCGGTCGAGCAGCCCGGAGGCCAATGCCGGGCGGGCGCGCATCGACTTGCCGGTCAGCATCAACTGCATGGCGGGCAGCACGCCCATCACCGCCACGCTGCGTACCGTGCCCCCGAAGCCGGGGTGGATGCCCAGCTTGACCTCGGGGAATCCAAGCTGGGTGCTGTCGGCCTCGCTCGCGACGCGATAACGGCAGGCGAGTGCCAGTTCGAGTCCGCCGCCCAGGGCAAAGCCGTGGATCATGGCGACCGTGGGGCAGGGCAATGCTGCCAGGCGCTCGAGCACCTGCTGGCCGCCACGGATCAATTCATAGGCCTGGTCCGGGGTCTCCAGCCCGGTGAATTCCTTGATATCGGCGCCGGCCACGAAGCCCTTTTCCTTGCGCGAGAACACGATCAACGCCTGCGGCATGTCCCGTTCGACGGCATCCAGCACGTGTCCCAGTTCCTGCATGACGGCAGAACCCAGCGTGTTGGTGGACGACCCGGCCTGGTCCAGCCCCAGCCACGCGATGCCTTTCTCGTCGCGCGTAAGTTGCCAGTGCTCGAAGTCGGTCTCAGCCATCGTGTTCATAGAGTTCATCCTCGTGATGCAAGAGTTGTCGCAGGCGTGTGCGCAGGCTGCGGTGGGTGACCGCGCGGGCCGGCGGCATTTGCAATAGCCGGAGCCGCAGGGCGGCGTTCAGCCCACGGATTGCGGCATCGCGGTTGTTCTCTACTGTATGGACAGGCAGTCCGGCGATGCGTTCAAAATCACGCTCGACGCTATTCATCCTCATTTCGGCCGCCCTGGCGTAAACGTCGTACCAGTCGCCGCGCGCGCGGTCTCCGTAATACAATCCGGTCCAGGTGCGGATCAGGTCCATGCGCAATTTCTCGGCCTCCAGGTGGCGCTCCTGGCTGTGGTCGAGGTGGCGGAATTCGGGAAGACGTTTGCCGACCTTCTCGCGTGTTTGCCGGTCCAGCGAACCCAGGGCGCGGCGCAGGCAAATCCGTTCCATGCTGTTCATGAGTTCGTTGCGGCAGGCAAGGCGGCCTTCCTCGGGGTCCTTCTTGCCCGCCCAGGTTTGGGTATGGCTCAGCACGTCTTTCCGCACGGTTTCGAGCGCATCCGCGTCCAGCGGCCGTCGCACGGCCTTGCAGCGCCGCCAGGCGCGGTCAAAATCCTTTTTCCAGCCACCCGGCCGCCGTCGGCTACGAGGGAAGTGAGGCATCGTGGGGAACGCAATCCTTCAGTGCGTGGCGGGATGCTAACATCCCGGCGAATGCCGATGCGGGCACATTAATGCGGAATAACCTTAAATTGCCTGCATAAGCCTATGATAAATGATAAATTAATTTATTTCACAACGCGAAACATTCGCCCGATGACATGATCGCCACGGGCCTCGTGAATGGTGGCCAGGAGCACATGCCCACACCAGTAGACGATCAGGAACCAGGCGAATGTGGAATGCAGGTCCTTGATGGTTTCCGCCAACCCCGTTCGTGCCATGCGCAACTGGACCAGAATGAAAATGAAGGTCCCGAGCGAGGCCACAGCGGTCAGGGCCAGCAAACCCAGGCCGTGGACCAGCCCGGCCAGGCTCGAACCCGAGGGCCCCGAGCGCGGCAGGTCCCCGCGCAGCGCGGCACGCGCGTCGCGAAAAGCGTCTCCCAGGCGCCGCGGCGACCAGGGGAAGAGGTGGTGCAAAAGGGCGCGTTCACGCGTCAGAATCCAGATCCAATGCCATACGACCAACGCGGCTATCGTGAGGCCGAGATAGAAGTGCGTCCACAACAGGTAGAGCGTATGGCGGCTCATGGTCAGGCCGATGATGATCTGGATGGTCACAAGCAAGGCAACGGTCAGGTGCAGTCGGCGGATGGCGCGACTCCATTGGGACTGGGATTGTTCGTTCATATGGGCCTATTAGCCTCCGTATTGACGGGCCTAGTGTACTGTGCGCCGCATTGGCGGTGAATGACTGTACCGTAATGTGCGATTCGCACCGCGCGTTGATCATCCTGTACCATTGGGGTACTTGTCCAACGGAGTGCTCATGCCGGATAATCTGCAACGCATTTCGGCGGATGTATTGGTCCCGGGGGCCGGCGATCCCATCGAGAACGCCACCGCGATCATCCGGGACGGGGTGATCGACTGGGTCGGCCCGACGCCGGATGCCCCCGCGACCCACGACAATACCCGGACCTTCGAGGTGCCCGTGCTTATGCCCGGGATGTGGGATTGCCATGTTCATCTGACCGGACTGCGCGGCACCAACCTCGATCTCGCCATGCAGGTCCCGGTGCCGGTGGCGGCGGCGCGCACGGCGGATGACGCGGCACGCGCGCTGGACGCGGGATTTACCAGCGTGCGGGAAGTCGGCGGTTATGGCGTCTACCTCTCGCGCGTGATCGCGGAAGGCCAGGCGCGCGGCCCCCATGTTTACGCCGCCGGCGACCTCATTTCCCCGACCGGGGGGCATGCCGATCTGCACAGTTATTCCATTGGTTGCGTGGCCGATTATGCGGCGCGCGGCGGCTGGTTGCATACCTGCGACGGGGAGGCCGAGTGCCTGCGTGCCGTGCGCCTGCAACTTCGCAAGGGCGCGCGGCTGATCAAGATTTGCGCCTCGGGCGGGGTACTGACCGAATACGACGATCCGATGCATCAGCAGTTCACCGATCATGAGCTGCGTGTCATCGTGGAGGAAGCCGCGCGGGCCGAACGCGTCGTCGCGGCGCACTGCCACGGCAAGGCCGGAATCATGGCCGCGCTCAAGGCGGGCGTACGTACCATCGAGCACGGCACCTTCCTGGACGAGGAGGCCGCCCAGGCAATGAAGGATCATGATGCCATTCTCGTCGCCACGCGTTTCGTGAAGGTGCGCATGCACGAGCACGGGCAACGCAACGGCATGGCCGGATACGCCTGGAAGAAACTGCTCGAAACCGCGGACCGCCACCGCGAGGCGATCGCACTGGCCATCCGCGCCGGCGTGACCGTGGCCTGCGGTACGGACACGTTGACCTCGGGACCGGATTCGGCCCTGGCCTGGGGATTGCATGGACTGGAGCCCGTGCTCCTGGTCGAGGCCGGCATGACGCCGCTGCAGGCGATCGAGGCGGCCACCGCAACCGGCCCGCTGACCCTGGGACCGCAAGCCCCCAGGGCCGGGCGGCTCGAAACCGGTTGGGATGCCGATCTGTGTGCGCTCTCGCGCAATCCTCTCGAGGACATCGAGGTCCTGTCCGAGCCGGACAACGTGACCCACGTCTGGAAATCGGGGCGGCTGGAAAAGCAGCCGCACTGATAGACACGAACAGCCGCGGCCCGTGACGGGAAGCGACTGCCATGACCGCAATTCCCTGTTTCGCAACCGAGGAGCGCTCATGCCGAAAGTGATCAACCCCGCTACCGGAAAAACAATTCGCGAACTGCCGTGGCACACCTCCGCGGAGATCGGAAGCAAGCTCACTGCCGCGCACGGGGCTTACCTCGAATGGCGGGATTACAGTTTTACGCGACGGGCGGAGTGCCTCAGGGCCGTAGCCGCGCAACTGCGCAAGGATCGCAACCGGCACGCCACGTTGATGACCGAGGAAATGGGCAAGCCGGTGCGCGAAGCCCTTGGCGAGGTGGACAAGACGGCCTGGTGCTGCGAACACTATGCTGAAAACGCCGAACGTTATCTTGCCCCCGAGGAACTGGCTTCCGATGCGACCCGCAGTTGGGTACAGTACCTGCCGCTCGGTACCGTGCTCGGTATCCTGCCGTGGAATTCACCATACTGGCTGGCTGCGCGGGTGTTCGCGCCGGCGCTGATGGCGGGCAACACCGTTGTCATCAAGCACGATCCCCATGTCCCCGGCTGCGCCGAGGCCATCGAAGCGGCCTTCCGCGAGGCGGGTGCTCAGGAAGGGTTGCTGCAGACGGTGCGCGTTGACAACGAGGCCGCGGGGGAGATATTGCGTGACCGGAGGATCCAGGCCGTGTCCTTTACCGGCTCGACCCGCGGCGGGCGGGCCGTTTCCGCTATCGCCGGGGAGCAGGTCAAGCCCGCGGTGCTGGAGCTGGGCGGTTCCGATCCGGCCGTGGTGCTTGCCGACGCGGATATCCCGGCGGCGGTCGACACGATCGCCACGTCACGTTTCATCTGCGCGGGCCAGTCCTGCATCGCCGCCAAGCGCATCCTGGTCGAACAGCCCGTTTACGATGAATTCGTCAACGCCTTCCGCGAACGCCTGGAAAGCCTGAAAGTCGGTGACCCGAGGCGCGAGGACACCGACATAGGCCCGCTGGCGCGCGCCGAAATTCGCGAGCAACTGCATCGCCAGGTACGCGATTCGATCGCACAGGGCGCCAGATGCGTATTGGGCGGCGAACTGCCGGAAGGCCCCGGCTGTTTCTACCCGGTGACGTTGCTGGCGGACGTGCCGCGCAAAGCCCCGGCCTTCAGCGAGGAAACCTTCGGCCCGGTCGCCGCCGTCGCATCCGCAGCGGATGTCGAGGAAGCATTGGATCTTGCCAACGATACCGAATACGGACTGGCAGCCAGCTTGTGGACCACTTCCGAGCGGGGCGAGTCGCTGGCACGTCGCTTTGAAGCAGGGCAGGTGGCGGTCAACGGGATCGTCAAGACGGACCCGCGCCTGCCATCCGGCGGCATCAAGATGTCGGGCTACGGCCTCGAATTGGGCCCGCATGGCATCCGCGAATTCGTGAATGCCCAACAGGTGTGGCTCGGCCCGAAGCAGGATTAGTCACCGGCAAGGCCGGCATTTGCCCTGCATTCGGCGCATTGACTCCCGGCTTCGGGCTGCCCGGCCGGGGCGGCAGGCTGGCTGCAGCCTACTGGCCGGCGGTGGTCGAGGCCGGTGTGAGGGCTACCCGATTGGCCGGCTGGTATTTGGCATATTCCCGCAACAGCGTCTGGAAGCGGGGTGCCCGGTGAATTCGATCCCATGCGGGATCGATCCACAGCATGACCGGCGAGTAAACGACGCCGATCCCGGGCATGGCCAGCGCGCGGGCCAACAGCGGCACCGCCAGATCGGGGCGCCCGGCCTCGGCATAGAGCGCGGCATCCCGTTCCAGGTAGCCGGCCAGTGTATAGCGGTCGCCGGTCTTGGCGAAGACAGCCCGCGCCTGGCTGATCGCATCCAGCGCCTCGGCGGTTCGGCCCAGGCCGATTTCCGCGGCGGCGATGTTCTGCCATACGGCTGCCAAGGATATGCCGTGCTGGCGCTCCAACTGCGCCCGGGACTCGGTCAGCGCCTGCTCGAACAACGGCCTGGCATTCGCCCCATCGCCCATCCGCCGGTAGAGGTTGGCCTGGCGCAGCGCCTTGGGTCGGGTGTCCGGAGAAAAATTGTCCGCGGCAGCAGGCACGCGCTTGAGCAGGGCGAGCGCTTCCCGATATTTTCCCTGGTACCTGAGGAAATCAACCTGCTGCAGTAAAAGGAGGGGTGCTTCGCCCCGTACCTCGGCCAGCGCGTGCGTGATGTTGCCGCTGTCATACAGGAGCGCGTCGGCATAGCCTATCTTTGCGATGATGTTGTCCGGATCCAGCGCGAGCGCGCGCCGGAACGAACGTTTTGCGTCGGCATAGCGATTGACGGCCATATAGGTCTGACCCAGTCCCCAGGCACGATCGGGATTGCGCGGGTCCAGCGTCAAGGCTTTCCGCAGGAAACGGATCGCGGATTCGAATCGGCCCTGCCGGCGCTCTACGTACCCGCGTGCCGCCAGCGCGTTGGCATCGCCCGGACGCAACGCCACGGCCGCTGAAAACTCCTTTTCGGCGGCCTTGAAATCGTTCCGGCCCCAATAGTCGCTATAGCCGAGCGCGAGGTGGGCAGCAGACAGGTCCGGCGCAAGCCTGAGGGCGTGTTCGGCATCGGCGCGTGCCTGCGCTTCGAGTGATTTCACGTCCTTGGAGCCGAGCCACGCGAGAAGGCTCTCGTTGATGGAGAGTCGCGCCCAGGCCAGCGCAAAAGCCGGCGCTCTGACGACGGCCGATTTGTAGGTTGAAATGGCTCGCCGAAGCAAACCGAGGTTGTACCCGATAAAGCCCCGATCGGCCAGATACTCGGCGCGCAGGAAAAGGTCGTCCGCCACCGGATCGCCGCTCAGCTCGGTCGTCAGGCGCCTCGTCTCGGCAGTCGAGAGCCTGGCCTTGAGCGCTGTCGCGACCTTTGCGGCCACCTCTCCCTCGACTCCGAATATGTTGGCGAGCGTACGCTGATAACTGTGTGCCCAGATGTGGGAATCGGTGCCGGCATTGATCAACTGGACGTCGACCAGCACCTGGTCGCCATGCCTCTGCACGCTGCCCTCGAGAACCGTTGCGACGCCAAGCTGACGTGCGACCAGCTTCAAGTTCGGCGGGTGGCTCCGGTATTTCAGGGTCGAGGAACGCGAGATGACTTTCAGGCCGTTGATCCCGGCCAGCTTGGTCAGGATCAGGTCCTGCATGCCGGCGACGAAATAGGCATCTTTCTGGCCCACGTTCAGGTTCTCGAACGGCAGCACGGCAATACTGCGGGGCGGAGGGGCGCCGGCCGCCGTCTGTGGCCCGCCGAATAGCCGCGGCCACGAGATGACCAGCGCAACCGCCACGACCGCAGCCCCAACCAGCACGCCCGCAGTCACCCACGGCCAACGGCGACGTCGGCGCGCTCCGCCCTCACGTTGGTCATCGCCCTGGCCGTTGCCTTCTATATCCACGGGGGCGATGAAGCGATAGCCGCGTCCGCGCACGGTTTCGATATAGCGCGGTTCCTCGCTGCTGTCGCCCAGCGCCTTGCGCACGGCGCTCACGTTCCAGGGCAGGCCGTTTTCCTCGACGATGGTGTCGGGCCACAGCGTCTCGATCAATTCCTTGCGGGACTTCAGGTGCCCGGCCGATGCGACCAGCAGGCACAGCAGATTGAAGGCCCTGGGCGTAAGCGTCACGGGAACGCCGCCGCGCAGCAGCAGATACTCGTCGGGAACCAGCCGGAACGGCCCGAATACATACGTGCGTACGCCCTCGCTGGCTGTCTCGTTCCCCACTGCCGACTCCAGACAAACACCAGTGGATTTATAGACAAATTAAAAGCTCAACCGGAGCAAAAATGCAAATATTTACTCGTGTTTACAGCGACAAGCGCTGCCGGAACACGTCCGTCGGCAACAGGAGGTACAGCGATGAAAATGCGATTTGTGAGCGCGCAAAGCCTCACACCAGTCCCATGGGCTGGCGGGAAGGCGTTACCGCGGAACGCGGGGCGTCCCCCCGAGAGCCCGTTTGCAAAACACCTCGGGAGGGGAATTTACATGAACGTAAAATGCTTGTTAATCTTTTTTGTGGCCTTCGTCCTCTGGGCGGGCTTCTCGGCGCAGGCACCGGCTGACCAGGCGCGAACCGGCTCCGTGAAGCTGGTCCGGACCACGCAGTTTTCACCCGTCGGGGCAGTAGCGCTCCCGACCTCTTTTCCGCGCCAGGAAGAACCGGACGTGGACGCCGCGTTCCCGAAGCTCGGAGGCGGGGACCAGAGCACCGCGCACATCGCTGCCGCTCATCTGCCGCGCACGAGCGGCAATTCGGTGGTCACTGGTTCCCCCGAGCTGAGCTTCGACGGGCTGACGGTGCTCGACACCTTACTGCTCTCGGGGAATTTCGGCACGCCGCCGGATCAGGCGCTCGCCGCCGGGAATGGCTATGTGCTGGCTGGGATCAACGATGCGCTTGCCGTCTACGATGCGGCCTCGGGCACCGAACTGCTCGCGACAGCGATGAATGCTTTCTTCGGGGTTGCGCCGGGCGCATTCACCTCGGATCCCAAGGCGTATTACGACGCCGATACCGGTCGCTGGTTCGTGACGGTGGATTTGATCGATCCTGCAGCGCAGGAAACGCACGTCCTGATCGCCGTAAGCCAGACCTCGGATCCCACCGGGAGCTACAACGTCTATTCCGTTGACGTGACGGGTACAAACCTGTCCGGTTGTCCCTGCATCGGCGACCAGCCCCTGATCGGCGCCGACGCCAACGGTTTTTATATCAACACCAACGCGTTCAACTTCGTCGAATTCATGTTCAACGGGAACCCCGTCTTCGTCGCGACGGAAATTTACGCCCTTGACAAGACGGCCCTCGTGACTGGTGCGGCGACCGTAAACGAACAGGATTTTGCCATACCGCGCACCGCCACGCGACTGTTTTACTCGCTTCAGCCGGCAATGGTGCCTCCGGGTGGCGCATTCGACACCAGCCACGGCGGGACGGAGTACTTCATGGGCGCGCTCGACGATTACGGCGTACTGACAGATCGGATCGCAGTGTTCGCATTGACCAACACGGGCTCGCTCGCCGGGTCGCCGGACCTGGCGCTCCAGCACGTCATCCTGCCGAGCGAGGTATATGGCCCGGAGGGCGTCAACACCTGGGGGCTGCCGGCGGCCAGGCAGCCGCTCGTCCCTGTCTCGCAATACGAGGAGGCGCTGCCGTTCGCCTACCAGCTGCGCCAGGGCACGTGCATCCCGTGCAACGAGTTCCTGGGCGTGACGGGACCGCTCAACGCGCATGAAGAGTTGCTGGAAACCAACGACGACCGTATGACGCAGGTCGTCTTCGCCGATGGCCACCTGTTCAGCGCATTGCAGACGGCGCTCGAGACGCAGAACGGGTACGCGACCACGGGCGTTGCCTGGTTCGCGGTGACGCCGGGCTTCGACGGCGGCACGCTGACCGCCGCCATGGCCAACCAAGGCTACGTGTCGGTCAACGGGCAGGAAGTCCTCTTTCCGTCGATCGGCGTGAACGCCGCGGGCAAAGGGGCCATGTCGTTCACCCTCGTCGGCCCGGACTACACACCAAGTGCGGCGTACGCGACCCTCGATGCCAGCAATGGCGCGGGCGACGTACGGATTCTCGCCCCCGGTGCCGGCCTGATCGATGCTTTCGACGGATACTTCGGCAACGGAGTGGCCCGCTTCGGTGACTATTCCGCCGCGGTTGCCGACGAGAACGGCAACATCTGGCTGGCGACGGAATACGTACCCGATCTGCCGCCGGTCGTCATCCTGGGAACGCCCATCTACAACTATGGCAGCCGCGTCAGCGAAGTGCATCCCTAGGATGATGCAGCCATCCAGGCCGCCTCTGAGAAGGCCCCGGCGCGCGAGCGCCGGGGCTTCCTTGCCAGTGGCCGGCTTCCGGATCCCCCGGTTCAGCGGGACCGGCGACAGGCAAGAGCTATTTGTGGGCTGCCGTCGATGCGGACGCGACCGCAGTGGTGCCGGCTGGCTTATATCTGGCGTATTTCTTCAGTAGCGCCTGGAAACGCGGATCGTGGCGGATCGGGTCCCAGAGCGGGTCGATCCAGAGCATCACGGGAGAGTAGGGTGGGCCGACGCCGGGCTTCCCCAGCGCACTGTCCAGCAGCGGCACCGCCAGATCGGCGCGTCCGGCGGAGGCGTACAGCCCCGCGTTCCCCACCAGGTAACCCAAGCGTATGAACCGGTCTCCGGACTTGGTCAAGAGGGCCTGGGCCCGGGCGATCGCGCGCAGTCCCTCCGTGATGCGGCCCAGGTGGATTTCCTCGTCGGCGACGTCTTGCCAATCGGATGCCAGAGCGAGTCCGTGCTGCCGCGGCAACTGCGCGCGGGACTCGGCCAACGCCTGCTTTTCCAGCGAGCGGCCGCGCGCCGCATCGCCCAATTGCAGGTAGAGGTAGCCCTGAAGTTCCGCCTTAGGTAAGGTGTAAGCAGGAAAATTGTCCGCGGTATCGGGGATGCTGTCGAGCACGGCGAGCGCCCGGCGGTATTTTCTCCCATCGATTAAAAAGTCAACGCGCGTGAGCTTCAGAAGCGGCGCATCGCCCTGCGCCGCGGCCAGCGCGCCCGCGAGATCTCCGCTGGCGTACAGGATCGCACGGGCGTTGGCTCGCTTTGCCAGGAGATTGCCCGGATCCAGTGCGAGCGCGTGCCGGAACCAGCGCTCGGCATCGGCGTAGCGGTAGACGGCCAGGTAGGTCTGGCCCAGGACGTAGGCGAGATCGGAATTCCGCGGGTCCAGAGTAAATGCCTGCTCGAGAGATGCGATTGCAGCATCAAAGCGGCCCAGCCGGCGCTTGATCTGGCCGCGTGCGGCGAGCGCATCCGCATCGCTGGGCCGCAGGGCCAGTGCCGCCGAAAATGCCTTTTGCGCGGCGGGGTAGTCTTCGCGGCCCCAGAAGTCGCAGTAGCCGAGCGCGAGATGAGCGGCCACGAGATCCGGCACGAGCTCGAGGGCATGCTCGGCGTCGGCGCGCGCTTGCGCTTCGAGCGTTTTTACGTCTCCAACATCGTCCCATGCGAGCAGGCTTTCTGCGAAGGAGAGCCGCGCCCAGGCGAGTGCGAACTTCGGCGCTTTGGCAACGGCCTTCCGGTAAGTCGCAATAGCCTGGCGCAGCGCGGCGAAATCGCTGTCGGTAAAGCCCTGGTTAGTGAAATACTCGGCACGCAGGAACAGATCGTTTGCCTCCGGATCGGCGCTCAGATGCGTACCCAATCGTTTGGTCTCGGCGGGCGACAACCTGGCCGTAAGCGCCGTTGCGACCTTCTCCGCCACTTCGCCCTCGACGCCGAATACGTTGGCGAGCGTGCGCTGGTAGCTCCGGGCCCAGATGTGGGCATCGGTCCTGGCGTCGATCAACTGCACGTCGATCAGCACCTGGTCGCCTTGCTTCTGCACGCTGCCTTCGAGGACCTTTGCCACGCCGAGCTGGCGGGCGATCGTTTTCAGATCGTCGGGATGGCTCTGGTACTTTGCGGTCGAAGTGCGCGAGATCACCTTCAGCTCGCCGATATCGGCCAGCTTGGTCAGGATCAGGTCCTGGATGCCGGCGACGAAATAGGCATCTTGCTTGTCCACGTTCAGGTTTTTGAATGGCAGCACGGCGATGGAGGGGCGTTGGGGAGCGGTAGCCGCAGTCCGGGATACTCCGGCTAACCGAGGCCAGGACATGGCCAGAGCAACGGCGACGATCGCGACCGCAACCAGCTCGCCAGTGATCAGCCACGGCCAACCAGGACGCCGGCGGGTTTCGTCTTTCCTGTCTCGTCCCGATTCGTTGACGCCTATAACTTCGACGGGGGCGATGAAGCGGTAGCCCCGCCTGGGCACTGTTTCGATGTAGCGCGGCTCTTCGCTGCTGTCGCCCAGCGCCTTGCGCACAGCGCTCACGTTCCAGGGCAGGCTGTTGTCCTCGACGACGGCGGTGGGCCACAACGCCTTGATCAATTCTTCGCGTGACATCAGGTGGCCGGCGGATTCGACCAGCAGCCGCAGCAGATCGAAGGCCCGCGGCGTGAGCGCCACGGGCTCTCCGTTGCGCAGCAACAGGCACTCATCGGGCACGAGTCGGAACGGCCCGAAGACATACGCGATCCCCGTGTCGCGGGTATTTCCGTCTATCAAGGCAGATTCCAGAGAAATACAAGCGAAATCCCAGTCCAATTAAATGCCGATTTCGGCAAGAAAGCAAATACTTACAGCTGGTTAACGCGGCAAGGTGCTGTCCGAAACGCGGCGCAGGGCCGCTTCTTGGGGCATTGCCAGTGGGAGGAGGAATCGATGAAGATGCGAAATCTGCTTGTCTGTTTTGCCGGCGTGGTGCCGGCGTTGTTATTTTTGTCGGTGCCGGCCGAGGCGGCACCTCCGCAGTGGGCGCATGCGCCGTCATCCCTGAGCGCCCGTGCGCCATGGCTGTCGGCCGTCGCGCAGTCGAACGGCGCTGGTCAGGGGGCGACTGTTCAGCCTGCATGGCTTGAGCAGAAGATTACGGCCGACGACTGGGTGGCGGGGGATCTGTATGGCTATTCGGAGGCCATGACCTCCAACACAGCCTTCGTTGCCGCACCGCATGCCGCCATCGGCGGCAACGTCAGCGAAGGCGCGGTCTATGTATACAGAAAAAAGAATGGCGTCTGGACCCAGGTACAGAAGATCGTGCCGGATGACGGCGGGGCCTATGACGAGTTCGGCATCTCGATCTCGGTTTCCGGGAATACGTTGCTGGTCGGCTCGGTGCAACATGGGGGAATCGGCGCAGCCTACGTGTTCACGCGAACGAATGGCAGCTGGAGCCAGATCCAGGAATTTACCGCCAGCGACGCCTTCGGATTCGGCTATGTGGTGACACTCCAGGGTGGAACCGCGGTTATCGGAGCGCCCGGTGTGAATGACTACGCGGGTGCCGCCTACGTATTTACGCGGACCAACGGCGCCTGGAGTCAGGTGGCCGAGCTCACTGCGGGCGATGGTTCCCCCGGCGATTGGTTCGGTCAATCGGTGGCGGTCTCCGGTTCTACCGTTCTCGTCGGACAGTATCTGCCGTCGAGCTTCACCGCACAGGGTGCAGTCTACGTGTTTACGCAATCCGGTGGCATCTGGGTTCAGGCCCAAAAGCTGATGGCGAGCGACGAGGTGGCCGGGGACGGGTTTGGTTACGGACTCGCGATGTCCGGCTCCACGGCGCTGATTACCGCACCGTTTAAACAGGTTGGCAGCTTCAATTTCGGTGCGGCCTATGTCTTCAATTATTCGGGAGGCACCTGGAGTCAGGCACAAAAGCTCATCGGGAAGGACGCTACCGGGCCCAATCAATTCGGCAACAGCGTTGCCATGCTCGGCAACACTGCCGTCATCGGTGTGCCGGTAGCGTCGTTCGGCGGCTACTTGTCCAGGGAGGGTGCGGTTTATGTCTTCAAGCGGTCGGGCGGCAGCTGGAACCGGGAAAAAGTTCTCACGGCAAGTGATGCCTCGACCGGGGGACTTTTCGGATTCTCGGTCGGACTTTCGGCGAACGGCGTTCTTGCGACGAAACTTCGGGATTTCCTTGGCGGGACTCCGCCGGATGCGGCTTACATCTTCGGCCCGATCAATCTCGGTGCGACAGACGGCTCGCCGTGAGGTGCAAGATCACTGCGCACACATTTAGCCGATCGGCGCTTTGGGGCGCGTATTGCAGGGTGCCCTACCGGGGGCGCAACTCAGCTAGCTGAATCGTCCTGCGAGCACTGGCAAGTGGCACCTCGGAGACCGAGCCCCGTCATGATGCTTCGACCATTGCATCCGCGCTGCGCGTGAAAGTCGGGCTTACTTGATGGTGAAGTGCCGGTCGAGGGTGAAGAACGATTCGCAGCCGTCCTCGGTTACGTGCACCGTATCGGAGATGCCGCAGGTCTTGTCGCCGTCGATGCCCCACATCCAGGGGATGATATGCAGAGTCATGCCGGGTTTCAGAATCTCCGGCGAGCCCTGCTTGAGGCTGAGCATATAGCCTTCGTCCCAGGATGGGGCGAAGGCAATGCCGATGGAATAGCCGGCACGGGTGATCAGGCTCGCGCCCACGTCGTTATCATTGATGATGCGGCGAACCAGGCCATCCACATCCGAGACTGTCACGCCCGGGCGGATAAACTGCTCGACTTCGTCCAGGGCATTGAGCATGATTTTCTCGACCGTGCGCATGGAGCGGCTGACTTCGCCGAGCACGACGGTGCGCATCATGGCGGTGTGATAGCGCTGGTAGCAGCCCGCCATTTCCAGGAATACGTGCTCGCCGGGTTCCACCGTGCGGCCTTCCCAGGTGGCGTGGCCGATCATGGTGCGGGGCCCGGAAGTCACGTAGGGCAGTACGGCGGGGTACTGGCCGCCGGCCCGGAACATGGCGTCGCAGGCCGCCGCCGCGATGTCGTTTTCGCTGACGCCTTCGACGGCGGCGTCCAGGCCTGCCTGCATCCCGGCTTCGGTCGCCTTCGCGGCCCGGCGCATGATGTCGATTTCGGCTTCGGACTTGCAGAGCCGGCCTTCCTCGACGATGCCGTAGCAGTCGAGCAGGTTGCCGTCGGTGAACAGGGTGTGGAAACGGTCCTGCTGGTAAGCGGGGAAGAAGTAGCTGTTGCGCTCGTAGCCGACCTGCTTGCCGGTGAGCCCGAGATCCGCCAGGACGCTGTAGAGCATCTGCAGCGCGTCGCCGGTATCGCTGTAATAGCGCGCATCCTCGACCCAGGTTCGCTTTTCGATGTTGGAGGCTTCCATCTGGCGCGTGACCGAGACCGGTTCGTCTTCGAGCGGCACCACGAGCGCCTGGAAGAACGAGTAGCCGGTGGTCTGGTGACCGCACAGGTAGGCGAGGTTCTCGGGGTCGGAGATGACGACCGCGTCGAGCAGCCGTTCCTGCATATGCGAACGCAGTTCATGCAGGCGGCGTTCGTATTCGGCGATCGGGAATACCAGCCCGTCGTGCTCCCTCATGATTTTACCGCCTTGGCGACCGCCTGCTCGAGCAGGTCCAAACCTTCCTCAAGCGTGTCGTCCTCGATGGTCAGCGGCGGGGTGAGTTTCACCACGCGGCCGCCCGGGCCGCAACTGGGAATCAGCAGGCCGTTCTCGAAGCCGTGCTTTACTACCTTTTGGACGCGCTCGCCGGTGCCGAGGTCCAGGCCCTGGATCATGCCGCGGCCGCGCACATCGGTCTCGACCGGCGTGTTCGCGGCGACCTTGTCCAGGCGTTCGCGGATGCGCTTGCCTTTCTCGGTCACGCCGTCCATGAAGGCCTTGTCGGCCAGGAACCCCAGGCCTTCTGCGCCGGCAACGAAGGACAGGTCCTGGCCGCGGAACGTCCCCGTGTGCTCGCCGGGTTTCCACTGGTCGTGCTCGGGCTTGATGAGCAGCAGGCCGAGAGGCGTGCCGAAGCCGCCGATGCCCTTGGCCAGGCAGACGAGGTCCGGGTCAAGTCCCATTTCCTCGAAGCTGAAGAAGTCGCCCGTGCGGCCGCAGCCCACCTGGATATCGTCAACGATCAGCAGGCTCCCGTGCTCGCGTGCGAGCGCCTGCAGCGCCTGCAGCCATTCGCGGCTGGCGACGTTGACGCCGCCTTCGGCCTGGATGGTTTCGACCAGGAAGGCGGCTGGCGGCATCAGGCCGCTTGAGCTGTCGGCCAGTGCGCGGCGCAGCGTTTCCAGCGTGTCCACGCCCGCTCCCAGGTAGCCGTCGTAGGGGATGCGCACCACATCGTCCAGGGCCACGCCGGCGGCGGAGCGGAAGTGGTCGTTGCCGGTGCAGGCCAGCGAGCCCAGCGTCATGCCGTGGAAACCGTCGGTAAACGCCATTATCGTGTTTCGTCCGGTGACCTTGCGGGCGAGCTTGAGCGCCGCTTCGACCACGTTGGTACCGGTGGGGGCGGGGAATTGCAACTTGTATTCGAGCTTGCGCGGCTTTAGCGCCACCTCCTCGAAGCGTTCCATGAAGTGCTGCTTGGCCCGGGTATACATGTCCAAGCTGTGGCTGACCCCGTCGCGCATCATGTAATCGATCATGGCCTGGCGCAGTTGGGGGTGGTTGTGGCCGAAGAGCAGCACGCCGGCACCGCCGAAGAAATCGATGTACTCGCGTCCGTCGACATCGGTCTGGCGGGCATTGACGGCAGTGTCGAATACCGCCGGCCAGGCACGGCAGTAGCTGCGTACTTCGGATTCCAGTCGCTCGAAAATATTCATGGTGGACTCCTTGCGTCTGCGCGCGCCGCGCGGATGCGGATTGCATTGGCAGATCTTGTCGTCCGGCAAGATCCCCGGCACGTTGCGTGACCGGGTAGTCCCATCGTAGGGGTGCAGGCATGTAAGGGCAAGCGATTCTGAAGTCTCCGGATATTCCGTCATGCGAACGGCCGGAGGTGCCTGCACCGTCAATCGTGGGTCTACTAAAGCGACAAGGAAACCGGTCATTTTGTTCCGGTCCGGTTGTACCGATCGCGAATCGCCGGCACCGGAGCGCCCGGTTCCGCCGTGCCCGATGGGCACTGGCACATTCGCGTATTCTTTCCTGCGGCACTTTATGCCAGCATGGGAAAGGCAGACCAAGGAGAGATACATGCAGAAGATAGGATTCGTTGGTTTTGGCTCGATGGGCCACCCCATGGCACGGCGCCTGCTGGAGGCCGGCCACGAGGTTCATGGCTACAATCGCACGAAGGCGAAAGTGCAAGACCTGATCGGCGAAGGGCTCGAGTGGTGCGAGAGTCCGCATGCGGTGGCCGAGGCAGCCGATATCGTGATCAGTATGGTAAGCGACGACAGTGCCCTCGAAGCCGTGGCGGTGGGAGAGAACGGAATTCTCGCGGGACTCGGCGTGGGCAAGCTCTACATCGATATGAGCACCGTAAGCCCCGATATCAGCCGTCGGCTGGCCAAACAGGCTGGCGAGAAAGGCGCGCATATGCTCGACGCGCCCGTCTCCGGCAGCGTGCCGCAGGTGGAGCAGGGGATACTGACAATCGTCGTCGGCGGCGACGAGGCGGCGTTCGAGAAGGTTTCACCGTTACTCGCCACCTGGGGCACGCCGCATTACATCGGGTCGAACGGCCAGGGGTTGCTGCTCAAGCTTGCAATCAACATCAGCCTGGCGGCCCAGATGCTCGCTTTCAGCGAAGGCGTATTGCTGGCCGAGCGGGGCGGCATCGAGCGCAAGAAAGCACTTGAGGTCATGGCCGGCAGCGCGATCGGCTCGCCGATGCTCAAGGCGCGGGCGAAGTTCCTGCTCGAGCTGCCGGAACAGAGCTGGTTTACGCTCGACCTCCTGCACAAGGACATTCGCCTGGCGCTGGACAGCGGCAAGAAACTCGAAACGCCGTTGCCTTCTGCGCACGCGGCGGACGAAACCCTGGAGCGGGCCCACGAGGCCGGCCACGGGCAGCGTGATATCGCCGCACTGTTCAAGGCGCTGACCGAAATGCACGGCTGAAGCGGGACCGGCCCGCGAATATCGCGGCCAGCCGGTCCAGGCGTGGGTCCTTCGCCAGTTCTTCCAGGCTCAGTGGCAGGCGCCGCCTCCAGTTGGGCGCCTCGTCGCCCAGGCCCGGCAGATTGGCCTGGTGATGCAAGCCCAGGACATCCTCGATTTGAACGATGACCAGGCGGCTGGCGGTGGCGGCCAGGAACCGGTGGGCGGCCTCGGCGAACACATGCGGTGTGCTTCTGCCGCCATACGGCGCGAGCAGCGGCTCCAGTGCCTGCAAGGCTTGCCTGCGTTCCGCGCGTGCGGCCCGTGCCTGCGCGGGGGAGGCATACAGGCCGTGCGCTTCGCGATCATCGATATCGGTGCCGGCCAGGTAACCATTGAGCGTCGGCAGGTCGTGCGTGCTCGCCGTCGCGGCGGCCATGTGCGTATACGCATCTGGTGGGAAAAAGTTGCCGTCCTGACTGCGTTCGAAATAAAGCACCCGGTAACCCGGCATGTTCGCGGCAGCCATGCGCTTGCGCAGATCCGCCGGCGGATTGCCCAGGTCTTCACCGATGACCATGCATTCGTGCTTCCGGCTCGCCTCCGCGACGCGGGCCAGCAGGGCGTCAAACGGATAGGCGACGTAGGCGCCCCGGCCGGGCGGGACGCCGCGTGGAATCCAGAATTGGCGCATCAATCCCATGACGTGATCCATGCGCACGGCCCCCGCGTTGCGCATGACGGCTTCCAGTAATGCATCGAAAGGCGCGTAATCGCCAGCGGCAAGGCTGCCCGGGCGCCAGGGCGGGGCACCCCAGGCCTGCCCGCGGGGCGCGAAGGCATCCGGCGGGGCGCCCAGCTCCACGTCCAGCGCCATCAGTCCGGGCCATTGCCAGGCTTCCGCGCTGTCAAGATCGGTGCCCAGCGCCAGATCGGTGATCAGCCCGATAGCCATGCCTGCATCCCGCGCCCGCTGCGCGGCGGCCTGCCACTGGTTGCGCGCCAGCCATTGCAGGTAGGCGTAGAACTCGATGCTTTCGGCGTATTGTCGTTCGAACTTTTCTACGGCTTGCGAGTGCGGTTGACGGAATTCTTCCGGCCAATCCGTCCAGGGGAAAGTAGCCCTTCGCTTTTCCGCGTTCCGGGCCTGCAGGGCTTCGAACACGGTGTAGTCACGCAAAGGCTCGCCTTCCTCGTCGCGGAATCGCAGGAAAGCCTCGCCCAATGCGCTGGGGGAGGTGCCCAGGTGGCGATTGCGGAAGGCCCGGTGGAGTTCCCGCAGCGCCTGCAGCTTGATTTTCGAAACGATCGTGTAGTCGATCAATTCCGCCGCGTTCAGCCGCTTGATTTCGTCGCGCAAAGCGGCCTGTCGGGTCAAGCCGCCGGCATCACCCATGCCATCCATCCTTGCTGCGCCGGGGACCGAGATCAGCAACGGGTTCAGCATCAGCCTCGAACTGGGCGCATAAGGCGAGGCCCGTTCCGGATGGCACAGCGCCGGGGCGTGGACGGGACTCAGTAGGACCCCGGCGGCGCCGGCGGCGGCCGCGATCTCGATCCACCGCGCCAGGTCCGCGTAGTCGCCGATGCCCCAGCTTTCGGCCGAGCGCAGACTGTAGAGTTGTATGGACAAGGCCCACAGGCCCGGCGGTTTTTGCATCGCCTCCGGTAGCCAGCACCGGGGCTGGCGCGGCGGGGCGGATGCCTGTGTCGCGGCCGATTTGCCGCCGACGGATTCGATCAGCGCCTCCAGCGCGGAGGCGGGCGGCTGGCGGCGCGTGCCGGAAATGTCACGATATTCCGTGGCAATGCCTGCGGTATGCGCCCGTCTTTCCAGGCTTTTCGGCAGACCCAGCCCGGGGGTGCGGCGCGGCACCCATGCAAGCAGGCTCTGCGGTGGCACGGCGACGGTTTCCCCCGCGGCATGGAGCGCATCGGCCATATCGTCTGCTGGCGCGCTGCCGTCGAGCACGCACAGCCATTCGTCCTCCCTGACAGGGGGCAGGGTGAACTCGAGCGCCGTGTCTCCCGCGTTCAATGCCAGGTACAGTTGCCCATGGGCCGGTCCCCGTCTATCGCACATGAGGATGCCGAGACCACGGCGGTCCAGCTCTTCCCATTGATCCGATCCCAGTTCGCGTGCATCCGGGTCGAGCCAGGCAATGTCTTTCAAACCGCTGTCACCCGTTACGGGCCTGCCGTCGAAAAAGCGATCGTCGCGCAGCAGGGTCAGCCGCTTGCGCAACGCGGTGGCTCGGCTGACGAATGCCATCTGGTCACGCCGGGCATCGCCGCGCGCGGACCAGTCCAGCCACGTGGTCGGGTTGTCCTGGCAGTAGGCATTATTGTTGCCATGTTGGGTTTGCGATAATTCGTCGCCGGCCAGCAGCATGGGGGTGCCCCGCGAGAGGAACAGGGTGGCGAGCAACGACCGCCGCAGGCGCCTGCGCCGTTCGAGAATATCCGGGTCCTCGGCCGGTCCCTCGGTTCCGCCGTTGCTGCTCCAGTTCGTGTCGCTGCCGTCGCGGTTGTCTTCCCCGTTGTCCTCGTTGTGCTTGTCCTCGTAGGCTGTGAGGTCGGCCAGGGTGAAGCCGTCGTGCGCGGTCACGAAATTGACGCTCGCCGCGGGACGTTTCCCGTTGTGCCGGTAGAGATCGCTGGAACCCGCGAAACGCGTCGCAATCTCGCCCAGCACGCCCGGGTCCCCGCGCCAGAAGCGGCGCAGGCCGTCCCGGTAACGATCGTTCCACTCGACGAAAGGCTCGGGGAAGGCCCCCGGGAAGTGACCGGGCTCGCCCAGGTCCCAGGGTTCGGCGATCAGCTTGAGGCGGTTGAGTTCGGGGTCGTTGCCAATGACTTCCAGCAACGGTGCCTTCGAATCGAACCGGCCGTCGCAGTCTCGGGCGAGGGCGACGGCGAGGTCGAAGCGGAAGCCGTCGACGCCGACTTCGACGGCCCACCAACGCAGCGCGCCGTGGACCAGCTCGACCACGGCAGGCTCGGAAAGATCGAGCGTGTTGCCGCAGCCGGTATAGTCCTCGTAGCGACCCGGATGATCGGCCCGCAAGCGGTAATAGGCGGCGTTGTCCAGGCCGCGGTAGGCGAGCGTGGGACCGAACTCGTCGTTTTCGGCCGTGTGGTTGAAGACCACGTCGAGAACCACCTCCAGCCCGGCCGTGTGCAGCCGGTCGATGGCCTGCATGAACTCGGTGATATCACCGCCGGCCAGGTAGGCGGGGTGCATGGCCAGTGGCGCCAGCGGGTTATAGCCCCAGTAATTGCGCAGGCCGCGCTGTACTAGGTGCCATTCGTCGACGAAGGCCGCGACCGGCAACAGCTCGATCGTCGTCACTCCGAGCGCTTGCAGGTGCCCGACGACCGCCGGCTCTCCCAGGGCTGCCGCCGTCCCGCGCACCTTCGCGGGTACGCCCGGGTGCTGCATGGTAAAGCCCCGCAGGTGCATCTCGTAAACAAGCGTGTCGGACCAGGGTATCCGCGGCGGCGGGGGGCGATCCCGGGATGGCAACGGGGCCGTGACCCGGCCCTTGGGAACGTAAGGAGCGCTGTCGCGGTCGTCCGGCTGATCCCGCCGGTCCTTCTCGCCACCGCAATAACCGCATACGGCGTCGTTCCAGGCCAGTTCCCCTTGTATGGCCCGGGCCCAGGGATCCATGAGCAACTTGTGCGGGTTGAACCGATGGCCGACCGCGGGGGCATAGGGGCCGTGGACGCGATAGCCGTAGAGCAGGCCCGGGCCGGCGTCTTCCAGGTAGCCGTGCCAGATGTCGCCGCTGCGCGCCGGTAATGGCAGGCGCCGGGTTTCGTGGTACCCGGTGGCGTCGAACAGGCACAGTTCGACCTTTTCGGCGTGCCGGGAGAAGACCGCGAAGTTGACGCCGTGGCCGTCCCAGTGTGCCCCGAGGGGTGCGGGCGATCCCTTGGCGAGAACGGGTGCGGCGGACATTCCCGGTGTCAGGAACCGGGGGCAAGGAGGACCAGTGTCGCAAGCGGCGGCAGATCGAGGACCAGGGACTGGGGCTCGCCGTGCCAGGGCACCGGCACGGTATCGGCATGCCCGCCGTTGCCGGCGTCGGTGCCGCCGTATTCATGCGCGTCGCTGTTGAATATCTCGCGATAGGTGCCGGCGGCAGGGGCGCCGAGTCGATAGCCCGACCTGGGGACAGGCGTGAAATTGCTCACGATGAGCGCGAAGCGTTTTCCGTCGCGACCCGTGCGGCACCAGGACAGCACGCTTTGTTCGCTGTCGTTGCAGTCGATCCAGCGAAAGCCGGCGCTTTCGCAATCGTGGCGGTGGAGGCAATCCAGCGTGCGGTAGAGGTGGTTGAGGTCCCGGAGCATCTCACGGACCCCGCGATGGGCCGGATCGGCGAGAAGCCCCCAGTCCAGCTCGCGATCATGGTCCCATTCGCGTTCCTGGGCGAATTCGCCGCCCATGAACAGGAGTTTCTTCCCGGGCTGCGTGTACTGGAACGACAGGTACAGGCGCAGGTTGGCGAACTTTCGCCAGCGGTCGCCGGGCATTTTGCCCAGTAGCGAACCCTTCCCGTGTACGGCCTCGTCGTGCGAGAGGGGCAGGATGAAATTCTCGCTGTATGCGTAAAGCTGGCCGAAGGTGAGCAGGTCATGGTGGAAACGCCTGTGGATCGGGTCGTGGCGCATATAGTCCAGTGTGTCGTTCATCCAGCCCATGTTCCACTTGTAGTCGAAGCCGAGCCCGCCCAGATAGGTCGGCCGGGTCACCATGGGCCAGGCAGTCGATTCTTCCGCGATGGTCAGTGCGCCCGCGGGCGCTTCGCGATGCACGATTTCATTGAGTTTTTTCAGGAAGGCCACGGCCTCGAGGTTTTCCCTTCCGCCGAAGGCATTGGGCAACCATTCGCCGGGCTTGCGGTTGTAGTCCAGGTAGAGCATCGAGGCGACGGCGTCGACGCGCAGGCCGTCGATATGGAATTCACGCAGCCAGTAAAGCGCGTTGGCGACCAGGAAATTCGAGACTTCGCGGCGGCCATAGTTGTAGACCAGCGTGTTCCATTCCGCGTGGTGGCCGATGCGCCGGTCCTCGTGCTCGTACAGGCAGGTACCGTCGAAGGCAGCGAGACCGTGGTGATCCTGGGGAAAGTGCGCCGGCACCCAGTCGAGCAGCACGCCGAGCCCCGCCTGGTGGCAGCGGTCCACGAAGCGCCGGAACGCCGCGGGCGTACCCCATCTCGCCGAGGGGGCGAAAAGGGCGGTGGGTTGATAGCCCCACGAGCCGGAAAAGGGGTGTTCGCCGACCGGCATCAACTCGAGATGCGTGAATCCCATCTCGAGCGCGTAGGGGATCAACGCATCGGCCAGTTCGTCATAGGTGTAATAACGGCCGTCTGGATGACGCCGCCAGGATCCGAGATGCAGCTCGTAGATCGAAAGCGGGGAGTCCAGTGCCTGGGCCGTCCGGCGGCGTGACATCCAATCCCGGTCGTTCCAGTCGAAGTCACGCTCCAGGCAGACGCGGGACGCCGTCGCCGGCGGCGCCTCGGCCTGGAACGCGTAGGGGTCCGACTTGAGCGTGATATCGCCGTTGCGCGCGCGAACTTCGAACTTGTACAAGGCGCCGTCTGCGACGTCGGGCAGAAAGATTTCCCAGACACCGCACTCCACGCGTTTGCGCATCACGTGAACCCGCCCGTCCCAATGGTTGAACGGGGCGACGACGCTGACCCGCTGCGCGTTGGGCGCCCAGACCGCGAAAGCAACCCCTGCTACGCCTTCCAGCGTTCGCGGGTGGGCGCCCAGGACTTGATAGGCATGCCAGTGGGTGCCCTCGGCCAGGAGGTGAGAGTCGAGTTCGCCCAGCAGGGGCGGGAACGCGTAGGGATCGTCGATTTCACGGGTTCCCCGGCGGTCGGTGACACGCAGGCGGTAAGGGAAGCGCGCCCGGACCCGGGCCAGGCCGAGCGAGAAATAACCGTCCGGATCCAGTTTTTCAAAAGCGCCGAGTGCACGTCCGTGTTCCCGTTCGACAAGTTCGACCCGATCGGCGCCGGGCAGGAAGCAACGGACGGTCATGGTGTCCGCCTCGCGGTTGTAATGCATGCCGAGAACGGCATAGGGGTCGTCGTGCCGGCCGTGCAGCAAACGTGCCTGGTCGTCCAACGGCGGCGCTGCCGGGGATTGCCCGGCGGCAAGACCGTGCACGTCCCTGTCGGCCTCAGCCCGGGCGGTGCGGTAGGTAGGCTTCTGCGGCATAACGGCGCATCATGCGATGGGAATTGAATATCGTGCCGATCTTGCTGATGGATTGTCGCATCATCCAGATCCAGCGTTCACGGTCGTTGTAGTACAGCGGCAGCACGACCCGTTCGAGTTTGTCATACAGGTGCTCGGCATCGGCGGCGGCCAGCCGCTGGTCGCTGTGCCCGATACCCCATCCGGTGACATCTTCTATGCAACCCTCGATCCACCAGCCGTCCAGGACGCTGAGGTTGAGGACGCCATTGATGGCGGCTTTCATGCCGCTGGTGCCCGAGGCCTCGAGCGGGGGTTCGGGCGTATTCAGCCAGACATCCGAGCCACTGATCACGGTACGCGCGATGCTGATGTCGTAATTCGGCAGGAAAGCAATGCGCATATCCGGCGCAAGCTCGCCGACAAGCTCATGGATCCGGTGAATCAGATCCTTTGCCGGGTGGTCGTGAGGATGTGCCTTGCCGGCCATGACGAGTTGGAAGGGCCGCGTGGCGTGAATGGCCTTGAGCCGTTCGATGTCGTTGAACAGTAGCGTGGGACGCTTATAGGCCGCGAAGCGCCGGGCAAAACCCAGGATGGGCTGCTTCGGATCGAGCTCCACGCCCACGCTGCGGTGTATCAGGTGGATCAAGTCGGATTTCGCGCTCTGGTGGGCGTTCCATATCCCGGCAGCGGGCAATTGGTCGAATCGTGCCATGACTTCGGGCGAATAGCCCCATTCATGGGAATGGCGGTTGAACAGTTCACTGAACGCCGGATGAATCCAGCGCGGGACGTGGATGCCGTTGGTGATTGCGCGGATGTCATATTCCGGGAACATCCGGGTCGTGGTTTCCGCGTGGCGGGTAGCCACGCCGTTGATGTAGCCGCTGAGATTCAGCGCGAGGCGCGTCATGTTCAGGCGATCCTCGCCGCCGAGCTGACGCACCTGGTCCATTGTGATATAGCCTCGCAACAGGTGGCCGAACAGCTCGTAGGAAAAGCAGTCGTGTCCGGCTTCGACGGGTGTGTGTGTCGTGAAGATGCATGCGGAGCGGACCCGCGAGACGTCGTATTTGAGTTCGCCGGGGGAGATCAGATCGGCCGGGCGTGGATGGCGGCGTAGCAGGTCGAGGGCGAGCAGGGCGGCGTGGCCCTCGTTGAGATGATAGGTCGTGATCTGGAATCCCAGTGCCGGCAACAGGCGCAGGCCGCCGATGCCCAGCACGATTTCCTGCTTGAGCCGGTAGGTTTCGTCGCCGCCGTACAACGTATCCGTGATCGAGCGGTCCTCGGGGCGGTTTTCCGGAAGGTCGGTATCCAGCAGCAGCACCGGGATGGTGTTGCCCTTGGGGCTTTCCAGGGGGTAGAGCCAGGGACGTACCCAGACTTCATGCCCTTCGATGACCACGGCCACTTTCGCGCGCAGGGGCGTGGCGTAGTCCTCCGGCAACCAGGGATCCGGGTGATCGACCTGCCGGCCCGACTCGTCGATATCCTGGCGCAGGTAGCCCTGGCGGCAAAGCAGGGTCACGAACACCATCGGCAGCCCGAGGTCGGCGCTCGCCTGGGCCGTATCCCCTGCCAGCACGCCGAGGCCGCCACTGTAGGTGTGAATTTCGGGGCGCAGCGCGATTTCCATGGAGAAATAGGCGATGCGTGTGTGTCCCAGGTAGGGCCCGATGGTCGCCTCTGAGCCGCGCGCATAGGTGGATTCGTTGGAGTTCGCCATGACCGGGTAATCTCCCGAGAGCCGTTAAGTTGCCATTACTGGCAGGCTTTTCAGCATACTCCCCGGACACCGGAATGAATCTTGATTCGCGTCAATCTCGTGACGACGATCTGGGCATAACATTCACTCTACACGCGTTCGGACACTAGTTGTCGAGAGGTAGCAATGGCGGTCACTTCCGACGTGGATCGGGGCCGCCTCGTACAGCAAATGCATCCAGGAAATCCCCTGCGGATGCTGTTCGTGGCTTCGGAAATCTATCCATTGGCCAAGACCGGCGGTCTGGCCGACGTTTGTGCCTCGCTGCCACCGCAGCTGGCACGCCAGGGCATTGATATCCGGCTGCTGATGCCGGGTTACACGGGCGCCATGAAGCAGATCTTCGCGCCCCAGGTCGTCGCGGACCTGGGAGAGGTTCTGCCGGGTGCACCCGTGCGGCTCGTGGCCGGCTGGACGCCGGATTCAGGCTTGCCCATATGGCTGATCGACTGTCCGTCGCTGTTCCAGCGGCCGGGAACGGTGTACCAGGATCCCGATGGCCGCGACTGGGAAGATAACGCCTTGCGTTTCGGAGTACTGAGTCATGTCGCGGCGCGCCTGGGCATGGGCCGTGCGGGCCTGGGATGGCGGCCCGACATCGTGCACGCGCATGACTGGCACACTGGCCTGGTCCCGTTGCTGCTGGCGCAGGAGACGAGCGCCCAACGGCCGCGCACGGTATTCACGATACACAATGCCGCTTTCCAGGGCTGTTTCCCGCTCGAGAGCGCCGAGCAGCTCGGATTGCCGGCCGCCGCCCTCGGTTCCGACGGCATCGAATTCTATGGCCGGGTTTCGTTCCTTAAGGCCGGGGCGCTGTATGCCGACAAGGTCACGACGGTCAGTCCCACCTATGCGCGCGAAATCCGGACGCCCGAGTATGGCTATGGGCTTGAAGGGGTGTACCAGTCCCGGGGCCGTGACCTGACAGGCATCATGAACGGGATAGACTCCACGCTCTGGGACCCGGCCACGGATCCGTATCTGCCACGGACCTATTCTCCGGACAATATGGAAGGCAAGCGCGTGTGCAAGGCCAGCCTGCAGCACCACGCCGGCCTGTACATAGACAGCCGCGCGCCCCTGGTGGCGTTCGTGAGCCGCCTGACCCAGCAGAAGATGGCCGATACCGTACTTGAACAGTTACCCCTGATCCTGGAGCGTGATCCCCGGGTGCAATTCGTGCTCCACGGTCGAGGCGAGCATGATTTCGAAGAAGGGTTCAGGAGACTGGCCGGCCAGTATCCGGGACGGCTCGCCGTGAACATCGGCTACGAAGAGTCTTTTGCCCACCGCCTGCAAGCGGGCGCGGATATCCTGCTGCATGGGTCGCGGTTCGAGCCCTGCGGCCTGACTCAACTGTATGCAATGCGTTACGGCACCATTCCCGTCGTGAGTCTGGTGGGGGGGCTGGCAGACAGCGTCGTAGACGCGGCGCTGAGCGACGCGACAGGATTTGTCTTCGAGGAGGCAAGCGGTGCATCCATGCACGATGCCTTGCGTCGCAGCTTCGAACTTTATTACTGCGGAAGCCTGGAAAACTGGAATGCCATCCAGGCACGGGCGATGAACAAGGATTTCAGCTGGACACGGTCTGCGGCCAAGTATCTGCAACTGTATGCGGAGCTCGTGCCGGACGCCGTTTGTAGCCGTGCGCCGGAGCAAGCCGCACCGGAAGTCGCTTCGGGCATGCATGGCAACACTTATGGCAAAGCCGCAATGCCGCTGAGAGGCAGGAAAAAACAGTTGGTTCCCATATCCAACTTCGGTTGAGTAGCGAGAAGCGGCCGGGAACATGCTGGCTGATTCCGCGGTTGAGGAGGTTTACCAGATGAGCAAACAAGCGACGACAGGCGATTCGACGGCGGCCAGGAAAAGTCGCCGTGTTCCCATCACTACACGCAACAAGGCCCTGGCCAAGCGTTCGGGCTCGGGCAAGGCGTCGACTTCGACTACCCCGTCGCACGGGAAACCCCGCATCGACGACAATGCCCGCCAAGCCATGATTGCGCAAGCGGCCTATTTCCGGGCCGAGCGGCGCGGCTTCACGGACGGCGGAGAGTTGAACGATTGGCTGGAGGCCGAGCGCGAAATATCGCGCATGCTGGAAAGCTGAATCGCACGCGGCCCTGCGCCGGCCCACGATAACGCCAGGCCTGAGTGACCGGCGACGCCCGGTGTTGGCAGGTATCATCCCAGGAGTTCGTAGATGAATCGGTGCGTTGATCCACTCGCGGGCAAACCTGCACTTGCATCGGCGCTTGTCGATGTGCCCAGCTTGCTTTCCGCCTACGCCGACATGCGGCCGGATCCGGCAATCGCATCGCAGCGGGTTTCATTCGGTACATCCGGTCACAGAGGGAATGCACTGGAGCGCAGCTTCAATGAATGGCATGTGCTCTCGATCACCCAGGCCATCGTGGACTACCGGAAAAGCCACGGCATCGACGGTCCCGCGTATGTCGGCATAGATACCCACGCTCTGTCCCGACCAGCGCTTGCGAGTGTGCTGGAAGTGCTTGCGGGCAACGGCGTGGAAACGATTATTGCCGGTGGGGGAGAATTTACGCCGACACCGGTGATATCGCACGCGATCCTCTCTCACAATCAACATGGCCCGTCAGCTCAGGCGGATGGCATAGTCGTGACGCCATCACATAACCCCCCGGACAACGGGGGCATCAAATACAACCCGCCGCATGGAGGTCCTGCCGAGTCGCCCGTGACGACCTGGATCGAAAATCGTGCCAATGCGCTCCTGGCCAACAATCTTCGGGAAGTGCGTCGCCTGGCAGTGAGCCAGGGGCACCCGTCCGCGACGGTCCACGAAGAGGATTTCCTGACCGGCTACGTCGAGGACCTGGACAGTGTCATCGATTTCGAGGCGATCCGCCGAGCCGGGGTGCGTATCGGTGTCGATCCGCTGGGCGGTGCCGGTGTTCATTACTGGGGCGTCATCGCCGAGCGTTACGGTATCGATATCACCGTGGTGAACGAGGAACTCGATCCCGCTTTCGGCTTCATGACGCTCGATTGGGACGGCAAGATACGCATGGATCCCTCATCGCCGTATGCCATGCGGCGCCTGATCGGTCTCAAGGATCGTTTCGATGTGGCTTTTGCCTGTGATACGGATCACGACCGGCATGGCATCGTGACCCCCGGGAGCGGCCTGATCGATTCCAATCATTATCTCTGCGTCATGGCCGATTATCTTTTCCGCCACCGCCCGGAGTGGGATCCCGCTGCGGGTATCGGCAAAACACTGGTGAGCTCGGCGTTGATCGACCGCATCGCGGTACGCCTTGACCGCAGGCTTTACGAAGTCCCGGTGGGGTTCAAGTGGTTTGTCGACGGACTCTTCGGCGGAAGCCTCGGTTTCGCGGGCGAGGAAAGCGCGGGGGCTTCCTTCCTGCGCCGCGATGGCACCGTCTGGACTACGGACAAGGACGGAATCATTCCGGCATTGCTGGCGGCCGAAATGACGGCTCGAACGCGAGAAGACCCGGGCGTGCTCTACCATTCGTTGACGCTCGATCTGGGGGCTCCCGTATTCGAGCGCGTTGACACGCCGGCAACAGCGAGCCAGAAGGCCACGCTGGCCACGCTTTCACCGGACCAGTTGGTGACCGGAACGCTTGCGGGGGAAAACATCGAGCGGGTGCTGGATCGCGCCCCGGGTAACCATGCTTTCATCGACGGCATCAAGGTCGTCGCCGCTAGCGGCTGGTTTGCGGCCCGGCCCTCGGGCACCGAGGACATTTACAAGATATACGCCGAAAGCTTCAAGGGACAGGCGCACTTGCAGGCCATCCTGCAGGAAGCGCAGCACATGGTCGACTCGGTGCTTGCGGAACCGGCGGGCCTGAAATCGGCCGCCAAGGGCCGCTGAGCCCGCGCCCGCCTATCGGAATCAGGAATCGGGAGACAACGGAATGTTTGCATTTCTGCCCCGCGCTTTGCCGGAGAAGCTGTCGATCCTGACCGAGCTGGCGCTTAACCTGCACTGGACCTGGAATCATGCGCTGGATGCGGTGTGGGAGACCATCGACCCGGAATTATGGGAGAGAAGCCACAATCCCTGGTTCATCCTGCAGAATACCTCCAGACAGCGTCTGGACGAACTGGCGGAAAGCAAGGATTTCCTGGACAAGCTCGGCAAGGCCCTGGAGGATCACCGCTGCTACCACGAGGAGACCGGGTGGTACGAGCAGCACAGCACGGGCGATGATCCGTCGATCATTGCCTACTTCAGCATGGAATTCGGCTTGAGCGAGGCTTTCCCGCTGTACGCGGGCGGACTGGGCGTACTGGCCGGGGATTACCTGAAAACCGCCAGCGACATGGGCGTGCCCGTGATCGGAATTGGCCTGCTTTACCAGGAAGGCTACTTCCGCCAGACCATCGATGCCGCCGGGATGCAGCACGAGGCCTATCCGTTCAACGACCCCACGAGCCTGCCGATCCAGCCCGTTATCGGCAATGACGGGAGCTGGCTGAAAATAGGCCTTCCGCTGCCCGGTAGGGTCCTGTACCTGCGGGTCTGGCAAGCCATTGTCGGGCGAACCCGGCTCTATCTCCTCGACAGCAATGACCTGCGCAACGGCGCTACCGATCGCGGCATCACGTCCAAGCTGTACGGCAGCGGTTCCGAAATGCGCCTGCTTCAGGAGGTGGTGCTCGGGATCGGCGGATGGTCGATGCTGGAAGCGCTGGGACTGGAAGCCGACGTCTGCCATCTCAACGAGGGGCATGCCGCATTGGCGGTCGTGGAGCGGGTACGGCGCTTCATGCTCAAGACGGGCACGTCCTTCCAGGAGGCCTGGTGGGCGACCCGCGCCAGCAACGTATTCACGACACACACTCCGGTGCCGGCCGGCTTCGATTCGTTCCCGCCATCGTTGGTCTACAAATACGTACACGAGCACCTCGAGGACTTCAGGATTTCCCTGCGTGAGTTCCTGGCCCTGGCGCGGCGCGATCCCTTTGACGACGACGAGCCGTTCAACATGACTTTCCTGGCCCTGCATGGATGCGGCCAATCGAACGGCGTCAGCCGGTTGCACGGCGAAGTCAGCCGGCGCCTGTTTTCCCGCCTCTATCCACGCTGGCCCGAGCAGGAGGTGCCCGTCAGGCACGTGACCAATGGCGTCCATGTGCCCTCCTGGGACTCTATCTGGTCGGACAACCTGTGGACGAGCGCTTGTGGCAAACAGCGCTGGCTGGGCGAGATAGAAGTGCTCACCGAAAACATGAACAACACCGACGACGAGTCGCTATGGGCCCTGGCTGCAGAACAGCGTCGCGACCTGGTGCACTACACCCGCGACAGGTTGGCCTGGCAACTTGGCCAGCGCGGGGAATCACCGGTCAGGGTGGAGCAGGCCGGACAGGTGCTCGATCCCAACTGCCTGACATTGGGCCTGGCACGCCGCTTCACAGGCTACAAGCGGCCGAACCTGTTGCTGCGCAACCCGGAACGCCTCGCGCGGCTGTTGACCCAGGAGCAAAGGCCGGTACAGCTGATCGTGGCCGGCAAGGCGCACCCGCAGGACGAGCAGGGCAAGGGGATGATCCACGAGTGGTTCGAGTTTACCCACCGGCCCAATCTGCGCAGGCGTGTCGTCTTCCTGGAGGATTACGACATGGCGCTCGCGCAGCAATTGGTGCAAGGCGTCGATGTGTGGATAAATACGCCCCGCAGGCCCTGGGAAGCTTGCGGGACGAGCGGCATGAAGGTGATCGCAAACGGTGGCTTGAACCTGTCCGAACGCGATGGATGGTGGGCCGAAGCATACCGGCCGGAATTCGGCTGGGCCATCGGCGACGGTGGACCCAGCAATGACGAGGAGGATGCAGAGCGTCTCTACACGCTGCTCGAGCAGGAAGTCGTTCCATCCTTTTACAACCGCGACGCGCAGGGCATACCCCGTGAATGGGTACAGCGCATGCGCGACAGCATGTCGCAACTGGGCCCCCGGTTCAGCAGCAATCGCATGCTGATCGACTACCTGGACAAGTTCTACCGTCCGGCCAGTCATGCCTATCGTTCACGCGAGCAAAACAAGGCCCGTCTGGCACGCGACTTGCACGCCTGGAGCAAAGCGCTTCATGCACAGTGGGACGAACTGCATTTCGGTTCAGTCCAGGCAGATCGGGACGGCGATCACTGGCGTATCAGCGTGCAGGTGTATCTCGGCGAGATCGCTCCGGAGTCGGTGAGGGTGGAGCTTTATGCCGACGCGACCGATGACCACCCCCCGGAGATCCTGACGATGCACACCGAAGGGACCATGCCCGGCGCATTCGAAGGTTACATCTTCTCGGTCGTGTTCAAGTCGGAGAGAGCCGCGCAAGACTATACCCCGAGAGTCAGGGCCTGGCACCAGGAAGCATTCCTGCCTGCCGAATGTCCGCTCGTCGTATGGCAGCGTTGAGTCAGGACGATTGTCCTGAAGCGGCGAACTGAAGTCTTTTTCGCAAACGCTGCACCGGTGCCGCACACATTACGGGAACTATAGCCTCCTCGTGCAAACTAACGTTTTACTTATGCCGGGTGGAGAGGGCGTGCGTACCACCACATTGTTCATGGGTGCCTTGCTGGCAAGTACACTCCCTCTGGCTGCAGCACGTGCCGGTATTCTCACCCGCACCCGTGAATGGCGGCCGTCTTGCAGCTTGTCTTCCTACAAGGGTTGCCTGGGCGGCGAGAACGAAGATGACATGTTTTCATTTTCAGCGCCGGCCTCCGGTACCCGGATCGCCGGACATTCGGCCATGCCCATCGCCCCCGGACTTGCCGGGGACTTTCACGCAACGCGGGGCAAGGAGTTTGCCGGCGTGCCTGATCCGGGCACGGCGGGAAGCCCGGTCCGCCCCGACTCTGCCGATTTCTCCCCGGGCGAATCGACGGCCTTCGGCCAGCATACGGTCGAGTGGACGTTGCTTACGGCGCCATTGGCGGCCTTCGCGTTGAGCCCTGTCCTCGATCGGCGCTTGCATTACCAGGACAACGGCATATGGCAGCGCAAGCGCCAACTGGATTTTGAATATGCCGTTATCCTGGGCGAGGTCGGCGGCAGTTTGTGGTTTGGCGGGCAAAGCCGCATCGGCAAGACTTTCTGGCGCTCGATGGATGCCTCGTTCTATACCGCGATAACCGTCCAGGCCATGAAGTACGCCTTCAGCCGTGCGCGTCCAAGGCAATCCGCCAGCCCCGATCACTGGTTCCAGGGCAACTGCTGCCAGAGTTTCCCGAGTGGCGAAGTGTCTTTCCAGGCCAGTGCGGTAACACCTTTCATCGCCGAATACCACAAGCAGTATCCCTGGGTCTGGGCACTGGAAGCCCTGCCCGCCTACGATGCCCTTGCGCGCATGAAGACTCATGGTCACTGGCAGACCGACGTGCTTGCCGCATGGGCCATTGGAACCGCCTGGGGCCTGTATGCGCACTACGAGCCCAAGCCGCTGATCCTCAGTATCATGCCGCACGGCATCCTGGTAGGTATCCATGTCAAGTTCTAGGCGGTTCCTGGTGCGATCCCTGTTGCCGGCCACCGCAACGGGACTGGCGAGCCTTTTTTTCGCTGCAGTCGTCTCCGGGCTTGTGATGTCCCCGGCGCTGGCGGCGCCGGCCGCGGTCGATGGCGGTAACGGCAGCCGTTGGTCGATAGGACTGGGCTACCTGCGTTACCAGCGGCCGTATATCGGCAAGGACTACTGGAATCGGATAATTCCCCTGTTTAACGTCAATACGCGCCATTTTTATGTCCACGGGCTCAACTTCGGTTGGCGTGCATGGCGTCACGGGAACCAGAGCCTGGATATCGTTGCCAGGCCCGACGCCATGCATTACAACGCCTCGGAGAATCCGGCCCTGGCCGGGATGACCACCAAGCTCGCCACGGTCATGGGCGGGGTAGCATGGCGGTGGCGCCTGCATCGGCACTTGTCACTGGACACGACCGCGCTGGCGGATCTTCTCCGACGAAACGACGGTGCGACTCTTGCCGTGGCATTGACCAGCCCATGGAGGGCAGACGCCTGGTTTTTCCGGCCCAGCGTCGGGGTGGAGTGGCAGAGCAGCAACTATGTGAACTACTATTTCGGCGTCACCCAGGCCGAGGCCCGGCCAGACCGGCCCGCTTATACCGGCAGGTCCACCCTGAACGAAAAGGCCGGGTTGACCTTCGGGCGCGAGTTCGGGGGACATTTCGCCGCGACCGCAGGCGCCTTCCTGACCCATTACGGCAGCGGCGTTACCGAAAGCCCCATTGTCGGTCATGCCACGACGTTAAGCTTCCTGGTCGGTCTCTACTATCACTTCTGAACCCGACCGGCGTCTTGCCTTATAAATTTTTCGCCTGGATCGCCGACAGTATTTTTCCCTGCGCTGCCTGATCGAGCCTTGCATCGTCCGCAAGCTCATCAACCACCCCTTCCAGACGTTTTGAGCGCAGCCAATTGCGCATGAGTTGAAGCTGGCTCGCATAATGGCGGCATCCCGAGCACATCAGAAGATGCATGCGCAGGCCGAGTAGCCTGCGCAGCACCGGCTTCCGGTCCATCCGGTCCGACAATTGGCGTGCCGCTTCTGCACAAGTCATCATGGCGCGTTTCTCCTTCCGTTCCGGAACCAGCTGCGCTCGACGCAATCTCTCAGTTTCAGCCGCGCCCGGTGCAGCCTGACCCATAAATTGGTCGCGGAAATGCCCAGCGCATTACACACTTCATCACTGTCCTGTTCATCGACCTCGATCATCCGCATGGTTGCGCCCAGGCTCCCTGGCAGCCCGTCTATGCAGTGGTTGAGCATGCTCCAGAACTGCTCCCTTTCGATATCCGAATCCGGCGAATGCCATGCCGCGGGCTGCTCACGCCACGATCCATTCCGGTCGAAAAATGCGAGATACAGGGCGTCCGCATCAGCATCGTCCCCGAGGAGGACTTCCCGTCCGGCATGCCGGTAGTAGTCCATGAGCTTGTGCTTGAGGATACCGAACAGCCAGGTCCGTTCCGTGGCCTCGTTCCTGAAGGAATCACGCGAGGAAAGCGCGGCAATCAGGCATTCCTGTACGGCATCTTCAGCTTGTTCACGCCCGGGCAGACGCGCCAGGGCAAAGCGGAAGAGGGCGTCACCGTGTTCTTCCAGCCAGCGCCTGGCGGTTTCCGCGGTGTCTGCCCGGGCATCTTTTCTATTGGAAGTCACGGGTCGGGATTTGTCGTGGGCCATGCCGGCGGATATTAACACCAGACCAGGACGGTGTAAGGATTCCGTGACTCGACCGACCAAACAGTAGGGACCCTGGCGTCCCGGCATTTGTTTTCAGCTTTATTTGTTTAATGCATATTCGGGAGAATTCCATGCATACGAGAAGGATCAAGATTCTGGCTTTCACCGCCGCAACCTGGTTGCCGTTACTTGGAGCGGTCGCCATTCCGAATGGCGCAAACGCCGCCGGTACGGGTTTCATCGCCGTGCAGTCGAGCCACGGGTACTCCGCTACAGTCAATGCCCTGCAGCTTGCCATCAAGAAGAACGGCCTGATGGTCATGGGTAAAGTGAATCAGAAGGCCATACTCTCGATGACTGGCCTGCATCTGGAAGGTGGCGAATCCTTCCTGGTCGGCAATCCGCGCGTCGGCAAGAAGCTTTTCGGTATGAGCCCTGCAGTGGCAGCGGTCATTCCAGCACGAATTTCCGTCTGGGCCGAGCACGGGAAAACGTTCATCGGTTACTTCAGGCCCTCCAGCCTGATGGACGCCATTTCGAACAAGCTTGCCAAGCCCGGCAAGATGCTGGACATGAAGTTCCACCAGATCGTCGAACAAGCTACCAAGTAACTGAACCGGCCGGGGGCGGGCTTTCCAGACCGCTCCCGGCCAATGACGTAGGAGAATGCCATGAATAGTCTGCCTGCCAGTTCGTCCAGGCATGGAATCGTCATCCGGATAGGTCCGGTAAAAGTCGTCCATCTGCCGGAGTTGGCTGCTACGGGTATCGTGCTTGCGGCAACCGCAGTCTCGCCTTTGATGTTCGTCGCGACGGCAGCAGGTTACGGTTCGATGAATTTCTATGCCAAGTTCGCCTTGCTGCCCGCAATAGCTGTCGTGCTGGTCATAGCCGTCCTGGCGCGCTTAAAGCAATGGAGGCGCCTGGGCCGGGGGCTGCTGGTCGCGCTCGTTGCCGGGCCGCTGGCCACTCTCGGGCTAGAGGTGGTGCGCATTATCGGTTTCCGGGTGTTCCATGCAATGCCGGGTTCCATGCCGATGCTGATGGGCGTGCTGATTACCAATCGCACGCTGCTGGGGCCGGACATCTGGAGCAACCTGGTCGGGTGGGGGGATCATGTCTTTATCAACGGCATAAGTTTTGCACTGGTCTATGTGCTTGTGTTCGGCCGCCAGGCCTGGTGGAAAGCCATCCCCTATGCCTGGTTGATAGCAACGATCTTCATGCTGAGCCCGGATATGACAATGCTGGGCAATATCGGAGACTTCGGCCTGGCCATGGGGCCGGGATTTGCCATTACGGTTTATCTTGCCCACACCGTGTTCGGGTTGATACTGGGGCTGGTTGTTTCGAGAAGCTATCCTCAGCGTGAAACGCTTTGGCGTTATCACCTTGTGCGCGCTCGCTGATTTCTCTGTTGGCCGGTAACGGCGTCATCAAGGCCCTTCGATGGACCTATTGGCGAGTTCTGACTTGAGTAAGCCCGTGAAGACGGCTACGGCAGGGGAGATGGTGCGTCCCTGGAGTCGTATCAGATGCAGTGGGCGCTCGATCGTCAACTCGGGTACCGGTAGTTTTACGAGACGGCCATCGGCAAGTTCTTCCGCCACGGCGAGCCTGGAAATGACCGCATAGCCGAGCCCGGATGCGGCCATACGCTTGATCGCCTCGGTGCTGCCCAGTGACATCAACTCGCGCGGCTGCAGTCCATGCCGGGCGAAAACCCGTTCGATCACTGCCCGGGTTCCGGATCCGCGCTCGCGCATGATGCACGGCATCGCCCTGAGTGCCCGGAGATCGGTGATCTTGTGTGAGTGCGCGAAATCCACCGACGCCACGGGCACCAACTGATCGCTCGCGAAGACTTCCGCTCGGGAACCTTCCAGTTCGACGAAGCCTTCGGTAAGGCCGATATCCAGGGCATAATCCATGAGCTGTTGCTGGATATGGCGGGTATTGGCTACCACGAGCGAAATCCGGATGCCCGGGTTGTCCCGGTGGAAACGCTCGAGTATGGGCGGGAGAAGATAGCTGCCGATCGTAGTACTCGCGCCTATCGCGAGCCGCCCGCTGCGTACGCCCTTCAGCGAAGCCAATTCGTCACGGGCGTTTTCCTCCAGTGCTTGTAGCCGCCGCGCGTGCCTGAGCAAGACTTCCCCGGATGCGGTCAGGCTGACTCCACGGGGATGACGGTCAAAGAGCATGGTTTCGAGCTCGGTCTCGAGGTCGTGAATATGCTTGGAGACGGCCGGTTGGCTGATATGCAACCGTTCCGAACCCGACGTTATGCCGCCCGTTTCGGCGACGGCCTGGAATACCTGGAGTTGTCGAAGATTCAAGGCATAAAAGATAGTTA